>JAABUP010001297.1_pt1 | contig 52396 bp, 82 predicted proteins | sample 5559201 | NCBI WGS metagenome assembly JAABUP01 (sample SAMN10711887, study PRJNA513373) | rock metagenome | isolation source: Antarctica rocks | place: Antarctica | reverse complement strand
CGCTGTCCGCAGGCCCCGGGGTTGGCGAGCGGCGCAAAAGGTAGCTGCTGGCCCTGCTGAGCATTGCCGTGACGCCAGCAACAAGACACTTTGCTTGTACGCTTGAAGCTGTTCGTCTCAAGCAGAAGCAGTATGAAACGAGACGCGCGATGCCTATCTCACGTCACTTTGCAAGTCTGCATTTTATTGACGCCCTGTGTCGTGCTAGGACAGGTCATAGTCGGCCTCTCACCGACTGCAAACACGTCTCCAGTTGTGAATGCCGTTTCTCAGACAATTGCTGACTCCCTGTCCACCGCCAACTTGACAGCTGCAGCTGCTGCTATCAGCAGTTCCGCGAAAGGTATCGCCCGTCAGTGACGGGCCGTCACGAACAACCGTCTGCCCATCTATCGAGGGAATGTTCTTTTGTGTTGCGACCTGACCGTCTGTTGTGCAGGCGATGCAGACATTTTGGCGCAGATCCTAACTGCTAGCATAGAACAGGCGGACGCCTCATATGCCGCGAATCACACCAGCGGGCCCCTGTATACGTTGGTGCTTGGTGCGCCTTACAGGCCGTACAATCACACAGCTGCAGCTGTCAGGGCCGTGATACTTGGCCAGGCTGTTTCACAAGCTGCTGTACCGTCTCCTGTCCAGGCTGATGCCTATGCACAAGGCTTCACCGAGTCCTTTCTGCAGCAGAACTCTCCTTTCCAGGGATTGTACGGTGGCTTCACAGTTGCTACTGCCATAGTCATTGCTGCTCAGGCTGCCAATGAGTCACAGGCTTATGACCAGATGTTTGCTGAGGTATCTGCCTGTGCCATTGCTGTTTCATTCTGAGCATCCTGATGTCCTGGGACATGATCGCCAGCATAATACGTCTTTACTATTCTGGAGTGGTTTGGAAATTTACACTCTGGTTGTTAACATGTCACATTGGTGTCAAGGACAATGGGAATTACTTCGACTGCTTTTGCAAGACGCGTTCATGAATCAGGTGTCAGGAAAACAGTCTTGGCCCTACAAGACGCATGAAACGGCCCATCACGATCAAGTCTGTCAGGAATAATTTTGTGCAGACTCAGGCTGCCAAACAAGCCAGTCTGTGACGCGGCCCTATAGACAGCTCACTTTGCGAAACATATAACATGCACAGTCATCTTAGCCTGATGCATCATATAATCAAATTGGCCTGCTCCCTTCTGATTGCAGGCCAAAGCGGCAAATGTGTCAGTCAGTGATGTGGCCTCTGTCTTGTCCACTACAACAGGCAGTCCACCTCCTGTTGGTGGGCCAGCAGCCCTGATTGCAGCAAACAAGGCATACGGAGCCACTGCTGCAGCTTTGGCCAATGTGTCAGGTTAGCTTCTATGCCAGCTTCTCTTCCTGTGTCACTGTTGTGAACACAGACTGTACAAATCCCAAACGGTCCGCAAGTTGCAAGAAGATGCCTAAGCCATATGACCATGTGTTGGCATCCGCCATATCCATGTAGTTGCACTAAATGTTTGCTGCATGGCATTCATCAGATGCAAAAGCAAGCAGCAATGCTTGTCTCGTGGTTGCTGTTTCATGGCTAGACACATGTGTGAGGTTCGAGCCATACAGTCTTTTGTCTGCAGAGCTTCCTGCCCTCCGCGCGACTCACAAGCTTTTGACATCATGCAAGCAATCCTTTGGACAGTGTTGCATCTAGGTGGGTCATCATGCATGTTTGCCTGTAGGTAATGCCACAGCACTTGCAGCCCTCATCTCTGCATCCATGACCTTGGATGTCAGTCAACAAGATGTAGTCGCTGCTGTTTTGGCGGGACAATATGACACCTTGGCCCTCCTGCAAGACGGCAAAGCAGATGACACAACCAACGCCACCACAGCCAACATCGCTGACGCTATTTGCAGTGCCAATCTCTCATCTCAGGTTGCTGCACATGCTTTGGAGATTGCCATTGCACAGGGCATTGAAAACCTGTCATACGCTGACCCTGGCATCATCATACAAGCTGCCATCTTGAGCAATAATAGTCAGGCTGTAACGCCTGGCTTCACCATGGTGAGCCCCTCTTGCTCCACCTCACTCCTAACTCTCGCAGTACAGTACTATCAACGCTGTGACGCCATGCACCTTCACTGTTTAAGCCCTGGCCATGTTTGTGCACGTTCAGTCCAGTAGTGTAGTTCTACTGTTCTACTTCATTCAAGATAGTCATCTGTCCACATGGTGACCTCTTGCACACGCTGCAAGACTCATGTCTTATGGTCGTTTTACCTGTAGCATCAGTGACCAGAGTTGTGATGTTACATGCATAAGAGACAGGCCATGCGCCACTTTGAACACCCATGAGTCAGATCCCATGTCTGCCTGTACCGTATACACAGCGCATGTTTCACACAGTCCACAGCATTTCATGTTAATGTATGCTTAGACTGCTCCACTGTGCTTGTCCAGTGTCAAGAAGCAGCAGCTGACATGACAGCTGTTGAGACATCTTGTAACAATGCGCCTGTTGTAAGATTGTCTGTACTTGTTGCAGGCCAAAGCTGCAAATGCAACCCTGAGTGATGCCTGCGGCTCACAGCTGGTTGCGCAAGCAATTAGCATTGCAGCAGGTCAGGCTGCAGCCCAAGCAGTGTCAGCAGTATATGGTAAAGCTGTCAACTGCTCAGCCTCTAATTAGATATGGATCAGCTGCAATCTGCAACAGAATGTCACAGGACAAGGATACAAAAGCCTACCGACCAGCAGTCACAGCTTGGCTGGCCGCAGCCTATTTTAGACCAGCTTATTTGACGTACTGATGTGAAACCAATGCATGAGTCTGTTCGAATGGAACCTGTGCAAATAGGCACCTCAAGCAAGCTGAAATGTTGCTTGTGAAATAGATCACGAGCTTGGTGTCTCTGTGGCTTGACAATAAAGGTTGCATGCATGAAGTGGTTGTTGCAGCCCTCACGTTTCACTGTGTCATACCAACATGCACCTGTCTGCACTGCACACAGTAGCGTCTAGGCAGATGAAGCTTCCAAAGATCAATCAAGCATGGAGAACAAAAACTCTCCATTTGCATGACTAGAATATGAACAGACGCCCTGCAGCCCACTACGGGTGCATTTGCTGGCTGGCTAAAGCATGCACTCTCTCTCTTCAACAAATAGCAGTCGAATTTGAGTGAAGTGTGTACTTCAGGCACTTGCTCGCACTACGGTACCGCCAGATGATTTCAGGTGTTGCTCGACGGGTGCAGGGCGCGCCTCGTGTTGTGCAAGCTCTTCGAAGTCGCCGTAAGTGTGCACACGACCGTGAGATAGCAAGTGCGCCAGATTGCTTTGGGCTTCTGAGTGCGTTTGCTCGTGATCAGATCATTGGTCAGCGATTTATGTACACCTCTTGAGCTTTGTATACTCTCCTGTGGTCACCCAGCAGGCTATGTCCAGTTTCCATGGAATTGATATGGCTGTCATTGCAGTGTATGAGCCACAAGGTGATGTAAATCTGCTCACAAAGCTCCCTGGCATATCCGTGGTCCAGAGCCCCTCAGTCCTTTATCACATTGCTCAAGCCTGCAAATTACACTGCCCACCGGTCCTGGTGACACAGGTCGACGATTCCCACATCACCTTGCTGCTCACAGATGCTTTCGCCTTGTTTCACTCGTAACCTGGGCAAAGCAGTACTGAATGTACTCTACTCTTTTTTGTAGGCATCAGATGACACAGCAGCAGCCAATATAGGCGCAAAAACATGCTCGGTCTGCCGCGTAGAGAAGCCCTACTCGGCCTACTGGAGGCGCGCAGCCTCTCAGGATGGTCTACAGCTGATCTGCAAAGTCTGCCAGAAACTTCTGAGCAAACAGTTGAGACAAGACAGAAAGCTATGGCAACCCTCCACTGGACTCCTGCCATGTGCAGTCTGTGATCACCTCAAGCATGCAAAACATTTCAGCAGGCGCATAGGCACAATGGATGGTGTACAGTATGAGTGCCGAGCTTGCGCTGCAAAGCGTCTTGCAGATGTATACCTGCAATCGCAACTTGCTGATCGACAACCAGTTGCACATAAGGTGTGCTTTGCTTGTCAGAAGCAAAAGGCTGCTGAGGCATTTCACAAAAACGTTGCTAGCAACAGTGGTCTGCAGTCATACTGCAAGCAATGCCAGCAACATCGCCAGTATCATCGCAAGCGTATAGCTCGTCAACTCAAAATGCCTACATGACGTCAAAGCTTGCATAGTTTCAGCACACAAACTATCTGTGGCTGATATTATATGCACAACATTATGCTGCTGGATCAGTCCTCCCGGTTGCATCTGCACATCATTTTGCTTTGCTGCAACAAATTGCTCAGGGGCTGGTGTACATATAGCCATGCAGGTCACGTTTTCTTAGCTGCCAGGGCTGCTTTACCACAGTATTATGCTTCACTGCATGCTGTCATGTTAAGAGATAGGACTGGATCAGAGTGCTCAGATGTGCAGGTATCGCGTGCAACAGTTTTGCAGCATTCTGCTTGCAGTGCTGGCGTTGAGATTATGTGAAATCAGGATGCCATGGTCGATGTGCCAATGACCTGGCATTATAGTTTCAATACCGTGTTTGTAGCAGGGCTGAGGTAAAAGGCGCAGTGCCAACGTGTCAGGAGGCTAATTTCCAGCACTGTTACAGTGTTTGTACGTGCTCCTTGCACACAGGCCACTTTTTGCTTCAAGCCGGCACGCAATGAGCAGGCAGCCACAGCTCATGTGGGTTTTCTTGCCTTGACAGCATCAGCCATCAGAGTGTGCATGCTGCTGAAGGCCTTCACAGCCACATCAAAATCACCACGGAATGTCCTCTTCTGAGTACTGTCTGGGTTCCACTCATACAGACCAAACCTGATGTCATATCCTTCTGCCCACTCAAAGTTGTCAATCAGCGTCCAGTAGAACATGCCTCGCACATCAATGCCTTCCTTGATGGCTTTCTCAATCTGCAATCAGCACAAGAAACACCCAAGGTTTATATACTGTGCACACATACACAGTTGCGGTCCATGATGCACAGGCTCTATCAGCTCATTACAGCAGAGAGAGAAGCCACACACATCACACGACATGTCTGCTGCATCTCAGGCCAAAAAACGCTGCCATGATGCAGACTAGTGCGAGAGTATAGCTGGACTGTGCCAATGCAACATTGCATGACGCCCTCACCTGCGGAATGTATGTTTCAAAGAATTTCGCGCTCTTGTCGCCTGTTCTGTCAGGAATGCCAGTCTCAGTGACATACACTGGCACTTGCAAGCTGCTCAAGGTCTTGATCCCCTGCAAATCCCAGAAAATCCTATGTCATCAGTGATTTGCTGCTGTGTACCTACACAGTCATGACAATGCAAATGCGCACCATACACAGCTCTGTGATCACAGCCAGTCACAACTTTGCAAAAGAAGCCTTCATAGCTGCCAGTCATACTTCTCGCATCTGGCTTGTCTGGGATCACTGCCATGCATATGTCCCTCCAAAATATACCACCTTACACTTTGACTGACTTTGGACTAATACTGCCTTTCTCCTGCTCTGGCGGACAAGACTGTTGCAGTGCTGTTGCTAACAAAGAGCAGATAGAAGACGACAGGCACTGGATAATGCAGGAAAAGAGAAAGCAGGAGTTGGCGTAACAACAGTCACAATCAGCTAAAAGGTCACCCAAGGTGTGACAGACATTGCTCACCTGATACATGTCAGGACCGTACAGGGCAAAAGGCATGTCCCCCATGGTCTCTCCTGGCTTGCAAAGAGTGGCAAACTTCCAATCTATCCGCACTCTGCATGCAATGCACCACGCTATGAATTTGCCTGAATGTGCCTGGGTCAACACAGGTTCTGACGCTTTCATCTGTATGCCATGCATGATCTGGCAATTGCACCAAGTAGTGTAGGAGTAAATGAAATCTATTCTCCTTTGGGCAGACTGGTGACTGGCTACACTGTAGACTGGTGACTGGCTACACAGCAGACTGAGTCTGCAACGCAAGCTAACACCATCACAAATGGTCACTGTCAGCATGATATGCACGGATTGAGTAGGCAAAAGTTGTATGCTAATTGGGCTGTCTATTGCTGGTAGACATGTTATATGTTGGTCTGATTTGATCTGAAGGTTGACCGGTCTAACGCTGCACTAGCTCACAAAGGCTGATGTCATTGTGAAGCATGTTGGAGTTGACTGCAAAATGGCGCAAGGAACCAAAACATCACGACTGCTGTAGCAGTTGCGGCCAGATTAGTTGTGTTGCCACTCTTGCACAAGGCACAGAGAGACTGTCAGCATGGACACTACAGGACAGGAGACCTGAGGCACACCTGCCATAGTAATTCATGCCAATGAAGTCCAGCCCAGGTTTGCTGCCTTCATCAAAGTCTACTCTGCCTCCCACAGGCGCTTGCCACACAAACTTACCCGTCTGGAAGTATTTCAGCAGAATGTCTGTTCCCCAGATGTACTGCATGGTGTTGCAGACAGGCTGTAGATACCATTTAGCTGCCCAGGTGTTAGTGTAAGGCTCATAGTTCATGTAGTTGTGGACCAGACCCACTTGAACATCCTGACCACCTGCAAACCACATCAGCCTTTATGTTACATGCTTAGCACTCATGCACACTTCATGCCAGCTTTGCAAGCTGAGCTTCATGCCGCCTCGGCTGAATGTTGTCCTGTTGCTATGCTGTGAAGTGGCAGCCCTATGCTGCTGCACTTGCTAATCCAAAATCCATACCAACTCACGGCTCAAAAAAGCACCATCGCAAGGCAAGCTTCTAAACTGTCGGTATGGCTAACAATGCATTTTCATAGCATGCTTGCGCTGCAAGATGGCATCAACATTAAGCCCAGGAGGCACTTGCCAGACTGCAAGGCAGCTGGATGCATGCGTAGTCATCATGCGTCGGCGCACCAGGCGTGGCCTTTGGCAGCTTTGCAAACAGCTGTATACCTTCTCACCACGTTGTCATGCAACTTTTACACATACGCTTGATCACAGCAAATGCAGGGCATGATTGACCACAACTGTTACAGCCTTGATAGCTTAACAACCAGCTAGGTGCACTATCAGCTTTACTACATACACACCATCACAAGCATGTGACCTTGATCAACAAACACAAGTCATGTATCATCTAATAGCAGCTTGCCGGCATGGAGCCATTGCGGCCTCCACAGCAATACAGATCATCAGCACAGATCACCACACCTGGCATGGCCTTGATAGCCTGGTAAGCAGCTGTGTGCGCTCTGAGCATGTTGCACATGTGGCGGCCAGCTGTCGCCCACTGGATGGTTTTGGCGGGAGGGAAGGTGCCATAGATCCAGCCACAGAAGCCCATCACTCCTGGCTCATTGAAGGTGGCCCATAGCTTCACCTTGGAGCCAAAGTGTCTGCATGTAGGCATGTTGCTGGTTTGCGTAAATGCTGTTGTTGGATTGTGTGCAGAGGCAGACTGGGGCATTTGTCTGTAGTCGGAGCATCCACTACCGCGTTCTGTCAAGCAGTACATGCACTCTGTAGCGTCATGGGAGGTCTGATGGTTGGAAAATATAGCTTCAAGGTAATTGCTGCCTGTTTACTGCATGCATGCATCACACACTGTTACAGACAGAATATGCACAGGGACCTGCTGCAGAAACTCTGATGCTCTATCTGTCTTGTCCACTCAGGCAGTCACAGCGCTGGACATTTGTAGCACATCACCTGGTGTGTGTGATGGGCAGCATTGCACCTGCAGTGCTGCTGTCAGTAGGATCTCACATACCTGAAAGCTGTCTTGGCAAAATCAACAAATATGGGGATGTTTTCTTCCTTGGTGAAGCCACCAAGATTCTCAAACCAGTTTGGATGTACAAAGTGGTGCAAGGTCACCATTGGCTCTAGCTTATGCCTGTGTGGCACAGGCCGCCATTTTGTGCAAACTATTCTAGTGGGCCTGCCTGGCAGCTTGCGTAGAAGCAGTGTGTGTTTTTGCAAGCTTCCACCATGTCAAAAAGGTAACAACTTGATACATGCTGTCAACTCAAGCTTGAGCCCCAGCTTGAGGTGAGTCTCAGTACAGGAGATATCAGCAAGCTGTAGGGGTGCTAGTGATGGCATGCAAAAAGCACCTGTGCAGACAGTCAAAGATCTGATGGTAGCGTGCAATGCCTGCTTCATCTATTTCGCCTCTCTGCGGCTCTATTCTGTTCCACTCAATCGAGAGCCTGAAACTGTTTAGCTTGAGACTCGCTGCCCTTTCGATGTCTTCTTCATACAGCTCCCAAAAGTTTGCACCATTGCCACAAGTTACACCGCCCTTGATGGTTGGTTTGCCGTTCCCTGTCCGCTTCAGCTCAAACTCCGACCAGTTGGTGTCCGTGCCACCCGAGTTTTGATAAACGGAGATTGCGGTCCCCGACCAGAAAAGATGGTGTGCTCGTCGACATTGTCACATCGGCAACCGATGAACCACCAAAGACGGACTATGCCAGCGACAGGTGGGGCGCTGCGATAATAGTTGGTGGACTGACCAAGACGCGTAGACGAGAAGATGCGTGGGGATGATCTGACTTTGGTCTAGGCACGCACAAAGGAAGGCAACTTGGCGCGAGATCTGCAAATCTGAGACTCCGCAAAAGCTTGCACGGAGGAAGCAATGTGAACGCACTTGACCACGTTGGCTTAGCTCCCTTGCTGAAAGGTCAATGCAACTCAACATCAAGCACTGCATGCGTGCATTGCACTTCAAACTGGCGTAAAGCCCTTTTGAAGACAGCTAGGGTATGCTTCCCCGGCTTCCCGTTCGGTCACACGCACTCGACAGAGGAACAACGCCTGGCGGCATCCACTGCGCGCATGCCCTGTCGAGAACCGCTGGCCTCGTCCCTTTCAATTGATTGGATTCGTGTCATCGAGCCGCCCTCGGTGACCACCTAACCACAGGAAGGCGTTCACCACTGGGTCAAAGTTTCTACCGTCGCCGAATTGCGGTCAATCAATGTCGTACTCCGAGCGGGCAGGCTCGGATGGCCGCAAGCGTCTGTGGGTAAGTACCAAGCAGCCCGCCAAGGCTGTTCCAGCTCGACCTCAGCTAGTCAGCAGGTTTTGACTGTAGCTGCATCGACAGCTGCTACTGCTGTTGCAGCTGGAGGAAGAGATCCAGGAAGACTTGAAATGGTGCGTAGAAGTCAAGGAGGTGTTGCACAGTGGAGCAAGCGAATTTCAAACTATGGAACTGGTCAGCAGTGGTCCCTTTGGCAAGGTAAGCATTGACATCTGCAGATGCAACAACGCCAAACACCGGCAAATCCATGCTGATGCTGGACGCTGTGTCTGGCAGGTGCTTCTGCTGGATGGCAAGGTGCAGAGTGCAGAAGCGGACGAGTTTGTTTATCATGAACTGCTTGTCCACCCAGCCATGCTGCTGCATCCCAACCCAAAGCGAGTATTCATCTGTGGAGGTGGGTTTCTATATAAAGACAGCAGCTGATGTGCTGCCATGCACAGCGGCATGAGATCCTCTGAGCTTCAATTGACCTTCTTGACTCTGACCATTTGCATTCTAAGACAGACAACCCTTGTTTAGGCGGAGAAGGAGCAACAGCAAGAGAGGTGTTGCGGCACAAAAGCGTAGAAGAAGTTGTTATGGTTGACATCGATAAGGTAATATTGAACCATGTACTGGTTGCATCTTCACTAGAAATTGTTGCGATCCATGCAGTGCACATGTGATGGCACAGGTGCATACCAGCACCACATACCTGGCATTCGCCAACAGACATTCATGATGTGTGTTCTGCGTAACTTTGACAACTATGCTGCAATGCATTGCTCAGAATACTGCTGCTGGCCGAGCAGGACGTCTGCGACTTCTGCAACCTGCACTTGGAAGCAAATCAAGAAGCTTTTGCAAATCCAAAGCTGAAGTTGATCTATGATGATGCCAAAGCTCAGCTGCAGCAATGCCAAGGCACCTTTGATGTCATTGTTGCAGACCTGGCTGACCCTGTATATGGTGGCCCCTGCTATCAGGTATTGCTTATTAGCTGCAGTGTGACAATGCTTCTGCTGCTCACACATTGCCCTTGCTTCTGCCTGCTCTTGATGCCTGCGCCTCCTGTAGCAACATCATGATCATGGACACAGCACATGTTAGGCAAACATCAGCATGACGACTTGGGAACAGTTGCAGCTGGTACAGCATGCACCAAACAGTAAAGCTCCTGTCAACCAATCAGCTTGTGCTAGACCTCTCCAAACATCAAGACAAGGCTGCCTGTCATTTGCGACATGTATTGTCATGTATGGTCTGTTTAGTGATTTTTCTATAATCAGCTGCATTTGGCAACCTAATAACATCAATGCAAAGAAGCTCAATCTGCAAGTGCCTTCTGCTGCAGCTCTATACTCAAGACTTCTACCGAGATGTAGTGAAACCCAAGCTGAAACCAGATGGGATCTTTGTCACGCAAAGCGGTCCAGCAGGGGTTCTGAGTAGCACAGAAGTATTCACAGCCATACACAGCACTCTGCACTCAGTTTTCCCATCAGTTCTGCCGTATGCGCAGCATATCCCCTCCTACAATGACGCATGGGTGAGGACTTGCTCTCATGCTGTCTGCACAGCATGCTTCCATACTGTATGAATATGCTGCAAGGAAGTAGCCCTTCTTATCCCTCAGGTTGTTGTCTTATTGCTGTTCCCCTTTTGGGTTGCTGTGCATGCAGCCACTGACTGCTTCCTCAATGCAGGCCATGAAATGGCTGAAGAGTTTTTCAAGAATGTCATGGTAGTTCTTCAAAATATAAAGCTTGTACACAAAAGCCTGAGGCTATTGTCTGTTGCATTCAGGGGTTCAACATGGCAGTACGCAATGCTTCAATGCAGCTTCCAGACTCAGCGGTCAAGCTAGATCAGCTAATTCAGCAGAGAATAAATGGCAGTCTCAAGGTGAGTTCACTCAAACTACTGTCATGTACAACCTTTGCACTGCCAAATGGATGCTGCATGCCATGTGCGCATGCAGCATGTACTGCCACTCAGTGCACAGTCCATGTTGGTGTGGCATACATGGACAATATCTGAGAGTTGCTCCATGCATCTTGAGCCAGGCTTGACAATTTTCACGCGTTACTGCAGTTTCTGGATGGGCTGACTTTGCTGGCAGTCACGACTCTCAACAAAGTTGTCAGGGCGGCTGTGCAGCAGGAAGACCACATCTATACTGTAGACAATCCCAGATTCATCCATGGAGCTGGCATGAAGACACTTTAGCTTATGGAAGCTTGAAACAATGTATGCAATATTGTGCCTACCCAGCATTGCGTTGCCTAAAACGAATCCAAAGTGACAGCAGCTGTGCTGTCTATTCTTACTGTAGAGATGGAAGTGTCGTCACCATAGTTGAGTGGCACATTACAGATGCAGGCAGTAGAGGATCAACAGTGTTTTGATCCAAGCCTGCTTATTGCAAACAGATGCATGCAGTGCCTGTGCTGCCAGTGCCGTCATGAGCGATTTGTTCTGGTTAGTGACTGCTCCTGCTAGGCTCCGCCCAGAAAACCTAGTAGTGAGTACATGTGACTAATTTTCATCTTTGGCCATGTGCTGCCAACATTCGCTGCCCGCTCCTTTTATCAATTGCATCATCATTGTATCATCACTTTGCGAGCTCAAGCCGTCAATGCAGAGCTCATTTCAACTGTTCTTGTCATCCATGTGAAAACGCAATTGTCACCTGTGAGTAGCTTCAGATGAGCCAAGAGACGTGATGGGCCACGAGACCCAATTAGAGCTGATCCAACGTCGATTCGAGGGTGTGTGGCCCGCGCATTTCACGAGCATGACTCACAGCGTTCGTCATCGTGCATAGCTCGCTCAATGCCCGTGATATCCAAGCTTTCCAAGCAGGCAGTCAGATCAGCGCACCACAGATGCACCATAGAACAGCACAGATCTGGACACTAATTAGACACTTTATAAAGGCATTGCTGCGCAGCGCATGCGGTCCAAGCATCGAGCCCTTTGTTACCTTTTTAAGTTTCACCAATCTTGCGATTGACTCTTTTGTGCCGGCCATTGCCGGATGCAGGCTGCAATACGTAGACAGCATTGATGCTTACCAACAAGCGACAATGGACAAGCTGCAGGAGTCCTGCAGCAGGACCCAAAAAGCCTTGTGATCATAGTGGTTGACATTGGCGGGAACTCTGGACTCTAAATCAGCTAAACACCGCGAGACGCATCTGCAAGCTTTGCAGTAGCGCAAACAATTCCCGGCTTTCCTGGCCTTGTATATGCCCTTGTATACATTTCTGATCTTCAAGCAGCATCAGTGAGCCGTTGATCGTCGCATTTTTGCTTGCGCAGAAGCAGTAAGTGCTGTCTGAGCCCCGTAGCCTCCATTACCGCCGTTTTGTGAGTGCTGAAGGCTTCTTTTTGAGGGGCAGGCCCCCCAGGATGGCCTCATTGCAACAGGAATTCAAGGCAGCCTGTTCCTCACTTGTCGAAATCAACCTCGAGACAGTGGATCTTGCTCAGCAAGTCTTAGAGCGATGTCACACAGCAATCCTGGAGACTGGCACTTTCGGTCATGGTCTGCCTGTGCAGGTAGTTGCACCCACGCAGGTCTCTAGGCCACCGTAGCAGCAGATCCATTCAAAGAACGCGTGCTGCACGCAGCAGTCTGTCGCTTGTGTTCCTCAACCTTGGTGTCATGCAGGACGAGGTTGCCAAAAGGCACTGCTTTGCGTGCATACTTTACATAGCCAAAGGCATCATCGAAGGTTCGCGCGGACATGACGCCCAGCAGAAACGCTCCACTGCCAGTCTCTCCGAAGTCTTGAGTGCTTTTGACGTCGGGTACGGCTTTCCGGATTGTCCTTGCTAAGCTAGAAACGGGAACTAACCGCACCTGAAAGCCTTTATTGTCACGTGCCCTAATGAACGATGCTGTTAGCTGAGCAAGGTGTAGCAAGTCAGACACTCAAACTGAGCCCAGGATCACAGCATCCCACACCTGGTGGCTACAGGCTAGAGGAGTTTTTGAAGGAGCTGCCTACTGTCATCAAGCGAGCTGAACCAAACCTGGGATCGTTGCTTGCTGGCAATGTCCCGTTGGCAAGGCGCCTCAAACTTCGGGAACTACAGACGAGCTTTGTGTATACTACAGTGTTGGCCAAGAAAAGCAAGGTATTTGCTGCTATTGCTTCATGCGCTTGTCAGAACAACACATCACAATATATTGCTGCTGACTGGTGCACTAAGACCAACCAACGTTGCCATGGAATTTGTGTGTATGACATTTGTGCTGCTGCAGGACCTCTTTCGCAGCTACTTTGACCTGTCCATCACAGGACAAGGGGCAACTGACAAAGCGAGCCCTTTCTATGCGGCCTGGCTGCTCTTTGTCACTGCCAAGTCTAAGCTGCTTCCTGCCTTCCCCGATTTGGTGGCCTCCTTCAACCTGCTGATCTGTGTCCTCAATGTGGCCATCATGCACATCCCAGCAACTCATCGCAATGTTGATCTGAATGACCACAGCCTCTTCCCAGTGCGCACAGAGACTGGAGGCGCAGACACCTTGCAGTCTCTGTGCCTGGTCAACAAAGCCAACCTCACAGCTGTCAGAGCTCTCATGCACGGCATGGACAACATGCTCAAAGCTGCTGCAAAATCAGTCCCTGCAGCAGATACAGCCACCACTCAGCCATCTACTGACATGGTGACAAGCTGCAGTCACCACCCTGGCTTCATGTCTGTGCGTGCTGTCACAGCAGCTGTTGCTGAAGAGCTGAACACAGAGTACCAGCAGGCGTGTGCCAGCAGCATTGATGTTGATGAGCGACCTTTCCTTGGTAGGGCGGCAGAAGCCCCCCCCACACCAGGCCCTTCAGCTGCACCACCTAGTCTCAACAGATGCATTGTTGGAAGCCCACAGAGGTGAGCTTCTAGAGTGTTGCTGTCCAGACGATTGGCTTTGCTCTCACATATGACCCTGTATGACTGCTATTGACATGACATACAATGCAAGCCTTTTGTGCTGCACATGGCACGGAATTCAAATACAGTCATACTCATGCCTATTTGTGAGGACTGTTGCATTGCAGCAGCACTGGCCAACCATCTGAAACACAAGCAATCGCGTGATCACCAATGAAAACAGCACTGGGTAACACAGATCTCACTAGGGTGGAACGTCTATGCAGGACATCCAGCTCAGGACCGCCACGCATGGTTTACCTTTCACCTGTGACCAAAAACAGGAGCGCAGCATCTTTCCAGACCCTTTCTCCCAGTGGCAGGAACCCCATCAGCATCTTTGGCTTGGCTCAGACCCCTGGCATGCCAGCCATGATGGGCGGTTTCCCAGGCACTCCTGTCAGCGATGCCATGACAGCGGCCAGCTGGCTGCATGACATGTCACTCCGCCACCCACAGCAGGTGCTGATGCAGTTTGTATGGTTTTGTAGCACACGCTGACCTGAGAACTTGTCAGGATGCTTGTTCCTGCATGGCCATGCTCTGCTCCATTTTTACACCAACTACACCTGCCAATCATGTCTGCCTCATGCTGCTGGCAACAGTGCAGCCAGCCGACCCCAATTGTTGGTCTCATGCTCAAGGCTGGTCTCATGATTGTCTGTACAGCTGCTGGTATTGGCAGGTGCCAGCTCAGATCTCTTTGCTGAGCTGTGTGACTGCTTGCAGCCCACCCCACAGCTTCAGCGCTTCTTCACAGCCTGCGACTATGACATGACAGATCTTGTGGCAGCTCGCATAGAGCAGATGGCTCAGGCAGTGTTCCCCTTGGTGCCCTCATCTCAGCACGCACTGCAAGCTCTCCAGGCTGCCATGAACAATGAAAGGCGCCAGCAGGTACACCCTTCACTGGTTGTATCTGCTGCCATGTTTTCTGAATAGCCAGCAGTCTGGGTCAGTCATCCTGCCTTTCACTTCGCTGTGAAGCTATGAGCCATGCCAGATCTTTGCATTTGTGACTATGTACTATTGATGACTTATGCAATATGATTCATGCATCAAACAAAAGTCGTTCTATGTCTGCTATAGCTCCAATGTGTTACACCTGGTCAAGCACAATGTTTGGCATGCAGGGTGTGAAGCTGTACTACAATGTCTTAGAGGCAATGCTGGCGGCAGAGGAAAGCAGAACACATCGCGCCAACTTCACCTCCCTGCTCTCCTCCAATTCATTCCACAAATGCCTGGCAGCATGCGCATTCGAGCTCATTGTGGCCTCCTACAAGATGGTGCGCTCCGTGATTGAAGTGATTGCAGCCAGCAAAACTGCAATGATTAAAATTGCTGCGGTCCAAGCAATGCAATTTAGTCTGCACACTGTCTGCGGTTTCAGAAACTACAGTTTCTGGACGTTTCATGTCTTTACAGCAGCATGAAGTCTGCAGCGCCTTGTTGAGTGCTGCACTGCAACAGTCTAAGCCCATTGATGGCCAAACATTTTGACACCTCATCATGATGATGCTTTGCAGATTATTGCCGCACCTGCTGTCATTCCGCTTGCTATGCAGTCAAACTCATCTCGCTTTGTCAATGGTGTGACAGGTGACACATGCCTTCCCAGCTGTTCTGGAGAAGCTTGAGTTGCACGCCTTTGACATGTGCAAGATCATAGATTCTTTTGTCCGGTACGAGCCCAGCACACCGCGTGACCTAAAACGTCACCTGCACTCCATTGAGGAGAAGATCATAGAGTCTCTTGCCTGGGAAAGAGGTTCTTCACTGTACCCCTTGCTGGTGGCAGCCTGTGAAAACCAAGAGAACCAGGACAAGGAGGCAGACCCCATCAAAGGTCTGTCACTGCTGCTAATACAATTCACTGGCTCAGCATTGATGTTGTCATAGTCTTGGGTGTACAGCAAACTGTAGCGTCTGGGCAGCATGTGCTTCCCTGTGAGCAGTCTGCTCACATTTCTGTGTTGAGCCACTCAAATTCTTTGCTTGAAAAATGCCTGTCTATGGTTTGCTAGCTTCCAGCATAAAGCTATGGTCTGGGATGCAGAGGATGAGCCAGCCAAGGAGGCCTCTCCTGCAAACCTTGAGGAGTCTCCCAAGAGTCATCCAACCACCCCCAGCAAGCGCAAAACCTCCCCTACTGTTGCCCAACCTTCCTCTTCAAATAAGTCTCACAAAGGTATGTATCTGCTGTCTGCCCTTCATCAGAACCCTGAGGCTGTTGTGTCTATATTGTGCCTCACTACCCTCGCGTTTCTTTGTTTTTTTGCTGTTGCCATTGGACCAGACTTCTGTTAGTGGCGACTGTGCTGAGTTGAGTCTGGCCCCCATTCTTGTCAAAGGCAAGCTCCCATAACTGCGCTCAGGATGCACGCTGCATTGAGCTGCCCTGCTTGTCAGTAGCAAATGCTGAATTGCAAGCATGATGGTCATAAAATTGTCTTCCTCACGAGTTAGTCTTGAAGCAAGCGCCTCTTCTTTGTGGCTTGCAGGCAACAATGACAGCAGTCCTTCTCGTCAGGACCAGGCCAGCAACCCTTCTGCAGCACAGGAAGCCGCCGAGGCTGCGACTGACATGGTAGCAGCAGAAGGTGCCGAGGCTGATGTGGCTGCTGCTGAGCCTGCTGCTACTGCCTCTGGCACGCTGGCAGACAAAGTTCCCCTGCGCACAGCTGGTAGTGATGATGCCATGCAGACTCCAAAGCGTGCTACCTCAAGATCTGCCTTCTCTGTCTTCATGACTCCCAAAGGCTCAGGTCAGCACCTTGCAATGGCGGCATTCATTGCACACCTTACCCATAAGCTCGCCAGGCTCATCCTTGCATTGTATTCCCAAAGCTGACCCTCTGCAGACCCTGTGCGCTTCTGTCAATGCATGGGGTGCAACTGCTTGAGGTAAAGGCATCCTTCACTGTATACTGATTGCTTCTGTTTTGCATGTGAGAAGTACCAATTGCAGTGCAGCAGCAACAATTGCATAATATGCAATATATTATCAGTACCCAGATGAGACTGTCATGCACAACCATAACAGATGCTCAGGGGAGTGTCTGCAATGCACTGCTGGGCAGCCCAGTATACCACTTTGCTTCTCAATGAATTGATGCCGAAAGGCGCAGTCTTTTCTTCATTTTCTCTACAATGCACCTGACATTACTGCATGCACAACGCAGGCTCGCTCTCAGGGCATGGTCCAGTAGCCGGCACTGCCCTGCCAAATGGCTTTGGCTCTATGGACACCACAGCGTCGTACAGTGACAAGCCAGGCAGGCACATCCTGCAGGAGTTCTTGCGCAAGGTGCTCAAGCTGGCTGCCAACCGATCGCATGACTTGTGCGGCAGGCTGGACCTAGAGGATGCCAACAGGGAAGAAATTGAGACTCAGGTGCAGGCCCATCTGCTGCTGCTGCTTGCAATGCTATGTTGCAGTTCACTATCTGTTCATCCTTGTCTGTTTTCAGCGCACCTGCTGTGATGCTAATGCTGGCAACATCACCTGGGCAGTTTGCAAAGAAGCGTCTGCTGTGCATCTGAAAGCGTGTGCTGTGCATCTGCTGTTGAACATGCAGCACAACAGCAGTAAAGCAAAGGGAAGTGCATCGGCATGCATGCGTCTAATGCTCCTCTGCTGTGCTCAGCATTCACATGCTCACTTTTGCAATTACTTGTGTGCAGGTGTATCACCTGATGCAGCACATTGTTTTCAAGCAGACCTCCCTGCTGTACAACCGTCACTTGGACCAGGTGCTGCTGTCAGCTGTCTATGGCGTCTGCAAGGTTGCCCAGCTGAAGCAGATCAGCTTCAAGCAGATCATCAACCACTACCGGCGCCAGCCACAGGCCAAATCTGACATCTTCAGGACTGTGGTCCTCAAGCAGACTGAGGTGGAGCTACAGGTGCCTTGCTTCTCTTCTTGCATCACCTTCATAAGCCACTGCCGCCACAAGCACATGGCGCCACCTTTACACTAGACCTCATGCATGCTGATGCGTTGCAGCAAGTGTGTGTGAAAGAGAGGGGGACACACACACACACACACACACACACACACACACACACACACACACACACACACACACACACACACACACACACACACACACACACACCAAAACCTCCCCCAACCCACCGTGCTGTGCATGCTTAGCTGCCCACACCAGTAGTAAACAGCATCAGCAGTCAGGCTCAGTTGCTCAAACCAATCTTTCGCTTGTTATAACAGTTGCAATTTTGGCCTCAGCAGATGTTTTCAGACTATACAGCTGGCAACATGTGCAGGTTCTGATGCAGGTTCTGCAAACTGGAGATGTCATTGCCTTCTACAACAGCGTGTTTGTGCCAGCTGTGAAGACAGACTTGTTAAGGATCAACCAGGACCAGGCAAGCCTGGCCCGACCACCTGTAACTGAGAGCTTACTGGGTGCTTCGCCTGCACGGTCTTACAACAGGTAAGCACTATTCACTACTGCTGCAAAGCTACTACAATAAACAGGCTACCATTGCATTTGACAGGACGTGTGTCACAATCAAAGTGTCAGCATAAGGTATGCATCACCTGTGTGGCTGATGCATGATAGGAATGTTGCCCTCATGTCAGGTGCATGGCCACTGCATGCAAGCAGGATCCTCTTGTATCTCTTGGAGCCACTGCCCTTTCTGCTGCGCACCATGCATGCATCAGACGTATCATCATACATGATTTTCCTTTTGTATTTTGCACAAATATGATGTTGTTTAATCTTATCTAAATTTGATCCTTTTTCATTCATATCTGCTGCAGGCCAGAGTTCCCTCCCAATGGCTTCTCTACGCCCCCTGCAGCCAGCCGTGCACTGCATGGCTTGAGTCAGCGCGTCGCTGCAGAAGGTCAGCGCCACCAAGAAAGTGTTTGTCTCTCCCTTGAGGCACTCCTCACCCAAGCAGGTAACGCATGCTCATCCAATGTGCAGTAATGTTTACTGATACTGGTCTGTATGCTGCATGGCTCACATGAACCACAGCGAAAGCCAAAATGAAGGCAGTTAGATTAGACGTCTCATAACTGTCCTGTCTTCAGCAGAAGTTGCTGCAGGAAGTTGCCGTGCTGAAGACTTAAAAGCCTTCTGTTATTGAGTGGCAACCGACTTGCTGCATCACCAAATGCCTGACAAGCCATTTGCAATGCAGGCGCCTGCTATGACGCGTCGCACTCGCAGCCTGTACGCTTACATGGGTGAAAGCCAGCAGCCCTATCAGAGCCCCTCCAAGGACCTGGACCTGATCAATGGTCGCATTAGCGGGCGTCCGCCTCATGTTGTGAGTATTCAGCTACTTAAGCTTCCTGTCTCTCACTATACTGCTTAATATCATGACTGCCCTAGTTCTGCTGCCGTGCAGCTGCACGCGAGATGCTTTTGCATGTTCGTTGCTAGCATCATGTCTGTACCGACGCTGCACTTTGCAGCTACAATGTGGGCACTGTCACATTTTAGTATATCATTGTTGGAATTATCTCTGTGGTGAAGTTGTATCCTGTGAGGGCAGGCACATGTGTTCCACAACATTTTATTTATGGCCAGACTTTCAATGTTCTGCCATTATATGAGTGCAAGTTTATCCACATGGCATCTTACAGCGACCACACTAGTGTGTCAAGTCGCTATATATAATTGCGTATGCACTGTTTCCTAAGCAGGGCAGAAGGCTTGCCTAAGACTCCAGAAAACATTGAAACCTGTCTCCCCCCCTCCCCATTTATATCAAAGGTGGGATAGTTAGTTGCCTCTGTGCTAGCAGGTTGCCTCTGCCAATTCTGGCTCCACGGGCCACAGCAGCATGGAGGCATCACAGTCGCCTTCTGTTGCCAACAGCGGGGACCCGCTGCTGCGCCAGAGCAGCACTGTCAGCACGGAGGCAAGGAATGGGTCAGGTGCTCTGCAAGTCCTCCGGGCTGCAGCAGCTAGGGCCGACAAATGGAAGGCTGCTCATGTAGATGGTCATGCAGGTTGGCTGTCAGTCATCATGCACTGCTGCTGCTTTCATGCAGGTTATCTATCACCTGCTAAAGTTGCAGTTTGAGTATGTGATTCACTGGCTATCCAGGCCCGAAAGCAAAACTGAAGACACATCAAGACTTTTCATCATGCCTTGCTCAGCAGTCTTTTGCTGTCATGCACAATGGTGATGCACGTCTACCATGCAATGCCACTGCACTTGAACAAGGTTGCTGCATGTGCCTCTGCCTTGTGGAGGACAATAAACGTCTGTATGAATTCACGAAACTGAATTTCTTGCCTCTTGGGTCCCAGTTGCCCCCAGGACATTAAACATGTTGATTGATTGATTGTTTCTTGCATAGGTGCAGCGCGAGCAGACGAGGGTTCAGACTCTCAAGGCACTCACGACAGTAGCCATGCAGGCGTGCAAAAGGCTCAGTCTGAGCAGCTGGTATGACATGGCTTGCAAAAGCAGGAATTATTTGTGGCGTGCTGCCAACTTGTACCTTGATAACTGCAGAGTACAATGACGTGGGGGGCATGTTTGTACTTGTGTTTTGTGTAGGATTGCAGCCTATGTGCTGTTTGGCCAAGGTGAAAGTAGCATATATCGTTGTGGCGTGGAACAGTTGGGGTGGATTATCATTTGCAAACTACACTTTGTCTTGCTTCTGTGATGCGGAGCAGAGCTTGTACACGTGTACATGTACACAGTTGTGTGCTTAATCTTGCTATGTGTCTGCTGGGCTTGGGTGCTCCTGCAGTAGCTCTTTGCCTGCCTGTCCTCCTGTCTGTTGCTTGTGTGGGCCTTTGGACAGCCTGTCTCTACATTGCTACTGCTTTTGGTTTTTTGTATTTTTCTAGCTTGTTCGCTAAATCCAATGAATGATCTGAGGATTGCCTCATGATATGGGAGCTTGCTCAGAATTCGAGCTATTTGCTTAAAAGCCAATGCTGTAACTACCAGCCTGTCTTGGTTGAGTCTGAGCTGTAATATTCAAGCTGACAGGTGGGCAGTTATAGCAATCATTCGCTAGATTCCGTATGTATATGTAGCTGCAACCGTAGGTAGGAGCTGGACAAAAGCAGTACTCAGCCTCCTTGTGCGCAGCCTGCTCATGTATGTTTGCGTGTTGCCAAATTTGCTTTTGTGCATCGGTGGTGTCACACATCGACTGGGTTGTGCACATGTATGCATGCTTGTGTAGAATACGGCTTGGCAGAGTGCACAACGTGAGCATTGCTCACAGCCTGATGTGGTGAAGTATCGTCTTGACAGCTTCATGCAAGCAGAGAGACTCGAAAATACGGTCACCGCTTCATGTATACCATGTACTGCAGAGACGGTCACAACCTTATGGTTGCTGGGAGTTGACTTGAAATTGTAGTCAACAGCGCTGCAGAGATACATCAGTTACAACACTTGCAAGCTGTGAATTACTGGAGCACTGAAAGGAGGTGTCTCAAAAGTCATCAAAGATATACATTAAGTACACTGCCAGTCTTCTCATACATTGCAATATGGGCAGATAGATCACTGCTGTACAACCTCAGCAACCTGAGCAGGGTTGGGAGGGCTGGGCAGTGAGATAGATCCTACACCAAGTCCTCCAGTTGCAAGCAAGGCCACCACCAACAGCACAGCTGCCAGTCCACCAGCTACAAAGGGAGCAGTGTCCTCTGGGAGACTGGTGGCTCCTGCATGAAAAGGAAAGCAGATGAAACGAAAATTATGCTGCATTCACTCTTGGGGTGATGCGCACAAAGTCTGCGACCAGCCTGTTGTCTTGGCACTTGAAACGAGATGCACACAAGATGTACAGCTGGGCAAAGGAAAGGAAGTGGGAGCAACGCAAAGCTTGCCAGTACCTATGTTTAGACTCACCTGGTACAGCGACACAGCAGGAACATGGTGTCTCCTAGGTCATGGTCTAAGTTTCAATGCTGATACAGTTACCTGGAACCTTGTTGCTGGTCTTGAGCTTCTTGCCGTCTCCACCAGCTCCCCTGTTCCTGGCGTTAGCCATCTTCTTGGCCTTGCCTGGCCATGCATCCCTGAGCTGTAGATCACAGCACAAAGTTCAGTCAGCACAATGCAACTGACCTGAAGTATGCAGACAGACAAGGTTGTTTCAGCGTACCTTCTTGTCTAGAGGCACATACAAGCCCTTCTTTTTCTTTGTCTCACTCTGGTCAAACCTTTTGGACTCCTTCTTGTCACCAGCTGGCCTGTCAAAAAACCTGCCCTTGGGGCCTGCAGCCTCTGTGATTACCTGCCTTGATCCTGCAAATTTGACTCGCCTGTCAGGCGTAGGTGAGGTTCTAGTGAGGGTCTGGATGTTGAACGCAAGCTGAAACTTGGCTGTAATACTCTACAGCAAAAGCAACGGCGCAGCCCTCCTGACTTTTGTGGGCGCAATTGAGTGACCGACGACCTTATCCAGTACAGAACACACAGTCGTGCTACACTAAGCGGCGAGCACGCTCGGCCGAGTTCAGGCAGACATGTGGTATGCGCGGTGCAACCAAAGGCACGTTCATCCGCAGTCTCACCTTGTCGTGACTGAGTGCGAACGATCTTAGACTGCAAGCTGGTGCCGAAAATGCTGGAGGTACTGCAGGCGATCGACATGATTTCGAGTGCACCACAATCGATTATGTTGCTTCAAACGATGGAGAACGTGCACTACGCTTGGCGCTGTGTTGTGTTGCGTTGTGGGATCTACAAGGCAGCAGATGTGGCAAGGTAAACCAAGATTGGATGCGGGAATAATAAACGTAACTCAAGCGTTACAGATGCTGCAGACCTGCTTGTAGATCAAGACTGCATTCGCTTTCTGTTCTGCGATGTCCACGCCAGAATTCGCTCTCGCGCAAGCCACTGCCGAGATCAAGGCCTTGCAAGAAAGTGTTGCCTCGCTCGACAAAAAGCTCTCTCAACTGCTGTCCACAAATTTGCATGCGCGTGAGACTCAGAAAAGTCAGCCTCAGACAGCTTTCGATGTCCTGACTGGTCCGTCGATGCCAAAAAGCAGGTCAACAGCAGCATTAGACCGGTTTAACGCTCAAAGCATCAGCAATAGCGAGGAAGTCGCGATGGCTACCACCCGAGTTGTGATGCATCAGATCGTGCTTCCGTCTGACACAGACGCGCTGGGAATCTGCTTCGGCGGTCAGGTCCTGGGTTGGATCGATGTGTGTGCTGGGTTGGCTGCAAAAACAGTAGCGCGTGGGCCTTGTGTCACTGCAAGCGTTGACGCTGTTCACTTCCTGAGACCATGCAGAGTGGTATTCGACGCGTACTTGCCGGCTGCGTGTCTGTGCGGATGCAGCCTTGTCACCAGCTGTCGTTGTCACTTGCAGGGCTCTGTAGCCATCATAGCTGCCATGGTAAACAGAACATTTCAATCCTCCCTTGAGGTGAGATAGCAAATCCTTCACACTGAAGTCCATTCCTCCTTACAGCTTTGACTAAGCTGAATGCAGGTTGGTGTCAGGGTGGAGGAGGAGGATATGCTAACAGGGGCTCGGCATCACTGCTGCAGCGCATACCTGACATTTGTGTCAGTCATGGCAAGGCCAGGCCCTGGCAGAGCTGCAAAACCGCTGCCCAAGATTGTCCCTGGAACACAGCATCAGCGAGAGATCTTCCGTGCTGGTCAGTTCCACGCCTGGACCTCTATTCACTCATCAAGGAAAAGCACAAAGCAAGTTGCACTTGCTTGGCAGCATGCTTGCCAGCCTCCGACAAAAGCAACAACTGTGTCAACAACACCAGCTTGATCTGCAGCAAAAGGTTGTTGTTCGTACCAATTACCATGTGCACTGGCAGTGACTCCTATCCAAATTGCTCACCTATGGTTGACCTTTCCTCAGAAGCTTACAGTGTGCATTGCCCCCACTGATCATGTGCACAGCTGTGTGATGTTTTACCCCTCTGTGTGTGCAGCTGAATTGAGGCGTCAAGAGAGGTTGGTGCACAGGAACAAGCTGAAACAGGATCCTGCCTTGGCTGCACAGCTTGCAGAAAGCCGTCTGCAGCCTGTGACTCACAGAGAAGCCAGTCCAACTCTGGCGCCTGCCATACAGGTCTGTCCTGCAGGCATTGGCATCGTTCAACTTGAGTTTGTGACAAGGCCTGGTCATGGTCTCTAATGCAGATATCCGCACATGTCCATGCATTCTGTGGTGCGCAAGCTGGCCAGCCTGACATGCAAGCTGTCTGTGTGTGGCCTTTGTAAAGGGTGGCAGCTTTCCACGCCATTTAGATCTTCAATTGGAAGCCTGGGCAGCCCGAAATAATACTTGGCTTCTCATCTAATTGACGCCGAAAGGCGTAGTCTTTTCTTTTCTTTCTTCATTTGGAACAGAGGGTGCTGCCTGTCACACGCCTTGTATGTGATGCAGGTGCAGACTGTGTCTGGAAAGAAACATGGTGTCAGTCCAGATTTCACTCTGGCTCATATGACGCAGCTCATCATGCCACAGCATGCAAACTCACTGGGTATCACGTTTGGTGGGCAGGTGTGTCACGGTTTGCTGCTGTTCTGAGCATCGTGCATGAATGTGATGCTGTTCTACAGCACATCTTTGTGCTGAGCATGCATACATGCTGGTGTTGTTTGTCCTGCTGGACAGCAGTAGCAGCAATGTGCTGATAGTCATTTTTTGCTGGTGAGGCAGAACTCAAACAGGCTAACACATGGTCACATGTTGCATTGGACAGGCACACTGCCTCAAGTGTGAAGGGATGAAGGTGTAGGCTAGTGCTGCAACCATGCGCCATGCCCTGGCTCTGTGAAATGTGTGGTGCCTATTACTGTACGCAAGAAGACGAGGAGCAGCAAGCTTGCACTACAAGCAGCACTCTGCAAAAGCCTTTGACCAAAATACACCTTGTTGATCCCAGGTTGCACAAGCTTGCTTACTGGATGCAGGTGATGAGGTGGATGGAGCAGTGTGCCTACATTGCAGCCAGCAGAGTTGGGCGAGGGGGCCATCTGCTGACTGGCAGCATGGACAGCATTGTCTTCACCCAGCCTACTCGTGTGGGTGATGTCATGTATATCACTGCCCAGGTGCCCTTGTTATCCCTTGCTTTGCAATATTTTTCAGGTCTCAAGTTTTGTTGTTTACTTATTTTATAACGTTATATTTTTAGTAATGGGAAAGATTATTTTCAATACAGTTTTATGGTTTTGCTACCACGACCACAAAAGAGGCTTGGAGTAGCCACCTAAAGTCTGCGCAGGCACGGGCCATGCCTGTATTAGCCCAAAGGCCAAGCATGGGTAGCCCTCCCTAACTCAAGCCTATGCGCAATACTTAAGAGCTGTACTTTGAGAGGGCAAGCCAGGGCATGCCCTGCGCTTGGCAGGGCCCCTTTGTCACGCATCTGGCTTTAGAGGCTTACGGGCTTTTGAGCCCTGTGTGTGTAGACTATGCCATTTCATATGTACCAGTGGCATGTCACCGGCACGCTTGAAGCTTTCCCAGACATGCATTGAAGCATTGACAAATGTTGCAAGACCTTGTTGCAGCGTTTTCTGTGCAGCTTGAGATGCTGACTGTATTGTGCATTTGTAACTGTGCTTGCCAGTAGGAGTTAAGCACTGTTTTCAACATCCGTAAGTACCCAGCTTTGACCTAACACCACCCAAAATGTGAGGGTCCATGCTCTCTGCAGAGTGTTCTTCTGTTGTGAGGGTGATGTGGTGCAGTGCAAGTATCCCATTCTGCAGATGGCATCTGCTGCTGCCCCATTAAGAAAATACTATCACACAGACAACAGACTGATCATTGTGCTTCATGAAACAATCTACATGTGCTTGACACTGTATTGGTGGCAATATGGATCATATCATGCTATGTGTGTATGCTCAGGTAATGTATATGTAAACGTAAGGTATCATACTGTGTGTATATGCTCAGGTAACAGGCATCTTCACAAGCTCAACAGAGGTGATGATCTCAGTGTGTGGCGAGACCCCAACAGAGCGCGAGGTCTTCTACTGTGGCGACGCGTTTGCAACAGTTGTGTCTGTCAACAGAACTGGCGGCACTGTGGATATCCCTTTTACTTTGGAGCCTGAGACTGGTGCCGAGAAGCAGAGATGTGCAGGCGCTGAAGTCAGAAGACAAGAGCGCTTGGAGGTCAACCCTGTTTTGTACCCCCAAGCTGTACACAAATGCATGCAGATCAAAAGTGGGGTACAATGTGCATGCTGCAACAGAGTCACGTCTTGTGATGGGAGGTAGTCTGCCTGAGCATGGCTGCTGTTGATGACTGGCATTGATGCAAGAAGTGTAGTCATGGGTGTCATGACAAGCACATGTGCCAAACAGTCGAGCATGGCTGATGTTGGCATTGCATTCCTGAAAGACATATTTGCATCCTGTATCTTTGCTATTCCACTGTTGTGCAGTGGGTGTGCAGTTCTGCAGTGGTCTGGTTGCTGTGGCATCACATCATGGCAGCACCTCTTACTGCAAACACTGTTGTTTTGTCTTGAATGGTGTCCAAGCATGAATACACGCCCACTTCCTCTGAACTGAAAGTTGTTGCTGGCCTGCAGATGCGCCGTTCCTTGATGGCTCAGCAGGCAAAGCGCCCTTCACTAGATGGCTCTATGCAGATACATTCTAACAGCGCTGTCTGAGACTTGATTGACAGGTAGCTGCCATTGTTGAGTGACATCTTGGATGCCAGGATCTGGCTTGAAGCTGGAATCCTTGGCTCAGGATTTGAGGAAGTACAAAGATCTTCAAACACACTTTCGACTGTGCATTGGAGCTCATTTCAGCACTTGTGATCATACCATGGGGAATGCAAGCCCATCTGCAGTTGCCAGCCATGACGGCCATCATCACTCCATGGTGCTGTTGCTGTCAAAGGGCACATGACATCCTCTAATCAGTCACCCTCTGCCATCACAACAGCAAAAGATTTGGGCTTTTGGAGAATGGCAACCTCTCAATTGATTTGACTTCATTGACATGTCCCTGACAAGAGTCTCAGATGCTCAAGTCACAAACTGTTTGGCTGCCTCTATGGTAATCAGTCAGCTTCACATGTTCACATACTGCATTTTTACAACTCTTACTTGCCTATGCCCTTGTCATTGTACAAACCCACAGCGTTGCTTATGTGCAGCATCACAGCTTGTATCTGCGCTCATGATGACATCGAATTAATTTCAAGTGGAGTTTCGCAGAATCTGACGTCCATTTGATAGACTGTGATTGCTGAAAACAGGCAGCTTGCACTCCTGGTATATGCGCTAACCTGGCTGTTGTTGCAATAAGGTACCAAGAAGGCATCACCGTAGTTATGACGTACAACACAACAAACATCATGATGGTGGGGAATATGATGTAGGACAGGACACACACAAAGGCATCAAGGCGACTGCAAAAACCACAGAACGGAAAACTTGTACAAAGAAATTGCACTGGGCAAAGTACATAAGGAAAAGCCACTTGCGTACACAGTGAGTTGTTGCATGACAGGCACTGCACTTTATGCATTTATGGGGCAGTGTGGCAGGCTGCAGCAGTCAACTCTCAACATCCAGCTGATCCACCAGTTGCAATATTTCATCAAAGTTGGGGCGCTCTGATACATCCGAGGACATGCACCGTGTGCCCAGCGCCTGCAATACGAAGTCATGTTGCCTTGGGAAAGTGTATCTGAGATCCAATTTATCAAGGAAAGTCACGTTGCACACCGCCAAATTCATGTTGCACACCACCAAATTCATGTTGCACACCACCAAAGTCATGCCAGCGAGCGTCATGAATTGCACACACTGCTATCAAGTCACCACAGCTCATAAAGTGCATCACAGCATCCACACGCAGGCCTGCCTAGCAGCACACTGAAGCAGGGCAGATTCAGAACCACTGCACTTTTCTCTAAGACTTTGTAGCAGACTGAAATCATGACATAAGCGCTGTACTAGCACAGTGTCTGTGACACTGTCTGGCCTGTGGATACTGATTCCTTGTGAAAACTCATCACAATAATGTGGCAGCTTGCATTGCGAGGTCTTTACCCAGAGTCAGGATGTGTCCTGGGGGATACTGTGATGAAAGGCAGCAGTGCAGTGTGCAGACTGGAGATGCACATCATGAAGGGACATCATAAAAGGGACCATATGATACTTTCATGGGCTACAGTACCTGCAGCTGGGCTGGAGTGTGTGCTGGGAATTGCAGCTTCTTCTTGCGCAGCGTCAGATGGAAAATGATTTGCATTGGGTTGAGCCCGCTCCAGGGTCGTTGCCCGGTGTACATCTCCCACAGCAGCACCCCAAAGGCGTACACGTCAACAGATTTGCTGAGCTTGCCTGCATGAGCATGCCAGCTGGGGCCCTCACACTCACTCACACACACACACACATACACAGGGAGTTGCTCATGACTGTGCATACTTGACCCCTGAGCAAAATCTGTACAAAATGGATGAATCCACACCTGAGTGAATGAATGGATGAATACATGATTGAGTGAGCCAGTGAGTCCTCAGGCTGGTCCACAAGATTGCCACAGGCATCAGAGACCAAGATGTGAACCATGCTGTGGTGAGACAAAGGCCCATGCATCAGTTAAATGCAGAGACATAGATGGACTTAAGTTTGACTGGCAATGTGGCAGTTAGTGATGTCTAGGACAAGCTGCATGGTCTGGCAGTTTGTGCAAATCTGATGTCGCAGATGTGCATGCATGCTGCGCAGCCTGTGGTGGCCAGCAATCCTTCAGCAAAACATGTACACGCAATATGTTCCAACATATCATCTTGCATGTCTGAGGGACATTGTTTACAAATAAGCTTCCTGGGTTATCTTTAAAACAACGTTATCGTCTGACCAGACATGTTTGCCATGGAATTGCCCAGAGTTGTCGTTGCACTTAAGTTTTGATTTATGTCATGCCATGACATCACAAGTCAGTTATGTCAAGCTCACCAGTGGTAAGTAGCTCAGGAGGCATGTGTGTGACTGTGCCATAGGTGTTGACATCTATATGCTCACTACCCACAGTCCTACTCAGCCCGAAGTCTGCCACCTTGGCACAGAAGCCACGCTCGTTGACATGGCTGCTGCTGAGCAGGATGTTGCCACCCGTGAGGTCCCCATGCAACAGATTCAGACCATGCAGATATGCTAGCGCAGCAGCAATCTCTAGAGCAGTCGCCCTGGAGTTCAGACAAACATGGTGTTTAGGGCCTTAGCCTTGGCAGGAATGCAGGTATGCTAGCGCAGCAGCAATCTCTAAAGCAGTCGCCCTGGAGTTCAGAAAAACATGGTGTTTAGGGCCTTAGCCTTGGCAGGAATGCAGATATGCTAGCACAGCAGCGATCTCTAGAGCAGTTGCCCTGAAGCACACACAAGGATGGTGTTCACAGCAAGAGCATCTTGTTTTGGTTTGATCTTCTGAGCAGTCGCCCTGAAGTTCATACAAGCATGGTGTTCAGGGCCTTAGTCTCAGCAGGAATGTAACTGTATGCCGGCAACCATCGGGGTATGCTATGTACAATAGGCCAATCATGACTAAACTACATGATGTTTACATTAAAGATTGACTTTGTTTTGTGTTTATCTGTTGAGTTTCTTCCCTCTTTTTCAGAATGTGTGGTTTTCAGGGTTTGTCAGCAGCTTTGATGCAGATGAGATGATGACCAGAGCAGTGCTGAACATCACAGCGATGCAGACAGGATGGGTGCAGTGAGCGCGCACAGGCAATTGCTACCAGGCTGCACAACAGCGTTGCTAGCTCACGTGTCTGGTAAGAGACTCTCAGAGACGTAGCTGGAAGATGTGACGCATGAAGACCTACGCATGCAGTGCATCTGAAGTGCAGTAGCATCTGCCCTGGTGCTTTAACATAGACAGGCTGAATCAACCCTGATCAAGCCTTGCATGGGCATACGCGCACAACATACCAGCATGCAGGTGTGCAGACACATTGCACAAGCCGATGCATTGCTTGGTTGTACAGTGTGTGTGAGAGAACACCAGTCCAGCAAAAGCCATTTCAATCAATTTACATTTCTTGTCTTTAGGACTCATCAGGGGAGTCAACAGACAATAACTTTCACCTGATTGCCTTCATATTGGGCTTAGTCTGGGCATCCACGTGACCATGCTGGTCGGTGCGGAACCAGCCTTGGTCCACTGCATTCTGAAGGGACCCCTTGTCACAGTACTCCAGCAGCAGCCATGTCTCAAACAACTGCTCTTCACTCTTCACATGTGTGCCCTGCGCATGCAGAGTCAGCATTGAATGTCCTGCACATGCAGAGTCAGCATTGATGACGACATGACGTACCTGTGCAGGTATGGTGACAGCTCTGAAGGTGTGCACAACATTCAGGTGCGACAGGTGTAGTGTCAGAATGCCCTCCACATTTCCTTGCAGCTGCTGGGGCCTGTCTTGGCGCTTAGGTCTTAAAGCACTGAGGTCAGAGGTCTGCCGCTGTACTCTGGGTGAGGGCTGTGCCTTGATGCTATCGGCATCCTCCGAACCAGGTAAATGCCCAGCATGCTGAATGATCTGCATTGCCAAACAGATCGTGCAGTTTTTGTCTTCTATCTGCAGCAAAGTTGCTGCGGTTGATAGTGCTGCACAACCCAGTCTCAGCATCCTCTGGAACAGGTAGGTGCCCAGTATGCTGAATGATCTGCATTGCCAAACAGTTCATGCAGTCTGTTTACAGCAAGTGGCTGGTAGTGATGCTGCTGCGCAACCCAGGCTGGAGTCGCACAGGCAGCTGCTGCTGCAGCAACAGTCAGCAGAGCGCACTGTGCACCTTGCAGGTGAGCGCTAGGCTGAGCGCTTTGTGATTCATGAGCTCACACTTCTTAAGCATGGCACATGCTCTTCACAGTACCAATCAGGCCATACATTCCTGACCGTAACACATTCTGTATCATGTTTTGGTAACGCTAAGTTGTGCGTCTGAAAGAACATCCCATACCTTAACAGCAACAGGAGTCTTGTCCCACAAGCCTCTGTACACCTTGCCATACCCACCTTGTCCCAACAGGGGCCCCAACTGCACATCTTCAAAAACCTGATTTCGGCTCCTTGGTGTTTCCAGCACCTGGTCTGACCCCCTGTAGCAGCACACACACCCATACTCACCTGGCTGCACAGGCCTGTCGTGCATTGTGAGAAGAGGGTGTGACAGAAAGTTCCAGCAGAATGGGACCAAGGATGTGACACGCGTTAGCACTGACCTTTCTGTGTAGTCCAGACTGTCTCCAGAGGGTGCAACTTGAGGGCATGGTCATAAGACAGCAAAGCAAGCCATTTGCAAAGGCACGCACATCGGCAAGTAAGCATTCAAAGAGGCCGCCTGCCAAGACTGCATGTGCGTGTTGCACATCACAAATTGACATCTGAGTGCACAGCTCTGCGCAACATTTGCTTGATTCAGAATATCATGCTGACATGGCCATGATATTATCTGTTTTCCCCTTCAAGGCACTAATGAGTTCAGTTGTGATGGTCCATTGATGGGGAGGCCTGCTGTTTGTGCTGACTGCTGTGCTGGTGACCCTATGAGCAATGCACTCTGGCTTTCAATGCATGCTGCACATCACTGATGAGGGTTTGCAAGACCGTCAACCCAGCATACCCATCCAAAAACACTTCAAACGAATGACACCAACAGCAAAAGCAAGCATGCACTGGCGTGGTTGAGGACACTGATGGTGACCCCTGACGCAGCATGCGTCTCCTGCTGTTCATACTGGCTCATCTCTCTGCACTGTCACAAAGTACAGGTGCCCAGCCTCTCCGCTCTTCCACTGCACCTGTCCAGGGACTCCTACCAAAGGGGCTGCAGAGTTGAGGTGCTCTGTGGCAGCAGACTTGAAGTGGGCAATCACCAGCTGGCGTGATTTCACACTTGAGGGCCTGCCGCGGAGTAGATGCAAGGTGAAGGCCTGCTGCTTGGCAATGGCTGCTTGGCACTGCTGCATTGCTTGTTCCTGTACACAACAAACGCCACGTGTGGTTCCGCTTTTTTCATTAAAACTTCCTGCTAGTTGCTGTTATTCTTTAGAGCTTTTTGCAAGCAAAATCTCCCTTAGCAGGGAGCTCTGCAAAGTGTGGCATGATGGGTTCCTCATGAAGTGGCTTCCATGAGCAGACTTTTGGATCATGATAGCCAAGAGGCACATCACGTTCCAATGCGTGTGTCTTGCAGTTGATCTGATGTGACCTCCTCAGATCAGCAAGCAGGCTATTGATATTGATTGATTGATTTTCGCCTGTGCCAGCGTTTGCTCTCGCATTAGCCAGATTATGAGGGCAACAAATCAGCTATTGAGTGAGACTGGTGAGCCTGACTGACTTCAGGTCACACAATGACTAGTGGTTGAGACATGTGCCTATGAGCTGGCATAACGCCAGGCAGTGAGCTTGTGACCCTATCCTGCAGGTAGCTAATTGATGAACTTCATGACTAGGCAGCTCGTGGCATACAGCACTGACAAACAACTCTCAAGCGCATATACAGCTGGTTGTTGCCCAAGCAACAGCCAGCAACCATCATGCTGCAGGACTATCTTATATTGCATGGGACACTATGAGACCACTGACTGCTAATCTTGTAACAGAAAGGACATACAGCAAACAAGGTGCTTTCATGCATGATTGCAGCTTGTACAACTGCATGTGATGAGTCGCACCCTTGCATCATACTTCAGTATCTCCTGAACCACGACCTCTGCAAAGTTACACAACAGCCGGCAGCTTTCTGCATCAAACTGCTTTTGCTGGCGGTCAATGATGCACCTGTACGCCAAACACGATACATTTTTAGTCCAACAACGGGAAGGCTGACACACCACTGCTGCCACAGCTAAAATAGCACAAAACAAAATACTTGCAGTCTTGAAGCAGCAACACTTGTACTGCTGCCAAGGTTGCACATAGCATTGGGCAAACAGTCTACATACAGCAACAGCTAGTCGACAATGACAGCATCTGCAATAGATACCATGACTTCAGCATGGATGACAAACCACGTGTCGTAATGCAAGACAGTCAAAGATGTGAAGCAGACATCAATCGCAAGGCGGCGCCATCTGGATTTTGTGTGCAATTGCCAACAACAAGATCGCAGCATTTCATACAGCAGCATGCCTTATTTGCATTCCTGAACAGCTTACAATGAGCCCAGGCGCACTCCTTCAGCAGTCACGAGAGGTGCTCCAGCGTAAAATCGTATGTTGGGATCATTCAGCACCAATGGGTTGGACTGGAACCTGCAGTACCGTTAGAAGGGACGCTGACACAGCTGTAGGCAAGCTTGACAAGCAAGGGGATGACAGCCAATTTTAAAAATGTCAAGCTTGTTGTGGAAGAGGTTGACAGCCAATTTACAGAATGTCACAGGCAGCAACAACAGGTTGTGCGTGACAGCAATACAATGTGCAGGCACCCCAGTGCAATGAGCCATCATGATGAGCGACCAGACATGAAATGAGCAGCACATGGCATGCTGCTTGATGGAAATACGGCAGAAGATAGTGCGCTTCTGGTAAAGCAACCAACACAGCTGACAATGTCATCACCTGGCATCCTCAGTGGCATCTGGCACCACTAGCACCTCAGGGTTTTTTGGCACCAAAGTCCAAGCACAAAAGGAAGACTTCCGGTCTGTTTGGCTGCAGTTCAGCCCAACGCCTGACTTGAACCACTGGCGCTCCTTGTCCACCAGAGAGACAATGGCAATTGGTACTTTGAAGATGGAGCAGACAAGCTGAGTGATGTCATCGAAACGCTGCTCTGGATCACTGTCTAGGACCCCCAGCCGATTCAGCTCTTCCAGACGAGCAACTTCGTTTGCCGGCAAAGGAGCAGCATGATGCACAGGCTCAGTGGTGGGGCGTGGTGAAATTGTGCTCTCCTGCACCTGGCCCAGCAACTCACTTGGGGAGGTCAGGAAGTGGTTGGCATAAGACCCTGCACGCACTGGATGCTCATCCATTTGAACCTGCAGCATGCAGCAACTCAGATGACCAGTGCTTGAAAGTATGGCAGGGCCATGCAGTGGGAGAGTCCTACTGAGAGTTGCAAAACTGCTTAAACATACGCAGTCAACAGCCAGAGAAGAGACCTGAGCCTCGCTGGACGGATACCAGTATCTGCTGGCGCTACTTCTCAACCTTTGAGCAGTAGTTTCGAGCTCCACCCTTTATGAGCAGAGGCCCCGGCGTTCACGTTTGTCCTATCCATCAGTATCTTGATGGTACACAGCGGGACTACAGCCACAGGCAACAACGTAGGGTGATAGAGCTCCACAGATTCTCTAGAAAAGCTTAAGTCCTGATCGAGACGAGAGATGACGGGTGTACGTCACCGATGAGCTGCTTGACCAGAAGCCCGGTATGTACACGCGGTCATAGAGACCAAAATGCCGACAGTAGCTTTACCTTGGCAGACATAATATGCCACATTACTCTGCTGTTGCAGTTCAACTGTCGAAAGACAGTTTTACTTCCGTGCCGATCAACGCATCGTGCAATTGGATGTGTGTATGATCAAGCGAAATGGAATCACGTGGCCCAATACGTGTGGCTCCGGAGCCAACTCCAGATTTTGGGAATGAGCGTTCCATGGGCCTTAAGGAATTTTCAAAGGCAACAGTTGTATGTGTGGGAAGAGACAGAGCAAAAGCCTCACTGAATGGACTGGTCACCTGGTGCCGTGGTCGAGATTCTTTCCCTACAATTCATTCCCTACAATGCTCGTTTTGCACAACAGCAATAGACAATGTGTTGGAAAGATGAGCAATCAATTCACGTGTTGCCAGAGCAGCAAAACAGCCAGAGTCTGCTGCTGCAGAATGGATCCTAGTCAAACTTGTATCCTTGCGCACAGTCCACAAGAATATCTCTGCAGGGCACTTGAGATCCCAACTTGATGCATGCCAAAAAGGCACCACTGAGTTTTCTATGCAGAGAGTAAGCTTCCTCAGGAGGGGCTGTCAGCCTGTGCTTCAGCATGACGCCCCCGAGAGCTGCAATCTTGCGAGACAAGGCGCTATGCGTAGCAAAGTCATACAAGCCTTCTGTCGCAAAAGGCTGTCCAACCAGGTAGCCGGCATCACAATGAGCATCCAGCATGACTTTGGACTCGTCACCTGCAGATTCATGAACATACATTAGAGTTGGAATGAATGCAGCATATGAATGCTTCCACTGACAGAGATGTGGTTAGATGCAAAGGCATGCAGGTGCAGAACATAACATAAATTGTCCATACCTGGAAGCAGTAGAAACATGCTGCTGACACAAATGTATTAGCCACTTAAGGTACTGCACAGCAGACACAAAGCAACCTAAAGGATATGCTGAAACGACATGTCATGCATGATTGCATGTTTTGGTAAGTAACCCTTGTTGGCACCTAATACATGTCACGCATAAACTCTCAGCCAGCACATGCTGCATCAAACAAGATGCGCAACACATGTACATCATACAAGCAAAGCAGCTTGTGTATGGCCTGCATGATCTGACTCACCGGTAAGAAACTTGAGCTTTGTAGAGCGCATGATGACCTCATCCCTGTTCTTGTCAGCACAAGCCAGCACCATGCGCAGGTAGTCATCCACAAAGGGCTTGGGGTACTCCTTGGCAGCCCCAAAGTCAATCAGGTGCAACTGGTCAGCATGTTCATCGTACAAGAAGTTGCCCCAGTTGGGGTCTGTCTGCATGAAGCGCCAGTCAAAGAGCTCCCGGATGGTGAGGCGCAGCAGCAATGAGCCGACGTCGTTGCGAATGTCCTGCGACATGGTCTTGACCTGCCACATACACAGACTGTAAGCAAGAAGGTATGGGTACTCGAGCTGGGATGTGTCTGCATGCAGAACCAGACATACCAAATCTATATGACCAGCTGCTGCAGCGGAAAGGCAGCACCTTCGTGCACAAAGGGCACAATTTCAAGCATCTGTCCAGTGAACTGATACCATGTATGGGTGGGACATGTATGGGTGGGATAGTGTTTGAAATGGTGTCGAAGTCCAGACTTGATAGTCAATGGTGGCTGGAAAGATGACAGAAGCCACCTTCACGCAGATACATGTGAGAAGTACTGGCAACATATTGGCAGTGGCCACCTGCCTGATGTTGACTCTGACACAACATGTTTGCCCAGGGCTCAAGTGGCATCAGGCAAGATTATCACTAAGCTTACTGATATCTCTACGCCAGGTGCAGTTAGGTAGGCGTCAGCTATGCCTTACCCTCACTCTGAGCCATGCAAAAGGCTCATTTTCAGCTGTGCAGACAATGCAGCAAGCACCATGCTATATGTCAACTCAGGCATACATGTGTGATGAACATACACTTTAAGACACCCAGTTAAGTGATGACGATCAGTACTGTCACAGCCTAACAAGCCAATTACTGCTCCATAGCTGGCGGTGGGGAGGGGGGGGGGGGGGGGTAAATTAGGGAGACCATTAAGCCCGCATGCACAGCGTGTGTCAAGCTTGTACCTTGTCTATGTGTACACCAGGCACCCACTCACTGGTGATGACAGTCTTGCCGGACAGCTCATCGATGATGTCGGGCACATTGAAGTTCTCTGCCAGGTCAGGGTCGCTGCTGATGAGCTTCTTGAAGCGCTTCTGGCATCGTGCCTCGTACTCATAGTCACACTCCATGGACAGCTCACGCTTGGCCACCTGCACATGACATACACAGCAACACGTCCACATATGTTGAGCGTCGATGATCACATGTGGGGACTCGCCTTCAGCCTCTGTATGCACCATGAGGCTTTGCGAAAGTAGTCACGCTGCCAAACACGTGAAGCATGTATGCAATGGGCACTCACTGCCTGCTGGTGCCTTTATATTCCCATGCAGACATGCTCAGAGGGCATGAAGATGACCATAGGTAATCGGCCACACAGAACATGCTTTGGGTAATTTCAGCCTTCCAGACATTTGCGGAACCAGTGCACTGCAACACCCACATGCCATTGCAGCTTCTCACAGCATGCATTACAGACGTTGGTTCAGCTGGTGGTCAGCAGCCTGGGTGTTTGCTCTAGTGCTAGTGGACAAGACACGCTATGGGGACTGCCATTAGCACATTGCACCACAACCTAATTGCTCCACGACCCAATTGCACCATCACGACCCAATTGCACCACGACCCAATTGCACCACCACGACCCAATTGCACCACCACGACCCAATTGCACCACCACGACCCAATTGCACCATGATTCAAGTGCGCACCTCAGCAGCCTGCTCCACGTAGAGACCCTTGGGGAGCAGGTTAGCTATATTGATGAGGCGCATGAGGTTGTCCACATCGCTCTCTATGCTGCGTGCCACCCCGGGGTACTGGATCTTCATGGCAAATCGGCGCCCATCATGCAGCTTGCCTCCATGCACCTGCCATGGCACAAGAACCTTAGGCTGGAACACTCTGAAGATCACATGGACCTGGTAGGTGACTCCTGTTGATGAATCGTAGGCAATCAGCAAGAAGCTTTTGAAAAGATGAATAGCATACGCAGAGAAAGTGGTTGTCTTCAATGAGAAAGTTTTTCGCATCGAGGGTCGGAAAGTATCAGAGAGGTCAACAGCACACATAACAGAAAGTGAATGCTGCACAGATAACAAAAGCATCCTGATTTGAGTGCTGTTTCAATAACAGCGCCTGTGCAGCTTGCACATAAGGCTGCAGGCAGTGCGTATGTTGTCAAGAGTGCATGCTAGGTAAGGCGAGTCTTGCCTCTGCAGGAAAGCTTGTTTTGAGCGTCTCAAAGGTTATTTGATACTGCAAGGGGGCTTACCTGGCCAATGGAAGCGGCTGCAAGCGGCTCATCTTCAAAAGTGGCCATTCTGTTGCGCCAGTTCACTCCCAGCTCTGCCTCAATCACCTTGTGCAGCTGCCGTTGGGGCATCACATCTGCCCCTGCCCTCACACGCTCAAGGGCCTGCTGGAACTGCACTCACACAATAGGCGTCACAACAGGCTGTGAACAATAGACTGTAAACAACAGGTTGTAGACAGGAATGCTGGGAAGCATGCAATGCGCACTTGACATGGGTAAACATTGATTTCAACATGCACACATCATGTTTGAGCTGACCATAATCAAATGCTTTATGCTGCCCCCAGGTTGTGTTGACCCTCAGTGTTGACCCCAATGCACTGAATTTGCTGCCGCTGCCGTGTGAGCTCTGTGAGGCGCATTGAGGCAGTCATGACGTGCAACCCAAGATGCCATGTCGATGGGCATTGCAAGCATCACAAATGCCCCTGTGCTTATATGTTGACACCCGATGGTCTCAAATGCAAGCAAGACAGCCACAGCTTGCCAGGGAGTGTCATGTTTGAAAGACAAGTATTGGATCAGAGAGGTTGATCTCGCAGTGCTTTGCATCATCCATCAGCAAAAGAAACGCACTAATGGCAGGTACCAAAAGCTTAGCTTGTCAAAATCCAAGATGGTATGTGCAGCTTGGCACGTACTGGTTAGATACAAAGAGCGCGTAGTGGCATAATTACTGACCCCTGCTTTGCTGCTGCCTCAGGGATGTTCTGACGCGAAGCCCGTCAACATACATGGACCTCTTGAAAGGACACACCCTGGCAAAGGCTGCACAGAAGACCTTATAGAGATGCGCAAGACAGACTGCTTTGGAGAGACAAGACTTGTCATCATGAGCTAGCAAGCGACTTCATTGTTAGTATGACAATTAGAAAAGACAGTGTCTGACCTGTGGAGGTAGCACGCCCTCATCCTGAATGGACAGCATCTGGCCCAGCTTGAGGGCTGCCCCGCGCATGCGGCACAGCGCCGTTGCAAGCCGCTCTGCATTCTTGTCTGTCAGGTATGCATTGTAGCCCTCCTGCTGGGCCTTCTCTGTAGGGGCAAAGTAGTTGCTCACCTGCACATCATCAACTGTATGATCACAATGCCTGCTGAGTGAGAGCTTGAGATTGAATGGAGCCTGCATTGTGTCATTAGCTCATGTGCACATAACAAGGGAGTTATATCAAAAGCATGCCGCCAAGCTCAGCAGCACTATCTGTGCTTTGCTTACACATCCTTGGGCAGCTTGGTCTCAAGTGCCCTGCACCCATCAGCAGACATAAAACCCTATGCCACTGCATGATTGCCTATTCTGCAGCTGAGTGCCAACGCATGAGCTTCATATGCAGTCCTTTTGACTGCTCTGCTGGCTTGTCGGCAATGGCAGGTCTGTGCCTGACAAAGGAGCTGCATCGAAGCATCCACCCAAAACCGAAAGCAAGCATGTGCTGAATGTATGTAATGTGTGCGTGACCTGTGGCTGTTACTAAAGATGTCCATTTGTCACAGCCTGCACTGAGATGCCATTCGACGTGACATATGCTCCAGGTCGCTGACAACTTTAGTTGGCAACATTGACAGCCAGGCATGGTAGTGATAGACAGTGTTGTTGAGTGAGGCTACAAACTTGCACTACCATGCTACAGCTTGCCGCGGCCAGTGATCAAGGGATTGCTGATGGAGCCCTCACACGCATGAAGGACGCAGGGCTGAGGCAAACCATGGTTCTGCCTGACTTTTTCAGGACAAGGAGCAGACTTACGAAGTCACAGTCACAGTCACAGTCATAATCACAGTCACAGCCACAGCCACAGTCATGCACAGCAGCAGCAAGAGAGAGGACTGACTGAGTCTCGCATGCTGCCAAAGACCAGGCTGGCACCCATGCCAGCAAACCCAGCAGCTCTGCCAAAGGCACTGGAGGGCACGCGCCGCTCTCTCAACTTCTTCCTCACTTCATCCTTCTGCTCACTGATCTGTGCATATGCGCACTTATGTCAGCATATGTGCACTTGTGTCAGCATATGTGCATGTGTGTCAGCATACTGCTGATGTGCAACAGTCAAAACCACCCTTAGGTTGCGCTGACATATCACCTACAACAAACACAGACACAGTGTGAACCCCATTCAGCTGTCTCTGGGGTTCCTCAGAACAAAGCAATGCAAAGCTAACCTGGTCTTTGTGGAGGTTCAGCCTGTCCCTGTGCCTCTGTTGCATCAACCTGCGATACTCGGCATGCGCACTCTGTGGTGCACTAGCATGTGGTGGAAGCGGCGCAGCAGCAGCTTGCGTGGCTCCATCCAAGCTTGATCCAGAATCAGTGGGGTAAGCTGGGGCAGCAGCTGTGGGGGTGGGGTCTGAGCTGGGGGATGGAGTGGGGTCAGCAGTGAATGCTGAGGGTGATGCTTCAGGTGTTGAAGCAGGTTTGGCTTCAGTCATGGATGCATTGCTGGATCCAGCTGGAGGCCTGAAGAACATCGAACCATGTTGCACACAATACAGTGGGCAATGCTGTGCAACGGACAGTCAGATGGAGCAGGTTGTGAGCTGCTGGCATGACAATGAATGAGTCTGAAATGTTGCAACACTGCTGTGCACCCTTGAAGCATGTTTCTATGCAAGCATCTTTACTGCTGGGCAGACATTGACGGATGACTTCAAGCAGTGCTGCCCACAAGCTGGCAGGTACGGTATCCTGCATGCAAGGTTTGGATACGCATGCACACACCCGCTTCAGGTCAAAGGACCCACAGGCATGCAAGATCAGAGCCATAGGCCCCACAGGTCTACCTGTCAGCTGGGTTTGTCTTGACAATAATGGTGTCCACCTCATCTTCTCCAACTGAAGTGGGGTTCTGGAGGTCATCATCAGGGGCTGCTTGCAAGGGTGCCATTGACTGGGGCTGTGCAGGTTCATCAGGATGCAGTGACTGAGACGCTGTAGCAGACTCTAGGTGCTCCTTGGCCCCTGCTGCAGGCGCCTGTGCCTCAATGGACTGGGACCCTGATGCTGAAGCAGATGCCGCAGGTGGTGCAGTTGCTGCTGCTGCTGCAGGTTGTGCAGCAGCTGCAGGAGCAGCTGCAGGTGGAGCCTTGCCAAAGCCTGCCGGTGCAGTGCCAGCAGAAGCGAGCCCTGCTCTGAGCTGCTCAGCCTGTCGCATGAGATCAGGTGCTCCAGCAGCCGCCTGCTGCTGCAGCTGCTGTTGCAACTGCAGGATCTGCTGCAGTGCCTTCTGCACCGACTGCTGCGATGACTGTGCAGCTGATTCTGTAGCCTGGTATACTGCCTGAGGGCCACGCGGTACTGCATTGACTATGCTGCCCAGTGCTTGAGCTGCCTCTTGCAGCTGCTGTTGCACCTCTTGCAGGGAGTTGGGAGACGCTGCTGCAGTGAAGGGGGAAGCGTATGATGACTCGGCGTATGCTGGTTCTGGTATGCCAGCAAAGGATGCAGACTGAGAACGTTTGCTGCGCCCTGCACATCTCCACATCAGCAGTCAGACAAGAGCTCTTACAGCGTCAGGGCCAGCATCTGCGTAAACGTAGTTCAGCGCTGTGGATGGGGTTTGTGTGTTGACATGCTTGAGCAGATCATCTTGCTGTTGTTGTGCTTGCAACATGTGTTGAGGCCAGAAGGGACAGACATCAGGACTATACAGAAGTGTCACCTGATGTTGGCTCAGAGCCTGTCTGAGCAGTGCTACTGAGTGTGGCTTTGCCACCAGCTGAGACAAAGGTCAGCATTCTGCCCATTATAACCTTGGATGGCTGCTGAACTGCTTGCAATGGTGCTGCCGGAACACTGTCAGGACTGCTGAAAGCTGTATCTTGAGACAAAGCATTGTTTGCTTGCTGATATGCTTGGCTACCTGCGTGCTGAGCCCCAGACTGTGTTTGACGGAACAGTGCTTCAGCATTCTGTGCACCGCCTGCGAAGTACCTTTGGGTAAGAAATGAAACAGGTTTTGCATGCGTGCAAAGCAACACAGAGTGTATAGATTGAGCAACAACAGCAGCATACCTTGCAGCACATTGGAAATGGAGCTGGCAGATTGTGCAGTATCTCTGGTTGCCTGACCTACTGCGTCTGTCACAGGCTGAGCCTGGTATCTAGCCATTTCCGCAGCTGCTTTGGCTGCTCTTTGTACATCGCCCCGTGTTGCATGCTTCAGTACCTCACTGTGATCAGTCAGGCACTCGTGTTGATGGCTCATGGCGGACAGATGCCGTGTGGTGTAGGGACTGAAAGTGAGGTGCGGTCACGCGTTACCTGTCAGCGGCAGTCTTGGCAGCAACAAGAGCTAAACCTCGCAAAATCCTCTGCGCATCCTCAAAGTGCTTCGGGGTGAACCACGACATGAGCGAAAGCTTGCGATGCTGTAGTGATCCACAAGCTGCTACCGCAAAAGGCCGCGGGTCATTTGAAGGAATGTGCGCATGCACACCTGAACTCGAAACAACGCTGCAGCACCTCAAGGGAGTATAGCTGCTACCTCAGCGGCCGATGCTCCGGATCCGCACCATGCGTGGCGACGAAGAATTCTGAGTGGGGTCTGTCCGGAATCCCTGGCGAGCTTAACCTTGTCTCTTAAGCTTTGACTCGGATCAATGATCATGATGAAGCTGCAGTTCATTCATTTGTGCCCTTCGTGCATGATCGTCTTTCATATGTGAGGGAGTCTCGCTTCATTGCTGCAATCACAGCTGCAGTACCTGTTTATCAGCAGACCTGTTTACCGCTCGGAGCGACGGCAGCATGGCTCCCCGCAAAAGAAAGCTGCCTGGCAACAGTTCACCGGTCGATCATCAAGCGGGCAGCAAGGGAAACATGAAGAAGGCCCGAAAGCAAGCTAAAGAGACGACAGAAGGTGCAGCAGAAAGGGAGTCTCTTGCCACTGAAGAAACACAACAGGTATAAAAATTTGATTGTATGTCACGCAGCAGTTGCAGCTCTCAGCATCGCACTACTCTTTGCAAGTCTACACCGCTGCACTAGCTGCTGCCAAGCAGGCTTTGAAAGAAACAATCTTGGAGCTACTACGCAAGCGAAAGCCAGGCTCAAGCTGCTGACCCAGTGAGGCTCCCAGAAAGCTTCAGCCCAATGACTGGCGCCCTCTGATGCATACAACTCGTGTAGTGGCCAAGGCAATGGCAGACGCTGGACAAATAGAGGTCACACAAAAGGGCAAAGTGGTAGATATTAAAACTGTCAAAGGCCCCATCAGACTCAGGCTACTTACCGATACCACAACACAAGATCAGTAGCTGTTCGTCCAGCCTATTTGTCTTCCGCGCAGCAGAACATGACCTGAAACATGAAATCAGCAGCCAGAAAGTCCAGTCATGGAAGTGGTGCTGACTGAACAACCTGGTTTGTGTGCTGTGTGGCAAGCTTGGCAGCGCCCTTTATAAATTATATATTTTTAAAACATGAGAACGAATTTGAGCAGCATTGGCGAGTTCCCAAGGACAAGTTGCATCACAGATGATGGCCAATACTAACAGCTGACTCTGTGCCTTTCTGTTGTAAAAGCAACGAGCATGCTGTGTCTGAGCGAATACCAAAGCTCTGCCTCTGGGCTATCAGCTACCAGTATGTTGAAAACCTTGATCAGCATGTGGAAGACAGTGTTCTGTTCAAGCCAAGCATTTTGTCATTCTGGTTATGCACGTGCTCCTCTAGCTGGTTAAGCACTTTGTCTGCCTTCTCCACCATGCACACCAGATGCTTAGCAGACCTCTTGTGCATGCCTTGGTTAATGTCTTCAGCTAGTGCATGACAAGTGCTCGGAGTGACTGTGCCCCACATGGCTCCAATCAGGAAACGGACATAATCCAAGTATGCCATTTGATAGTGGTGGCCAAATTGTTGATAGCTGTAAATGCTGCCATCAACATGATGCTGTTCTTGTAGCCGATGCATTAAGCTGCTGTAGTGACACCTGCACATGCCATCATTGCTGTGGAAAGTCTTTGAGACAACTCAGGATTTGCCAGCGAGGCAGGGAACTGCTCCATTGCAGGACAAGCGTGGCAGGGCACTTGTTATGTGCAGGCGCGCAGTTGTTATGTGCAGGCGCGCAGTTGTTATGTGCAGGCGCGCAGTTGTTATGTGCAGGCGCGCTTAGTTGTGACTGCTTGGCCGTATTAAGTAGCTGCAGAGCTTGAATGAAGATGCTACATTGTGCATGTCCATGCATGCATATGACGGCGGGCAAAAGGACTGTAAACAGCGGCAAAAGTGACATAGACATTGCAGTGCTTAACTCGACTTCCACGAGCACTGTCTCTGCACTGCACAAGAAGCAGTGCGCTCCAATTCTGCAGCAGATAAATTTGGCTGTTGTGCAGCAGCTACAACAAATTCTCTTACCGTAGCAGTTCCTCTTCTTGAGCAAACACAACCTGTGGCTGTACAGAGGTCCAGAGCAGATACATGACATCAGTCACCCCCAAGCCCCCACCACACCACTGGAAATCGCAGGCGCTCACAACAGCTGGTTTATCATCATGTTGAGGTGCTGACACAGATGCTGCCTCTGCACAGGAAGGAAGTGTGCATTCAGCTGCTGCCCAGCCAGGCAAAAAAACATATTCAGGGTGACGCTTTACTCTGCCGCGGATCTAAAATGGGTATAAATCCGTGGCGGAATAAAAGTCATGTACCCACAAGGTGATGGTGCAGTGACTCAATGAATTATGGGGCAGTCTCTCAAGTGGGTGGTAGCTGAATGAGACACATGCATTGAGAGAAGTGTTTGTACATGTCGCAAAGCAGACATGATACAGCTAATTTAGAAGAACCAAGCAAGAATTAGTATAGCACATAGCATACCATCACAAAGCAACCATTCAACAGGAGGCCAGGAACAGATTGCTCAGATCAATGATGGTCTCACACCTGCAGTTGGGGAAAAGAAGAGATTGGCTGTTTTGAAATCGCCATGTATGATTGTTTGCCATTGTGCCATTGAAGTGTCAGCACTGTCCAAACACAGCTCCTGATGAACCCCTGTAGCCACCGCCAACAGACGCTCAGCAAGAGCCTGCATCAATTGCCATATCTTGTGGAAACAACCATTTTGTCACAGCAGGTATGCAGTGTTGTCAGTGCTGCAGGTCACAACTTTTGCACTGCATTCCACAAGTCCAGTCAGACATTACTGCCAGGAGTGTCACTGTTCTTGTATCAGCAAATTTCATAGTGAGCTTATGCTGGGCTTTGTGCTGGACAGCCTATCCACCCAGATGTATTGTGATGGTATGCTGCATGTATGGTTTGAAACAAGTCATTCATAGGGCAAACCTCATATGCAGGGTACAGGCAGGATTTGCGTTTGTATCACCTGCACTGATTCCCTTGCAAAAGTCTCAGGGAAATCTGTCTCAAAGGCTGAACAGGTTTTGGCCCACTGTATTGGCATGCCAGCTAGGTCACTCTGCCGCTTTTCCAGGGACCAATAGGACCCCTGCACAAGTCAGGGATGCACACTGCATCAACTGTAGGCTGCAACAAAGCTGCAGGAAGATCGGCATACAAGAGCGTCAGCTTTGCACCACATTTGCTCAAGAGCTCAAAGTAGACCATGAGTCTGATATGCAAAAGCTACCTAAGGTAGGGATCTGGTTCTACTGCAGCTAAATTCACTTCATTGTGCATGTTGCTACAGCAAAATAATCACAGTGAATACGCATCAGGCTGCTATGTGTAGCAGACTGCAGTGGGGTATTGCATGGTCTCTGCTCACTGCAGCACAATGCAGGTCCCAGACGCGCAGTCGTTATGCCTGTTTTGATACTGACCTGAGGCCAGATGCCTGTTGGCGAACAGCCCCAGCAGGCCGTATGCATCCTACTCAGCCATTTCAAAGCTAACACCGCCTGCAAGCATCAAACTCTGTTTCCCAATGCACTGTGTTACAATGCAGCAAGAAATGCTCTGCATTCAATGTGGCTGTAGCGCCTGCTCACAGGAGGGTTTTGTGTCAGTAGCAAGGGGTGAGCAGCATGTCACTTCTGCAATATCAATACCTGAGCAGAATTGAGGCCTAATGCTTGGCATGTAAGGCGTGTTGAGGCAGCTTGCAGACCGGCTCCGGCACGCAGATCCTCCATGACAATGACCACACCATTGCCGTCTGGATGCCACTGTTCATACAGCAGATCAGGCACTTTTGCTTGCACCTGCGTACATCTGACTTAGAGGCGAACTTGCAGTGCCCTCGGTACAAGGACAGACTTTGATGACGGCAGCAGACCTGTTGCAACTTGTCTGCGTACTTGTTAAGGAATCTTGTCTCGATCTCATACGAGTGTCGACTTCTGTCCCGATGTTCTTGGTCTCGGTAGCTGTTGCTGCAGAGGTCGACTACCTTGACCACTACGTGTATTTGCTGCCCATCAACAAGCCTGAAAGCAAAGCTTGCGTCAGCTTCTATAGCTGGATCGAGCAGCTAAACCTGAGCACCTACCTAAGAACATAAGGTAACACGGAACAGTTCCTTTGCTTGATCACACCAGGAGCTGACTGGACGGTTTGCACGCGTGCAGGCAACTTGACGCCGCTGTCTCGCCACCATACAGCCGTGTTCAAGAGATCACATTGCATATGCTCAAAGGTTGCCGCAGAACACACCTAGAGCTCCGAACGTGACCTATGGGCAGCCCCATGACATGCAGTGCGATGACTAACATTATCCTCGATTCCGTCCTATGTCTTGTGCCCTGTCTCAATCGCCCTGCTTTGGCTCTTCTGCATTGCAACTGCCTTTTCCGGAAGTCCACCAACGTCTGAAGTACAGCTGAACGAGGTGATACGACTGCTCATCGGCCTTGCGTCAAGTCGTGTACGGTCTAAGGCCGGCGGCGACTGCTGATCTTGAGATCAAGGCGCGGTTCCGGACGCATATCAGGCGCTATATAACAAGGTGTCACAGTCTTACAACGACAATAGACGTGACAGGCAACGGGTCGAGAGCAAAGGGTTTCCTCCGTAATGAAGACCCGGCTGCAAGGCTGGGTCTGTGTCTCTGCACTGCTACTTTACCTATGTTGTTCCGTTCACGGTGCCAGACCAGTCGACGGTGATGAGCTTGCAGCTGGAAGCAAAGAGGTAAGCAGATGGTGCAGTAATGGTGTCAATATATCCACTTCCACCGGGGTAGACATCACGACCAACAGCAAATTTGGCTTCACTCTTTGTCGAAAGTTATGCAAGTCGTTCAACCATGCCTTTCACAGACTGCTGGCGTTGTCGACGACAATGAAGGCATCGGCGAGGTCATGCAGAAGAATGTTGACCTGCTACAAGCCTTTCTCAAGAGTTTACTCATGGTACTGACCTCGCTGAGCCACGGCCAAACCTGCGTTGCCAATCAGAAGCATCCCAAGATCTTTGTCTCATGACAGCAGCTGGTTTGCAGATACTTGTCACAGAGCTAGGAGATGAAACATTCATCATTGCTGCAATCATGGCCATGCGGCATCCACGCCTCGTGGTATACGTTGGAGCAATGACTGCGCTAGTGTCCATGACGGTGAGCTGGATTACTTTCTGCTTGTTGGAGGTTGTATTGGCAGCATGCTGTCTACTGTCTTCATAAGGTGCCCAAGTTGGCCGTCGCTCAAAATGTCATCTCCTCTACAGCAAAACCACTTAGCATGGCATTGCCTCACAGGGTTGAGTGTGCCTTGACCTGCATGATCATGCAGGTTACATGCTTGCTTGCAGAGAGTCTTTTCAAGGCCTGAAACGTGCATGCCTTGTGCATGCAGGTCATTTCAACAGCTCTAGGATACGTACTGCCAAACTTGATATCTAGGCAAGCCACGCAGCATGCTGCAACTGCGCTTTATACCTTCTTTGGGATGCGGTTGCTGTGGATTGCGTGGCGGTCTAAACCTCAAGCCTCCAATCAAGTATGTTCTGCTGCACTCATGACCAACTTTTGCAGGTTCATCGTGTGTTGATCACACAGTACGGTGCGGTTGCTGATTGCATGAAACCTGCAATGTATAATCTGAAGATAGGCTGAGGCTACAAGCTGATGACATCATAGCAATACATCAAGCATCGCGTTAGAGGGGCAGAAAGTGTTCTGCAGAACAAGTATTGCAATTCAGATGCACTTGACATTCCCTTCTGTACAAAACTTCACCTTGTCATGCTACATCATTTGTGCTTGGCGCGATTGCTGCACCTGTTGGATCGTGCTCAGCTGAGCTGTATGGCTTATCATAACCTCAAACAGAATCTTTCGCTGCATCTTGCGTGGCATACGTACCACTAGGCAGAAAATGACCTGTCAGGCACGCCAGGCTGACATCACACATGTGCACAATGTTGCACAGACAACAGAGGACAGATCTATGTCAACCCAACTGGTCAGCCTATGCCCTTCCAGCTGTCTGCAAACACGTGTGTCCCGTAACATTGTTCAGGATGAGGTAGAAGAGGTGGAGGCCAAGCTAGAGGCATCAGAACAGCAGCCAAGAACAAAGCTGCAGCGAATCCTGAACCGCCTCTGCACCCCTGTCTTTTTGGAAGCTCTTATACTCACTTTCTTAGCAGGTGAGAACCACGATGCATGCTGTTCCTGCCTCGCTTTGTGTCGTCAAAGTGTACTGTCTTGCAAGACATGTGTGCAGTATAAGGCTGCTTTGTACCAGTGGGCTGGAAGCTCTGAGCACAGCCTAGTTCACAACATGGCTTTTAGGCATGAGGCATGGGCTTGCTGTCATGCTTGCAAGCTATTCTTTAAGCAACTTCTTGGCTGAAGCTGAATCTGAGACCTGTGAGACATGAAGATGACTTCCAAGAACAGCTGTGTGGTACACGTTTCTGCTACACATAGTCTTGGAAAACACTCTGCAGAGTGGGGTGATAGGAGTCAAATAGCAACCATTACATTGGCAGCTGAGTATAACCCCTACGGAGTAACAGTAGGGGCAATTTTGGGGCACAGCATATGCACAGGAACTGCTGTACTTGGAGGTAAGGCAATACCTTCCTTCTTGTCCCCAGATGCATTAGTAATACATTCATTGCTTCATGGTCACAGACGTACAGCCCTGAGTAGCTTCCTGTATGAGGTCCTATTTTGGCAATCGGTGTACCAGTGACAACATGCATTCTCAGTCAGATTGCACTGACTCTGTCTGCAGCCTCTAGACAGCGTGTTAGATGCTTGACGGCTGCATGGGCATAAGTATATAAGTCTGAGCAAAAGTCCCCAGCAGCGCCTGCTGCACATGATAGGCTTCTGCTGTTTGGTTAGTATCTGCACTGTGACAGCAGCAGACCGCCGTCGTTGTGCATTGTCAAGAAAGGCATGCTAGCCAGGATTAGTGTGCCACACATGGTGCACTATGCAGTCTGGTGTTTTGACTATCAAATGCTTTCATCCACTAGTTGGGGCAAGCTGTTCTGCTACAGTAGTAGTCCATATTTAGCTTGCACGTGACTGCATGATCTTTTGGCTGATGCTTGTTTGCGATGCCATGTTGAGGTTTGTTGCATGTGCAGGTCAATTGCTGGCAATGAAGATATCACAGCGGACAGTTGCTCTGTCTGGTGGTATGTTGTTCCTGCTCTTTGCTGCGCATAATCTGGTGTATGGCGGTCGTGACTGACATCATTAGGAGTCAGTGGTTGTTACTGTAAGCAGCATGGCTCAGCGATGTTCCCCCCTGGTCTTTGCGTTGTTTCAAACAGATGTTGCGGAAATTCAGGAACCTGCTTTGTTTTGTAACAGGTATAGGGTCTCTGTTCTGATCTTTGAGTTTCGTGACAGCACTGTGCAAGCTAGCTTGTTCATTTTCAGAGTCCACCAGCTTCAACAGGCCCTTTCCAAGCCACATATGTGACTTATGGTTGCTTGCGGGCATGTAGCCATAATCACATCTGCAACACCAGTGGTGAATATGCCAGTGTGCATAGGCACATAGATTTGCAGCCTTTGTAACATCATTTCATGCCTTTGGCATCTTTTTTTGCTCTTGACGTCAGCTCTCTGTGGTCTGGCTCACAGCTGCTAGCATCTGCTAGCTAGCATCTATGTGATGGCCAGTCCGTGTCCTGTTCAGCTCCAATGCAAGCCTGCAACTCCTGGGTACACTTGAGCTACTGTCCCCTCAGCGTCATGCATGCCCCTGATAGGGAATCTAGCTAGCGCCAGGTTAGCTTCCTGCAGCCTACTGAATACAGCGTTCAACCCATGTACACGGACGGGCCTTCGATTTACTGATTTTGCGACCGCATTGTACTCGAGGCTCCTCTTCTGCCCGACCGGCGTGAGACAACATGATAACGCAAGACGAGCTCATGACCAAAATAGTTCCGAGCATAGGGGTAGTTATTGGAACCCTTATGTTTTTGTCCCCGCTAAAGGCAGTTCTTGATATGCGACGCACGGGTCGAATCGGGGTAGGTCTCATGAGCACCAACTACTGCGCGTTCATGACCTCAAGCAGCTTTCTCCTTCTTATACTATTCCAGGATTGTAGCAACCGTTGTCAGCAGTGCTCTTATTTAGCTGAAACAGTGTGACTACTGACCCCACGCAAGTTCATACCATATGCAGCTAGCAACATGCCAACGGCATGTGTAATGCAGGACTTGAATCCAATCCCTTTCCCTGTTGTTGTTGCCAATTGCGTAGCTTGGGTAGGCTACTCAATAGTCAATAAAGATCCATACGTCTTCATGGCTAATGACCCTGGTCTACTACTGGGGCTTTTCTACACTCTTAGTGCATATGGGTATGCTGACGCAAAGGTCAGATCCACAGCCACTGATCATGCTGCATCAGACAACTCAGCACTTGAAAGTCAAACAGTGCATGCGTTCGCATGCATTGACAATGCATCAGCTTGTTGTAACCATGCATAGTTTTGTTGAACCATACATAATGTTGTTGCAGGGTATATGTCTATTTGCACATGATAAGCTGTGCACACCTTTATACAAACCACATTGATTGCTTTCAAATCCTGCTGTACAATGCTATTGGGATCTGTGGCAATGGACGCAGCAATGAACACCCAATAGTTGCAGAGCATTGTCCTGGTCCTGTATATTGTTTTCCCAGTTGGTGTCTATTGACTCCCCTGATGAGTCCCAAAGACATGAAATGTAAATTGATTGATTGATTATCCTGGGCATGCTGCAGACCAGGAATAGGTTGACTGCTCTCATCATGCTGTTTGGCGTGGCTTTGTCTGGGGTAGCCCTAGCTGTTGCTGCCATGCCCATGAGCAAGAATGAGAAGATGCTGCTCTGGTGAGGCTAGCGCTATCAACTCTGTTTTCTGTTGCTGATCACGTCACTGTTTGTTATTGTACTCACCTTAGTGCATCGGCACATTTCTGTTGCTGATCATGTTACTGTATGTTACTGTACTCACCTTAGTGCATGCAGCACACTTTGGAATGCTTTGATCAGTCACAGACGTTTACATGTGAGCTGGTGTCATACATGACAGTCAGACAGACCATCAAGGCTCTGCATGTATTCATGCTCAGCTCAAAAGCATGAGTGGATTGTGCAACGGTGCAAGCAGGCCAATTTGTGTCACATGGTGCAGCATGCGTGTGCAGGGGAATCACAGCAAATGTGGTCCTGCTGATTTACTATTCAGCGCCCCTGACAACAGTCAAGGAGGTCCTCGTCAGCAGAAGCTCCTCCTCGCTGTACTGGCCCCTCTGCATGATGAATGTCCTGAATGGTCTTTTGTGGGTTGGCTACGGACGGGTAAGCAATGCCGTTTTGTGGAACGCATGGTTATGTTCCTTTACAACCGCCTGCATGTGCCAAGTTCATGATGGATGGCTGTTTCTGTGGGTGACTGGTCACATGTCAAATGGTCAATGCACAAAGCTTTGCAAACTCAAAAAATTTAAATGATGTGCTGGCTCCATTTTACTTTTGCCATACGGATTCCTGTTCTTTCTGCTTGTTGCTGTGTGGCCTGTTGGTGTGCAGCATTTCTGGCTTATGCAGGCAGCTCAGATCCAGATCAAGCATGTCTCACAGGCAGTGCCCTGAAAGGCATGTCCTGCTGGATGTATGGCAAAAGCTCCGCAAGCAATGTTCAGGAAGGGAAGCTTTATGTATGGTGTGTCCTGTTTGCCTGCTGCAGGTGACTAGCAAGGGCAGATGCAAGCTTTCAATGGGGTGGCCAGTGCACTTATGCAACCCTTCTTATCGTTCGTGCACCCCACCAACTCATTTCACATCAGCAACAGGTTCAGCAGGTGCTCCTCTAAGCTGTACAGGCTGGGCTGGGGTTTGGTTATTACAGCACCTGCTCTCTGGTACCTCAATTTGTTCGGGGTTCCATTTGGTTGCAGGCATGCAGCAGGCAGTGAACTACAGCCTCATCTGGGTACCAAGACAGGGACCATGCAGCTGCTGCTGGCAGTGTTGCAATCTGAAATTCCTAATGCCTCCTTGGTTTTAGATCAGGGCCTTGACATCTTTACCTGACCTGGGTTCTGCTTCTGGCGCAGGCAACTAACCACAGTGTCATCTGAACACGCAATTCAGAGAATGCTGGCTCAAAGCTCTTGCTGCTCA
>JAABUP010001296.1_pt1 | contig 52411 bp, 61 predicted proteins | sample 5559201 | NCBI WGS metagenome assembly JAABUP01 (sample SAMN10711887, study PRJNA513373) | rock metagenome | isolation source: Antarctica rocks | place: Antarctica | reverse complement strand
GTCGAGCATCAGGAGAAATCAGCTGGCATCTCTTAGTCACGGCCATCTCCTTTTCTTCCGTGCCTCTTTACGAAGAAGAGTCGCTCGAAACTCCGCGTTATGGTGGTCGTCGAGTCAAGCTTTCTGTTTTAGAAGTAGAGTACGCGCATCGAACCGCCTACGGCGTGGTCCTTCCTTGAGGGTCGTCGGCAGCCATAGCCACGGTGACACTCACACCAAGGTCAAGCTTACTTACCCTGCCGCTGCTGAAAGTAGACGGTCTTTGTTACTGTGCGTGAGAACGTCAGGGTGCGAGCGGCGCGGGCTAGACAGACGCTCGATGTGACCTAGCACGGCTTTTGAGCCGGGGATGCGGTAGAGTGAGTATAGGGTCAAGGAATCCATGTCGACGTTGTGCCGGATCAAGACGGGTCCTGCCGCCGGGGGAAGCTCCGCCAAAGTAAAGTTCAAGGAGGGAGGGAGGCAATGTGAATGGAGGTTTTAGATACGATCGGCTTTGAGCCGAACGATTGATGTGATAGTATTGATGTGATAGGTATCTGGAGATTTTCATGTGAACGCTGTGGTCTTCTCACTTATCAGCATCACTCGAACCCGAAAAGGCCCAGGTAGAGCGTACTTGTACGGTGAAACAATCGTGACAGACGCCCGAGAGCCGCTATATGTACACGCTAACTCAAGTCCCACCCGCAATCTTCTTCCACACAGCTCATCCACCTCTGTAACTACGAATAAAACTGACTTTTCTGAAAACTCTCCGGGCTTATATCCCCCGCTTTTCCCTCTACCTTCGGGCCCTTCTCCGCCGTCAACCCCAACCCACTCGCCGTCCTGCCCGTCATGGTCCCGCTCCTACTCCCCGGCTGACTCCCGCTCGTGATCATCGCCTTCGCCTCCCCCTTACGCTGGATGCCCTCCAAGTACGGACTGGGTAGATAGCCGACCCTCCCATCTCTAGCCCTGCACCTCCACCACTCGCTCGGATTGCCCATCGGATCGGATTTACTCAGTACGGCGACCAGATCGCCTTTTGTGACGGAAAGGTCGATGCCGGAGACGGCGGAGCCAGCTTCGGGCGAGAAATCGTAGAGGACGCGGCAGAAGTCGAGTTTGCTCGGGTCGAGCTGTTGAGGCGGTTGTTGTTGGCTAGGCGGGATGGGTTGGCCGTCTGGGCCGAGGGGTACGTGTCGTTTTGCTTCTTCCTCTTGGCTTCGAGCTAGTGCCTTGATGAGTTTTCCCATCAGGTAAGGGAGGCCGAAGACGGCGAGGAGGAACATGATGAATGGTTTCTTGGAGGGTCGTGGTGGTGCGGGGGAGCCGTCTGGTAGTACAGCTGGTACGTTCTGGCCTTGGAAGGCTGCGAAAGCGGCTGGTGTGAGAGCCATTGCGTCGGCTGGCGGAGGGCGGCCGGTGACTTTCGCAAGAAGGGTTCGTATCCAGCGCAATATGGTAAAGATCCCAAGGATAGAGCCTAAGGTGTTGCGGAGGTTGCCAAATTGTTCGGCTACCGAAATCATTGCTATCCCAGAGTTAGCTTCCGGGTTTCATATCAACATAAGTTGCAGTGTCGACCTACCGAAAAAAGAAGAATGAGTCGCCATATATGTACTCTCCAGCATCTGTGCAAACCCTCCAAATGCGCCCACTATACTCTCAATGATTTGGAAAGTAGCTTGCGTGTTCTGGCTAAAGCTGTTCGTCAAACTGTTCGGATCGTTGGCATCTCCCTGCAACCCTCCCATACCACCCATACCTCCATACATCCCGCCTCCATAACCTCCCATGCCTCCATAAATGCCTCCCAAGCCGCCCATACCGCCATACATAGAGCCTCCCATACCGCCAAGCCGTGAGTAGGGCGATGAGTATGGAGACGAATACGAGCTAAGACCACCATAAGGGGACGTTCCAAGCCGAGATGCGCCATAAGGCGAGTAATTAGAGGCGGTGCGATTGACAACGGTGCTAAGGGCTGAAGGTCTTTCTGGGAGAGCTGGCGGTGTAGATGATGACGGTGCTGACAACATTGATGAGGGCGTGGTTAAGGGGACATGAGGGTTGGTCGCAGGTGAAGGTGTTACGCCTGGTGTTGAAGATAGTGCTGCAGCGATAGGCAGCAATGTCAGTCCTCTATTTAAACCTCCTTGTTCTTGACATCGCGATCAAGGTAAAGATGTACGCTCACCTGGACACCTACCGGCAGCTCCCCCTCGTTCCCAAGGCTTCGGTGGCGATGGTGATGCCATCTTTTGTATATTGTCACCAAACGCAGCCAATCTCCTAGATCTCTCTCCCTACAATCTTCCAGATCTCTTTAGTATCGACAATGTTCGAGGATGGACTTATGGTGGATGTAAGAAAACGTCAGAGTCAATCGCCGGAGGTGGCTAGGCGATTTGAATCGATGAGCGGGGTGAATGTCGTAGATCACCGTCTCTCAACAACGCTACATGTACAGTACACTCGGCCAATGGTCTTGGATCTTGGCTTGCAGCACAAACCGAACGTCTTCCTCTTGCAATACCTTTGGTGTCTCGGTGATTCTTCTAAGCGGCTGGAAATCACCCCAGCCCAGGCATCACCCAAATGAACCTCGGCTCAGAAATCTCATGATCAAATTCAAATGTATTTCACCAGGAACCCAGATCCTTATGATGTTGCTCTCCAAGCGACAGTGGAACGTTTGCTGATGTCGTGACAACTAAACTAGACTTGGGCATTGATTCACACAACTACTCTGCAGGGTACGAGTACACAAACGGCATCACGTATGTGCCATCATCCTATCCGATATGATCAGAAGACATGTGGACGGCGCACAACTAGCATGTCATCCGCTGAAAAATCCAAGTACAATAACACAGCCATCAAAATTATTATAGATACTGAAGTATGGGTATGCCGTAACTATCAACCTCCTTCTGTCCCGGTCCTTGCCAATCAGATTTCGACGCAGTAAGTGAACGATTCTTCTTTCTTTGAGAGGCGGACTCTTCACGTCATTTGGTTAGCCAAGTTGGAAGACTGAGGTATCCTTGTCGTTGTCTATTTTGCAAAATCCCTCAATATCCTTTGCGCTTAGTGTGGTATCGAAGCTGTGACCGTCACCCAAGACCTTGATGTGTGCCGACCCATTATCACCGGTAAGTACCACAACTGCCGTAATTGTGCCGCTCGTCGGCCTTTCAAAGTAGTCCGAGTCGCCCCCCGACTTGCCATACTTGCTCATTTGGAAGGTCGACTTGCAGCGGGTGTTTCCAGAGTCGAGGACTTCGAACAGATCGAACTCGCCGCAGCCAGAGTCCCAGCAAGAGCAACTACCGTACTGCTGAGTCTGAGGGATTAGAGCATTGAGCATCCATATGGCGGGCATGTCCTCGTGAAGGCCACGCTTGCCGCTAAGGGGCATAGAGAATTCCATGAGGAATGCTTTCTGAGCCCCACCAAAGCCATCTAAGTACCGTCTTAGTATATCAGATCCCATGACCACCTCACGATGGGAAAACTTACGGTACGCACGGCTTCCGGGACGAACGTAGCCGCAATCTCCATTGGAGCACTCCTTGTCAGAGAAGATCATGACCTCGTCAATGTCTGCCAGTAATTCATCCATGAGTGTCTGTGGGGAAGAGGCGCTCCAGCTCCCGTTGGCGGAGGCATATGAGAGAGGTGCGCCGAAAGCCCTGTCAAATAATTAACGTCTTGTCAATAAAAAAGCTGTGATGTCCATAGCTGGCACTAACAGTTGATCGTTCCAGCTAGGAGCAACCCCACGGGCGTTCAAGAAAACCAACCCGTCGGCGGTCCCGTCCGCAGCGTTATAGTACGCCTGCCGACCCCATGAACCACCGCCAGCGTTGAAGCTAGGCGCAGCAGATGGCACCTTCGCAGTTGGAGTGGCACTGCCCATCTGAGTCGCCGCAGCTGGAACCCCAGGTGCAGAAGTGGCCGCCGCCCCGCCAAGACCATCGTATTGATTTATCCAGGATTGAACTTTCCCTTCCGTTGTCAGGTAAACCTCTTCGCCCTTGGCTTTGCGTTCTTGAATCTCCCGGATCTCCTTGTTATGCTCATGGAAGTGCTGGTGGTCGTGGCGGCGGTGATGGATACTAGGCTTTACACTGCGCTTCTTGTTTGAGCCGGGCGTGTAAACGGCAAACTTCTTGAGATGAAGAGGCCCCTTGAAGTGCATGGAAACCTACACAGAGCACATTGTGTTAGTAATCCATTCCATGACAATGTTATGAGAGGACTTACCTCCTCATTCAGTGGAGCCATTGCGCCACTATATGGGTGAGTCTCCTTCACACAAACACCACTGCCGTCCATATGGGTCACTTTCTGGTAGGTCCCTTCATTCGAGACATTAGAGTAGTGAATGGCTTTCACGGGGTCGCAGTACGGGTTGCTTTCAATCCAATGAGCCGGGCCACTGGCGCACCCTTTTTGCCCGGCTACACCAGAGGTGATGGCAACGATAACCACTGCACCAGCAGCGATTAAGTTACGCATAGTGAAGGGATCGATATTTGGAAGGCGATCGTATTTATATTGTGATACTGCTCGAAGATATGCGCGATCTGGTGGAAGCGGAGTTGTTGTGGCTCTATAACGATCACGCTTTTCGAGTCGGATGATGTAAATGTAATTGATCCAAAGGAGTGTGGTAGACGATGAATGTCCTTAGCTATTGAAGGAGCGACTGCGGTGATCCGCACACGAAAAGAGTGAATTATAGGTGAAAGATGAAAGATGTTTGGGGTAGAGGAAAAGGGAGAGAGGAGGAGGTGAATAGGAGACGGAGCAGGGGCGCGAAGCCGCTTGGTCACGGAACCTTGGTACTGGATGGAGTGCACGCCAACCCATGCACCTGCAATTTCCCGACGGGACAGGGAAGGGAGAACGTGGTTCGTCAAGATGAGCTTATTGCACGCGCCGTTGTTAATTGGAGTGTAGAAAGCTCAGTTTCGGAGGATGATCATTATTGTCTAAAGAGAAGAGGGTGACGGTGGAACTGCTGGACTCCTGTAGGATTTTGGCCACGACAACAACAACTACAAAGGGGGACTGTCCTCTATTAACTTCTTAGCTTGGAATGTGCGGTGCTGGACTACCTTTTGTGATCTGAAACAACGGAGGGTTGGTATTATCGCTTAGTAGCCAATGGGCGTGCGAAGTATCTGGCCTGGTCAATTAGCCCCGTTGTCTGTGAAGAATTGCGGTAAGCTCCGTCAAGCCAAGCCCGCGATAACTAGATACCTTCATCTTCTATACACTTTGAAGCTCTATCCCGTCTTGGTCTTCGTCTACCCCTTGTCCTGACTGTCTTCGAGTGTAAAGGTGAAGACACCAGCAGCACGCTACCACTAGGGATGTGATAACAAACACTGCCACTGCTCCCCCAACGTTCGTTATTGACAAATCTTTCCAGGACAGCATGGTTGCTCTTGTAGTCGCTGCTGTTGTATTTTTGTCTACATAAACACAGGTTGACGTCGAACTTAAGTTCCTACAGCGGAGCCTCGACGTCTAAGCGTTCGCTCGAGGACGGTAAGGTCTCACAATCAGACATAGTCATCTCACAGGTGGGATCTTAGGTTGGTGAGAAACAACATCTTTACGTTCTGGTGCCCTTCTGTCCCCTAGCTGCTCTTCTAGGATATCTGAAGTAGCGTAAGACATCCTACCGGTCACGGATGAAACTCGAGAGGCATTGGAGCATTTCTCATAGAACTCCCGAGACAGAGCTGCAGTATATCACTGGAGATGCTCACCGAAACTTCTCTGCGGCCTCACCATGATGTAGATCAGGACGGCATGGCCAGCCGCATCTGTAGGTGGTGTCCCCACCCATCGAAGAGGCGGGACCCCGTAGTTGTTGAAGGTAACGTCAAGGACAATGAAAGGTACCGACAATCATATATTAGACATGACGGAGTATAAGTAAAATTTATACCCTTGCTTACTAGATACGTGTGCGACGATTGCCGCAAACCTTTAGCATTCCAACTTATGCAGGAACATCCGCCTTCCTAGGTATCAATTCCGTGTTCCAGCACGGGCACCGGCAGTGCACAGAAAACTCCGTTATATGCTACACAATGCACCAAACACCGACTCCGTGCTTATGCTCCTCTGCTCTTTAACTTTGTCCACCCGCTGGTTCCCTTTCCCGTTCCTCCACCGCTATCCCCGTCGTCACGCGGCGCCTGCTCATCGTCCGCCAGCATTATAGTCGTAACCATGCTCTTGGTATCATCCAAGGCCCGCCCGACCTCTCTTCGGCGGCCTCCAACCAGTACAACTTCGCCATCCTCCGCTTTTTGAGAATCGTGTTCGAACTCGTTTCCATCGAGAATTTCCCACTCTGCGCCAGCTAGTTCCCCTAACAGCATTGACTTGACTTTGTCAATGATCTTCACTGGACTTTGCAATTTCCAACCCTGCATCAACTCTGTTCCTTTTGCTCCACCAAGGAAAGAACGAGCACTGCCGTGCGAGTATTTTCCAAGTGAAAGCCGTGAGATCGACTCCCTTTCAGGCACTGATAGAGAACATGGGCCTTTGACCTGCGTTGATTTTGTGGCAGTATCATTGCTTGACGAAACCCTTGAAAGCGGCCGGGGTTGCGGTAGAACAACAAGTAGCTGCCATAAATTCTTCCCAAGCGCACAAACATCTTCCCATGAGCTAGTGCCCACATGCAACCCCTGAGTCCTGCAGAGCCATGCAACATCCCAGGCAAGCAGTGTGACGCCCTCAACGAAGAGGGAATAAGCAAGTGGGTCCTCTTTCGCTATTAGGGGCAATTTCTTGTCTAAATATAGGGGCCGAGGTCTGGGTGAAGGCTGTAAGTCACCATTGCGCGAAGCAGATGGGTTGGCGTTGGAAGAATGTGAGTGCGTAGACCCAGGGAATGATACCTGTTTTGAAGAATAGGAGGACCCTGGCGAGAATATGGTTGGCAACGGGTAATATCTGTGAGGAAGAGTGATTTCTGCTGGTAGTCGAAGAGAAAGATAGTGTGAAGTCAAAACAAGCAGGTGTGCAAGCCGAGCCATCGAGACTGTGATTTGAGCAGGTGGCGTACCTGTAAATCCGTCAGAGTAAGAACGGTCTGAAGCAGTAGTGGACCTACTGTTGAGGTCCCTAAGATCAACTATGGCAATCCCACCAATAGTGTAATCATCTTTGATCATTCCACCTCTTTTCCGCCTCCGCTGCCGGAGCCCATACAAATTCGCAGCCTCTGTGCAAAGAAAAACCCTTGCATTCACTATCTCTTTATGCATGGCGTTCCAACTCTTGTCAGTCTTCATGGTGCCTTTAACCAGAGATGCTAGGACTACTGCTCGTCGCTCGGCAAGCCCTCGTGTAGCTGATGCCACCTCCGAGCGACGTTGAGAAAGTTGTGCTCTCCTCCACGCGATGTCTGCCTTTCCAGCCTCTATCGCATTCCGGATACAGTCGATATGGCCCAGAATCTCTTGCGTCCGCTCTCCTGACTCGATCCCTCTGTTAGAGAATTGCTCGAATGCCCACTGATGCGCGCTCTGGTCATGCTGGGTATCTGGATTACGGCCTTTCACCACCTTTGCCGTCGCAGTCAGCGAAGGAGTCCCGGCTATTGCAGCCTGCACTTGATGGCCTATGTTCTCCTTCTGCAGTAGTGTTTGCGCGTTCTTCAACCGGAGTTCATAGAGACTGTTGCGCGTGCATGTGGTACAGCGGAAGGACAGCTTCGAGCTCTCCGATCTTGAGCATATATCGCACTGCATAGTTGCTGGTGAAATAAATTATTACTGGAGGATGAATGGTGGCGGAAGTCGAGTTCGCCATCGTGTGCTCATGCCCGGGCCAAGGCGTTGAAAGATGGTTCAGGTACTTTCATGGGCAAGCGCTACTGATGCAGCGACCCTCCAAGGATTGTTCTCTCATGAACTACACACAGACCTATGCAAACTCAGCATGAAGTAACTATCTGAGTGGTAGATGGGCCGTTGAGCATAAGCATGGGCCTTGGTGTGTTCAGATCGGGAGTAGTGTTTCTAATTCAGCAGGATTAGTCATCAGGCCCCGAGACCTCAAAGTGAAAAGCACTCCAATGAGCAACCTCAAATCTTCCATTTATAATCTTATAACTTTTATGCTCAAAAGTATTACTAAGTCTAATCGGGCCACATTCTTTGAACATATGGGGTATTCCTCAAATGATAACCTTGTTAAGTTTGGATATAGTCCGAAGAGAAACAATAAGCGCATCTCCTGAGATTCTTCATTATAACGTCCATGCGCCCACCATCACGCAGAAAGCCATCCCTATTGATGTGATTAGAAGTACCACCTTCGACATCACCACCTGAACGGCTGATCCTGTAAATGCGAAACCGGTGGCAGACGAAGAGAAAGAAGAAGAGGAAGACCCGAGCCCGTTAGGCCAAGTCATCGTCGTACTCGGGACCATGACAACCCGTCCTGAAGGGTCAAGAGATACAACCGTGTTAAAAACAGTGACGGCCGGTCCGCCTGGAGAGAGAGTTGTGCCGGCGATCGGGAAGCCGGTGGGATCTGCGGTGAAGGTTTGGCCACCGACGGTATAGATGGATGGAGATGGGAGTTTACTTGGTTCTAGCGAGAGCTGCATCGTGCTGCTACCCATCGCTATTACACCAGTGCCGAGGCTCATGGGTGTTCCTGATATAGTGATGGCAGGCCCTCCTTGGAAGAGCGTGGTGCCAGCAATTGAAAGGGCTGCGGGATTCGCCAGTGTCTCACCACTGAATGTAAAGACTGATGAGTGAGCAGGATCTGGTACTGGTACTGGTAGAGTGCTCTTATCAATGACAAGACCCAAGGATCCCCCGGCTGATATTGCCGAGACAGGAGTGCCCGAGACCATGGTGGGAGCGCCGCCAGGCGTGAGTGTTATACTACCAATGACAATACCAGATGGTCCCACTGAGATAACTTGGCCGGCAACCGTGGCTCCGGTGTGACCTGAAGGAGATTGCTGCGCAATGGCGAAGGTACTTGCGCCCATTATAAGTCCTCCAGAACCGAGTGACATCGCCGTCCCCTGAATCGTGACGGGAGCAGCCCCGGACACGACAGTGTGCCCACCGATCACCACACCGGAAAGATTGATATCAGCCGTCTGCGCACCAACTGTTATTAAGGCCACCGCTGCTGCCGGATCGGCTATTGGTGCTGCGTTCGTGCCGACGATTATGAAACCAGAAGAATATGCCACGGCGGTACTCCCTAGAGTCGCAGTAGCCGCATTTTCTGGGATCGATTGACCTGGCACAATATTTGAAGCCTTTGAGGCAGAAGCTGGAGCTGCGGCTGCGGTGTTCGGATCTGGTTGGGTCTGACCGGGTTGATTGTTGCCTGGTAGATTTTGACCTTGTTGGTTTTGACCGGGCTGGTTCTGATTCTGCAAAGATTGTGGATTGGCATATGTTGTGCCCATCGGAGCCTTTGGATCTAATGCAGATTTCAGGTCGCTGGCACTTGAGGATTGGGAATGTTGTAGATGGTCATTCGATGACGCTTTCGGACGAGGATTAGAGGCTTTCGGTGGATCTGCTGCAAAACCATTGTTGGCTGCAGCTGGCACCGTCGTCAGAGCAGCTGTATTGGTTGGCAAACCTTTAGGCGGTGACTGGGGAGATGCCGGTGTTGGTTTCACCATTGGATCTGCCCGAGTCGTTGCAGGATCCATAGCGGCAGCCGGAGTCAGTGCTTTTGGAGGATCGAATAGCCCCAGGCTGGCATATTGACATGCGCTATAAGCAGGATCGATATCAAGCAATTTCGATGGCAGTGCAAAGGTAGGCGAGAACGGTTCCACAGAGCTATAATATAGCTTTTGGAATCTCGGATCGGCCATTCCATTGGACCGCACGTTACCTCGGCAACGTCGAAAGGTTTCGTGAAGCCCCCATCGTCTCTCCATCCACTCTCGATCGTGGATAGTTCACCTGGGGCAAAGGACAATATAATGGAGCTGTGGTCAGAGCCAAGCTTCCCGCACTCGTCCATCGCAGTCATAGATGGAACGTGAATGTAGAGATATGGAAACGAGCTAAGCAGATAATCAGCATAAATCCTCGAGAGGGAAGATCTTTTGGTGGAATACTATGTAAATCCATCTGGACCGGTTGCGATGTCACCAATCGAGAAGTTCTGCGCCTGGGGCAGCGCGCGACCGTGCCGTGAATGTGCAGGCTGGGTGATGCTATGGATACCCTGCCCAAAATGAGCTGGTTTTCCAGGGTAGAAATCTATGGTATTGGTCGCGTTCAGTGTGAGGCAGTCGGTCTTTGCTGTTGCCGTCGGCCAATAAAACACCGAAACATTATCCACAAGAATGGTGCAGTAGCCACAGCAGAAGTATAGCATGTTATTAGGACCACCATCATGCACCAAGCTATTTTCAGGGGGGGGCCCAGTCTTCGGATTCCATGTAATCGATTGTGGGTGATTAACTCCGTACCAGTAGCTATTGCTGCATTGAGGCTGTCTGTCTTTGCTGATTGAGTCCATCACACTCTGCGTGAGGGCTGCTAGCTTGCTTGGATCGGTTGCAGCAGTTGGATCAAGTTTAACGCGTACGTCCAAGCCGTTCGGCGAAATTGAGACCCACACCTTGGCCACTGAAGTGATTGAAGGTGGCGCTGTGCTCATCGATGATAATGAACGATTGTACATGAGTTCGAGATATATACTTTCCTCAGCATCCTGTTCAACACTGGATTCGGTCGCAGTCACATATTGGGTGGTCGTAAAACCATACATCGCCACGCTGATATAACCACCGTGACCAGAAGACACAGTCGAAGGCGTCGTTATGTTCGTTAAAGATGACAAGCTAGACAATGTGCTATTGGAATAAATCGCTGCAGCTACAACAGATCAGACACAATTGCTTGGCTTTGGGGATTAAGAACTCACCATTGACAGTTTGCACCATTACCAGACAAAAGCAAAACAGCGCAGCAAATGAAATAAGAGAAGGAGCAGCCTCCATGATGGAAAATCTTCACAGAGCCAAGAATGACCGAAGGAAAGGGGAGATATTTGTAAGACATCTCCTGCTCAGCGGCGGCAGCAGCGTCTTACATATATATTCATCTTTGAGTACTCAATGATCTACCAAATATCACAGATGCGCGCCTCAAGCTCCTCGCAATCTGATTCGTACATATTGGACCCGAATACCTGAATGGCCCTTGGGTTGACGTTTTCCATGGTGAGTGAAGCGATAGCTCAAGGGGCTGGAACAGAGCTCCCAATCATAAGGCGTTCGTGAAGCGCCCTCGAAGCGCCCATGAAGTAAACTTCTTGATGGCTCCCTGATGTGACCATAAATACGCGTATAACACCTGCTTCTTGTCGAAAATATGTGGTTTTGGTAGAAGAAGATGTGGTCTTACAAGCTTGTTACATAGTCTAGAAGGAAGATCTCTTATGCTGGTAAACTGAGTACATGTATACATGTAATACAAAGTGTCGTCGAACGAAGCGGTCACATGAACACGCGTCAACCAACGCGTTCCCTAAATTTCCGCGTTGGCTGCGTCATTCTACAATGACAATTATTTCCTACGTACTCTGGACATATCAGTCTAATCTAGATGCTTGAGTTCTCAAATTACTAAATCTCTTCATGACCACAACACCTCCAGCATCCCTGCCTATCTCCAAGTCTCTCAGTATCTGCACTGTTCAGGGGAGGAGGCCTGCTCCGACACGAAGAAGATCTCATGCAGAGATTGAGGGGTCAGTACAAAACAACACAGCACAGGGTGTCATTATGGTCGACGCCAATGTATCAAGCTCTCCGACGCACGCCCGGCACAGTGGCAGATCCTCTCCTGCCGAGAGACCAAGTTCAAGGACCGACATGTCGCCGCAAGCCCCAGCTAATGGTGCAATCATTGGAGGAGCTGATGACGTTGATACTGGAGTGAAGCATCATGATTCCAGAGAACCCCTTAAAGATTACGGTTGGCAGAATCTTGAAGAGAGATTCGACGTAACGATGGAGGAACGCCAGGTGGCCGAAAATGATATATACAAGGAGTATAAGACTCTGTTGGCCGTGTGTGGCTGAAAATGCTGTCTGATGCGCCTCAGGAGCTGACCTGTGCGTAGGCCTATACGACGTGGGCACAGTCCTCGTCGTTTCACGATAGCGAAAGAGCCTATAAACGGTCGGTGACATTGTTCTTGCACGGCAAAGCGATGCTGACTATGAGTGATAGGTTAAGGACGCGTATGAGCTATGTTCAGGGAGCTGAACATGGCTTCGAGGAGAAGAGACAACACTGTTAGTGCCCTTGTAGTGACATACTAAGGTAACTCCCGCTAACTAAGATATCACAGACATCAAAGTCGTCAGAGCATTCGAGTGTGCGCTTGCCCTTATCCGCGAGGCTTGAGGCATAGTCAGGCTCAGACCTCGTGTATCACTCAAAACTGGTTTGCCGCAATGTATAGGCCACTAAACTAGAGGATGAATGCGAATTGTTGCAGGACTAAGTGGCTTTCAGAGCTTGATCATGACAAATCTCCCACAGCTAGCACAGTCGTCGCTCAACCTCGCCATGTACCGGTACCACCCATATGGGCGAAGTCCAGTGGCGAAATCATGGTTGGCTCGTTGATTGTCACAGCCTGAAAGCTGAAAAAGGTCCAAGCCAGGAAAGAAATCTCACGGCTGGTTTGCTAAAGCTCATGAATCGCCGCAAATACGGTAGTCCCACACATTGTCAGATTGACCAATGTACTCTGCGCTAACGCACCTGCTATGCTATGGGTGTTGACCCAGCTAGCGCTCACCGCCTGCGTCATTCTGCCGCCTCCATCCAACGTTGGGTGCTGTTGAGTTTCTGTCTTACTTTTGAGCGTTCCATAATGGTTGATACACCACAAGACAGCGACAATGCTCTTCTTGCACGTTTGAATGCGCTCAAGAAATCGAGCATCACGCTCGAAACAGCGAAGTGTGTTGCTTACGGTCTATTCATCTGATTCGAACTAATCAAACATTGCAGAGCCATCGTAGGCCAATCTACTACTCAGCCAGATACCGTAAGATCACCAGAGTCAAACGACAATGACCTCTCTCTACGCTTCCAGAAATTGGGCAATGTAACAGCCTCCAACCTCGATAATCAATATCCAGACGGGAAAAGCTCCGCGCGTGGTGAACGCAATGATGAAGATGACAAGACCGTAGAAGAGCTCCTTGCAGAGCTTGGGCCGGAGGAGCAATGGAGCCTAGACCCAGATGATGGACAAGACGTCCGGAGACTGCTCGCTGAAGCTCGGGAGACTTTGCCATCTGCATCCGAGGATGCGGCCGAAGGAGCTGGCGGAGGGCCTCACGAGAAGCTCAATACAACGCAGAAGGATGAATCCGCGAACACAGAGGTCTCAACGCTCACAGTCAACGACGACTCCGATATCAAGGACTCCTTGAGCGAAGACCAGGAAGCCGCAGCCTACCTGCAACAGATCCTCGACGAAGTCGAAATCGAAGAATGCAACGGGAGTCCTTCATCAGACGCCGGCGCCGAAATCGAAGAAGCACGTCCACACCCTCCTCCCAGCGATGTCAAAGATGGATCGTCCATCCACCTCGATCTCCCCTCTACACCGACATCCCTCCCACCTCCATTGCCCACTTCAGCGGCTGAGCCCGACATCGCGGCGCGCTTCTCATCCCTCAATCTCCCATCCGCGCCGACATTCTCACCTTCACAGAAACCGACTAAGATTACCGTAGCTGGAAAGCAGAAGAAGAACTCGCAGTTCACCGACGACGAAATCGAGAGCTGGTGTGTCATCTGCAACGATGACGCGACGGTGCGGTGTTTGGGATGCGAGGGTGATTTGTACTGTGCGAAGTGTTGGGGCGAAGGGCACGTGGGGAAGGAGGTTGGGTTGGAGGAGAGGGGGCATCGGTGGGTCAAGTATAGGAGGAAGTAGATCATCTTGACCATGTTAAGTGATATGGTCAGGGTATTAATGCATCAAGATCGAGTTTTCTTTTGGAAAAAGCAAAGAATTGCAGGATAGTTCACACGTTTGCGCCAGACCACATCCCTCCCTTGCGTACGCCCAGAGTATCAAGCCAAGATCGCTAAGGTACACGCAACAATAACAACGCCATAACAGAGCTACAATTTGCCCATTCATCCTGAAACAAGTCCTTCTCGTGTGCTCAGTCGTCATCGTCAGCATCATCCCCATGGGCACCTCTACCCGCTGCACCACTGCCATTGCCTCTAGTCTTCTTCGCAGCCCTGCCTGTGATATCTTGCCAGGTCGCACCAAATCTTCTACCGGTACTGGCGAGAAGGCCTTCTTCTTCATCCTCTTCCGCGTCTTGGTCAGCCTGGTATTCGTCGAGCTTAGGAGCGCGGAAGAGGGCAGTAATGAAGACGATGAGGTAGACGGCTGCTAGAAGTCAGTAACAATTCCTGTTTAAACGTCCCAAGTATTTGCAGTGACCTACCGAGGAACACGAATTGCGCCCAAAAGTCCACCACGCCGAAGAACGGGAAATTCAAGGTCACGCGATTTAGAAACGTACTGACCACACTCGGCGTGCAGACGTTCTTGGCCGCAGGCGCACTGGATAGCTCCGAACAGGGCCGAATGTGGGATGTATGATTCGTGCAATCTGGCTGTTCGCCGGGATGCCTCGGTGGATGATCACAGAACGTCTGAGGGCCATATGTGGCATATTGAGGCGCTACCATCATTGCAAGCGAATAGTTGATGGCCAACGCAATCAAAGTGAGCATCACCGTAGCCATCAGTAGTGCCTGCGGAGATGTGTGGCCCTTTCTGATCTGGAAGATCTTCAGCCAAAGGAATCGAATCCCGAGACTGGCGATGCCGACAACTGAGCTGGCAAAGAAGAACAGCACCAGTAGAAGAAAAATGACGTAGTCAACAGGAAACACCTTGGCTGAGTTGACAAAGATCCAGTTGATCGGGTTGAAGATGTTAATATGACCTAGGACGTATCCACAATGACGCTTGCAAATGGAGTTCTTCGCTTTATCGATGCCCGTTACGAGCATAGAGACCCAGATGACAATGGCGACAAGCATCAAAAAGATGCCACCAAGAAGCTTGATGGGCCGGAAGATGGCTTCAATCTTCATCCATGTCCTCATCAACCAGGTTTGGCCTTCTCCGCTAGACTCCGCAGCCAAACGCTCGCGGCGAACGAGCGTTCTCTCCTCCCGAACTAGTGCGTCTAGCTCTCTGCGATCTTTAGGTGGTAGACCTTCAGACCGGCCGGCGCTGCGCATTTCGAGCTGGCGTTGCCTTTCGCGATTTTCCTCGAGCGCCGAGGCGGTATTCGCAGTCAATGTAGGAGCGGAGACGGCAGGCGCGGACTTGATGCAGGCGACTGGCAAGAGGGCAAAGCCTGCAGAGGTGTAGAGGATGTAAATAAGCGTTCCAAGGGTTATAAGAAGACCGAGAGCAAATGTCAGAGCACGCTCGCCATCTGGTAGGGCAGAGTTAATGTCAGCATCTCTCAGAGCTGCCTTTTTGAATCATCTCACACGTCAGAACTTACGGTTCTCCGTCAACAAGTTCTTGAAGTAATCCAGGTCCAAGTGGCTTCCCTTCCGATCTCTGGCTACGGGCACAAAGAAGCCCACAAGGAACAAGATGACTACCAACGCAATGAACGCTAAGGTGTACTTGAGCGCACCCCAGAACCTCTTCCCGATTGTCTGCGTCCCATCTTCTGTCGCGACTTCATCGTACTCTTCGTACCAGAAGTATGTAAAAGGTACCACAATGAGACAGAGTAGCGCATCAAGAGAATAGAGCGTATAATAGACAATCTTTAGGACTAACAGGATGTTGTCCACTCGGTCTTGTGATGCCCAATCTTTTCTCTGACCCAGTTTCGAGGATGTGGTGGAGGACACGAGCGCGACGTCGACTGGTAGAAGCAGAACCGTCGCAAACAGGGATGTCAAGGTAAAGATGCACACGGTCGTGACAGACGCAGACCGCTCACGAGGCGTCTGATAGAGGTAGACAAATATCGAAGCTATGGCAATCAGAAGTGCCACTACGATAGCGTAGACAATCCATATGAGGGTGGACTGAATGAGCGCCATAGCTGCATGTGGTGTTTACCGCTTTGACAGATGTGCAATTATGGCTTCGACCTGTGGGTTGACCTGCGATACAGGACTGCCTAGCTGCGGAGATCAGTCGTTATATCAGAAAAAGCACCTTCGCAATCCACTTGGCTGATGGCGAGGTGTGAAGAGCTCTACGCCATACCTTGTCGACTTAGATGCGCGGGGTTTGCCTTGCTTTCTTCGGAGTAGCTCCGCACACAGGCTACTATAGGTATTTAAATACAACACCAACACATCCTATCAACTTTCTATACTTCGCGCTGTCAACACGAGAGCGTTATCACTGTTGGGTCCGCCACTTTGTTGCACGGCTGGTCTTTGAAACGTACAAAGACGCTTGGGAACCCATGTCCTAGACATCCAGAGCATTATTACCTTGATAACTCCTCCTATCATGGATGGACGCATTGGTGTCCTTTTATAGTAGCATATGTTCATTTAAACATCATGCTGAAGTTCGAGACCAATGAACTATGCTGCCATCCATACTGGTGCAGCAATACTTCAAGCGTCACTGAACCAGAGAGTAGTTTCAAGACAAGTTCTTTCTGACACCCCAGAAGCCTTATATCTCTGGAGAGTGACAAATACGGACTGTGGTGACGATAGCATCAAAAACTCAGGCTCAGACAGTATTCAGTAGTGGTCGATCATAGGGGCTATGGCACACTTTGGAGCTTGTCAGAATTCATTGCTCAGCGCATCCGCACGAGTGTTGGTAGGATGGACACAAGCATGACTGCAAACACAAAATCAAAGCTCTTTTATTGCCAACAAGAATTAACAGTCGTTACCTAAAAGCAGTCAAAGCCCTTAATATTAACCCTATACGATCTCTTACCATGTCAAGTGCCACATGGTACCGCTGTCCCTGGTCACCTCTCTCGGCTTGCCTCAAATGTAATCCAGCCCACCTTCAACCTTTATAATTGGACCTTCATCTTTCGTCTGCGTAGCCAGTGACAAATGCCTGAAGTGACCCGGATTAGCGAAATAATACGGACTGAACGTTAGCTCCAAAGGGTGGACTGTTGGCATTGAGTCACGTAATCCTTCTCATCGATATGTCCAAGATATATGCCTTCTCAGTCAAGCAACCTCTGAAAAGACATTTGAGTGTTCTCTTCCCTGTACGATTCTTTCGAACCTTCAAAGTGTCCCACTTAGCTTCTCAAGGAAATCAACAGACTATCACAACGCAACAATGGCTGTTTACTTGACGGTTTACAAGATACCAAAACCCGCAGCAACGTCAAATACACTACCCATAAAGCTTCCACACATAGATGAAGTATGTTGAGATTAACATCTTAAGAAATGGTCGTACGATGTACAGAGATGTACTAGTAGAAAGTCACTTGGGACAGTTGATTGTTATGAGAGGTCAGACAGCGAAAGTGCCGTCCGTGATTTATCAAGGATTTAATACAGTTCATGATGAATGGGAAGAGGACGCATCCTCTCAGCTTCATGACTTATTGTCATGCTAGGGTAGGCGATGAAGATGATAGTTCTCAGAAAACGACTTCATGATACAAGTTAGCAAAGCGGGACAAGACAGATCAAAGAGTGAACTTTGTTGCCGCATGAAAACCAAGAGATGCGAAGAATCTCATGCGCACAATCATCCTTAAGGTAGCAGATCTACACGTAGCGCCGTTGAAGGAGTCGGAGATAGCTGGGCCCAGGGACCTGCTGAGTAAGCCTATTTCGCGGTGCTAGTCGATGGCCCTCTCCACCGACAACGTCTCCTGCACCGAGAGTTCATCAGCTCTAGCAACCATGTGATGATCAACTGAGGATCGGATCTGCTGCTTGAATCCATCATGCAATGCTATACAGAGCTTACACCTCCGACCGCGGTCACGCATGCGTTATATCTGCCATTCCTTTCACCATCGTCGAATAACCTCGTCGTCGCCAAGACCTCACTTCTTCAGATATTTTCGCTGAAATCGATTACGACCGAGGCGGGCACTTCCGGTAGAAGCTATGCAACAGCTACAGATAGCATACATCATACTAGTCGACATGAACTGGAAAGCGACAGCCTTGATCAGTCCTACCTGGCTTCCGATATAGTCCTACAAAAGTCTGAGCGCATCCATACCACAAAGCTTGTCCTGGTGACGGAATATGCGTTGTCAGGAACAATCGTTTCTATAGCGCGTGTCAAGACACTGAGTTCATTGTCAGGAGGAGAGGCTCTGCTCGTTGCTTCCAAGGATGCGAAATTGAGTCTGGTGGAATGGGACCCACAGCGACATGGCATTTCTACAATATCGATACATTATTACGAGCGAGAAGACCTTCAAGGAAGCCCTTGGACGCCACATTTAAGTCATTGCGTCAACTATCTCACGGTTGACCCAAGCAGTAGATGTGCCGCACTGAAGTTCAGTGCGCGCAATCTCGCCATTTTACCGTTCCATCAGGCAGGGGATGACTTGGTCATGGATGATTACGATCCAGACATTGATGGGGAACGCCCTGGATCTACTGTACCAGCCCACCATTCGAGCGGCGTGGCCTTCGAAACGCAGACACCCTACGCCTCTTCCTTTGTATTACCTGTCTCGGCCTTAGACCCCAGTCTTATTCATCCTGTTCATCTTGCGTTTCTGTATGAGTATCGCGAACCTACTTTTGGCATTTTGTCTTCCCAGATTGCTGCCTCTGCGTCACTGCTCCATGAGCGACGGGACATGCTCTCTTACACTGTCTTCACGCTTGATCTGGAACAGCGTGCCTCGACAAGTTTGCTCTCTATTACTGGCCTTCCTTACGATCTTCATAAAGTCATTCCACTTCCACCGCCTGTTGGCGGAGCGCTGCTCGTGGGCGGCAACGAACTCATTCACGTTGATCAGGCTGGGAAAACGAATGGTGTTGGTGTCAATGAGTTTGCAAAGCAATCCTCATTCTTTGCAATGGCTGATCAGTCCGATTTGGCAATGAGGCTGGAAGGGTGCACAGTGGAGCACCTTGGGGCTGACAATGGCGACATGCTAATGGTTCTGAACACAGGAGAACTGGCTGTCTTAGGCTTCAGATTAGATGGTCGATCAGTGTCTGGAATATCAGTCCGCCGAGTAGCTGAAGATCACGGTGGATTAGTAGTGCTAGGCAAAGCATCTTGCGCTGCTGTCCTTGGACGTGGAAGATTGTTCATCGGGGGTGAGGATTCGGACTCTGTCATTCTTGGATGGACCCGCAAATCTGATCGATCGAAGAGAAAGCGGTCTCAGGCAGGCTTGAAGACTGATGATGAAGATGCGTTTATTGATGAAGACGACATGGATGACGATGACGACCTTTACTCTGGAGCAGCCGGAGATAGTCAGCAAGAGCTTACTGCCATACCATCGAAACCTAGCGCAGACGGAGATTACGTCTTCAGAATCCATGACTTCATGTCCAATCTCGCGCCCCTTTCTGAAATTGCCCTGGGCCGTCCTGGCTTTTTACAGGGTGGTAAAGATGCGCGAACCTTAGGCGGTGTCAGCGCAGACTTGGAACTTGTCAGCATAAGCGGTCACGGACGCGCTGGAGGTGTCACAATCCTAAACCGTGAAATCAACCCCAAGATGGTCGGCCGCTTTGACTTTCGTGACGCACATGGTATTTGGGCTGTATGTGCGAAGAGATCAATAGCGAAAGGAATGATGATTCAATCGTCAGCCAGCAACCAAATGAACGGAGATTGCACTGTAGAAGATACTTTTGACAGATTCATGATTGTCTCGGAAAGTACTGAAATAGGGGCGGAAGAGTCGACGGTGTACGCTTTGACGGCAACTGGATCTGAAGAGATGAAGGGTACGGAATTCGAATCAGCGGCTGGTGGGACTATCGACGTAGGGACCTTAGCTGGCGGGACCAGAATTGTGCAGGCCTTGAAAGGAGAGATCAGAAGCTATGACGGAGGTAAGTCGAGGTCAAATTCCCAATCCTTCGTGCATCTTGTGAAGATGCAGTTTTGGCCAAGGAAACTTGTGGGCCTTCATTCCGTTTCAAGCATGTCCTTGTTTCCAACGCAACATACTCTTGACGCTCGGGCATACACTGCGTTTTGGCAGCCTATGGAACATCCCTGCCGTGAAGATCAGGTCAGTAGTATGCGGCTCAAGTCGAAGGATAGTCCGCTTGGCAATTTACTATTGAAGGATGGCATCTACTACATGAGAGCAATTATTTGGCCTGCCTTAAGCCTCTTCAAACCAGGCAGTTTATGGTGTTGTATATTGCACATGTCTGATAGGAACAATACAAAACGTTACACGTCACCAATGTTGTACATCATTGCCATGTGTGCTCTGTACCGCGTTCTCCTATGTTTCAGTGCCCAACAGTATCAACGGCTGACTTCGATGCTCCTTAGACCTTGGCCTGGCCCAGATATTTCCTATGACAGATGACCTGACGGGCGCCGAGCCAAAGATTGTTAGCACAAGCTTCGCAGACCCGTATGTGCTCGTTGTTCGAGACGATTCTAGCGTCATGGTCTTAGAGGCCGACGACAGCGGAGATCTGGACGAAGTTGAGCGAGGCGACATTCTTCTTGCTACCAAGTGGCTGTCCGGCTCCCTATACAAAGACAGCTCAGGGTTCTTTGATATTTTGCAGAAAGGACCAGCCCGAGCAGAAACGACGTCTGTCTTTCTTTTCTTACTAGGTGCCAATGGCAACCTGCAGGTGAGCGCGTCCGCTTCTTATTTGCTTGTGTTTCAACGTCTTTCAATTCCGTCCCACTGATTCTTATCACACTTCAGATATTCCATCTCCCCGACCTAGCAAACCCGGTCTACACTGCCGAGAGTCTCAATCTTCTGCCGCCATTCCTATCCGCTGAGTACACAGTCAGAAGGTCAACGGCACGTGAAACTATAACGGAGATTCTAGTTGCGGATCTTGGGGACCGGACAACCAGCTCACCCTACCTCATCGTTTGTCTTCCATGTCAAGCAAGCAGCACCTGTCTATTGCTTATGAAGTTTAGCTTCGCGACGCAAACGATGATCTGACAATCTACGAACCCTATCAGACACCAATTGACGGCTCCAGAGAATCCGTGTCGAGCGCCCTGCGCTTTCTCAAAATCTCTAATCCTCATTTAGCAAAATCTCCAGTGGAGTCCGCCGTCGAGACTACCACGGCTGACCAACAAGGTCGCAGCAATCCACTACGGGCTGTGGCCGATATTGGAGGCTATAGCACCGTCTTCCTCCCGGGTGTATCACCGAGCTTCATTATCAAACCTGCCACTAGCCTACCAAGAGTACTCGGATTAAGGGGCAAAGCAGTCAAGGGCATGAGTGGCTTCCATACTGATGGGTGTTATAGGGGCTTCGTGTACGTTGGTTTCGAGGTAGGGCCCTTCACTGGTTCAGACTAACTTGATCTGATGCTCTAACATTGAAAAGGGTATCGTACGTGCATCGCAATTACCATCTAGTGTTCGCTTTGGTGAGACCGGCTGGGTAGGGCAAAAGATGATGCTTGGTGAAGAAGTGCAGGCACTAAGCTACCACCCACCTATGGAAGCATACGTTCTAGGCACAAGCCGAAAGATCGATTTTAAGCTGCCGGATGATGATGACTTCCACCATGAGTGGAGAAGCGAAGGTATGCTCGTTTTCTCGACGATGTTACTACCCATTCCTGGTGCTGACATGCTCTGATTTAAGACATATCGTTTAGGCCGCAGATCGATCAAGGTTTCATCAGAATTCTCAACCCTGTCAACTGGACAGTTGTAGACACGTGAGACTGATTGTCAAAGAAACGAAGTTGTCGATAGACTTGGCGCTGACAGTAATGTACAGGTATGAGCTCGATCATGCTGAATCTGTCATGTGCATCCGTACGCTCAATCTAGAAATCTCCGAAAACACCCATGAGCGTCAAGACCTCGTCGCGGTGGGAACTGCGATAGTTCAGGGTGAAGATCTTCCTGCTCGAGGCTGCATCCATGTCTTCGAAATCATTACCGTTGTGCCCGAATCAGGCCGTCCGGAGACTGATCTCAAGCTCAAGTTGATCGCCAAAGAGGAAGTCAAGGGGGTCGTGACTGCATTGTCGGAAATTGGCACACAAGGGTTCCTGCTCGCGGCACAAGGGCAAAAATGTATGGTCAGGGGTCTGAAGGAGGATGGTAGCCTATTGCCGGTCGCTTTCATGGATATGCAGTGCTATGTCAGTGTTGCGCGGGAATTGAAGGGGACTGGGTTGTGTGTGATGGGTGATGCCGCAAAGGGTGTTTGGTTCACTGGCTATTCAGTATGGAACCCTGGACGATAAAGCTTGCTTTCCCGTGGTATGCTAACAGGGTGCCAATCCAGGAGGAGCCTTACCAGTTGAGACTTTTTGGCAAGGACACGAATCAGCTCGAAGTCATTACTGCAGATTTCTTGCCAGACGGAAAGCAGCTTTATATCGTGGTCGCAGATGCCGACTGCAACATTCAAATCCTCCAATTTGATCCAGAACGTACGTTTTGTGTGGTTGTGCGAGCCAGCTATCCTTGCTAACAACCTTACACAGACCCAAAATCGCTTTCCGGCCAACGTCTTCTTCACCGAAGCATCTTCCACACCGGACACCTTATTTCGTCTCTCAACCTTGTCCCCCGCACTGCTTCGTCCTCGGAGCTTATGGCAGCATCAATGGCTGATGACATGGATACGGACGCCTTCATTCCACCGTCTCCTCCGCACCAGATCCTCATAACAACCCAAAGCGGTTGTCTGGCACTAATCACTCCCCTAAACGAGCAAGTTTACCGCCGTCTCCAAGTTTTGCAGACACAACTTGCCAACACCCTTGAGCACGCCTGCGGTCTAAATCCCCGTGCTTACAGAGCCGTCGAAAGTGATGGCATGGGTGGAAGAGGGATGCTCGACGGGGGCTTACTGAGACGATGGATGGAGTTAGGAAGTCAGCGACGGGCAGAGGTGGCAGGGAGAGTGGGAGTAGCGAATTGGGTCGTGCGAGCGGATCTGGACATGATTGGAGGTGGTGGGTTGGGGTACTTGTAGTATAGTTACGCGCAGAAGCAAGACATGGTCCTGGTGTCGAGACGCTGCCAAGACTGCTGTTCCCCAAGATCTGTGAATCCAAATCCGCATCCGCATCCACATCCACATCCACATCCACATCCACATCGAGGGCTGAGGTTAGGATCTAATAGATGTAGGCTGACGTTGCGTCAGATTGCGCAAATCGCGGGGTTGAATCGTAAAGTAAGGAAGGTATATACTCGTAACTTGAAAGGTCGGAGCTACTGCCTGCACGTTTCAGCCTCGTCCAGATAAGGTCCTTGTATGTCCAAAGCACTTGTATGCGACCAGAGCAACCATCGCCGAGATCGGACATGACGTTTAGACATCTCTTCGAACAATGTTCCAGTGCTATGAAGTACGGAGAGAACCTCTGCTGCACACAGAATGCGGACGGCACCCATAAGGTGCTACGTTTCGTGCTACACTGCGCCAATGCCGTCGCAAGTTGGGAGACTTGCGAGGACTGGGGACATAAGCCGTTCTCATGTCGAGATTGTTCTTCCGCGATCCTAGTTGCTTCATGATCACGGCAACGATGGCTGTGCATTGCGTCCAATTCTGCTCTCTTGAGGGACACTCAGCCGGCGAAGAGGCTTCATATCCTGATAAGTGATCACCGAGATCGCCATTCAGGCTTCAAGCTCTTATATAATTGTGGCAGAGTACTTGCTACGAAAGGTATTCTCGTACCGCCTCCTACTCACTTAGCAGTATCATCATGATAGACCAGGGATTTCATCTTTCGTTCCTCAGACAACTGAGCAAGTCCGCAACTGCGTTCACGCTCCTCGCCCTCGCCCTGAGCTCACCCACTCAGGCACGAATTGCTCGCATTCCTGTACCTCTATCCCAGCCCATCCCGTACTCAACTGCCTTTGAATTGACTAATACCACCACTGTCAGCCCGTCTGCCCCGCCCTCCCCTCCCCTCCCGACGCCGACCTGCCCGCGGCCTTCCACTCCAATCACTGGGCCTCATTCCAAAGCTACTGCACCGCCGCCAGCCCTGGTCCTAACTGCTATTGCGTCCAGGACCCGTTGCGAATGCATTGGCTCGTGGAATGCAACCCGCTACCTGGCAACGAGATGTTCGCGCAGGGGCCGGCTATAGCTACCAACCACTGCGCGTATATATGTGCATGCGGTGTTGAAGGGATCGGCTCCAACGGGCCCTCGTTTAACAGGGCGTCTGGTGGGGGGGTTGCGCATGTCTAGGGTAAGGGCTCGATTCTTAAGAATGATACGTTCCGCTCGTGGCTATAGTAGTCTGACAGTAGCAGGTGTGCCCGGCATATGAGGAGCTGTACGTCAGTCTGGGGCCGCAAGTGCTATGTCAGGGGCAAACGATTGTGTTGTAATATTGGGTATCACAGCAGATTACAGCATAGCAAGCAGAGTGTTGAGCGCCAGACAATGGTTCTATCTCGTTCTTCGTATAGAGCACAAACCTGTCTGCTGATATTATTGAGAACGAGTTTAGCATACCCTACCATTTGCAGCCTTGAGAACAGTTCATGTAATCAATACACCTCGACACACCTCCACAACACTGGTTTCAACGGAACTTCAATCAGCACCATCTTTATTTCTTTTGCGGGTTTGCAGGCTTTCACTTATTTATAATAGTGATATAGCTTTCGGTGATTTGATTGTATCTCAGTCATGAAATTGGAGATTAGCCGTTTCTGTACCTTCTCAGCCTTCGAAAGAGAGAAGCCCTAAATCCCGAGTCTCATACTCCTAATACAGGTCACCGACACGAAAAGCTATTGGAGCCACATTGGTCGGTGATTACTCATATTGCGTGGGGTGTTGCGAAAACCCCATTGCACTAACCGCAGTTCACCGTCCTCACCGCAATCATGAGTTGTACCTGCAGGATAAAACACTTGCTGGAACTCTTTGAATGGTCTCATTTTGTTGTCATGTTGAGGCCGTTGCGTTGACTTCTTTTGCTGAATTCCAGCACTTTGCTGCAAGTTTATGTCGGATGGCATCAAGTCACCGATCATGAGGCCTGTCCAGACGAGTTGGTTTGTTGCCGGGCATGTTGAGCAGCCTGAGCTGCTCTTATTGCGGAGGATACGGATATACCGGCAATGGTCACAAGAGCGGCTCACCACCTCCTGAAGCGGAGCGGGACGGTCAGATTGTCAATTGGACTTTTGTCTGTCTGATGCTGTACTAACGTTTATGGCTACTTGTACAGTTATATGAAGGCCTCTCTCTTGGTCGATCTTCTTTAAACCAAGCTCAAGCAAAATCTTCGCGTCGTCCAGCTCTGCTCTTTATGTTTATTCTCCATCGTTCCTTCCATTCGCAAATCGCAGATCAGCAAATGGGTCCTACGAAGTACTACAATCGCATCGCCCACCATGACAGCAGCCGCCCAACTCGAGGCGCTCCAATTCATCTGGAACCGCAGCCAATGGATGACCGGTATCGACATCCGTTTCTCATCTCACTGGTCATATCCGAGAATACTGCGAAGAGCGAGAACCACTCCCAACGCACCAAGCGCACCCTATACGCCATCCCAGCCTTGAGCGTCGTCTTATCAGTCGCCTTGATCATCGCGCAGTGGTCGATGCGCGGCCACACCCTAACACAATGGGCACTAGAAGACCCCCGCCGTTCGATCGGCACTCCGATGGTTCGGACCGTTATCCATTGTCCTCCAAGTCGCGGGCATCCTTGCGCTGGCACTGCAGGTCTTGTACCTTTCGATCCGCCAACCGTGGAAGAAGAAGAAGAGGTTTGGAATGCCGTTTATCGTGCTCCTGGCTAGTTGTGTGGCGGTAAATCTCTCCTGGCTTCGGACGCTGGCACCCGTGTACGACTTACCCGGTCCCCCGTACGCGGGCGATAGCGGGTCTTTGAACGAGGATCTGGGGTTTGTAGTTTTCGCTCTTGTTTTTGTCTGTTTCTGGGTCTGCAATTGTGGATGCGGGGGTGTGGCTATGACTGGGGCAAACTCCGTCAAGGGGCCTCACCGGTCTAATTGGGAAAGCAGGGTGGAGAAGAAGGTTGGTAGCGATCACATTCGAGGGCTCAGTCACTTGGTGCAGGCACAGTGACATTGTGCAAGCTGTCAGCAGTATGCACATGAACTTCTATCAAATCGAAGTACCGAGACATCGATAGTTGAACATCCTCTGCAACACATTCTCATCTCCTGTCCCGAGAGACACAAGCGGAGCACCCATGCTATACTTACGCCTTGCTACACGTTACCACCTCCAAAGTTACCGCCTAGAGTGATCCTGAACAGGGGCACACGCTGCGACACTAAATGACTCCATCAAGAACAGCATAAATCTAATCGGACCCGGCTCAACGCTGCATGCCACGTTGCCACCGTCATATCATGGTGCTTAGTAAGCCTGGTTTATAGACAGCTGGAAGGGCCTCAATTAGCAACCACAGCACAAACTCCCCTCTTCGTGAATACAAACGGACCACTCTGTTTCAGTATGAATTGACCTCCGAGGCGGCGGCTACGCTATGGTGATTAACGAGGCGTTATTATTGACCGCGCCCCTCTACGTAAGACGTCAACATCTGCAAGCCAGATCTTGCACGGGCCAGAGCAGCGATACAACTCTGCGCTGTGCTGCCAAGTACGTTTGCCATGCGGGCGTGGCCGCGACGACTCCTAGTGCACCATTACAGTAAACCCTCGTGCCATCCGTATCCCGACGCCATCAATTCCCAGACTCCAGTACCACGCTCCTTGTAACCTGAGATGCATCGTCATCACGTCATGATGCGCCCCTCCTTCCCAACCCACCGCTGATATTACTCGCATGCGCCAGCAGAAACTTGCAACACGTGAGCGTGTACTTACACGCCCTCGTCCAATTCTCATCCTGGTTAAAACCCAGCTTGATACTCGTATCGCCAATCTTGTCTTTCTTGATTTGGTAGGGCAAAGTAAGTCCTTTCCCGGCGCCTTCTCCATTCGGTCCTCCTTGTAGTGAAGACTCGTGCTCGACGAAATAGCCTAGTTGGCGGACACAGTCCAGAAAAGCAACCATGGCGCTGTCAAAACCGCGGTGCATGAACTTGTCGAGGCCGAGGGGAAGTTCGCCGGAGGAGTAGAGTTCTAAGGTTGAGATCTTCGGCTGTGAAGGTTGGGATGGCGTGGTGCTGGTTGTGGATGCCGATTGTGGGTATTCGATTCTCTCAATGCGAGAAGTCGAGCCCATGGGCTTGAGCTTGTATCCTTCGAACGTGAAACCTAGCTTTTCTGCTACCGTAGCTAGAAGAAGTATTGTTTGGCCCCATGCAGCGTTGATCTCCGCCCATTCCACCGCCGGGTTCGCAAGTCGACCAAGCCGTAGACCGTTGATAGTGCCAAAGAAGCCGTCATGTCCGATACAGAAAGTATCATTGTAAACATTCGTACGCTGTAGCCGCTCCAACTGTCGAGAGTCATGGTCATATTGCAGGTTTACCCCATCCCGTTCGTTCTGAAATTCAGACAGCGTGAGAGCAAAAGCGTTGCGTTCCCGCCAGAACTTCTCCTCTTCCAGGTCGAGTTGTCTTGCTTCTTCCTCCAAGTCGGCAATCTCATCGTCGACAGCTGCTTTCTCTTGTTCGAGCTTTATCAGCTCGGCGAAAGCAGCAGCTTCGGCTTCTTTGGTAGCCTTCAAGTCTTCTTCAGCTTTCTTGATCTCTTCGGGTGAGCGGACTTCAGCATTGAGCTTCTTCAGGAAGTCGACATAGGCGTCTCTTTCTCGTGTGGAGCTGGCCAAGCGGTTTTGCAACCCTTCGACAAGCAGCTCGGTGCATTCAACACATATGGGATGATCAATGTCTGAGCGCGAGGAGAGCATTTCGAAAAGACGGGTAGTAGTCTCGACTTGGTGAGAAAGCGATTGCTTCTGATCATCGTCTCGGCCATGTTTCGTGATAGCGGATCGGCTGCTTTTGGGTCCTGGTGCTTTGCCGTTCACGCTGATACTAGGTAAAGGTGGTACAATTTGTGACTCCGTGAGCATGACGAAGGACATCGCCGGGTTGTCCCTGAGTCCGGCCTTTGTCGAACCTGCCGTTGCTGCCGGAGTGCCCTGGCCGTGGCGGGGCGCAGGTATGACGCGCTTGAAAATCGGTGACTGAGCATCTTGAGATACTCTGTCATAGACGTCCTTGCGTTCTTGAGGGTGGGGTGATCTGGTGGGGTTGCTATCCTTAGGGTGCTGATGGACATAGTTTCCAGTGGAGCCTGGAAGTCGTCAGTGAGGGTTACACAAAGCATGGTTAGAGGAAATTTGGAGACCTATGAGAAGATCAAACGCAGCCGGGTTCAGATCTTCGAGTGAGCTGTCGATTTTGAGCGGCGTTCGACATTTTTGGCAGTTCATAGCTTTCTGTTCCTGAGGTCTAGCTCTAGGACTGTTACATAAGAGTAGATGAGATTATGCAGATATGCCAAAATTATGCCACCCACTTTAAGGCGCGTCTACCGGCCAGGCGGCTTAACACTCATAGAGCATCAGTCCCACCAAGCTCGTGATGACTCTCCGTGTCTGAGTTCCACACGATTGCTCAACGCTATTCGAGATGTCTACAACAATCGAGCCTCCCCGGAAGCGCCCGCGTCTTTCGCGATCTGCAAACATCGACGATATAGATCCAGATTTTGATCTACAGGCATCGCGGGCCCGCAACGACCTACGATTGAAAACCACCTTTGAGGCCATTTTCAGGAAGTACGGGCAGGATTTCAGCAACATTGGAGACGAAGTCGATCTTGAGACCGGAGAAATCGTGGTCAACAATGGTCATATTACGGGCATGCGGAACGAGCACGACGTTGGCGATGGCCACATAGGCCGCAACGAAGACCTGGAGGCTGAAGAAGACTTGAGAACGTTCACAGCCGCTTTTGGCGAACAAAAGGATCCAGCAGAGGTCTTACGTAAAGCATCGAATGGCTTGAGGAGCTCCGGCAATGATGGGGATGAGGACTATAACGCACTTGCAGATCATGGAATGCAAAGCGATGATGACTTGGACAGTCTTCTAGGATCATCTGAACAGGATACATGCGTACATTCAGGAAGGGATTTGCAGACGGAGGACATGTGGAATACAGGAGAAGGAGCCGATGATGAAACGCATTGGGACGATAGGGTCCAGCTCCGAGAATTGCCTTCCGAGCATGCTATCCTATGTCAATTTGGGCCCAGTCTTGGACCTCAGATCGCGCGACTTGTCTCCAACGTGCGTACGGCCAATGACTTGCCAGTAGAAGGAGCGTGGCGTGTACCTGATTTGGCGGCAGCTCCTCGTGGTAGGAGACCGATCTTGACGTCGCTTCTCAATCTGAACCAAGAGCGATCGCTTTCACCGCCAAGCCACACGTCCATCTGGGCTTCGGCCAGACAAAGAGGTCGCCCGAGAAGAGACGAGTCAAATATCTTTGGAAGGAAAGCATCGACGAGCGGCGGCTCACTGACCAATCCCCTAGCTATGTTGCAAGTTTCAGTCCTAAGAGACGGACAATCGGACTGCGATAGGGACATCCAGGATGCAGCGGCTTCTGAGGACATTATCTGTGCCGTGGAGTCCAAACGAAGGCGTCGTGTGTCACCGTCAAGACGCCTTCCTTCTCCTGAAGAATTTGGATCTGCCCAGCATGCTACCGAGCAGCCTGCTACGGTTGCTCAAGGGCATGGGAAGTCGGGCCCTGCGGCTAGAGATGCCAGCTATAGTACGCCAAAGTCGTCGCCTGTAATCGGTACGGCCAGCCTGCGAGGAAATGCATGTTCATCATCGAAGAGGAAAACCGTACGGCATCCTAAGCAGAAGATTGAAGACGTGGAGAATGAAGAACAGCATGTTAGAAACCAGGAAAACGAGAAACACTTATCTTGGAAGCAGATTGCTGAACTCTACCCTGGAGCTGACAGCCATACTTTGGTGTCTCGATATCATAGTCAGCCACCATTAGCTTCTAGGATGCAGAAGAAACCGGTTTCAAAATGTGTGGAGTGGGCACAGGAGGAAGAAGAGCTCCTTCGCCATCTAAAAGAACATACGTCTCTGACGTACGCTCAGCTTGTAGAATACTTTCCCGGGAGGCACATGCAGAATATAAAATGGCACTACCTCAAAAACATGCGCAACGTCAAACTAAGGGCGCAGAAGGCAAAAGCGGCACCCGGGCCACCGTTCACGCCCCAAGAGGACGAATTACTCATGGAACTCAGAGGAAAGGAATCAGTGCCTTGGAAGGATCTCCTCCCACGGTTTCCGGGCAGAACTGTGAACACTTTAACATATCGATATTACAATGTACTGCCATCCACGCCGCTTTCGCGGAAACCGAAGACAACAGCGGAACTCACCTGTGCAGAAAGCCAGGTTTCACTTACAGCCATAAAAAAAGATGACGAGCCATGCGAAGATCTACCGGCAGAATTAGATCGTCCTACCACTGCAGCTATTGCTCGCATCGCTCGAAATAACAAACCTAAACAGATAGAAGCTATAGTTCACAAAGGAATTATCACACCTGTCATAGCTACTCCGAGCTCTGGCCGTAGGCTTCACGCTCCAAGCGTGGTCCCCATTAAACGGCGCATATCTTCCCCGGAATGCCAAGTCTCGCAGAGGTCTCCGAAATCTGCGGGAGGCAAATCAGGATATAGGAAGACTTCGCAACTCCGCAGTCCGCAAGTCACACCTAGGTCAAGCCTCAAGGAACGACAGACCGCGAAGTCGCGGAAAGCACAATCGGCCAGCATAACGGCAGGGCGCCTGGGGTCGACACCGGGGCCCAAAGCGGCTTTTGTCTCCTTCATTTCGGAGGCGACCGATGATGAAGATGAGCTCAGCGGCTCTGTAATAACCCTAGGCACGTCGAAAGATCTAGCGTTTACAACCCCAAATGGGACCGTCAGGCAGTGCGGTGTAGGTGGCAGAAGATGTGGTCGGCAGTTCTGCTTTAAGTGCATGTGATATTTGCATCATTGTTTAACTAGTACGGCGGGCTTCGATTGGCTGCATTGTTCTACGATGCAGCTTCTCTCAATAGCGCTTTCAGATTGGGAAGAGTAGCTTTAGGGTTCTCTGGAAATCACATTGAGCGCAGAATGCTATTGTTCGCTGATTGCAGGGCATTATAGCTCCACTTCTCCGGCATTAAGTACATCCTTGAGCTCTGTGTCTTCCTGACCCCCAACGTTTCCTGCTTTTGCCCAGAACTTAGATAGATGCTTTGTCCCTGAGTCGCACAGAACCGTTACTATTCTATGGCCCGGACCTAGGGCAAGCGCCGTCTTCACTGCCGCAACGCCTAGGATTCTGTGATGAGCATCGTCGGCCATCTTGAGGAGCAACCGAGCACTTACAATTCACAGCGCTGCTGCTGCCTACAAAGATCCCGTCCTTCTCAACCAACCATCTCGCCATCGCCATCGCCTGCGCATCAGTAACCCTAACGGCATCATCCACTAACTCCCGCCCCGCCTCGAAGTTAGCGGTCACTCGATTTATACCTATGCCTTCCACAATCGTGTCGACTTGATGTCTTCGCCTCGTCCCCTCCCGCTCCTTAGGATCGAACATCACGCCATACTTCACCCTATTGAACAATCCACTACCCTGTGGATCCGCCAGGACCACCTTCAGATCAGGTAATCTTGGCTTCAGATACATGGCTACCCCCGATATTGTGCCCCCTGTCCCTGCACCTGCTATGAAAGCATCAAGTTGCCCGCCACACTGACGGTAGATCTCTGGACCGGTTCCGTCGAAATGAGCGCGCCAGTTTGCTGCCGTCTCGAATTGATCGGCGAAGAAGCCACGGCCAGGGCGGGATGGATCGGCAGTGTGCTCGGCGGCGAGGGTACGGGCGCGGTTCACAAAGTGCCTAGGATCGACTATAGGTGCTGGTGGAACTCGGTCAATGACAGCACCGAGTTTGAGGAGGAGGTCGGATTTTTCGGTGGCTTGGTCGGAGGGCATGCAGCTAAGTACAATTCATGAGCATTATCACTAGTTGTTGATGTGATGTCTGTGCAAAGCTATTATTGATGAGTTCATACATATGTGCCAAATATCCTCTTGCTCTGCAGATAGTAGCAAGAGAGATCCCCGTAGATCCTACGGTGCCTTCATAGATCACATCACCGGAATGGGGTATCAGGAGACCTTCTTCCTCGGCCTGTAATACTCTTCTCAGAACGTTGGCTCTCCGGATATGGAAAGCTAGTCTACCAATTGCATGATACTCATGGCCACTCTATCCTTCGGACTTCCTCCACCGCCATTGAGAAACTGAGACCTAATTAGATAGCTATAACAATCCGAAATCCCCCAAGTCATGGTATCATACCTCCGCTTTGGCCAGTATCTCGCAGCCAGTAGCCTCAGACAATGACTTGATCTTGAATAACGGTGTATTCCCGATACAAGCCTCTATACCTTCAGGTATCTTTGGCTCTGGCGCCACAGCCAGGCTTCTGTGCGTGTTGTCTCTCAACGCTACGTTCTCCAGGCCATTTTGTAGAACTACAGGTCTTCTTCGTCGCCGGAAGCGGCGCTCCAGATCTGGGTAGAAGTCCTTGAAGCCAAGAGTCAATAAGATGCCAGCGACGAATGCTGCGGTCACATAGAGGCGCGGATAGCTATTCATGGTCCAAGCATTGGACATATCGCAGCTCCATCGCTGTTAATTCATAGTGGGGAATGATCACAGGCTCGTGGTGCAACTATCGCCGATGAAAGCTTCAAGAAGCTCGGGCCACACTACGGAAGACTGAATCGAGATCTCATCGCTTCAACCTCCGCTTTGCGAACTCGCAGCTTCACCATCAATGGATTCACCCATTGTCACACAGCTTTTCCGACAGCTGTCCCGCCACCGGACATGTCAGGCATTACGATCACACTCAGCGCTGCCTTTCCGGATAGGCAGCATGTCCAAGCCACAACGCCGGACCATCTCAAATCGTGGGGACGGCAACAGTCGACAGGAGAGCCCCTGGCAGCAGAGGACAGAACTATTTCCGCAGGACAAGTCGGAGGATTTTAAGAAATATCCAATGGTCACAGCGGACGGACTGCGGAACAGGAGGGAGAGACCAAAGAGAGTGAAGATGCTCACGCGAGACTTCATAGAGGGTCAGTGAACCGCATCCGTCATAAGACTGTACTGAAGTTAGGGCGCAGATAGTCTGTACAACCCCAATTACGGTTACTTCTCCAAGCAGGTCGTCATTTTCACCCCGGGCGATCCGTTCGACTTCAGCAGCATGCGGGATGAGCCTGAATTCCATACCCTGTTGGGGCAGCGCTACACCGCATTCGAAGACGCCTTGGATGAGAAAGAACCCAAGGAAGCCCGCCAACTGTGGCATACACCTACAGAACTCTTCCGTCCTTACTACGGCGAAGCAATCGCCCGCTATCTCGTGACGAACTACAAGCTCTCCTTATACCCCTACCACGATCTCATAATCTACGAGATGGGCGCCGGCAACGGCACACTGATGCTCAACATCCTCGATTACATCCGCGACACCGACCCTGAAGTCTACGCCCGCACGAAATTCAAAGTAATTGAGATCTCCTCCTCCCTCGCCTCGCTCCAGCAACAACACCTCACAAAAACCGCATCCTCCAGAGGACACGCCGAACATGTCGAAATCATCAATCGCTCCATCTTCTCCTGGGACACCTACGCCCCATCCCCATGCTTCTTTCTCGCTCTCGAAGTCTTCGACAACTTTGCTCACGATAGTATCCGCTACGACCCCTTTACCGAAGAACCCCTCCAGGGAACCGTCCTCATCGACAACGAAGGCGACTTCTACGAGTTCTACACACCGGCCATCGACCCAGTAGCAGCACGCTTCCTCCGCGTGCGCAACGCAGCCTGCACAACCCCATACAAACACCCCTTACGATCATCGAAACTGCTTCGCGGCATCAAGTCACGCCTGCCGTTCGCAGCCAACCTGACAGAACCGGAATACATACCCACACGACTCATGCAGTTCTTCGACATTCTCCACAAATACTTCCCAGCTCACCGATTACTTACCAGCGACTTCCACGGCCTGCCGGACACGATCCGGGGTGTCAACGCGCCCGTCGTGCAGACGAGGTACCAGCGGCGCACTGTCCCTGTCAACACGCCATTTGTAAGATTCCACCCCCACCCCCCGTGCACCCTTTACATATCGCCGTCAGATTAGTTTTAGCCCTAATGTGAATGATAGGTCTTACAAGGCTACTTCGACATCCTCTTCCCGACCGACTTCGCCATCATGGAAGATATGTACCGCGCCATCACCGGCAAGCTGACCCGAGTACTGTCTCACGAGGACTTTTTGCAGCGCTGGGCGTATGTCGAGGACACCCAGACGAGGAGCGGGGAGAATCCGCTACTGAGCTGGTATAAAAATGCTAGCGTTATGACTACTGTGTAGAATGGGAGATATGGATTGTGATGTTGAAGCGGGTTACGGCAGGGTAGTGCATTACGTGGCGTTATTGTTATAGCGTTTAGCATAGTGGCAACGCCTGAAGAGAACCATCAATGTTGATTTCGAACGGAACCGAGTACCCATATTTTCAGGCTCATCGTAATCAGGACGTGTGATGCATATCAAGCTATCAATGGTGAACATGGTTATCCCCGATGCCTGCCCGTTGCGGCGGTACACTAGCAGCTGCTGACGGGCTGCCGCGGGTACTACAACGCCGAGTCGCCTTTGCCGTAAACAACGCCCTATCCCACAAACAGATTGATGAGAAAGAGATGAGAGTAACTGTGAAGTGATCAAAAGGACCATCATGATCGCCATCCATCGATCCACACTGCTTTCAAGAGTTCTAGCCTTTGATATTGAGCCGCCATCAATCATCGACCATGACTACGCGCAGGAGATAAAGTCCGAAACAGTAGTAAAAATTCATTCTCCACCAAAGCCACGAGTCCAATCGTATCGACTCGACAGATGCAAGTGCGCAACGCTCAGGAGAACTAGGCGTCAAGTGTCAACAGCCACGTGTCAATGGCCTTCATCCCACTCGAGTCAAGACATACCTTCCACCGATTGCCACAAACCGTACAATCACAAAAAGTAGTCATCGGCTCATCCGCACTCCTCGTCTGCGCCTGGCTATAGCTGACCTTCCGCTGCCCGCACTTTCCGCACTGGAGGGAGCTGGAGATGCTTCGCTCTGCTTGCGCCACCATCGCCATGTCCATGTTCTCTTTCTGGATCTTTTCGTCTTCGGCGCGGCGCTCGGCCGATTTGAGCTCTTCGTGCGTCATGACGACGAATCGTTCGGGGGAGATCTCGCCGGAGAGGACGCGTTTTCGGAGGCCCGGGTTGGATTTGTTTTTGAGGTTTTGGTAGAGGGAGCGCATTTTGGATTTGTAGGCTTCTTGGATTTCGGGACCGAATTCGGTGAAGGCGGCTCGTTCGACTTCCATGGCGCGTTTTATGACATTTGAAGATGCTGGTGAACTGAATTAGGTTGCTAGATGAACTTGGATTGGGATCAAAGTGGAGTTACTCACGGTCTTCTGACATGTGACATAGACCGTCGTAGATAAGCCCTATGCAGTTATCCCGCGTCTTCTCGCCTGTCCGTGCAATGTCTACCCCTTCTTTCTTCCAGTTCCGTTGATCTGGAGGTACGCTCATCTTTGGCTTTTCTGACCCAGTGCTGGGTGCTGGTGATGATGTTCCGTTTGCTCGCTTCACTGGTGTCGCCGACTTCTGCTTATTCACATCGTTCCTCCATTTCGACACAATTTCGCTAGCTAATCGTGCTACATCTGGGTTCTTGTGTTGTTTTGATTTGTTGACTACAACCCCAATCTTCGTCGATCTCAACAGATCTTCTGTTGCCACCACTCCATTCTTGAGATCGTTCAAAATATTTAATATGTTTTTGGGAGGCTCCCCGGCTGTCGTTGCCTTCTGCAACGCCTTCGACTTCGCTTCAACCTCTTTGAGCTCCATGGCTGGTCCTCAGTTATCTCGGGACAGTGCAAACCCGCAGAGCTATCTCGGAGCAACCCGTGTAACTCGATCACTAGCTTGGTTGATCTTTTCTGATTCGGAACGTCCAGAGGGTCCGAGAGCTGTAAGTCGATAATCTAATCGGTTACTGGACTATGGACCGAGATGTTACCTGCTTTGAGATACACATTAGCTTGGATGCTTGAGCTATGCTCAAGTGGCCTCTGTGGTGGTATCCAGGGGCTAATGGAAGTAAGTCAATCTCAGGAGGCCAATCCTTGGAAATAACCGGAACTGGTTCAGGCATGGCGTGTGGATGCAAGTTATGCCATGTGTCGTTCTCCCATAGCTTCGATGGCAACCAGCGTCTTTCCCTCAGCCTAGAGAACAGAGCTTATCACCCTCACCGTTGTGCGCTTTTATCGTAGTTCAGTACGGTTTAATATCCAGTTCCAATTAGATAGACCGTCCCCATCGTCCTTCCCATCGTCCACGCCCCGCGCCGCTTGTTTTCTTGTCCGATTGCTTCTTGTACCTGGGTCTGGTGGAGGAGTATCAACGAAATTGGAAGACAAAGAGTATTGTGTCCTGAGGGATGGTGATCCGCCGTTCGCCGTTGGTACCCGGTTCTTGTCTCCTCCTTTTTGCTCTGGAATTGAGTGGTCTTTGAGGTTGTCACGCGAGACAGTTTGGCGCTTTAATCCCAGAGAGAGGTTGTCGACGGGAGGAACACAGTTCATGCGCATCGGAAAGGGTTACACTTTACCTAACTTGAGTTGGTCGTGATCGCAGTGATAGCGGTTACTCTTGTGCCGGAGATAACAGTGATCTTCAAGTGCCACATGACAGGAGGTGGAAGTGAATTGAGGAATGAAGTTGCGATAAAAGAGCCGCATCCACGCAGCAAGACCGCGGGGGTTTTATAGCTCGAACTTTAAGCGAGAAGCTTATCAAACGATGAAACCTGTGAGTCGAGTTTACCAACCCTTGTGCGAAGCAAAGGTCATACTCTTGCCCCATGGTGACAGTACATCTGTTCTCACGTGAGTGTGAGCAATCTAATATTATTCCAGCGGATTGCCCAGGTGTGACTTTCAATGGATGAAGCAGAGCAATGTGTGTTAAATTTAGAGCTCAACGTTCTGTCACTACCAATGCGTTAGGTTTGACTGATTAAAATATCTACGGGGGTATAACCAGTGCTCAATAACCATCACATCCTGACGCCGCCATAGAAGAGAAGATGCGCCCAACCCTGACCTATTAAAAAGCTCAACCAGTGGCCTTAGAGACGCTTCTCACGCTACATAGGTGTGTCTTGCACAAGCTGATCACCGCTCTGCCTGTTGTCTCCATGTTCACTCTGCATGCCCCTCCTCCGCATTCCTTCCGCGGAGCTTATTCTGATCCGCATGCTTTGATGGATCGAAGACGTACATCGGAAACTCGAGGAATATCGTCCTCTTGAGTATGGTCGGAATTGGCGCATATAGTTGCGGTGGAAACGGTATCAATATACTGGTCTGGTGCAGATATTGCGAGTATGCTTCCCAACTGCTGCCAGCTTCGTACCGCTTCTTGGCGCCAGGACGTTCCTGCAGCGTAAGGCCTGACACAAAGAGAAGCAGGACTGTCAGGAAGAAAGGTCCGAGGATAGTAGCGTACAAGGCCTTGTATGCTTGGCCGGTAACGTACCCGTATGCTGCAGGAGATACGGCAATCATATATATTGCTGGACTGCGTTAGTAGATCGTACCAAAATCGATCTGCAGAGCAAAGTCACCGAATTGCATTATGATTTCTCCAAAGTAGTTGGGATGTCTCGTCCAGCTAAAGAAGCCAACATCGCACACAGCACCCTTATTTGATGGATTGCTCCTGAAGCGGTACTTTTGGACGTCCGAGACGCTCTCCATAATGAAACCAATTACCCATAAAATTATCCCTGCAATGTCTCTTCCAGTACCAAAAGCAGGTTGTTCGAATCTCGTGATATTCGGTGAATTCAGTATGGTGACTGGCAGTGACACAACCCAGACCCAGATCATCTGAAAACCCCAGAAGCCGAGGAATGAGAAGAACTTATCACGTTTGTCGTCAAACCGGTCATCTTTGCCAGTTTTGATGATGCGAAAGAGCAGGAAGGCGGACAAGCGTGCGCCCCAGAGCATGATGAAGATTGAAGCCACTATTTGACGTGCATGATGATGACCACTGAAGGCAAGTGTGATGATGGCTAAGACGACGAAGTTAGTTCCTCCAGCAAAGTCTGGTATGTTTTTAGCATCATCCTAAATATGTATACGGAGTTCCCTACCAGTAAGCTTATCGAATTTGAGCGAGAAAGCTATAGAGAAAAATAATAGTTGATAGCCAATGGTAATCAACAGAGTGATGGCAAGATAGTAGTCATCGAGCGCATGAATCACCGCCATAGTCAAATGTTTGTCCAGTTATCAACGGACCAGAGATTCTATAACTACCGTCTTAAGTGGCATTGCATGTTGATATACATTCTTTAAAAAGAGCTTCAGGGTCCTCTAATGACGTTGACGATCTACTCGCTAATCTGTATCGGCGCTTCTAAAGGCCGAAAGCCGATACCCATGCGTCTCGGCCCTAACCCATTGCTTCTGCTACTTCACAGACCTTTATACATACGCTCAGCTTACTGGTATAAACATGAGTTGTGGGATCCTATTCCAAGCATAGAGGTTTAGGACTCAATCCTATACTTGGAGTCTCTTGATAGCTGTTAGGCTATTCATGTGCCAAAGCCCTGATGGTCCTGGTAAGCCTTCAGCCAAAATGTTAGCCTGCTCTGAGGGCGGAGTCTTATAAGTGTTCCCTGATGAAGGCCGATCAAAACTTTCGCGGAGGTTTGCTGTTAACATTTATGCAATGGTCCACCAAGTAACAAGAATGAAACTTATGGTGTTGCGCGATACAACTTTCAATGACTTTGAGCTTTAGCACAGTTATGCGTATTGGCTGCGTGGATCAAAGTAGAGAGACCTCTCAAACGGACATGACACTCGGGACTTCCGTTAGTTATTGCGGGCCGCAAGGGGCGACCAAAAGGCTCATGGGCTACAACCTCCTTGGCAAGATGCACCAGCGACGACCAGCACGAAGCGAAGGCTTCGTCGTATCATGATCTAGAAGCCAGCAACGTCCTTAGGTCCAGCCCGCACACGTAATAACCTCGTGGAAGTTTGCACCTTTATGGCCATCGTTTGATGTATCCGTATGCATCTTCCTATAAGGTGGTCTGCCATCTTACTAGTAGATTTATTGCACGTTGTCGCTTTTTCTGCCGCAATTTCATATATCCCTTGGGCTTGCTCGACCAATTTGTTCTGAATCCCCATTCTCACAGCTGGCCGTTCGTCTTCGGGTCTGTCTCCCTGAATCCATAATTGTACGGTTCACATACAACCCTAATCCGTAGTGGCGAGAAACCTCTTCCCGACAAACCGAGTCCGTGCGCAACAATAATGCCATCCACAAATTAGGCTCGCCTCTCACTGGTCGGCAGCCTTTTACTCAGCCTAGCCAACGTATATGGTCCGGACCTCTCGAGCAACATCATGTTAACCCTAGCAGGTGGACAGTGAGCCGGCCCTAAAAGGCACCTCGAGAATGGAGACCTACCAAAGCAGGACCGAGATACATGGGAAATCACCATTTCCGAAGTGGCAGCCACCCAACCAGCTGTGACCATTACCGGAGTCTTTGTGTAGACCATGATTGAGGTATCCATGCAAACCATGACTGTATGACGATATATGAGTCTCCCAGCCCTTCCACACTGGCAGTGTCAGGTTATGACAACGGTTGCAAACGTTGTCACAGTACCGCAGATGTTCACGCAGATGCAGACATTTACCACCACAGTGAATGGCGTATGTTCTCTTGATAGATGCACTATCGAGAATGCTATTGACAGAAGCATAGGCCCTTGCAATAGCTACAACCCCAGTTACTCACGTTGCAGCAGTATGAGCTTTTTCTCAAGCCATCGCCGCGACGGCGACTTCGATCCAAAGCGTCACCGTGCGAGTCGTGCCAGCCTTTAGCAGCAATGCTTCCAGTGCCTCTTCTGCATCTGCTGCCCTTGCTATTGCGTCAGCCAGTGTTTTCACCGCCGCTCAATCATCCAATGTCAGTCCATATGACTGACAGTGTATGTCCCCATGGCAGTGTTCTCCAACATTATGGCCAGCAATATTTCCGAGTTGAGCTCGGTACCGGTTTTGGCAATATCAACATTCCACGCGTTGGTTTCTTCAGCGATTGTAAAACAGACGATGGTGGTGAGCAGCATCGTTATCGTAGCGAGCAGCATCGTTATCGTAGCGAGTTCTCTTAGAAGCAGTCCATCGATGACAGCGTCCTCCTCAGTGTTGGTGTCATCTGGCCTTTTGATGTTGACCAGCGCTTCTGGTGCCACGGCGCAAGCTGATGTGATTACACGTTCCTCGATGATGGAGAGCACATCGATGGCAACACAACGCCTCTGGCTATCATGGCGGGCATCTCCACCGGTACCACGGTATCAACGAGCGCTCAACTCGACATTAACACGTATACGTTGCATAGCGCTGTGACACTGAAACTAGAAGCTCGGGAAATGAAGGCAACAGCAGGTCTCAGTTAATCGACGCTCGTACAGTGCTTGATGTTGCACCCAGTTGGTCAATCACTGTACACTATGGAGTATTCCAACTCATTTCGCCGGTCAAAAGGCAGCTCATGGACGATATATGCGTCGTCCGTGGCAAAGTTCACCCATTCGCTGTTGCCATTGATTTTTGGGCGACGGAGTCTGCCGACTTCGGTGCAAAAGCGGCACTTGAGGTGTCTGTTGAAGATTCTTCCGTTCTCATGGATGTCCCAAGCCTTGCCTTCTTTGCTTGCCGTTTACCTTCCCTTTTAGACATCGGCTTTGCTTCTTCGCTTTCCTTCTCCTTAGCCTCGTGCAAAAGGTCAACCTTCCTCTTCTGCCCGATCCCTATGCCCTGCTGTGGCCCCTTGCCCATACCCTTCTCCGCGTGCAAAACCTCAGACACCTCAGGCTTCTCCCCACCATAGATTACATCCACAACTCCCCGGTAACTCCTCCTCTTCATCTCTGCCTGCACAACTACACTCCTAGCCTCCCTCCCCAGCGCCTCTCTTCCCCTCTCTTGACCCAACCCCCACACCGTAGCTAGATTAATCACATCCCAAGGTCCTCTACACGACATTGCCCTCTTAGCCTCACTGCTGATGACAATTCCTCTACCCCTCGTAGCACGAATAAGCTGCGTAGCATTGCTAATCAGATTCCTCCTTGCGCTGCTGTCACTAGCTAGTACGCCCGGTGCATAACATATCTCGAACTTGATACCGCGCTGCAAAGCGGTAGAGAGTGTTTTGTGTTTGAAATGAGAAGGAAAACGCGTGGTGAGGTCGAGGGAAATCAGGTCGCAATCTAGAGAACAGGCTTGATGGAGGGCTTTTTCGGTGGTGGGGCGGATGGCGAGAAGATCATAGTGCTGAGAGAGAGTTGAGAGACGGTGATTCTGAGCGGGGTCAGAGAGAACGAGGGTGCAGCGGCGGAGGAGGCGGAGGTTTCTAGGTATTGGGAAGCGGAGGTCTGAGGGTATTGGAGAGCTCTGAGATTGATCTTAGCTTAGCGGCAGGAGAAGAAGATGTGAACAGTTATACCAAGTCTGCAGGAAGCTTTCCGATGACTGTGTGATTAAGCGCGACGACGTTGTAGCCCACTACTTGAGATCAAAAGCTGCGCAAAAGCTTGGTGGAAGTGACCCTTACAACCACTTAGGAATGCTAAAGTTTTCTGCAATTCGGGATCGTTCAGTGTCCAAGGGACATTAAGGTCGTAGAACATTTCATTTCCAAATTCACCTCCAAGCCTCTCCAAATCACTTGATGCGTCGATGATCAGCCGTAGGGGGCCTCGAGATCACATGCGCTTGATCTCCAGCTTTTTAGCTGCAGCTTTACTGTAGCGAAGCCACCCTGTCCCTCATCCGGGTCAGTGCGCACTAACTACGGATTACCTTATATCTGTTCTCTAGATCTAACTCGTAATTAGAGCCTCGAAGTCGCCCTTCCGCACTCGATAAGCCCTAATCCACCACTCCGCGCGGAATCGGCAAGCAGAGATCATCTGATAGGACCATCTCGAGTCGTCAAGTAGACCTCTCCTAGTCGTCAGTCCACCTCATCGTCGGCAACGCGCGCCTTGTTTAGGCCGCCGGCAGCATGGCGCGCGTCTATGCCGATGTTAACCAGCAAATGCCCAGATCCTATTGGGACTACGACAGCGTCAACATATCATGGGGCGTTCTAGAGAACTACGAAGTAGTACGGAAGATCGGTAGGCGAACCTTGGCGTGCTGCAGTTGCGATGAACCCAGTGTGCGCTGACCTTGGATCACAGGCAGAGGCAAATATTCGGAAGTATTCGAGGGCATAAACGTTGCCAACTACCAGAAATGCGTCATCAAAGTCCTCAAGCCCGTCAAGAAGAAGAAAATAAAGCGAGAGATCAAAATACTACAGAATCTGTCAGGAGGACCGAATATCGTTGCGCTCTTGGACGTGGTGAGGGACAGTCAGAGCAAAACACCGTCTTTGATATTCGAGTACGTCAACAATACGGACTTCCGGAGTCTGTACCCGAAGTTTGTGGACTTCGATGTGCGGTACTACATCTTCGAGCTCCTCAAGGTAGTTGATGAGCCCAACAATGCGTGGATGAACAAGGCTAACATCACGCGAGTAGGCGCTGGACTTCTGCCATAGCAAGGGCATAATGCACCGGGATGTCAAACCGCACAATGTTATGATAGATCATGAAAAACGAAAGGTAAATGGTTATATGGCACTGAACCAAACCTGATGGGTGGTGTTGACAGATCACAGCTTCGACTAATCGACTGGGGCTTGGCCGAATTTTACCATCAGGGCACCGAATACAACGTCAGAGTAGCTTCAAGGTACTTCAAAGGTCCCGAACTTCTGGTCGACTTTCAGGAGTACGACTATTCCCTCGATATGTGGTCCCTAGGAGCAATGTTTGCATCGATGATTTTCCGAAAGGAACCATTTTTTCACGGCAACAGCAACTCAGATCAGCTGGTCAAAATAGCAAAAGTATTAGGAACCGATGATCTCTTCGAATACCTGGAAAAATACGACATCGAGCTCGATGCGCAGTATGACGACATCCTTGGCAGGTTTCCAAAAAAGAATTGGCACGGCTTCGTCAATGCAGAGAACCAGCGATTTGTCAGCAACGATGCCATTGATTTTCTCGATAAGCTGCTCAGATATGATCATCAGGTAGGATCACCCAGCAGCACGCCGAATCGAAGTATACTCACTTCTGAACAGGAGCGACTTACGGCTAAGGAGGCAATGTCACACGCATACTTTGGCCCAGTGCGCAGCGCAGCCGCAGCGGCCGTGCACAATCACGCATCTCCTCACTCCTAAGACCTACACCCCGCCAATCTTTCCAAGTCGTTCGGTTGGCATTCGCCATGTATAGAATAGGCTTCAAGATAAGCCGATGAGCCCACAGAACCACCGGACGTATCATAGAGAAAGAATCCCCGCCTCGTGGGCTCACGGGAAGGTGCGCCCCCTCCTGGACGCTCATCTGTATCTATCATAGTCTGTTCGCGCAGCCCTGAGATGGCCAGTGGCAACAACGCTGTTTGCCAGGAGGCCGAGGGCGGGGTTGGGAAGGGTGTTCGAGGGCTTCTTGTACATAGCATTTCAGTAGTAATACGAGCGACTCGTAATATCACGGGCTCTGAGCCATTGAGTATAAGAGCTTATCGTAGATTCCAGGCAGCGGATGTGACTCCTTTTCTGGATTGACTCACTAGCGTGCTTGAAGCGAATTTATGTAGAGTACCCATGTCCAGAACCTATGTGCAACTGCGAGCTTCAAGACGAGCGCTAATCTTGGCTCAACCCTATAACTTACACCTTGTGCCAATTGAATAGCCAGCTGATACGGATGTTCTATTGGGCGTTGTAAGGCGTGGAGCAAAAGCAGGAAAACATTGACATAGTAAAACTTTCACTCTCAGCGAGAGTAGCGAATCAACATACTTCGAAGGGCGCTTTATCTGCGCTCTCCTCTCTGGAGAAGCTCAGTACTACAGAAAGCTCCTAGAATGGCCCTCAATGCTGCATCCCATAACCCTAGTACGTGCTGGTAACGACTCTTCCAACAACATGAGTGCTCTGCTCATGTATGACATCCTTAGCGGGCCAGAAGACAGGCCCTATCTCGGGCGAACCCCCTTCAGCCTCCGACGAGACAACGGCAGCGCTGCTAACAGCTTCAAAGAGCGATCCGATAGGCCAGCATGAAGGGGGCCAGGACGGTGGGGACGAGGAAGCAGGGAAGAAAGTCAAGAGCGCAAAAGAGCGTACGTATTCTGCTTCATACAACTCGTGATCCACTGTACCGCAACTACCTGTTGGATATATCCATCCTTACTCATTATTATAGTTGAGAAAGAACGCAAGAAGACCGAGAAAGCTAAGAAATTCGCCGAGAAGCAAGCAAAGACTGTGAACGGAGCCGCAACACCTGCGTTGTCGAAAAACAAGGAGAAGAAGGCTAAGGCAGAATCTTCGAAGGAGGAGCCGCTGCCGGAATACGTGGAAGAGACGCCGCCTGGAGAGAAGAAGAGTAAGCATATCATAGAGATTGCTCAGTTGACAAAGGGCTGATGCGGTATACAGTTCTCAAACCTTTAGACGACCAGTTTCACAAGGCGTACATACCCAGAGTCGTAGAATCAGGATGGTACGCCTGGTGGGAAAAGCAAGGATTCTTCGAGCCTGAATTTGGGCCCGATCAGAAGGTCAAAAAGGAGGGCTACTTTGTAATTCCAGAACCACCGCCGAACGTCACTGGTGCACTACATATGGGCCATGCACTTCCGAATGCTTTACAAGATAGTCTGATTCGGTGGAACCGTATGCTGGGCAAAACTACATTATGGGTTCCGGGATGCGATCATGCCGGTATTTCAACGCAGAGCGTGGTGGAGAATATGCTGTGGAGGAGACAGAAGCAATCAAGGTACGACCTGGGTAGAGAAAAGTTTACTGAATTGATTTGGGATTGGAAAGATGAATACCATACAAAGATTAACAGTGTATTGCGGCGGATGGGTGGTTCCTTTGACTGGACAAGAGAGGCATTTACCATGGACGAGAACCTATCAGCAGCCGTGACAGAAACGTTCGTTCAACTACATGAGGAAGGCATCATTTATAGGGCAAATCGGCTTGTCAATTGGTGTGTCAAGCTCAATACCGCAATCTCGAACCTGGAAGTGGATAACAAGGAGCTCGACGGGCGGACCCTACTCGATGTACCAGGCTATGAGAGAAAGGTAGAGTTCGGTGTGATCACGCACTTCCAGTATGAGATCGAGGGCACAGAAGAGAGGATCGAGGTGGCTACCACCCGTCCTGAGACAATGCTGGGGGATAGCGGCATTGCGGTCAACCCAAAGGACGAGCGGTATAAGCATCTCGTGGGCAAGAACGCAAGACATCCTTTCGTGGATCGCCTGATGCCGATCTTCACGGACGACTATGTGGATCCCGAATTTGGTACTGGTGCTGTGAAGATCACGCCTGCTCATGACCCTAATGACTTTGCCATCGGTCAACGACACAAGCTAAACTTCATCAACATACTCAACGATAACGGCACAATGAATCACAATACTGGGGCTTTTGAAGGCATTAAGCGGTTTGACGCACGTTACAAGGTGATTGAAGCTCTCAAGAACAAGGGGCTCTACGTCAAGTGGGAGAACAACCCGATGAAGGTGCCATTATGCGCGAAGTCGAAAGATGTTATCGAACCAATCATGAAGCCGCAGTGGTGGATGAGCATGCGAGAGTTGGCGGATGCTGCGATCAAGGCTGTAAAAGAGGGAGAGATTACGATTCGACCCGAGAATGCAGAGAAGAGCTACTTCCGATGGCTGGAAGGCATCAATGACTGGTGTTTATCAAGACAGCTCTGGTGGGGCCACCAAGCCCCGGCATACTTCGTTCAGATTGAAGGACAGCAAGGTGACGACAGTGATGGAGAGTTCTGGGTCACAGGGCGCACGCAGGAGGCTGCAGAATCAAAGGCGAAAGCAAAGTTCCCTGGTAAACAATTCACACTTAGACGAGATCCTGATGTGCTGGATACGTGGTTTTCCTCTGGCCTTTGGCCATGGTCGACGCTAGGCTGGCCTAAGAAGACGCACGATATGGCTAATCTCTATCCGACTTCCGTATTAGAGACCGGCTGGGATATTCTGTTCTTCTGGGTAGCCCGTATGATAATGCTTGGAATCAAGATGACAGGTCAAGTACCTTTTCGAGAAGTCTACTGTCACTCGTTGGTCCGAGATTCAGAGGGACGGAAGATGTCTAAATCATTAGGCAACGTCATCGATCCGCTGGATGTGATGGAGGGTATTGAGCTTCAAGCATTGCATGACAAACTTAAGGTAGGGAATTTGGATCCGAAAGAACTTGCAACGGCCACGAAATTCCAGAAAGCTTCATTCCCGGATGGGATTCCAGATTGTGGTGCAGATGCTCTGCGGTTTTCTTTGGTATCATATACCACAGGAGGTAAGCTTCCCTTCTAGATGACAGGGTCTTCCAGCACTGACCGCGGTCAGGGGGCGACATCAACTTTGACATCAAGGTCATGCACGGCTATAGGAGATTTTGCAACAAGATCTACCAAGCTACGAAGTATGTACTTGGCAAAATTGACGAAGACTTCGTACCGCAGAAGTCCGCAACGAAAACCGGCACGGAATCACTGCCTGAACGTTGGATCCTGCATAAATTTGCGATCGCTGCTAAGGAGATCAATCAAGCGTTAGCGGACCGGGAGTTCTCCCAAGCAACGTCCATCGTGTATCAGTATTGGTACGCTCAGCTGTGCGACGTATATATCGAAAACTCGAAATCGATCATCCAAGACGGCACAGCGAAAGAGCAGCGCTCAGCCAAAGAGACGCTGTACACCGCGCTTGAGGGAGCCTTAACCTTGATTCATCCGTTCATGCCATTCCTGACAGAGGAAATGTGGCAGCGTCTACCGCGGAGACCAGGCGATTCAACGCCATCAATAGTCAAAGCCAAATATCCAGTGTATGACGCCAAGCTCGATGATCCTGCCTCAGAAGAAGCATACGAGTTATTGCTGGGCATTTCGAAAGGCGTGAGGTCATTAATGGCTGACTACTCGATCAAAGATGAAGGCAAAGGTGAGGCTCCTCGTCCCATGAGTAGCATGGCTGCCTGCTGAATAGATTATAGTGTACGTTCAGACATACGATGAGACGAGCTACAAGACTGCCAGTGCCGAACTTCAAAGCATCAAATCGCTCTCTGGCAAAGGTGTCTCCACTATCGAAGTTTTCTCCAAGGACCAAGAGAAGCCAACAGGCTGTGTGGTGTTTGCCGTGTCGTCGAGTGCGGCTGTCTTCCTCCACGTCAAAGGCCGTGTGGATATCGACGCCGAGATTAGGAAGGCGCAAGCAAAATTACTGAGGGCCTCGGAAGGTGCTGCAAAGCAGAAGAAGATCCTCGCTGATCCGAATTATAAGCAAAAGGTCAGCGAAGAGTTGCAGGAAGTGGAAAGGAGGAGACTGGCGGATCATGAGAGCGAAATAAGGAACCATGAGGAGATCATTGATCATTTTGAGATGCTGAAGCTCGAATAGAGGTATATCGATGTGCTGTATGCTTATAGAAACAACATCCGAATGCCACAGAGCAAGACTTGCAAGCCTTTTCTTCGATAGATATCTTGGGGCTCGTCAACCTTAGAAGATGGAATCTCTTCGAAGAGCTTGCAGGCTCGAATGCTACGGTGAGCGCGGCTACTACTGTCTTGGAATACTAGGTGTGTGGCAATTTACGGGAGAGCTAGGTTTGAGGCACAGCCTCGATGAGAGCGTCGTTCATTGCGCTAATTGTACAGTTTACGGTGGATCAGGGTTGGCGGGAAGCACCAGGTGTGCTGTTTCATGCTATGCGGCCATCATTTGCGGTCCAGTCTACTTTCTGAGAGACCATTCACATACGAATACATCGCACAGGCGCGAACTTGTCTGACACCCTTCACATCATAAGTGTTCACGATACTGTATCAACTCCGCAGAGTTTCTTTCTCTGCCACCGGGCTGATTCCCACTGCATTTGCCAATACGCGATTGGACGTGATCCAGGCTCACAGTTCATATACATTGGACAGACCTTAAATTAACCATCATAATTGGTGATCTGATAACTTACCATAGCGACTGAGGCTGTACGACCTTCTCATTCATCCTGATGATGGTTTCTCGTACGCGTCCGATGGCCGTCTTATTATCTCTCATGATTATCTACTTGGCAACATCCTCTTCCATGACTATCGGAGAAATCAAAGGACGAGAACAGCTTGTTCCTCCTGTGAGATGACTTTGCTCGTCACCTTGTATGCATCGTGTTTGCTCATAGATACCATCAGGTCATATGCCCTGGACCGCTGTTCCAATGGCAAATTGGACAGTTCCGCATTGCGGACTATCCTACTCTGCAAGACTTCTGTCGACACAACCCCGTGACACGGTTTCGATGCGCATGGCAGAATAACAAGTGGCAAGCCATCTTCTATTTTGTGCCCCATTCCCATCCAGTTTTCCCTGCGCATGCAAGGTGCCTAAGTGCTTGCACCTGCGATGGCAATCATATTGGAGAAGATCCGAGGACCTTTCCAGACGCTCCACAGCTATCTCGTTTGATAGCAGCGGGGATGCCTCCGGCACAGGGAAACGCAGATGCCGAGCGGGTGCCTCATACACCGGGACGGTAAAGATGAGAGCCAGGAATTTCACATCGACAGGCCCCGGCCCGTCTACCCTGGTTCGTCGAAGCAGACCAGCAAGCTTCTTGGTAGATTTTTTGCTGACCGATCTTGGTAGATTACCTGCCCCGTCCGCCAAGCTCCTCACATTCTATTCCGACTGGGGACTACAGCACTGTACATCCGTCTGAACGGCCGAAGCCCCAATCTCAAAGTATCTAGAACAACAACATGTGGGAGATACACACGATAGTCATTTCACAACCACCATCCAACAACAATAGCATAACTATCTCGCCTAGTCGTTTGCCACATGGCCCGGTAGTCATGTTTAAGACTGCTCCATAACCTTATCAAGTCAGGGCAGGTTTCCCTCTAACGATGCCGTCCCTCGCTCTCTATTGTCTATCCGTTGTCCATGCTCGCTTTTCCACTTATAGTCGGAGCTAGAACGTAACACCACCACGTCGGGAGATGAGACCGTCTTGGAATTTTCTCTCCGTCCGAACACACCTTAGCCCAAGCGCCCCCTTTCCCGATCCGGAATCAAAACAAAATCCACCTTTCCTAAACCTTCAAGTTCTCCCAGTGATCCGAAACATCTACAGAGTACGCGTTCAAACTACCTCCCGCAATTGCCCTGCCTCTCGTCAGGACAACCGCACGAATGTTGGGCCTTCCTACAACGCCCCGCAGCCCACAGCCCATTCCTCCACCGTCCACCCTCCAGCACCAGCACCAATACCAATACCAATACCACACTAACACCCATTTCCTCGACCAGTAATTTCAGCCAGCTACACTACACTACACCACACCAACATTCTCCTACCTATCCTACCTATCCCACTCATCATCCATCACCCAGCACCCCGACAGTCCAATCCTCCCCCCACGAACGTCGTTGAAGCACGGAGAGGGGATAACGCCACAATTGTAAATTTCATACCAATGATAAGGTGAAATGTATCGTGCTTCTTGAGATAAGGGATGTGGGGGTTTGGGTGAGGGGTTCGTTGATCCGGGCTGGGGGTGCTGGTAGTGATATGTTGAGGGTGTCGATGGTTAGTATGTGAGACATGATGTATTTTCCAGCTAGGACTTGGTTGGGTCGCTGGAACTATAGGCTGGTTTACAGAAATGCAGAGGTGGTGCATAGCACCGTTCGAGACTAGTTGCTCTTCGCTGTCATGTCGGCGTGAACACACGGTCACAAGCGAGTCGGAATGCAAGTGGTCGAGCAAGTAACGATCCAAGCTTGACATAGGTGACCGAACTTCGCAACACATTTACAGAGCTAGTAGACGCAGACCAGACAAGGCTATCAAGACAGAACACGCCAAAGACCGAGTTTCTCCCCCACCCGCTATATGTCAAGGCTAGGCGTCTGGCCTTGCACACGGCCAATGACTATGTTCGCTGCATATTTAGGTATGACCTCGTCATCGTGAAGCATCTCGAATTCTGTAGACGATCAGTAACTAGCTCCGGAATGGACGGAAAGGGTGAGAACTGACCTTCAGTAGCGTCTTTGCCCATGTGTGAGAAAAGCGCCTGTGGGCCACCCGGGTGCTCGTCGAGCCAGTTGGTCACGTCGAGTACAATACCTTTGACCACGATCCAAAGATCTTCCTTTTTGTTGTGCTTCGCAACCTCCTCCATTGAATACTCGGTCTCTGGAACTTTGAAAGCCACTGGCTCGGTCGGCTTCGACACCTTGCCAGGGTCCTTGCTGTCTGCTTTATCGCCCTTCATGACTGGACCGGCAGACTTTTGACTCTGTTGCGCTTGTTTGCTTTCACCTTGGCTAGAACTGGACGCGGCCCCTTCGCTGTTGGCCCACTCGACGGAGATCTTGCCGGGAGTTGAGGGGTCAATGTGTAGCGAAATCTGACCAAGCCGCTGGGCGGCGGAGGAAACACCACCACTAAGAACCTTTTGGAAGAGGTATTGGCTCGCAGACTCTCCCGCAACACGACCATATACGACACAGCCCAGGAGTGATGATCCACCCAGTCTGTTGGCGCCATGAACACCACCAGCCAGCTCACCACAAGCGTACAACCCTTCGAAGGGCTTCCCTTCCGAGTTCAATACCTGAGCTTTATCGTCGATCTCAATACCACCCATGGTGAAGTGCAGGACTGGCTCCATATTCGCAACATGAAACGTATCGTTGATGTCGAAAGGAAGGTTGTTGAAGAACTTTTTGCCGAAGGGATCCTTCTTCTTGCCATCGGCGATGTCGTTGTAGTCGTGGAAGGTCTTTTTGAGAGTATTTTCGTCGCAACCAATCTCCTTTGCGAGTTCCTTGCCAGACATCTTCTTCATCAACCCACGACCAGAGTAATGGCGAGTGTGAAAGTCTAGCACGTTGGAGGCTTTGGAGTTTAAGACCAAACGGATCGGCCATTTCTTCTGTTCCTTCTGCTTCCACATTTCGCCTGAAACGTAGTCTCGGTGACCAAGCTCATCGGCAAATCGTTGGCCTTCCGCGTTTAGAAGCAAACCACCCTCCCCTCGAAGAGCTGGAGGAGAATGTCAGCATCTACAAGCCGCGATACGAAAGAGTGACTCATACCTTCGGCAGCAAGGAACTTCCACTTTGATCCAGGATCCTTCGGATCTACTAGTCCCGTAGGGTGTACCTGAACCTTGTCGAGATCGATTCCATTTCCTCCGATCGCCATCAGGAACTTGAGACCATCACCGGTGGCGTGTGTGCCGTTCGTGCTGGCAAGGTCGAAGGTGTCAGGCCTATGCTTCTTAAGAAGTGAGGTCTCTCCAAAGTCGGCAGCATAACCACCAGTTGCCACCACGACTACTCCATCCACGGAGACTTCCTCGCCGTTGAACTCATATGTCACACCGGTAACCTTATTACCCTCCTTGTTCACCGATGTGACACGTGCCTTTTTGATAATCAGCATACGTTCCGGATCATTTTCTACCAGCTCCTCCAACCGTTGCATCAACGCGTATGTGATAGCCATGCCGGGGAACTTCGCATCATGACCACGGTGTGTTCTTGGCTGAGAGTGACCTCTGCGCATATGTCAGCAAGGAGAGCGATATTATGGCCTAATGACGAGTCTTACCCAAGCCGTGAAATCAGTGTCAAGTCCAAGTTAAAGACATCCTGTAGCCATTCGACGGCCGCCGCGGACTTATAGGTAAGGACCTTAATCAAGTCCGGACGGGCCTTGTCTCTCGCAGACTTGAGGGTATCATCGTAGAATTGCTTGACAC
>JAABUP010001295.1_pt1 | contig 52428 bp, 65 predicted proteins | sample 5559201 | NCBI WGS metagenome assembly JAABUP01 (sample SAMN10711887, study PRJNA513373) | rock metagenome | isolation source: Antarctica rocks | place: Antarctica | reverse complement strand
TCCTCCCCCCCCCCCCCCAATAATGCAGGGTCTGAGTGCCATCCCCTAGACCTCAAAGGCCCTGTCAAGCCCTGCTCTCAAATTTCCACCTTCAGGTTGAAATTATTTGCTTTCAGGACGAATTCCACTTTTGTCCAGGTTCTGGCTGGTTATGTTGTGAAACATCTAGTTGCAAGCAGATGGGGTGGGGCAATTTGCATTTGATTGTACCTTTCTACCTTGTTTTTGCTTTGCAGTACTGTATGTTATGCTATCATTTCTTTACGCCAGCGCGGACTCAAAATGGGCCCATTGCAAATTTGCGCCGGTGTAAATAAACGAGGTTATATCTGTCTAGGGGCCATGATTTAGCAAATTAAAACTGTAACCTTATTTCTAGAATTGCAAGAGAAAATAAGCTGTATATCAGGTGTCAAGTATTGCAAGTGTGACCATACGCTTGACATCTGAAATTGGCAATATGCTGCCTTTCAGGTGTGAGAAGAAGTGCAGCAGCATGAAGGCATGTGGGCGGCACCAGTGCCGCCGTCGCTGCTGTGACAGCGACTGCCCACCGTGTGATCTCCCCTGTGGCCGGCGGCTGCGCTGCGGCAACCACAAGTGCCCTGCCCCTTGCCACAGTGGCCCTTGCCTGCCTTGCCCCTTGACATCTGCAGTGGTGTGCGCCTGTGGCAAGACCCGCTACACTCTGCCTTGTGGCTCAGAGGGCAAAGCTGTGCCTCCACAGTGCCGGGAGCTGTGCCCTGTACCTGGCAGCTGCAGGCATGCAGACACAAGACCGCCCCACAGGTCAGTCTGCTTCTGACTCTGTGCACTGTAGGCTGTACAGGGGTAGAGTCCAGATGACATCAATGACTCTTCTTCAGGTGGCTAGGGCTGGCATTGTGCTGTGCCTGTCAACTTGGTTGACTGGTGCCAAAGCTAGTTATGAAGTATCAGTCAGGGAGCTTGTATCAAGCTCAGTAACTCCTGACTCATCAACAGCTAAAGGCACAAGCACAGCTGCAGCAACTCCTCCACAAAAAGACTGCAGCTGTGCTTGTGCCTTTAGCTGTTTATGAGTCAGGACTTACTTGTTCTGCATGTTGCATTCGTCAGCGCATGTTCACAACCCTGTCTGTCCCTTTCACGGCTTCCAGTACGCTGCCAGCTTGTCCCCGCCAACATGTATCTTCTTTGGTTTGAGAACCCCCTTGGTACAGACGTTCAACGCAACAGATAAGTAACGAATCAGACCAGTAAAATGTTACTTGCAGGTGTCACTGGGGTGCATGCCCACCCTGCAGCCAGTTCTGTGGCACCTCCCACCCATGTGGTCATGCTTGTGCCAGTCCTAGCTGCCATGACAGGCCGCCTCCTGCCATCCCTGCCTTTGCCCAGCCCTTTCCTCCTGCCTCCGCCACCTTCACAGCCACCAAGCCTGTGCAGCATGACAGTGGTGATGCTGACAGCCTGTCCCCCGCCTATCAGGTGAGCGTCTGAGTACACAAGTCTCAGCTGTGCACTGCACACTCTGCTCTGCGCATTGATGCTGCTCAGCTCGTATGAGTCAGGGATCCAAGCCACACTGCTTAATCAGCTGCTTGTGTGTGTTTGCTGGGGTGTAAACCTGTTACAGCAACGCAGCTGAACTGCAGCAGCTGTAACACTGTAGCGTATATGTGGGCTAGATTAGCAAACATGTGCATGCAGGCTGCAGAGGCAGTGAAGAAGAGCCAGGGGGACTTCTTGACAGAGTGCCCCCCCTGTCAGGCCCCTGTGCCAACAGCGTGTCTGGGGGGCCACACCGCCCGGCCCCTTCCCTGCTGTACAGCAGCCCCTTTCTCCTGTGGTGCCACCTGTGGTCAACCCTTGACTTGTGGAAATCACACATGCAGCAAAGCTTGTCATGCGGTCTTATCTGGCCCAGGCAGCCAGCAAGGTCTGCATCTTCAGACTTGAATCCTTGACTTGGTAACCATCTGCAGACTTGCATCCTTGACTTGGCATCTCCTTAGTTGCATATCAAAAGCTGTTCTGGCCCATATTTGTACAATGTGGCCATGGGTGCAAGATGTGGTGCTTACATACAGATAAGGTGCTTACATACAGGTGCTTACATACAGATAGGTGCTATAGGTGCTTACATACAGATCATGGCAGGTTAAAATGTGGCACATTGCACTAGTTCTCACTATGCTCCCTCCTGTGATGTGTGGTACTGCAGTGCATAGTGTAATCATGTCAAATTGCTCTTGTTTGCAGACGACCTGTGTGTATCATCTTACACATGAGCTGCTGCAGCAGGCTCTGATACTGACGCATTGGCAGAGGCATGTGAGCAGTGCACAAGGGCTTGCCAAAGGGAGAGGTCCTGTGGGCATGCCTGCCCTTTGCCCTGTCACCCAGACCCCTGCCCCCCATGCCAACTGGAGCTGCAGCAGGCGTGCCACTGTGGGAGATCTCTTGTGCCTGTCATCTGCCATCAGCTGCAAGAGGTGAGGCAATGCACAAGACTGTTTCATTGTGAATGTGAAAATTTGAATAGGTTGACGCAAGGGCTGAGAATTTCTCATGACATGTAAATGACATATGCATCAAGGCGAGTTGGAATCAGGCAACTTTGGTTGCATGACTTTGACCAAGGTTTCTAAAACCTGGTATCTGCTTTCTTTTGGAAAGGCTGGCACATTGGAAGTATGCTTTGAGCCTTGCTGCATATGTTCAGTCTACTGATGCATGCATGCATCTGAATGAAAGCCAGTGACATGCATGCTTGGGTCATGCTCACTGCATGCAGGCAACTCGCAGCAACCTGCTTTCTGCGTTCATACATAGCCACTTGAACGGTGAAGTTCACTGAAGTAGAAGTAATCCCAAAAAACTTCCTGTTGCTTTGACCTTGCTCTTGTTGCTCAGGCCAAAGTATGCTCAGAAGGTTGCTGTAAGTGTGTCATTGATGCAGGCATCTGAAGCAGATAAGGGCGAGCTGCTTTGCTGTGGCAAGCCCTGCCACAAGGCTTTGCCCAAATGCCCTCATGTGTGTCAGGTCATTTGCCACCAAGGGCCCTGCCCTGCAGCTAGTGCAGAGGGCTGTCAGGAAGAAGTGACAGTGCGTTGCTCTTGCCGTCGCCGCAAGGCCAAGATGCCTTGCCACCACGTCAGTGCCTTCTGTTGCCTGTCCCTTGCCTTCTGTTGCCTGTCCCTTGCCTTCTGTTGCCTGTCCCTTGCCTTCTGCCGCCTGTCTCATGCCTTCTGTCGCCTGTCCCTTGCCTTCTGTTGCCTGTCCCTTGCCTTCTGTTGCCTGTCCCATGTCCTGTGGTGCATCAGCTCCTAAGTAATCAGTCTTATTATATGGTAAGAACAGGACCTGCAAAGCTCCTGACAATTACAGTACTACAGAAGCATCAGAAAGCTGCCTGAGCAACAAGCTTGTAAGTGAACGCGTACAGCTGCCTAAGTCATCAGCTACGTCGCTGGCATGGGAAGTGGCACATTGCCGTGTGATGTTGCTTGCGCCCATGCTATGCTGGGTGACAAGATGGCCTGTCCGGTCATCGATCATACTGGTCTTGGGCACATTGATTACCGTTCTGTCAGCTGACACCCAGGTCCCAATGTGACAAGTTTGTGGGCTTGATGCGTGCTTGTGCAGTTGCTGCACATTGCTCTACAACCAATGGAATCCAGCATGCACTCCAATGCTTCCTTAGGCAACAATGTGTTGAAATGCAGAGTGTCAACATGAAAATTTCGGCTTCCTCAGCCCCAGTGTGTAACTGTCAAGTACAATACAACACAGTTTTCTGCAAGTCTGCATTCTTGTTGCAGGTCCAGCAAAAGCTGAGGGCAGGTGCAAGCTCTGAAGCTTATACTGATGCCACTCCATTGCGTCTTCTGCCGTGTGACCAAGGGTGCAAGAGTGCCAAGGTACTTTGACCACCTTCTTGGTTCTACCACTTGTTGCCCTTGTCATGCTGGCCCCTGCGTCCTTCTTCACATGCACTTGTTGCTGCTCGCTTTGGTCATTGTGGGGTAATTTCTCATGCTACCAGTGTACCTGCCTGTGCCCGCTATCTTCTCTTGGTCGTGTCCTGCTTCGCACCAAGTGAGTGTGGCTTCTGCAGAATGCAAAGTGCACGGCGTATCACCTGCGCAGGCACGTCCAGCAGTAGCCATGTATCACAAGCTAATGGGTCTTCATTCAGTTTGGCAGCGGGGCTGTCTGGTTCATTTGCTGTGCACCAGCTTGGGCTGCAAGCAAGAAGTGCAACAAGCAATGTGTCTTGGGCTTGTGTCGTGCAGCTGCTCCAGACTTGCATGCAACTCTCCAGTTTTGCACAGACTTCATCTCTTGTAGCCTGCTATGCAGGTTAGCAAGCAGGAAGCAGAGCTTGCAGAAAAGGCAGTATCTTCTGAGACCTCAGCGGCAGTGCATGCTGAGCAGAGAGAAAGCAGCTCCGCGTCTGCAGCCATGGCAATTGCTGAGACTCAGAAAGGCCCTCGCAGGCGGAACCGAGCTGAGAGAGCTGCGCTGCAACAAGAGCAGGAACTGCTTGACCAGCAGCAAGCAAGGCGCACACAGCGGTGAGGAGTTAGCATGCCGTATGCAATAATCAATGCATGGATGCTGTACTGCATCATCATCATGGCTCCTTGTTGATTGAGCATGCTTTGGGTCGATTACAGCTGTGCAATGCTGGGGCTGCCTTTACAGCTGTGCTACGATTTGCAACGTGCTACTGTTTTGCGTCTCCAGCAATGTCTCCTGTTGCAGGTGGACTATTGTGCGGAGGACTGTTGAAGCCGTTTGCGCGCTTGCATTGGTTTGTGCAGCGTTTGCCTTCTTCTACCGCAGACTGTAAGAAACTTGATGTGTCATGTGAGCTTGAGTGACACTATTTGCTGCCTTCAGTGGCTGGGTGATGTCTCTGTCTGTGGAGTGTTATCTGAGAAGCAACCTGTAGTCTGTTGTTTGCTTCTCACAGCATCCACAGGTAATTTTACCTTCCATTAAAACATGGTAATGTAGCGTAAGATTTGATCGCCTTAACACGCACAGGTTGATAGAACAAGCCTGTCTGGAGGGAGCTGACTTGCATCGCACTCACCTGATGCTTGTTGGGTAAGAGTTATTATTGTCAGGTCGCGACAATCGATCGGTAGGTTATATCATTGGCTGATCACTGGCTCATGACTTAAATTATGTTCCTAGCTATCATCGTTACCCTCGTATCATGCACCAGGTCATGCTATAGTTCCGTATGGATCTTTACTCTGCCAAACCAGTTGTCAGTTCATTCAAGCGTTTTTCACAACCAGTTGTCACTACCAATGTTGCTGAATGTTTCCAATGATGCATTGAATCTCTTGGAAATGCTTGTGGCATGTCCATATGCAGTAATGGTGTTGTGTGTGAAAGCTATGCAACATGTACATGTCCTGAGTATCCGCTGCGCCACATGTTATATGACAGCAAGCAACTGATCTGCTGCGCATGACTTGTGAAGCCGACGCTATCTGCCGGCGTCCTTGATATTGCAGCCCGTTGGATCAGACCTTCAACGTGACCTGCCACGGGCGCTGTGGCAGGAACACAAGCGTCGCACTAGGCAGTGCTGTAAAGCGCAGGGCTTCCATGTCGTTTGTCAGCATGGTCATGGCAGTCCAGTGGCATTCCGGCAGTATGGCAGCGTGATCTGTGGGGTCTGATCAACAACTCAGCACCGGGTATGACTCCCAGGTCAGCTGCACTTGCATTTTACGCAGATATACCAGGCATAAGTTTCGACTACATGCGTTGACATAGCTTGCAGAAGGTCTCCTCTGCTCACAATCTGCAGGATACATAGCGCCTTCTAGCAAGCTCAGTATGCTTTGGTCTCTACTGGCCGCGGCAGAGAAAGCTCAGGACTGTGAGGCTCAACATTCCTGTGCAGTATGTGGTGCTACAGGTCAGACATTGTCAAAAATCTGGGAACTCCTTCATGCAGTTGTTGGTCTGAACTTCACTCAGCACTATGAGTTTGCTGCAGTCTTGAGCCAGCGAGCAACCATCATGGCCCATATGTAACTTTTCCAATGGCCTGTATCAGATGCAGTGCCTGCCTCAATAACTTGCCTGCCTCAATTACCCGCCTGCCTCAATTACCTATAAGCTTAGATCATCATCAATTCTGCCTGTTCACCTTCACAAGGACTTGCAGAATTGGCAAGTCAGGTGCAGGGCCTGCTGCGCCACAATCATGGCAGACCCTACATGTGCAAGCCCTGTAGCACCTTGGAGGTCATAGCTAGAGGGCCCTGTGCAGCTTGTGGCATGGCAGGTAAGGACACTCAGTCAACCAGCAGGAAAGACTCACATACATTGGTGTTCCACACCAAGGACATATCTGCGTGTGTACAAAGGGCTAAACTGCAAATAGGAAGCCAGAGATGCATGAAATAGGTTGGCTTGCAACAGCCTTGATCCAAGCTGCAACTGCAGAGCAACCCATATTTGCTTTCAATCAGGCACAGCCACAATGTATTGTTCTGAATTTGAGCAGCACGCCAAATTGCTATTGCACTTCAGGCCGCCCCTCAACACCTGGGATGATTGGGGGTCAGCAGCATGGGGCAAGTCTGTGTACAGGCTGCCGATACAAAAAACGGTATCAAAAATGGGCTTGCATAGCGTGTGGTGCAACAGGTACGCTGTGCTGTGATCAAACACAACATGACACGTCACATTTTAGCTGTGCTTGAGCTGCCCCATAGCATGCTCTTCTTGGATGGTGAGGCATATTTATCCTTTGCTACAGAGATATAAGGACCAGGTGTATAGCATGCTTTTTCAGCCTGCTCTTGATGACACAGACTCTGTATGCAGCAGTTGTGCGCATTCTGCTGGATCATCTGAAATTGAAAACCAGTGAACAAATACGTGATTGTCACAGTGCCTAAGTCAATTGTGCAGGCTTGTTGGACTTACATGGGCCGTCAAGACACTTCCAACGCTGTGTGTTGGATTGCAGGTACTGGAGCACAATGTAGACGTGCTCCTGGCGCCAGCGCAACCTCCAGCCAGATGCTCTGCAGAGCTTGCCATGATGCGCTTGAGCACCAGGTAGGAGGGATTGCCAAACAAGCACATCTACCATTGCTTGCCTTCATAGCTGCAAGCACACGTCTGAGTCCAGGTGCATTTGAAGTACATTGCATGCTCTTGCAGTACTGCTGACAGCACTGGCACAGGCAACCGTGGCTTTTAAATCTGGTTTCTGGCAATGACACGACTCCAAAGAAAGCCAAATCTTACTTTGGTGCACACCATGTACTTCCAAACTACACTGCGTTCTGCAGAGCGCTGCAACACCTTGTGACTTGGTCACTGCTTCTGCAGGATGATCCACAGGACCCACCACAGATCATGAGGTGGGGCAGGACACAGACCAGGACATTTCCCAAAATAGTCAGCAGACAGCAACAGAAAGCAAGCCTTGGTACAGCAGCCATAGACATGGACAGGCAGCAACAGACACGAGCTGAAGACACAGCTGATACATGGCAAAGATCCCAGCTAGCACAGCGTGTTACCACTTCTCCTCAGAACCCGCTGCAGCCAACACAAGAGCCTTTCAATGTGCCTCTCAAGTTGCCTCTCAATATTGCTGTTGAAGATCAGCCTTGGCCCTCCCCGCCACATGGGCAGCTTCACTGCAAGGTGGCGTTCTATCAGGTTGCGCTGTCTGAGCATGATGACTCTGACAACAGTATTCGTTCAGCTGCATTGCTTGAAAGACAGAGATTGGCACAGACACAGACACAGACACAGCATGGACGCACTGGAAGAAGAAGCTTTCATCGACAAACCAAAGCTTCGGCCTTGGATCCAAACAAGGTGTACCCACAGATGGATCAGGCCAATGGCAGAAACATGACTCACCCAGGAGGTTACCAGACACCTCAGAAAAGACAGCGCATAGAAACCGAAGACTCTCCTGTTGAAAGCAATAGGTGAGGCTTCTGCTCCAGCGGTCAAAGACTCACACACAGCTTGCCGTGCTGCATACTTGGATGGGCTCTGCCTGAAACTTGCACACCAACACTACTCTTTGATAGCTGAGCCTCAAAATCAGTAGCAAATGCCAGATCAACTCAGACTTTCAAAACTAAGGCCAGACTTTCATGAAAGTACGGCATCTTTTGAGAGCCTTCCTACCAGCTGGCAGGTCATCCCCTACTGTCTTTGTTGACTTTCAGTCATTGGTGCAGGTGGCTAGGTGCTTTTGACACAGCAGAGGAGGTAGCAACAGCATGCGATTGTGCCAGCAGGGCAATGCATGGCTCTGCTTCAACAACGGAATCCCCTCTTGGTCAAGGCACCACACTCACAAACCCTGACAACATGGTGCGGTACTTTTTGTCTCTTGCAGTAGCTTGCTTAGAGCTGCAGGTGCTGTGCTGACCAGTGCCTGTATTTATGCGCAGCCATCATGCATGGTATCATCTGCAATATGGGATCTCATGCTTTCGGGTCTGGCACTGGCATTCATGCACATTGCACCCATTCTTGCTCACATGTCTGTGCTGCTGATTGCATGCAAACCCACAGCAGGCTCCATGATTGTTGTCTGTACAATTCAACTCGCACATGCAATTCAAGACAGCACATGGAATCAAACAACTGTACCTCAAAACCTGTCCTCAGTCTGTGAGGCATAAACGGCTCATTGAGTTGATGGTGGTCCAGGCGAATGATGCTGTCACTCAGCCAAGCAGAAGCAGACTTGTACATCATGCGCTTCTGCCACCTGTGGACACAGAAGGCCTGCTGGGTGTGCCTGGTGTTGCTTGCAGCAACAGTAAGAAGCATTCCTTCAGGCCAGTCAGCAAGTATGGAACCAAGGTAGGAGTAACCACCTGCACAGCATCTGTAAGTTGGCATAGGCTTGTGCTACAAAAGGTGGGTGCAGTGTTGCTGCAGCGTGTACATGGCTGCAGCGCTACTCAGACCTGTATAATAGCAGGTGTTGCATGCACCATTCGTCTCCTAGCACCGACGCATTTCTCTATACTGCTTTTCTTCACGGCTGTGTCACACTGATCATTGGTTGCAGAGGCAACATCTGCAAGAATTGGCAGCGGGAGCGTGATTCTTGCTCGCCGAACAATCTGATGCTGCAGGGATCGTCATCAGCTGCATTCCAAGAGGCCAAAGATTGGGCGCTGCAGATTGTGGCCACGTCAGAGGCTTCAGGTGATGCCGAAGCTGCCAGGGTCCAGAACCTTGCTCAAGATGCTGCAGTACTGTCTGTACCAGTCAAGGCAGCAGGTCAGCCTGAGCCCATTTGCATCAAGCAGCATGCAGTTGCTCCAGATGCTTCAGGACCACTTGTAACACAGATCAGCACCAGCCAGGCTGCAGTGACCAGCTGGGCAGCAGTTGCCAACATGACGACAGTGATTGGCATGGCAGCAGTTACTGGTATGGCAGCAGTCACTGGTGTGGCAGCCCAATCAGGAGCAGGCATGCTTTGTGCTGATGCTGCCACAGTCTTGGGCCCTGCAACTCCATCTGGGCCAAGAACTCTGGACAAGTGCGGCATACAGTGTGCCCACAACCCAGCCAATTCATCTGAGCTAGCCTCTGTCATAAATACGCTGGCTCCTGAGTGGCGGCAGGACTCTCAACAGACCACAGCCAGTGACTGTCACAAAGCTGCGCCCAAGCAAGCAAGTAGCGTCGGTACGAGTGCCGCAGACAAGCCACAGAAGTCTGTGGGTTGTTTGGAATGGCTTGGGGCAGCTGCAATGCCAGCTGTCTCAACGCCACCACAGACAGCAAGCGCCAGCAGCGGACAACATGCTGAAGCAAGAGACCAAACAGCTGCACTGGTTGATGGTGACTTGACAGCTCCAGAGCAGACCACTGAAGGTAAACAAAGCTGTGGGGTAGTCACAGCTGGGCCAATGCTGATTGATGACATTGCCTTGGAGCCGACACTCAGTTGCCATCAGTCACAGGCCATCAATCCGATTGATTACCTCGGGCCACTGTCAAGATCAGCAGTGATGATAACAGCTAATCCCTCAGATGCATCAGCCAGTTGCATTCAGCCAGGACCAACATTGCCACCGCTGCTGCTGAGCTGTACAGCACAAGCGCCAACAGGTAGCACATGCCCATGCTTGTCTGACGCCACACCAGCAGCCTTGGACGCTTTCCTCATCCACAACATTATCCAAATAGCCAACCAAACTGATAATCCTGTCATGGCTGTTAGGCAAGTCAGCCTCTCAGACACAAGTGTTGGTTACCCTGTCAGATCTTCAGTTCCAGTTTTCAGGGCAGACGCACATACTCAGCCTAGTCAGATGCTTCCTCTTGATGACCTGTTGTGTGCAAATACTTCCAGCCGAGCAGCACCCTGCATCCCTGATCAAACACCCTCCCCTGCCCCTGCCACACAGCTGCCAGGTGGCTCTTGTCTTGGGCTGCTGAATGCCATCAGGGAAAAGCCCCAGAGCGCCTCCAATCAGGGCTTCTTGATGGCTCTGAACTCTTGCTCAGTTAACACAGTCACCAAGCAGCCCAATAAGGGCCTTGCCTTATGCCCTTTTCCGTTGATGGGGGCTTTGGGCCGTTCAGCCAGACATGCCGCTGCTCTTCAGGCTGCTCCCTTTTGCCTGCCTTTGCCAAAGACATCAGGCCTTCAGCAAGAGCCATGGCACAAGGCAGAGGGCTGCCTATCAGCATCCAGTGTGCCATTTTGCCCTTCAAGAGTCTATGAAGAGCCAACAGCTGCTGGCTTTGGCTACAATCCAACAGCTCCTATACCCCCTCAGGTATATGACGCATGTAACACCTACATACTTGGCATAGCATTGCAATCACAGCATGTAGACTTGTGTGGGCTTCTTCGCTGACCTGCTACTATGCATATTTTGTATGTGCCACCTTCTTGGAGCATGGAACATCATGTCTGTTGCATCACATCTGAAAGTCGCCCTCACCTTTCAGGCCAGAGCTGCCTTCCACGAGGGTCTCCTGGACAGTGTCTCAAAGGGCTTTGTTTGGTCTGCAGCAATATTACATAGGCTCCGGCTGCAAAGCACATGCCCACAGGCCTCGATCAGCCTTTCTGCAGGGCCTGACAGCTGACTGCCAGCATGTCAAGCAGCAGAAAGCCTCGGCCTCTCTTGCCAGTAGTATAAAAAGACGCAAGGTAATGTGGCCCCCATGCTATGAGCAGATGCATGGTGCTCCTTTGTCTATAAGCATGCGTCTCCTGCATGCTGCATCTGAACAGCAAATTGCAGATGCTGGCAGCCAAGCACTATTGTTGGTCCTAGGGAAACATGCATGCCTCTTCACTGCTTGGTTGCGCAGTCTGTAGTCATCGGTTTGCTGCTTGTAGAATCAGAAACCAGGCAGGCTGGACAGCGCCAAGTGCAGGTTGGCACTCCAAGAGGAGGCAGATCAGCATGCATCAAGTGATGCGAGCATTTCAGACATGTGATATCGGAATATGTGAGGGGCAAGGCTTGCAGGTAAGTGCCTGACTCACATTGGTATACCTCAAGCACATGCAACTTGCTCCAGTTGCAACCATGAAATCTGCACAATTGTGCACAATGGCTGTTGATACCATGCTGAACACTAGATCGGATGTCACCAGCAACACAAGTGACTTGTACTTTGCAACGTCGCGCACATACCTGGACACATACACTCTATATGCTAGTCTATATGCTAGCACTATACAGAATGCAAATCACAGGTGTGTAATGTAGTAGTACTAAAACCACAGAGTGTGGTCACCTGTCAGTTTGGCCTGCCTATGACAAGCATGCACTATTGGTCATAGCAATTAAGTACTGTACATAGTTTGCTATGACTATTGCCTACACCGCCAGACATTCACAGCCTGTCAGGCACTTTGTATCATAATGTAATAACATAGTAAGTATAATTAGCTAAACAGCTGGCTGCAGATCACCCTAAATGCTGTGCTCAAATGAATGCACACTGGGTGTCAACACCAGCATTGAATCAGATTGATATCATCTACAGGGGAACTAGAAGAGCAGTGCCACAAGCATGCAGCAACGTCATGGAGTGCCCTTGTCAGTCAGAGCTCTGCCGCAACAGCCAAGCTAGGCAGCAATTGCATTGGTGACACCACACAAGCTGTCCCTAGGTATTATATTGCTTGCTGAGTATGCCGTGCATGACTTGTGAACAAGTTGGAAACCTTTTCTTCTTGACGCGGCTGTATATAAAAATTGTAGTTGGTTGAGCGTATGCAACGCAAGCATAATACTCTGTGTTTGACATTGCCTGAGATGGCATGGCTGTATGGACTCAATTAGTGGCTGTCAGCAGCAGATAGCACTAAGTGTGGGTGTGCAATTCCTTTGTAGCTGGTGCATGAGGTCAGCGATTATTACACATTGTGACTTGCAGGCACTTTGAGCGTGACACTGGCGTGACCAGAAAGCAGTTTGACAAAAGTAAGTGTTTGTTCAGCGTATTGATCAAACAAAAGCACATCAACAAGCAGTAACATGGGTTTTTGCGACAGAGAGGATGTTATAAGTCATACAAAATGTGAAGCTACTAAGTGGTGAAATAAGACACTGTCCCTCGAGCACACATGATCTGCTGAGGCAAGCGCTCAGCATTGCAAAGCCTGCTGCTTCAAACAGAAAGCATGCTGTCTAGAGATCTCAAGCTTGTTGCCAGCACTGACAATGACACAACTAATGTTGAGCACGATAGCATACTGTATTTTGACATAACATTTGTGATTTTACTGGGCTCTGCAGATCAATGCATCCGTCGAAATACGTATCTGAGATCCAATTTATCAAGAGACCCACATGGCTGCATCTGACGTCTTCACTGCCTAGACTCATATGATACGCCAGCCATCGCATTGAGAGTGCTGTCATTCTTTGTACCAGTACGCCTGTAATAGCTTGATGACCTGCAGCCAAAATAATGCTGCAATGCCTGGGCCAGATCAGTGAAATGCAACATACATGTAAATGAGATCGTGAACTCAGAGCCGGGTGAAGCAGCTGCTATGCAAGCTTACCATCATGGTGATGTCAGCTTGGGCTATTGCAAGGAAGCAAGCTTCGCCACCAATTCCTCAATTCGGGCATGGGGTTCCACCTTTTGGTATGTGTTTGGCCATGTGCATCTCTTCTTGCTGCACTGAATAACTCTCTTGCTTTTGCTGACTTTGATAATCTCGATGTGACCTGTGCAGCTACTTCTTGGACATGGAGAAAGACTCATCTGGCCAATTTGACCGCTTTTGTAGGCTAGGCGCTGTCTCATGTGTCGAGCTTGCACCACAGCTGTTTCAGTCTCGGCAGCAGACTTGGAAAGGGCAGCTGACATGATTTGCAAGTCAGGAGCGTAACTTGCCGCAAGACCTCTGGCTATGCGAAAGAAGCTCTGATGCGAAAGCCGCTGTCCCACTTCTGGGTCACCAAAGTCGGCCTCGTGGAAATGTCGCACAATGTATGCTTCGCTATGCGCCAGCAAGCACGTGAGGTGACACGTCTCTGCGGCAGCCGCGTACGCTGTAGCTACACGAGCCCCCAACACGCTGATTGAGCTTGCGCTGTAGCCGACATCGCCTGGCCACAAACTGCGCTCGGTAGCGCAGGCTGCTTGTACTTTGTTGACAAGTTCTGACTCCAGGTCCGCTGTGAGCTTTGCCATGCCGTACTTGTGTGCAAGCAGCAGTGCACTGCATGGATCGGCAGGCTAAAGCGCCGCTGAATTCTCCAAAGTACCGGTGGCTGCGAAGGGCAGGTAAATAGCGTCGAGCAGCGCTTGAACCTGGTGCAGAGAGTCTCCCACCATGGGGACCGGCAGCTCGCTGCTGCAGGCTGTTAGCTGCTGCTTTGCATTGGGTTGCCGCGCCCTAATACTTTGCAGCAAGTCGCTTAAGACCGGTGAATGACCTGAAAGCACGACGCTGTGGGCAGGCAAGTCCACCACCACGTCGCCGTCGTCCACGCGGAGCACAACGTCAACGGCGGAGACAAATGCCTGTGAAAGGCGCTGGAGGTGGCGCGTAGTGACATTGCTGACTGCTTCAGCGTCTGCGGCTGCTGCGGAGGTCGGAGTGTCCACGCTTCGAGCGGCATCTACGAAAGCTGTGTCTAGACCTATGCCTATGCCCTGCATTCTCTTTCAACTGAGCATCTAATGCCCGAGGTGCATGCGCATCTAATACCCGAGGAGACTATTTTGCACCGCCGGAGAACCTTCACAAGGTGCCTTATCCAGTTTTCGTGCCCGCACAGTAACTGGTCCCAGAGAACCTGTGTGTCTAGGACCAGCCCATGCATGCAAGTATTTTCATGTTTCATGACCACACCTGTCATCATTTGCCATGCACGTGCAGCAGTCACTCTCGTGCAAAGCTCGGTCACGGCCGTCAGCCAAGTGGCAGCTCAATTACTTCAGCATGCACTCATGATTGACCTGTATTTAGAACTTGGAAATCCTGGAATATATTTGCTTTTACTTGACATCATGACCTGCAAACCCTGCCGTGCATGACACGGCTGTCAGCTCCAATGACAAGGGTAGATTAGATTTTCCCTCAGTATTTTAAGCTTTAGTGAAGTATGCCATGGCCAGCTCAGCTTTACTTGCTTACTCACCTCAAAGACTGTGCGTCAAGTCCTGACCAGCGCCAAACTATATGGTCTGTGCTTCTCAGCAATAGTTTAGGACTCGACAGCAGGCTTGCAGAGTACCATAAGTAAGTGTGCAGGGCATTTCGTAGAGGTGAAGTGTTATATCAAATATCAAATCTCAATATTATAGTCATTAAGTACCATAGCAAAGCAAAGGTTGCGTTCACGCAATATTGCAGATACTAGTAACTTATAATGCCCTCAGAAACATGCTGTAGCTCTCTTGATTCCTTATAGCAGGAGCTCAGCACAACCTGCAATGTTTCCTTTCCAGCTTTACACTCAGTTCTTCAGGAACACGAAATCCATTGATATATAGAGCACTCGGATTGCCGCAATCCGATTGCGCTCAGCCTGTCACATGTTCTCACCCCCAGGTTAGCCTAAACGTGCTTTGACAGACTTCGGTGCAGTTGGAGCTACAACTGCCTTGCGCTTCAAGGGAGGGGCCAGGGTCTGTCTCCTCACCTGCACATACAACAACTGTCAATGCTCAAGTCCACACCACAAAAGTTTGCATGCCCAGGCCTACCAGTCAAGCCAACAATAGCAGGCTACGATCTCGGTACGGTGCAAGCAGTCTTGTGTTTGATGACCCTCTTGCGCATATATGCTTTGCTTCTATCAGCTCACTTCTAGTACTGGGCTCTATGACATGCATGCATAAATAAATTATCATATAGTGTCATTGCTGTTTCACCTCCTTGGCACTGGGCTCTGTTACAGAGCTATCTGTGCCAGAGGGCAGCTCTGTGATGTGCTTGCGGGCGCCGCCCTTGGCTCCGGTCTCACACTGGTTCACCTTGGAGGCAAAGCGCAGGGAGCACAAGGTCTCCTTCACAGAGGTTGGGTCGCAGTTGATATTCACAAACATGAGCGTCTTCCCATCTCCACCCAAGCATGGCTGCACTCCAGGCATCAGCATCAGCATGCTGTGATAGTCAGGTAATAATGAGAAGCTCAGCAGCACTGAAAAGTAATGTGCTTGGCCACCTGGCAGGAATTAACAGTGGCCCATGTAACATGCAGCCTGGTTTTGACTGCCATTGCTGGCTCAGAACTGCAGCAGCTGCATATGCATTGCCAGGAATGATCAGCATACGCTGCAGCTGATGCTGTGGTTGCAGTGGGCCAAGTACATGTAGCTCAGCAAAAGATTGCACAAAGATCAAGCAGAAAGTTGGGTTTCCAGCTTGCTGATGCTTTGGCAGCAAGGCACAAAGCAGCTATAAGGCATGCGCGGCATCATGTACAAGCCAAGTAGGTCAAGTCAGACAGCAAACCTTTGCTGATGCTTTGTGAATACAACATTGGCTGCTATGCAGACTGATTCTGGTACTTGTAATTACCTGCAGAAGATGTGTAAGCTTGGAGTTGCGGTACGGCACATGAGGCTGCTTTGAGGCAAGAGCACTGAAGACATCCCCCAGGCTGCTGAGGGACTTGTTGATGGAGCAGGCCTCCTTCTGGTGCTTGCCCTCCACTTGAGATCTAGCCAATCGCTCACTGCAGGAGCGACAATCAGTGTGTTAGCAGCATGTGTTGTCTCTTCAGCAAACGGGCGTAACAGCTCTTTTACTTGCAGTTTTGTGCCAACAAGAGCTATTCAAAGACTACAATGCTGCTGGCAGTATTGCACCTCAACCAAGGCATGCATGCAGGAACAAGCATGAAGTGTTGTCAACAGAGCCAGCTCAGCTGCACTTAGTAACCGCTGGCATTGCAGCAGCATCAGTTGTCATTTGCACGGGAACAAAAGAACCATGCCAAAATCAACATATCTGGCAGAGCCATTGCATGCTGCTCTTGCCCAAGCAGAACGGAGTCACAAATGCAATGAGGCGCTAAGTAATGACCGCAGTAAAGGACATGCACCAGCACACGCAGTGACATAGCTGACCTGCCAGCCAAGTCTACTAGGTTGAGGGCCCCTTGCAGGCGCTGCCCAGATGCTTCATGCCGGCCTGTGATATACAGTGTGAAAACAGAGTGGCTGCGCGAGGAGACTGCATTCATGGCAGTCGACTCCACGGCTCGTGCAGCTGCCGCCTTCTTGACTAGGCCCTCTGCATCAGCTGCACAGCCTATGGGCAGCCTGGTTGCGCCTTGGACAACAGTCTGGCTGCCTGCATCAGACCAGACATGCGTCTATCAGGGAGCGCCTTGTGATTCTGCTAGGGAGAGCATTGACACAAGCCTGCTTTGTTGGTGCTTGCCACTGCTTCTTGATAACTTCACTGTGCTGGGTGAGGTCAATGGCGGTGATAGCTTGCAAGCAAATACGACTTGTACCATGGCATGGGTTGAATGGCAGGTGGGCAGCCTGATCCCAACCTGCATAACCGTCAGGATTCTTGTAAAGCAGCCAATGTGTGCTGCATTTGTGGGCAACCTCTCCATTCTGTTGTTGTTGTTGGTTCATAACATGCGGAGTCATTCTCTTGCTCCCAAGTTACCAGTACCGACAATTTAGGATTCGGAGATGATAACAAAAATGGCACCAAGCATGCATGTTTCAGGGAAGTACTGAGAGGGAACTCAGTCACTCAGTCACAGCGTTCTGGACCAGGCTGTCAGCATCAGCAGCACAGCTGATGAGCAGCCTGTTTTGCTGCTTGGACTCCCTGCACTGCAGGTGTATTCCAGCCTGACTGGAACACGGCAGACCATTGGCAACATTGCACAGGACATGTGCACTGATGGCAACTTGAAAAGGTCACCGGCTATTCTGTTGGAGCAAATGTTCAAAAGCATGCTGTGTGATTGTGTGGCAGGTGGTCATCATGCAGGTGAGCAACTCAGCAAAGCACTACATGCTGATCATGTGCGATACAGACAGAGAGGTCTGTTCTGATGCCATGCATGCCACCACATTGATTGTGGTATCGAAGGAGTTGGATTGTGATATTTGACCTATACCTCAACCTTTTGAAATGACACCTGCTTGTTCACAAGGAAAGAGCACACCGATTCCAGTTTTGAGGCACAAGCGTGAAGAAGCATGCCATGAGCCCTGTGCTTGCTGGCATTGCTGCCAGGCTCTCTGAAGCTGCTGAAGGTGTTTACCACATGCTTGCGCAACAACACCATTGCAAGCAACAATCAGTCTGAACTTACCGTCAGCCATGTGCTTGATGGCATTGTTGTCCAGAACCTTGCCAGGCTCCCTGGGGTTGCGCCCCTCCCCCAGCAGGTCCCTCAGGCTCTCATTGTACACCTCAATGAAGGACGCCTCCATGGCATACTCCCACCCAGAGTTCCCAAGCTTGCTGGCGGCTTCCAAGATCTGCAGGCAATGGCCTGCTTGCAGGTTGAGCCTCACAACCAAACAGCCCTAAGAGGCGCAGTCATGCACAACCTGGCAGGAAGCATGGCTTCAGGGCATTGCAGCAATCTGGACTGGCTATACTCAAATGCACACTTGACTCAAATGGCATATACTCACGCCAACATTTTTGTGAAAGTCTGCGTCAGCATTTGCAGACGAGATGGCCACTGACATCAGCTTACAACATGCAAAGTAGTTTTGGCATGTGCGGATTTCATTGCACTGCCGCTTGGTGTTTGCACAGACAGCTGGCATTGAGTACCTTGAGGATAGCACGAGGGATGATGCCTCGGCCCTCCCCAGACTTGGTGCCCTGCATGGTGTGGGTCTTGCCGGCCCCTGTCTGCCCATAGCTGAACAAGCACACCTGCGCCCACTAGGCCAGCTGTGAATGGACGACATGGTGCTGCCGGGTCAGAACAGCTACGCAGCTTGCAAAGCTGTATCTTGTTTACAGCAAAGTTTTTTTGTAAACAGGAGAAGAAATGGCAAATCAACAAAAGGATTTTGACTTATGTAAAACAAAAGAATGCAAACCACAGAGTCAGCCTTGTCCAGCACCCCAAGGGGAGGGCCAAAGTGCACCTTGGCTTGATGCTTTTGCTGCTCACACAAAATGGCTATGCAGAAAGGCATTCCACTCTCAAACAGTGTGGTAAAACACTGCACCGCTGAAGATCAGCAATATGAAGCCCTTGCAGTTCAGCAAAAAAGCCCAAGGCTTTGCAACCACCTTGTAGCCATCAAGAGCGCTCTGCACCATGTCTGACACTTCAGCAAACACCTCTGCCTGGCTGGACTGGCCCCCAAACACCTTGTCAAAGGCAAAGCTGGAGTCCTTGATGCCCTCTGTCTGCCCTTCCAGCCTGACGCTGAGGCCATCAGGCAGGCATACCACTGCTGATGCTGGACCCGGTCTCACTCGACAGAACACTCTGATCTGCACAGCAACCTTTGGGTGTTCAGTCGTGCGGAACTGACAAATGGTTCAGCTTGGCAGTGTTCGCCCAGATGGCTTCTGTACCTCAAAACATACTATCAATCCCTTCAAGTAGAGAGTTATGGCTGACTCTGGCCGTGATGCCATTTGACTTGTCTTGGTCGTCAGACAGGCAGCTTCTGGCAAAGAGGTGCAGGCACCAGCAAAGTGTGTAGACTCTGTAGGACAGTGTTTCTGTTCAACCAACAATGCTTTCGCAGGGAAGATCTAGCCTTCATCAGGAAACTTCAAACCGCAAAAATAATGTTTAGTGGTCAACTAAGCAGACGCAGTTCTGCATGTACAATTTTGCAAAGGCACAAGGCTTACGTTCCCTCTGAGCTCAACCAGCTGGTTGTGTAGAGTGCGCCGCTGGGCCTCCGCCTCACCAGCAGCAGCTTCTAGGGTAGCTACCCTGCTGACTAACCTTCCCAGTACTTCCGTCTGATCGCCAGTCCCCATCACTCCTTGCAAAGCTTCTAGTTCCCCTGCAAGAACAAGACAGTTGACTGTCGGTACAATGTCACTCTAGTACATTGCTTGATCGCCTGTGTTGGTTTTGAGACAGTGCTCTCTGACCATGGCTAGACATGCTCAATCAGCCAGAAATGGGTTGCATGGTACCCACTGAATGCACCACTCAAAACATGGAAAGATGACTGCACAGTGCTGATGTGATGGAGCTGTGTTGTCATCATGCAGAGAAACACGGTCAGAACTGTAAGAGACGGGCAAAGTGCAAGAGCACCTTCTAGGTGAGCTAATTTGCCGGCCTTGGCTGCTGCATCAGCTGCCATGGCAGCCTGAGCCTCTTGCAGGGTGACTACTTGACTCTCTGCCTGTTGCAGCTGCTGCTGAAGCTGTGCTGCCTCTTCTTCCTTGGTTGCCAATGCACTGCTGCCGGCTTCTGCCTGCAACACTGACATTCTCACTACTGCCTCTTCACAAAAAGCAAATCGTGTGTGTATTGTATATTCTCATTGCAGCAAGCTGGCATTGCATTGCACCTACGCACGCTAGCATAGTCAACCTGCATGCTAACTGCAGCAGATAAACGAATGCTGTGCCTTTGCTGTGCTTGAGTGCTGTTCTGGTACCATATACAGCGCCTCTGACGAGCTGCCACTAGAGTGCTGACGCATGCATGAGGCAGACAGAGGGGACAGAGCACTCTCATATAACGATCAAGCACACCAATGCCCAGTGATGCAGGGTCTGCTTCAGGCAGTCACCAGCATGGCCTAGTGTGGCCCCGACATACGTGCGCTGGCTGATGGGCTGAAGGCCTGCTGACCAGACTGTCCTGAAGCATGTGATGCATGCAGCAGCGTGCCAGTTCTTGAGGCCTGCTCAGCAGACGCTCAGACCAATTGCCACAGTAATTGCCAGTCTTTGCTGATTGAAGCACCTGACACAGTCAGTACATGTAAGAGTGCTTTTTGCAAAGGGACATGCCTCTTGTTGTAAGCGTTGCTTGTCCTGCAGGGCAGTCTGAAGGGCTGACTCCACTTCAGCCTTGCTTTCCAGAGCAGAACTGAGGGCAGCTTTCAGCTGGCACTTCCCCTCCAGCAAGACAGCTTCCCTCGCCAGCCCAGCATTCTTGTCACCCTGTAGTCAGTCATTCATGTCATTGCTTCAAAGACCCTCACAATCCTGCAGAATGTTTGAGTATGCGCAAAGCCATGTGGTCAGCAACTGTGTATGCATGGGGATGTTTGTATGCAAACACGTTCTGGTCTGCTGCAAGGAATGCAGCACAGGTGGCTTTAGTCATGCTGTCATCCCATACTAGGCGTCCTTGGGATGCCACTCCTCTCTTTCGAATGTGTGGCACAAACAGCACCAGCAGGCTTTCACCTGCAGCTGGGTTTTCTCTGTTTCCCAGAGCAGGTGGCGGCCCTGGTGATCCTGCAAGGCTGCCTGCAACTGGACCTGGGACTGGCTGCTGCTGACCTGTGCAGCTTCCAGCTCACCCAGCAGCTCCGTGCACCTGCCACACATCTAGTGTCACATACACTGTATCTACCATAAACATTGTGTACATCAGTATCAGCTTGTAGTGTGACGAATGCATGTTCGTGTAATTGATCACAGTCTATACTTCATCATGTCATTGAAACTGGCTGGCTTGAAGCTATGCTGGTCATTGTCCTGCTGTCCACATCCATGTGCAGCCTGCTGTAGCTGCAGGAAGCATCAAGAAACAAGATGGGAGGCTGGAAATCGATGTCCTAGCTTTGCCAGGCAGTTTTGTGATCTCTGCCTGGTGTAGGTGCTGCTGTTGTTATACGCAGCGCTCCATGCAAGATGATCACATTGCTGGCCGGCATTTGTTACGGCATGACAACAGCTATGCAAGTGTTAAGGCACTAGACAGCATTCTTTGCATAGGCTGGGCACACTCACAAAGTCCTAGAGATCTGCGCAGAATCATGTACTTGTCACAAAATCATCAGCATGCAGAATCATCAGCCCACTGTTTAATCAGGTGCATGCCTTGGTGTAGAAGGCCAGGCAGGTGACACGGGCAGGTGCTGACCTGGCTTGGAGATCATTGAACTGGGTCAGCATGTTGCTGCTCTCCCCGACTACTTGCTCATGCGCTCGCTGCTGCTCCTCAAACTCTGCTTGTACCTGCAGCACCAGTTTGCTGCTGCTCAGTCACAGGGGAGCAGCATGGCCTTGCTAGCATTGTCCTGAGAACGGCCCGTGATGATGCTGTCAACAGATGCAAGCAGCTGTGGGTTCAGCACAAACTGGAAAACCTTACAGATGCATGAAAGCAGTTTTGTGTCCAAAGTTTCAACACAGCACCATGTGGCAAATGCACATTATCTGTCATGCAATGCAATGCAATGCAGTGACATGGCAGTTGACAGACAATTGGGTGCTGGTAGAGAGGTGTGGCAGGGACAAGGTAGGATAGGGTAAGGTAAGAAAAGGTAAGATAAGGAAAGGTAGGGTAAGGAAAGGTAAGGAAAGGTAAAGTAAGGTGAGGTGAGGTAAGGGAGCAACCTGCTGATGCTGATCCAACAGCAGGCGCTCACGCTCCTGGCCCTGAACGACTGCCTCCTGCAGAGCTGCCTCTTGCTGCAACCACAAACCATACAAGGCAGGATCAGATCTCTGCTATGATGTACATGTTAGGGTATCCTTGGTGAAAGCCTTACATGCTGTGGTTGATGCAGATAGGTAGCACGGACAGAACTACTTTTAGTCATTGGGGACCAACACACGACATGGTAATGACCAGGGCACGCTTTTATCTCACCAAGATGCTACTTGTTTTGTTGCAGGCTATATTGCCAGACATATTGCAGCTTGCTTTGAGTGTGATGCCTTTAGTGTTTACTGTAGTATAGACCATATTAAGCCAGCGCTGCATACCTTTCTCAAAGCTTGCAGCTCAGCCTCTGCAACGGCAGCTCTGGACTCTGCATACTGCGCACGAGCCTGCATGCTCTGCAGCTCATCCTGCAGAGTCATGATCACAATCAGAGTCACGTCTGCAAGTAATTGTATTTTTGCAAAGGCTGGCCCGGAAAGCAAAAGTTGGAGGCTGTTACAAATTGGCAAAGTTCTCACAGTCATATCAACCCATTCTGAGCCCAGAATGCATATGCATGGAGACCTGCTGCAGTGCCCTGGCATGCTTGTAATCGGTTCAAGTGATAGCCAAACAATAATATCTAACCACAAGCAGGAGGTAAAGGCGGTGCTGAGGCATCATCAGGGAAGTATCACAAAAGGTCTAGTATGTCATGTATGCACTTGCATTGCTGCATGACAAGCCAAATGCAAGCCCCAGAAATAGGCTGGAAGCGGGGCATAAACAAGCAAGGGGGGGCTGATAAGCATTTTAGCTGGGTAAAACATGCCAGCATGATCCAAATGTAGTTGATGTCAACACTACAGTCACCAGTTGCGATGTGTCCAGACATTTGCAGAGTGATTGGTTGAGATGCAATGTGTACCTGCAGTTGATGTTGGCGGTGCTCAGCAGCCTGCTTGGCCCCCTCCAGGGCCCTGAGGGCCTCACCCCTGTCTGATGCCAGCTCCCTCAGCTGGGCTCCAGTCTCCTTCTTCAGGCCATTCACACTGCCCTCCAACTCCTGCTGAGCTGATGCCGCTCTGAAACAGACATCTCTTGCATTATGGTCACATCAAAATCTAGAACAGACAGTGTCATCGGGTGACAAATTGAGAGTGTGTGACAAAAACTTTCAGAGAGTGCACAGCATGTGATGCCTGTGCTGGCTTGCAACAGAAGCTACAACAAGCATTCCCCTCAATTGCACCCTGGTGATGCAGCCAGAAAGGTGCTACTATCATGCATGTGGGGGTGCCACCATGCTGTAGCTGCATACAGCTACTCAAAGCAAGGGTGCCCTTGTGAGCAAACATCTGCTGTCATTGCTTATCAGGCAGTTGCAGACAGAGCTGAGTGGTACGCATTGCACATTGAACATGCAGCTATGCAGAAGTATAGCAGCGAGAGATTCACAAGGTGCATGTGCTGGGGTCGTCCCAACAGCCTTGTGGACTATGCTGAATGCGCCCAGTGCCATTTGCAGGCAGACATCTATATCACAGACGCTTGCCCCAAACAGTCATTGACAGCCATCAAGCATCCAGATGAGACAGGTGCATGCATTCAATCTGGGTTTTTGTCACAGCAGAGAGGAGTACCTGCGGGCATCTTCTCTGGCTCTGTCTCTTTCAGCCTCCATTCTGTCCAGCTCCCGCTGCAGCCTACTCACCTGCATCACAAACAGTTGTGGAATCTTCCTAAAATGCTGCTGTCCATGAAGCTACACATCATTACAGCCCCCAGTACAGTCAGCAGAGCACAGCAGTAACATTGCTGACTAACACACTCTCTCAAAACCTTTGGCGCCTTGCATGACCATGCTTCAGCTGACACCCCTGACGCACGCGTCCGCAGCAGCTGCAGAACTGGGTCAATGTGCTGTGACAAGCTGATGCAGCCAAGCAAGAATGAGTCACCAGCTGCTGTAACTTGTTAGGGCTCAGGTGTTGTCTATGATGACATGCCCATCACCATGACACTCAATCCATTTGCGCTCTGTGTGATTCTACCCATGTTGGATGCTTGCATGTACCATGCATGCAGCAAGTGCTTGCTGCACGGCTGAGAGTAGGCCATAGGCAGCACCTCAGACTTCTGCCAGTCCAGCTCTCCCTGCCAGGAGGCCGCAGCAGACTTGTGGGCTGCCGCCGCCTGGGCAGCGTTGTGCTTGGCATTTGCCAGCTCCAGCTCCAGCTGCTTGTGGGCAGACTCTGAAGCCAGCTGCACTGACTCAACCTGTTGCAGTGCACAGAGACTTACGTGGATGTGGCAGGCAGTATGTTCTACCTCTGCAGACACAGTCTGTGCCCAACAAAACAAACGAGCCTGAGATCCGGGAAGCACTGGGCTGAATGCACATTGAACAGTGCATTTTTTGCAAAAGCCCATGCTGGCATGGGACTTTGTGCCTGTGAAGGCACATTCAGCCATCAATGCTAAGGAGTTCCGAGGGCCTTACAACTGTGTTGTGTCAAGCCATACCTGCTGAGAAGCTTCCCGTTCAAATTTGATGCTAGTGTCAACATACTGCCGCGTCTTGCCAGTCATTTGATTTACACAGCGCCTCAGCAGCTTCACCAGTGCTGCAGCACAATCAGCACTGAGTTGACCCATGAACACAATTGCAATGCCTCATAAACAAACAACATGCCACTGTCATGAACGTGATGTGTGTTTATCAAGTATGGGACATGCTGAGCATCACAAGTGTGCCCATGCAGCCCTTGAGCATGATGGCTGGTGGCCAAGAAGGTGGTGAGGTGTACCTGCCAGCTCTTGGATCCTAGACTCATCAGTGGCACCATCTTTGGTGCGCTGCAAAGTGCCATTGAGACCCTTGTCACACAGCTCCATGAAGGCTGGGTCCTTAAACAGCTCTGTAGCTAGTCCAGCCAGACTTCTGGTCTCAAAGCGACCCCCAAGCTCAAAGACAGGTTGCAGTTCATTTGATGAAGACGTGGCTGTGGCTGTGCGAATTTTGCTAGAGTCTGTGATGAGAGTGCTGTCTCTGAGAAGAGCTCCAGATGGTCTTAGAATGGCTGGTCGAGTTGTACAGTCAGCTTCAGGAGCGTTATGGGGTCCTAAAACTTGGGCAGAGCTTAGTTTGCTGACATCCCCGCTGACACTTGCTCTGCAGGTGAACAAGTTTCATGAGGGTTATCAGGCTGTCGAGTCGCTGTGTCTGTGGTAGAGTGCAGTTGATGCCATCAACGTTACCTTATTGACTCTCGCTTCAGGGTGTCAAGAGTGCCTTTCAGCATGTCATACTGGTTTTCCATGTTTATGAGGCTGGAGGCAGACAAGGCTGCCTTTCTGGCAACAGGTGCCTCAGCTTTGACAGGATCCGGAGCAGGTGACTCAGTTGTTCGCCGTGCCGAAGAAGCTGCAGACACTTGCTTTGTGCGTGGTATCTTAGAAGGAAGGCTTGTTTTGCTGACAACAGGTGGCTTTTCGCTTGGATGGTCTTGCTGATTTTCCTTGTCGACGGACTCAACGTCAGACGGTCTATTTATTGCACTTAGTCCTTTATTCAGCACAGCTAGACGCTTGACAGGGGGCTTTGGAGGCCTGTTCAAGACATTGCTGTTGCTGATGGCCGCAAGAGGCTTTGTACGCTTTGCTTTCCAAGCCTCAAGCTGCTCCTCCCGCGTTTTCATGGTAGCCAACGCATGCAGAGGAGACAGCTTTGCACAAGACTGGCCGCTACTGCATGTAGTAGGCAGTCATCGGATCACAGCTGTCCTTGGATTGTTTCATGAAGCGAAGAAGAAGAGCAATTGCAAGGGCGCATGCAGCAGCAGGCAAAAGTCAACGCAGCACTGGGAGACAGATAAGCGCATTGCATTCTCATGTTCAACTGCCACTTGCCTGTTTCTGGCAACAGCAGTCATCTGTTGCCCCGACACAGTTGTCGCCCAAGTCGTCTGGTAGCAGTCAGAGCGTGGAAGGCCCCGTTTGGCCTTGGTCAGAAACCAGCCAAGAAGCAGTGAGTGAAAGTGTCTGACGTCCAGAGTCCTGATCTGTTGGCTTGTGCATTTCTTCTATGCAAGGAAGATTGTTGCAGATCGCGGGAGGTCTCCCGCGAGTTGCAGAAGGACCTTGAGGAGTTTCAACAGTGGGCAGTGAAGCATGGCCTGCCAAAACAGCAAGTATGGCCATTCTTACAGTGCTTTTGCTCAAAATCACAGTCTGTCTGGTGTTGCTCGTCAAGTGCAAGCACGTGATTGGGCTGCAGGTTGAAGTGCAGACGGTTCCTGGACAGGGCAGAGGCCTCTTTGCAACAGAGAAGATATGCAAGGGGCAGCAGCTGCTGCAGATACCTGATGCCCTGTTGCTAACAGCAGACAAAGCAGCAGAGGAATGCTGCATAGGATCAGCACTGAAAGATGCTGGCATGTTCGACTGGACTGTGCTGGCAACCTACCTAGTTGAACTATGGGATCAACAAGAACAGGGCCATGCAAGCAGCTACTGGGCAGAATATGTTGCGCTTTTGCCAGACAATACTGGCTGTATTCTGGAATGGACTGCAAAAGAGGTGTGGGATCAAGATGCAGTTCTGTAATCTGCATAACATGTCGGCAGTGGGATTTTGCCATGGACTATGATGCTTGAATGCCGGTGGACAACTTGCTCTGCTTCGTTGACATCTGGATGCTAGCAGCTGTTGAGGCATGCCTATATGCTTTAGCACATACGTTGTATAACTGAGACATGATCAGATGTCAAAGAGCACATGTTGTTGCAGGTCCAGAATTTGCTTGAGGGATCCCCTTTGCAAAAGAAAGCAATGGACATCAGGGATGCAGCTGAAAAGTCTTGGCTGGAGGTGCAACCAGTCCTGCAGCAAGCAGCTGAGCAGGGGCTGATCAGGCCTGAGGCATACACACAGCGCAGGTACCAATGGGCATTTTCCATATTGCTGACTCGTATGTGCCGGCTGCAAGGGCGCAGTAATGAAGAGGTTTTGGTTGCCTGGGGAGATATGGCCAATCATAGGTCTGATGTGACCAGCTTTTTGGACTGGGACAGAACCAAGAAACAGATCGTTTTCCAGCCAGATTGTAGCTATGATCCTGGCGAACAAGTCTATGTGTCGTATGGCCCTAAGACCAGTGGCGAGCTGTTGCTGTCATATGGATTTATGCTTGCTCCAGAGAGCAACCCAAACGATGCATATCTGCTGGAGATTGCTTTAGATGAGAATGACTCTCAGTATCAAGGCAAGCTAGCTGCACTGCAACGGTACGGGCTGAGCGCTAGGCAGCAGTTTCCCCTCAAGGTGAATGCACTGCCAGATGGGCTGTTGGAGTATGCAGCATTCATTGCAGCCACACCAGGCAGATCTGATGAGATCCCTGTATTAGCTGAATATCTCTTTGGCAAACATCAATTTCCCTTACTGGATAAGGTGGATTGCCGGATTCTGGGGATCAACTATGTCTTGACTGTGTGCCGTACTGCAATGCTTGGTTACAAAAGAACAATGGAGGTAGATAAAGAATACATTGAGACACAGAGAACACGTTTGCAGGACAGCACATTTGATACTGAAGATAGCAGTGGAAGTCAAGTTGCACAGATAGAACGCAGCATTGCTGCTGCAGTCCTGCGTGTCAGGGAGCGTCAAATCCTGCACAGAACTTCATTCATACTGAAGCAATCAAAGCGCTAAACAGGAGGCATTTAGCATCAGTTCATACCATGCACATTCGTTTGTAAGAAATTTGCATCAAGACGGCAGTTCTTGGGTCAATCTGCGCATTGAACCTTGACTACCTAGCGTAGGCAGCAAAGATGTCATTGAGCCAGCATGTGTGCTCAAAACGGGCGGCTGACTGGACTCGTTGTCTATCAGCAAATCAGCCATGCCATCATTGATGATGTAAGGTTGCTGCACACTATCTCTGCTATTGATGTCAGGCAGCAGAATGTCATCAGGCATTCGACTCAGCTGCCTGGGTGGCCTGGGCAGCTGAGGGGGTCGGGGATGCCTGACAAAGGCTTGCAGTTTCTTGGCCCTAGGCCCTGACAGCAGTATTGCACCTGATGTTGCTGCCAGCTCAGGCAGCTGCTGTGCGTGCTTTGCACCCACATGACTCCTGGTGATGCTACTGCTCCCCTTGCTGCTACTGACAGCGCAATCTTGAGCTAGTCTGGCTTTGACCGCCTGGTCATACTCCTGCTGCCTTTTCCTGATGCTCTGCTTGGCGTGGAACTCCTTGTTGTGCAGTCGCCGGGACAAGGCTTCTCTCTTAAAAGCCTGCTGAGCCGCAGCACTTTCGTCATACAGCCTGCTAGGAGAGCCCAACTGTGCCTCTGCAGGACCTGCCTGTCGGCTTGTGACTCCAGTGGGCAGTATGCTTGCCTTTTGGGCTGGCTGTCTGCTTGCAGAAGGTGTCTGGAAGCCCCAGCTGCTTGCCGCCCCTTTGTCAAGCTCACGCCTGAAGCAACAGCAGCTAAGGCAGTCAGATCGTAGATCACAACTTCCTGACTTTTGCTGTGGTACTTCACTCTATCCATCTGAACTGGCAAAACAGTGTCAAGTGCGCTGGTGTGCATGCACACATAGATGTGCAACATGACGCAGGTGTGCGCAGCTGAACTTGTCTGCTGTATCCTGTGCATCCTGATTGAGGAGCGTCCTATTGACATAGATGGCATGATTCAAGACACAGAACTGCTGTTCTTGCTTGCACTACCCCTGCAGTGCGGCAGTTGCGATGCTCAAGGGCAAGCACGGTACACAGTGCACCTTCTGTGCTGGTGGCGTGCTTCATCCACACGCTGTACAGCCGCTTGCTGCTGCTGCTGGTCCAGCTCTCTCTGCTGATCCTGGGCAGAATACATCTGCTTGTGCTCTGCCAGCAGACGCCTCAGCTCACTCTCTGCATCTTCAATCCTGCGCAAAGAATGGTTGCATGAGCTATTCTCTGAGTCTCAGCCTCAAGCAGAGTCAGGCCTCCTTCACATCTATCGCAAACACATAATAGCTGGCACACCTGACGAGAACCGCCTAGCTGTAGCTTGCGTGATGCTGTTGAGACTGACCTGCGCAACTGATCCAACTCTTCCTTGCGGGTGACAGGCTTGGGTACAGGTGACAGATGGCCTTGGCCCATCCACTGCAGGCGCTCCTCACGCCTGGCCTGTGCTGCGGCTGCCATCTGCTCCTGGCGAGCAAGCAGCTGGGCTGCTCTGGCAGTCTGCCTCGCCTCCAAGGCTGCTCGCCTCTCACTGCTCTCGTTCAACAACGCCTCCAGTATCTGAACAGGCACAAGCACAGGTCAGCCAAAAGTCTGCTTGAAAAGGCAGTCAGCGTGCTGTTGCTGCTGCTGCTGCCATTTGTTGTATGGCATAAGACTGTTGCCTGCTGCTGCTGCTGCTCCTGCTGCAACTCACTGACTGAGTGGAAGTAGTTGGTCTGCCCTGGCAGCATCCTGTTGCTCCAAACCTGCCTGCCTTTCACTGCTCTTGCTCACTATATTGTGGAGGACATAAAGCCATGTTTGGCTGGCGTTGCATGCACATCTGTGACGGCATTCCAATGACTGTTGATGCTAGTAAGCATGACAGCAAGGCCCTATGGACACAGATCATCACCTGCTGTTTGGAACACATATCAGATCTACACAGTCACACACCCTGCCCTAGACGGCAGCAGTCGCAGGCTGTGTAACATCTGACTCGTGTGGGCTGAGAAACAACATACACAACATGTGCTTTGTGGTGATGAGCTGGAGGGCACATTGACTATACAGTTGTGAAACAGACATGTGCTCCTGGAGACTTTAGCACCACACTGCCACCACCACACTGCCACTTAATGTTGGCAGTGTCACCACAAGCCTCTAGATGCTTGGCTTGTGGTGACACTGCCAACTGCCAAGCATGCAGTTCAATTTTCGTATTGCCGCTGGTGTACTTTAGTACCTGTGCATGCTGCAACCGCTCTGTGGCTTCCCGCCTATGCTGCCGTGCTTTTTGCTCCCTCACAACAGCTTGATGACGCTGCCTATGGCAGGCACAGTTACTTCAAGCAATCACAAGCAGCATTTCACACCAAAAACAAAGCTACTGATGACAACACGCCAGCAGCATGGTTGGGTCATGTACACATTGCATGGCATCACGCTGTGCCAGCAAACCTTGACGCAGGACCAGATTGTCTTGAGCAGCTTACATGAGAATCTGCTGCATTTGCTGAGAGCTCTTGGCTGTTGCAGTGGCTTCCTTCAAAGGCACAGACAGCTCATTCGGCTGCTTGATTGCGGGCAGCACGTGCTTCTGCTTCCTGCCTCTGGTCTCATCAAAGCTTGGGAACATATCAGTCAGGGTGCTTGGCTTCCTGGCAATGCTGCTAGTGCGTCTTTGCAGCGATACCCTGCGACCCTCCAAGCCTGTATCGCACAAAACATGGTGCTGGATCAAACAACTGCAGCAGCCATGCTGCAGATGACTTGTTGCAGTGAAGCCGCAGCAACACAAGCATAAGATGTATTGCTCACTATTGGTAGACATTTGCAAGGTGAAGATGCATTAAGTTCATGCTTCCGCGAGGCAAAGCAGTGAAATAAAATGCGGGGCATGTGGTAAAATTGCACCTGTAGAGCTGTCCAAAGGCAGACAAGCTAGGCTTGTGCTGGCTTGCTCATTGAGCACAGACTCATTTTGCAGAAGGAATTGCTCATGGCTGGATGAAGGTGCAGACCCGTTTTGCAGTGAGCTGGCAGCGTCATCAAGGCCAGTATGAAGCGCTGAGACGTCAAATGAGGATTCCCTAGACAAGTCAAGTGAGGAGCTTAGGGAGCCTAGGCGCCTTTGCTTCAGTGCTAGTAATTTGTTGCTCTTGGCCACAAGTCCAGGAGCATCTGGAGGTGTTATCAGCAGTTGAGATGAAGTGGTGTCAAACTGAGGTTGGCTTAACTGCTGCTGCAACTCTGCAGCCCCAGTAGTGACAGCTGCGCTGCCCAAGGGCTGACCTTCTGCTGCTGCAGGGCCGTCATGGTCATCACTTGCGGTGTGTTCTGACGCTGCACTGCTGCCTTTCCTGAGGGGCTCCTGCTCACTTGAGACACCATTAGAAAAGGCAGCACTCGTACAGATGCCAGGTGCCGGTGCTGCATCCGCGGAAATGACTGAAACGAGATTATGCTGCATCTTTGGCAGCTTTTCGCCATGCACAGCATTCTGCACACTTTGAGCTGCGGAATTGTTGACGTGAGCCTCGACTTCTGACACCAGAGTACTCAAGATCTCGTCTACGTAACCAGCATCAGCGGCCATGGGAGCAAGTTGAGTGATGTATGCACACCAATCAAACAGAGTCAAGACACCAGCATGCGTGTCGTGAGCAAGTCCTGCGAGTTGAGTCTGCCGCCAAAGGCCTACAACAACGATCGGGGGGTGTCACAGCAAAGCAGGGGTTGTCCTGGGCGGGCCATTGCAAAGAGTATCGACGACATGTGGCCGTTCTCGAGAGCAGAGGCCCCTGTATGGTATCATCGGAAACCCGAGTTAGCAATGAAGCAGGCTTCGCCAATATGCTTGCAGTAACACTAAATCAGACGATTTTGCAATAACCCTTGCGAAGCCCTAGAAGAGTTTCAACTTCAGATCTATCGAGACAGCTGTGTAATCGAGGATGTCAAGTGTTCCCGACATCACTTCGCCTTCAGTGAACCCTGTTTGCAGTCAGGCGATACTCCATGCAGCTGTCTCAGACTGACGTTGCCCTCTCCATAAATACCTAAGACCACCTTGCAAGCTGCTGACAATGTCAGGCAAGCTTTGTCAGCAGCACTGCGTCAGATCAGGGCCTGCCGAGCTCAAAGCACGAAGATGCTTCTCTCACGGAGTGTTAGGTCTGACAAGACACGTCACCAAACCTTTCACGAGCAGTGGCAAGCAGACTGACATTTTTGGGTTGCAAGGCCGTCAACGTGGAGTCAGCAGACAGTGTGGTTGCCAAGCAAAGCTGGGTATGTTCCTCTCCTGATATGCCAGGGCTGACCTGTGTCTGCTTATTTGCATGAAGTGCACATTGTCATTTAAACCAAACTGTCACCTGTCGCAGGTCAGCGCAGCTCTGAGACAGCACCAGACTTGCGAGATACAGGAAAGCAGCAGGCTGGGTCTTCAAACAGCCAGCATAACCAGCAACAGCAGCAGCCAACCATCAAATTGCTTTCCCCCTCATTGGCCAAAATTTTGTACAAAAGAACACTGAAGTCCCTGGCATCCTTGCCACTGGCCATAGGCGAACTATTTCTTCTCGCCGGCCTCTCAGCTATAGGCACAATTATTGAGCAGAACAAGTCTGTACAATTTTATCAGGATGCCTACCCTTCTGGCGCCAACAAGGTTCTGGGGTTTCTTACGTATCACTGGATTTTTGCACTCCAGTGGGATCATATCTATACAGCTCCCTACTTTCTGGGCCTCATGGCATTGCTAGGGGCCTCACTGGCTGCCTGCACCTCGACAAGACAGTTGCCTATGGTCCGGGTTGCCCGCAGGTATACAGGCATCAGCCCATTGGGACATTCACTTGACGCAAGACATCCTCCCCCACTCCCCCACCCCCCTCTAGTGCATGTGTCATGCACCCTCGCTCTGTCAAAAGTTAGCAACATGTACCTGGCTGGACAAACTACCAGGCCAAGCTTGTGTTCTGTCGCTCGCAGGTCTTTATTTGCTCATCCCCTCAATTGTCTCGTCAATGCAAGTAGATTTGCCTATGGTTGTGTTTGCCCATAGTTGTGTTAATTTCCTAATGCCAACCTTGTTACTTCTTACCAAACTGCTTGCCACATACACAGTGACATGACAAGGCATTGCATGCACAGGTGGCGCTTTGCACAGACACCAGAACGCATATACAACCAAGGCAGCGCAGAAGTGTTGCCGGACGCAGATGTGAAAGACCTGGGCAGGTTGCTCTCTCAGAAAGGGTACCAGGTTTTTCGGCAGGGCCCTAGCCTTTATGCCTTCAAGGGCCTGGCAGGCAGACTGGGCCCCATAGGGGTGCATGCCAGCATGCTAGCTATCATGGCTGGGGTGGCTATTGGGGGCCTTGGGGGCTTCAAAGGCAGTGTCATGGTGCCTCAAGGGGGTGATTTTCTGGTGGCTCAGGTGACGAGCATTGCTGTCATCATAAGCCTGTTTCTTTGCATGGCATAGCAGCGCATGGGCTGCATCACCACAATTGCTTGTTGCAAGTTTGGCAGGACAATGGTTTCTAGCTTTATGCTATGAACACTCCTGTGTGAGACACTGGACGTTGCCCTTTGCCTCAGCTGTATGTGTTACATCACTTCTAGGCTGCCTTTGGCGAATTTGCTGCCACAGATCTTTGTGTGGGAGCAATGTGACTGGGACAGTATGCTGAGATCTATGACAAGAGCCAAGAGCTCAAAGGGTCTGGCTGCCTTCTGGCACTGAACGTGGTGAGATTGTCTGCAGGCATTAGCCCCCAACAGCCCAGCGGGGTCCCTACCGGCCGGGGCAAAGCAGGTGCTGCATGTCAACAGCTTCAATGTAGACTACAGGCCTGATGGCAGCGTTCAGCAATTCAAGTCAGATCTGTCTGTATTTGATCTGGATGGACAAGAAAAGCAGAAAAAGACCATCTCAGTCAACCAGCCTATCAGGTATGGTCTGCACAAATCAGTATAACAACATTCTCCCTGTTCTGCAGCTGTTGTCCTGTCAGCGGGCAAAGTCATTCAATGAGGAGTGTTACGGTTTTTAGGGCCAGCCATGTGTACTGCACCTGAATTCAGTTGCATCATTTGAGATTGTTCACGGAGCAAAGCACCTTGCAAGGTGCAGTTGGCCAGGGCAGACTGCCACCAACGCAGCACATGTGTGCAGGTTTGATGGCGTGACAGCGTATCAGACAGACTGGTCCATTGCAGCAGTGACGCTGCATGCCCAGGGGTCCCCCCTGCAGCCAGAGGGGGACCAGCCCTTCAACCTGCCTATGGCCTCCCTTGAGGGTCAACCAGGTACAGTTTTGTATTTCAGCAGCTCATAGGAGATGATATAGTGCATATGCATGTACAAAATTGCAAGCTAGGGAGCATATGATGCAGCAGCTGCATGTCATGCAAATTGCAGAGTTGAGCACAGGCGTGCTGTGAGTTTGAGCTGTATCTGTCAATTGTTTGTGCTGGCTCTGGGCTGCTGCTGTTGGGCTGCTCAGGCTGTAACTGCAAGACAGTTGCAAATCTCTGTCTGAAGGTTGCACCCCTTTGCTGAGTGGTGTGCTGCATGCTTTGCTCTTTCTGGCCCCTAGTATCAAGATACAAGAAGCTGCAGTCGTTGAGAAGCCCCTGAAGATATGGGATGTTGCTGACGGTTGCGAGTCGGCCAGTGTGGGCAGCCTACAGCCCCCCCCAGAGTCAGGTGCTCAACAGACTCAGCTGATGACTGCAGGGGTGAGTGGGCAAGCCTGGGCAACTTACATCCCTGCTGAGAGGGCGCCTGCAGATGGCTCGAAGCCCCGAGGAGCCTCCATCTTTGCCCGAGACTTCCAAACCGTCGTCATCTATGATACACAGGGAAAGTTTGTCGGCGTGCGGCGGCCTGGCTCTGGCTTGCCAATACAGGTATGCTGATGCTGCCAGAGCGCTGGTGCTGTGTGGCTTTCGCATTGTTACCATGCACAGGCAGCAAGTGGGCATGCAGCGCGTCTTTTGCATGCATAGATACATGCTTGCTTGCTTGCTTGCTTGCTTGCTTGCTTGCTTGCTTGCTGACTCACTCACCTACATACATACTTACATACACCCAGTAACACAGAGGGGACATGCCACAGCAGCTGATGTGGTGAAGGGGGAGCCGTAGGCCTACTGCAGCCCTGGTTGGGTTCATGCATGCTGTGCAGCAGTACATGACTGGCATTGGCAATCGCATGCCTCACAATACTCAGCTTGGCACAATGCTGGAACAGTAAGCACTGCAGAAGGAGACAGGATCAAGCCTGATTTTTATTTTGCGATGAGCAATATGCAATGACAAAACAAACAGCCAGACTACTCCTTGGACATTGCGCAGGTTGAGGGAATGTCCCTTGTGGTAGATGACTTGGTGGGCAGCACTGGCCTAGAGCTCAAGGTTGACCCTGGCGTGCCTTATGTCTATGCCGGCTTTGCAGGTATGCCCAGACATCATCAACCCCCTGCTGTCCTCTTCTTTCTGGCCCAAACTTATTGTCCGCCTGCTGTACGCTCCTGCTGTTCTACATTTGCCCAGCTCCTGATGTGATTTGCAAACATACCAAATGATTGCTGTTGCGTGACAGTGATGGCTAAGTTTCACAACAGCTTTAGGCTGTCAAGTAGCCAGGCGCATTTGCCACTCGCTGCACATACTACAGCCAGTTGCCTGAAGCTTGCCCTATCTGCTTGCTGCACAGCTAGCAGCAGTTGCATGGTGAATTCACAGCAAGTGGAGCCACATGTCCCAGATCTGCACACAAGTCAGCCAAACAAACTTGTGCAGTGTCTGCAAGCACTGCTGCTACTGGACAGTCCTGACTACTGACCATATTTACAGGCCTGATGATCACAACACTAGTCAGCTATCTCTCACACTCCCAGATCTGGGCTCTGCAAGAAGAGGGCCTGCTGCACATTGGCGGCCGCACAAACAGGGCAACTCTTGCGTTTGCGGGGGAACTGTCTAACGTACTAGATCAGGTGCCAGATCAAGGATCTGGGAAGCAAATTAGCAGTAAAGGGCAGCACGGCAGCAACAGTGTGCCGGCTGCTACCGCAGCACCCTTGTACGTTGCAGCAGACAGCAACCTTGTGCAGCTAGCAAAGCCTGGCGCAGGTACAAACAGGAACCCTGACTATGTTCCAAATGACACTGCTGGCAACATGAATGGTAGCAGTATTGGATTTGCTAGCGTGGATGAAGAAACACAGAACTAGATTCAACTTCTATCAGCAGTTCCTGTTGTTGAGCGCGGATGTTGAAACAGGCAGCCGTTGCTGCATGCCTATGACACCATTCTGCTGCTGTTGTTTATTTTTGGTTTGAAGCATTCCTTAGTTTGTGGCGACTGATTGCTGGGTTCTGTCTGCATTGTATGCCATGCAGCATTACATTTGAAATGCTGTGCTGTGTGTGCTGATGAGGTAACGTCATGCAGAGCATGTCAACAAGGTGTACTCTTACATCTGGATGTGTCTATTGCAAGCACTGCCTGTATAGTAGACATACATGGTAGACAATGCTGGCATCACTCCATGCATGTTATTTGGGCATCATGACGTCTTGAGTCATGCCAGATTCAGGCGTTCTCACATGTTTGCTTCCTGGCATCACTCCTCCGTCTCACTTGTCCTGCTCGTGCTGCAATTCAGAACCACGACGAGATGCATCACTGCTCATTGTTGGTAACAGTATGTCACGTAAGATGTATGCAAAGTTCCTCATTGCACTCATTAGGGGAGACCACATTTGGGGAGAAAGCATTCAAGGTCCGCACAGGTCCAAGCAGCGAATGTCGAATCCCAAACCGGTTTCATCACTTGTTTACCGCAAGAATTTTTACGCCGACACATTCGGTGATAACAGCAGCTGTCCGAATGTACATGGGTGGAATGCACGGTGAAAAAAGGCAATGGATAGCAGCAATGAAGTTCAGAACAGGCTGCACAAACAATTACTGATGCTAAAGCCAACCAATGGCTTGGTGCACATCATCAAGATCCAATGAAAAGGCTGCTGCAATTCGGACAAACAACGTGCTTATGAAGTGACAAGGTGCCTAATACATTGAAGCATCACTAAAGAATCTTCTATGTGCCTGAAGCAAGGCCAACAGCAAACCCCTAAGCATATGTACATTCAGACATGCCAGATCTGAACTTTGGAGCAATCCCTGCTACTCATGTGCACTGCATTCAAGCTACAATAATGATCTTTCATTGTACCAACACCTTTCAGTAAAATCAAGTAATCAACCAGCCGCAGCCATGCACGAGGATGTGCAACAGATGGGGCCTAAAGTTCTGAAACTGCAGTCTTTGCTACAAGTTCACATACCTATGTGAACTTGTAGCCTAAACCAAGTGACGCTTTCAGTCCAGCCAAGACATGCTAGGGAATCAGCCTAATGCCTATTTGATCTCAGAAAAACTTCCAGCGTCTATTGAGTAGAAGTAGCACCCTTTGTGGCCCGTGCTGAGTCATCTCTGAGGAGTCCTGAGGCCAATGGCGGCTGAGATGCAGTTGTGCCTGTAGGTCCTACATCTCCGGTTATGGACGGGCGACTGATGGAATCTCTCTGTTGAGGTGGCAAAGACAAGGGCAGAGTATCTTCATCCCTGATCGACATCTGCAAACCAGCAGCAGAGAATTAGGTCAACATAAATAGTCCCAGGAAGAGGATGTCTTAATATAGGTACATGCATTTGCCTGCGCAAACACCTGTGCAAGCCACTCTTTCCATGACGCCTGCAGAATGGTGATCGCTTCACTGTTGCAAAGCAGAACACTCAGCATAACTCTCTGGCAGAAGACGGATGAGCTGTTCATTGAGTGGTGGTCTACTGGCAGGCTGCAGAAGTGTTACAAGGTGTTACACAGATTCATTGTAGAGGTATTACACAGATGTTGCAGAGGCGTTGCAGAAAGTTACAGTCACCAAACTGACATCAGCACACAACAACTTGAAGTGCAGTGTGACAAACGGGATTCTGTGTCTGCACTCTGTGTCTAAACATACACATGTGTGCCCTGGAAACAAACACATGTGCGCCATGGGTACACACACATATGCTCTGGAAACATCCATGTATGCAGATTCATGTGGGCATCAACTTGCTTGCACAGCACTGCAGCTTTGCCATGCTGACCTGGATGTACATGAGCAGCCCGCTCATAGAGAAGCAGAAGGAGCCACCACCATAGTTGATGCCATTCTCTATTTGGTAGGTGGGATGGAAAGGGATGATATTGGGGTAGTAATTCAGGAAGACACCCCTGCAAGGACCATGTCATGTTAGTACGGGTGCTGTCAGACAGCCAGCATTTCTGTGACTGCCATCACGTGTCTAGCAATACACATAGCAGCGCAAGCGCTTGCGCTGTAGCTAATGCAGGACCAGACTGAGGGAACAGGCATAGGGTCGACAACAACACCAAGCGCAGCTTACAAATGTGACACATCTGGCACGCACGCCGCAGGGCCAAAGATCCGGAAAATCGATGATTACACATACACACAATACCTCAAGGTTACACGGCTTGCTTTGAACAAATGAACGCATGAGTGGTCTGCATATCACATGAGCCAGAACATCTGCATACAGCTGCTACCAAACATGAGCATGAGGCAGGAGGCAGAGCAAGCCTACCCAACGCAAAAGAGGACACCAAAGTTCCACCAGTTAGTCCACCATGTCAACCGGAACCTGTCCTGCTTACGGAAGGGCAGGATTGTCCCTGTGTTTGCAAATGAAGCATTGCTCAGGGCAAACTGAGGGAGCTTCTGGGATCAAGAAGACATGGTGAGAGATGCATATTAAACATATTATAAATTGTTTGATACCATCGCCCAATAGCACTCCAGAGCCCTCAGGAGCAGTTGCATGGCAGTCAATGACACTCCGTCTTCAGTATGCAGATATACAATGTAGGTGAGGTCTCAGATGCACCCTGAGCCTGTGACTGTGATGCAGCCACAAGGAGAGATGCAAGGTGCTGCATGAATACGGTACCATCAAGCCAAACGCATCAGCAGGAACTTGGAATGAAGGCCGGATAGGGATTGTACCTAGCCATAGCCCAGGGAGGCCCATGTCCAGCAAAACATAGCAGCATCCAGAGATCATGAAGAAGGGACCACCCCATGTATACATGACTGTAGATGCCCATTTGTAGGTAGTGGCAGACCAGGAATTATACACTCTGGGAAAGTTGTCTGCCAGACCAGTAGTTGCAGCAATATTATATTGTACAGCCCCAATTGTGTAGCTGAGACCGCCCCACCATGCATAGCTCTTGGGATGGAAACCAATGATGTGATATCTGTACCATGATGATCAGTATAGTCAGGCTCTAAATCATGAACACGCACTGCAGGCTTACACAACAGTCTTGAGAACATGCTACACTGACCTGGGTCGTTTACCCTGCCTTCCATTGGCATTCCAGGCTGCCATCTGTGCTGGATAGTTGGCATTGTTGGCATTGTTGGCATCTACAAACAGTAGACTACACCCCATAGTGAAAACGTATGTGCCTAACATGAAGATGAAGAGTACCAGCCAGTCATATTGGGACCTGAGACCGTCTCCCCCAACGAAGCTGTTAGCCACCTGCGCGACAGCGGAGCACTTGAGCAGAAGGCACGTAATTCCAGAAAGGGAACGAGTGCAGAAGCATACTTCGGACTGCAACAGCAAGACCGACTCGTACCGCTGGCGAGCAACCGGCAAAACTACCGATGACAAAAAGAGAGCCCCCGTAGAAGCCAGACGCAGCAATCAGATACGCCACGGCCCTGGGAATCGTATTGAAGTAGTGCCACGGTCGTATAATCCAGTCAAACGCCCTCAGAAAGCCTGTCCGCTCTCGCTTGTTAATTCCGGAACCTTTCTGATTGCCAAACGTTGGAGGCTTGCTCTGAGCGGCGAGCGCCATTGCTTCAATGCAGGTAGAGGCTGCAATGCGGCTAGGGGCCGCTTATACCTGGCTGCGACTCCGATCAAGCTGATATAGTTTAGACCGTCTTTGTTGTTATATTTGCGATTAGCGAAACTGGCGCATGAGACTGCAAGTCGCAGCGGCAGTCATGGTCTGCGAGGCGCTGGAACGCACGCAAACGGTGGACTGCTACCTAAGGTCACATTTGGGCAGTCCCTGAAGAGCAAACCGCATTGTCTCCCTCGTCTAGTTGACTAAGATTCCCTTCAATGACTAAACAATCCTCCAGGAGTCGATGCGCAGCTCGTGCAATACATTCCAGAATCAAGTCGCGCCATAGCTCTGGCACGTTGCTGCAGCATAGTATCATGATGTCTACTGCCAAAAAGTCCCTTTAGTCGCAGAAGCAGCACCGCTCCGACGCCTTTTCTTGTGCACCCATCCGGAGCAAAGTGCGCTTTAATAGATCTCTATCTCAGGAGGACACATAAGCTCCCGCATATGCGTGCTTAGGGGCTGGTGTGACAAGTCACTCTGTAAGGCCACAATGTATACATATGTAGTATATATACGTATGAAGAAACATAGTACAAAAGCAAGAAGCACAACACACGTTGTGGACAGCCACAAATACAATAAAGCATTACATGTGGCCAAACCCTTGCAGGTAAAATTCCCTATCCTGTTGCGCTGCCTTGCATTGCAATGTGTGTTTGTGGTCCTGCCAAACCTCCAAGATGTCTGTGCTGAAGTGCTCACCTTAAGGCAAAAGCTTTTGCTATCTGGTCTCACCCACAATCCATTGCAAGCCTGCCAAATGGTGCATAATGTCATGATGTAAATTTGTGCATGACTATTAAAGCAATGTTCATGACTTTCAAAGCATTGTCAGTTGTGCTGCTGCTCCTTGGCTTGAACGGCTGCATAATGTTGCCACCCTTTGCCAGTACCGTGGTCCCTTCCAACACAAGCTCAGAGAGATATCATAATGTTTGAGACATGTTCCCTTGATAGATTGGATCTCAGATACACGTCCCCAAGGATGCACTGATTTGCAGAGCCCGGTGAAATGCCTGGATCATAGGTATTGTGGTAGATGCAGCATGCAGTCATGCAAGGCTGTGTTAGGCTGCGCAATGCATTGAAATGCATCTCGGAGACTATTTTCACAGTCAAGTAGAACCGCTGACGTCAAAAGCTGCTGAAAAAGCATCGTAGCGTCTGCTGCTGACTGTTAGGCTGACAGTGCAGATGGCCGGCCACGAGCGCAAGCACAACGCACGTAGAGCTGAAACTGGAGGTTGTGTCATGTTTGAGACATGTTCTGCAGGGAGGATGTGCCTGATAGGACGACTGCAAAGACCATGCATTGGCAGTAGCCTGCTGTATACAGGACACAACACATTATAGGACAGTATATCCATTTGCCGCCTGATTATCTTTGGCCATTTTATTCACGCTGCTTGGGTCTACCTGAAAGAGTCAGCCAAGAGGCAGCACAGCTGATTGCTGCTGATATGTTTGTCAGTCTTCGCTTAATTGAAGTCTTTTGGTAGTGGCAATTCAGTGAGCATAGTGCAAGATTTCGAAACCATTTATAAAAGGAGGCATGATCATGCACTGTCTGTGCTCTTGTGTTTGTTTGCTGACAAAGCACAACTGCTACAGCTGAATTGCAAGTGCAGACAGGCAGGCTGACAGTAGACTGACGAATTCGAAGTAGGGGGAAGCTGAACCAGGTTGACATGCATCTGACATGAGGAAAGCTGCATGATCACAAGAGCCGATGCACCCTCACGGGGTAGGCCCTCACTTAGCCTTGGCAGGAATGTGAATGTATGCCGGCAACCATCGGGTATGCCTTGTACACTAGGCCGATTACGACTAACTGAGGAAAGCTGCATGATCCAAACAAATTCAGGAATGTGTGAGATCCACGTGGTGTCACCTCTTGCGCGACTGGTGATCTGACTGGTGATGTTAGCGAAGGAGGCTGGATGTTTCAGATGCGCAACGCCTTACAGGTATCAACCGCGCTGAGAAAACACACTGACATATACGTACAGCAAGTAGGCTAGTCCAAGCAGTTGCAAGCGGTTGGTCTTACAGACAAGCCTTCTGCTAGATCATCCAGGAGGTGGTGAGCTAGCAGGCGGAAGCTGTCCATACGAAGACTGTCGCATGCACGAACAGCTTGGACTTCTGCAAGCACTTCAGGTCCAGAGGCTACATAGGCTCGCAGTAGTCTCAGTCAGTGCACGTGTGATCATTTGAGCACGAGTTTCGTGCCATACTGACGGAGCCCAGATAGGAGACTAACTTCCGCTCAAGCGACTGGACAGACTCCCCATCGGAGGCTGAGTCGTCACGCGTACCATCAGTGAGACTCGAATTTGCCTTGAGTGCGTTATAGGCTGATTTAGCTGCAGATCAGTGCCCTGTGACAAGCTGGCGATAAAACGCACAGCATACTGTGGGTTGTCTTCTGTTTTGTGGCCTCACCAACCAGTTGGTATAAGAGATTGGTGTATTGCAGCGACTTTATGCTTGCCTTGGTCAGTGCAGGCACTGTATAAGACTTGACACACAACCCAAGCGGTCAGCTGGCTGAGAATGACAACAATACTTGGCCACTGATAGGGCACTGCAACAGATGCCCAGCATCTCTCAGTTTATCAGCGACCTCAAGCTTGACAAAACTGATGAATCAACCGTTGTACGGCACATACAAGATTGCCATGCAAATGCCGGCGGTCCCAGCCTTCAAGACAGGTGCACAGACCGCGTCAGGTGAGCTCCTGCCAATGATGGAACTCGCAGGATAGCGCATCCTGTCAGCAGCAGTATGCCCACAAGGGCCTTGAATGTGAGCTCAGACCATTGCAAGCAATCTGCACCTGAGCTCAAAGTGCTGCAGATCTGCCATAGCATGCTGCTGACATCACAAAAGCTCGTATGTGTTACAGTCTGTGAGACTCACCATGCACATGACACAGCCTCAAATCTTCATGACTCCTGGAACTTTGCCTCTGTATGCGCAGGAAGTATTTGAAACAGAACCCTCCGCCTGACCTGTCCTGGCATGGTAATATCAAACTGGATGATGAGCTTAATGCAGGTACAAAAAACTGTCCAGAGAATTTCCAGATAAGCAATCATAGATGGCGTTTGCAGAAGTACTGCTCGCAATGCGTTTTGTCTTTTCAGTGCTGTATCTTTGTGAGCGCCTCATCTTTTTTGAGTGCTTCATTGGCAGCACAACAACTGGCACACAATTGCATCACAAGGTTCTTCAACAGGTTGTGTTGCCAGCGACGTGCTTACACATTACATTTCACCATGGCATCAACGTTGTCCTTTCCATTGCAGGCTTCACCTCTAAGCAAGCCTACAAGATGGGCATTCCTGCTATTGGCATTGTAGCAGTGTTGGTGGCAAATGTGACCTTCAGCGCCTGGCAAAGTCCTCCAGGCAAGACTCCATGTGCTTGCATGCAGCATTTAGCCTGCATTCCAGCTCTATATGACATTCTTGCTTCTGTTGACCTCCGTTCTCCACATATACAGCCAAATGTCGCTCACACTGCTGACTGCAAAAAACAATACGAAGCTTGCAGGTCGCATAGCTTGGTAGTCACAGAGCGCCAGCATATAGAATCCGGCAGTTGTAACACAGACACTCAGGCCACATAGCTCACTCACCATTGGGATGACCATGTAGGGGGCCCAACACCATACTGGGCAGGTTGTGACTACCCCATGTTCACCAGCTTTCTCATTGTCAATGGAGTGGCCTTTATGCTGTCTGTGGCTTCAGTCATTGTAGTCACAGCCTTCCCCTTGCTACTCAAGAGAACTCCCCATCAGGCTGCATGGTGGGGTGGCATACTTCTTCTGATGGCGATGATCGCGTTCATCGGTGCGTTTCTTCTGGCTGGGTTTGTGACTGTGGCCTACAAGGCACCAAACCCTGGATGCGCAAGCCTGATGTGTGATAACGGCGGCATTCGCTGTATGACATATGCTTCGAACCAGGTTTATGCCAATGTTGGGGTGTATGGGCTGGACCCCAATGTCGCCGCCCTCAACAATCTGGTTCCTCTTGGAAACGGATCAGCTGCAGTCTGCCTGCAGTACAATGTGTCTGTTGCTACCAGTGCAACAACCACAACATTATACCCAGCAATGCCAGATTGCCCAGGAACCAGTGTGGATACAACAGAGGCTCAGTGGGACAGCTGTCCTGATGTGAGACAGCTGTTGGAGAATGCGACTGTCCAGCAACAAGTGGTGTGCATGCCTCAAGTCAGCTTCCCTCAGATCCTGCCCACCACAGACTACGACACCTTCACCATTCCCATCAATGCATCTGCCCTGAGCCCATATACAGGCCTAACAGCATTCTATTCAGGTGCTCCAACAAACTACATCACTGATCTGATTGCACCTCAAGGAACCAATAATGCTTTGGTACCGTATGCTGGCTTCACATACATGTGTCACTCCAAGGGGTATGACAAAAAGGTTTCTTTTGATACTCTTTGTGATACCTCCCAGTACCCCCTGCTGAGTGTCACCAGAGCAGGTCAGTACATGACAGAATTCACTGCGTCAGCTAACGGAGCAACAGTATTCCATGCAGATGCTATTTCTACACAGGTTGCTACAGCGATTGAAGCCTTGAGTGGTTTTTTTGGTCTAGTGTTACTGATCATCATTATTTATTTGGTCAGAAGCAAGACCAAATATGATTAAGCTCGTTGAATGGGAATTTTTTGTGTGGCAGGGTATGGACCTGACTTGTGTGTTCTCTGGCCTTGTCTCTATCGTCATGAAGCTTGATCTGCTTATAAGCATAAGGGTTGGGTCACACATTCAAACAACAGAGTACCATGCAGCTTGCATTGGCTCAAATGTCGATTACTGAACGAGTTGAATAAAGGAGCCGTGTTTATTCATTATATTGAATATGGATTGTCACAATTGACTGGTGTGTCGAATCAGGCGCTTGAGCTGATCAGGCAGACCTACTGATGCCCATACATGCATCATGATAGCATGACTAATTGCAACGTGGTGCTAGCAGCGTTGCAACACAAAAGCACAATTGCAACAGCAACACCACACAGCAACAAGTCACGTAATACGATAATTACGGTATTGCATATGCACATACGATACATGTATATGTTTATCCATGTAATATATGAGGTTTCAATGACAACATGCTGCAACAAAGTCTGTGTTGGCCTTTTATCACTGTGATCGATCGATTAGAAGATTGCTACAGTCTCACTTGCCCACACAATGTGTCTGCATCACGTGATTGCCAACAGCGCCAGACCAGCCTGTACAGCAGGTGTGTGCAGGATCTCTCCCAAAAGTCAGCCTGCAGGTTGAAGATGTGAAGATTGGTTGTGTGGGCCTGTCTGTATACTGACAGTGCTTGCGATTCAATACCAAGCATGATAGGCTTCCAAAATTTGCCAACAACTGTTCATGAACACTGTGGACCAGCACTCTTGTTTTGCAGAAACATAAAAAGCTCTCCTAGCAGATTTAAATGCAAACACATTTGAGAAATACAGCGCACAGCAGCAATTGCAATAGTTGCTCTTGTGCCATCAAAACTGCATGCCTGCTGCTATCCAGAACTTTGAACACATATCAACATGACATCATATCAATATGCTTCTGCATACTCAAAATTGCTGAACGTCCAGCACAGTCACTTGTTCACATGAGCTGTTGAAACAAAACAAAATATACAACTGCAGAAGTCCATTCACTGCGCACACCCTGTACAACAAATAGATAATCTCACAATCAGTATCAACCCTGCGGTAGTGGCTGCTGATCCTGTTGCGCAAATTTCTGCTGCTGCCTGGCTTTGCCAGAGAACTGCGCCCGTAGCAGCAAGCTGTTGCTGACCACCGCGAGTGAGCTAAACGCCATCATGCCACCAGCCACAGAGGGACTCAGGGCAATCCCAAACTGCGGCAACAGCGCACCAGCTGCCAGCGGAATGCCTATCAAGTTGTACACCAAAGCCCAAGCGAGATTCTGCTTGATTTTGCCATAGGTTGCACGGCCAAGGTCTATTGCCTCTAGAACTTGTCCCAGCCTGTCGCCCATCAAGACCACTGACGCTGCTTCACCAGCAGCATCCATGCCACCACTCATTGCAATGCCCACATCTGCTGCAGCTAAGGCTGGCGCATCATTGACACCGTCGCCTACCATGGCAACAGTGCCTGACTGCTGCTGCAGCTGCTGGATGACCAGGCCTTTCTGTTTGGGGCTTACGCCCCCCCAGGCGCTCTTGGGGTCCACCCCTGCTTGCTGTGCTATGACAGTGACGGCATCCTGGGTGTCGCCTGCATCAGAAGAATGGCTGAACTGTTCATCAATATGTTGTCCCTGCATCCCTGGCATCCAGCATGCAATCACTGCATGCATCCCCTCAATACAGTCTCAGTGACTGGCAGCCTGCAGACTGAATGTCCCTTCCAGCTTGCATGGTGCCAGACAAATCTAGCTGAGGGCCCCTTGCACAACACATTGTGCATCACATCAGATGCTTGGTGTTGGCATTGCCGCATGACTCAACCTGCGACTGTGCAAGCAGACAGACAGCTGTCAAAGGCGCCTGCCTGTCAGGCATGTGCAGTAAGCAGATGAATGCACTTTGGACACAGACTACTGAGCTAAAAGTACCTGACAAGACAACCACACGTATCCCTCGGCTGTGCAGCTGCTGCACCACATACTGCGAGTCTGGCCTCAGTGTGTCACTAAACCCCAGTGCCCCTAGCACGCCCTGGCCTTGTAGCCCAACATACACCACGCTCTGCCCAGACATGCCACTGCCAATGCTACTGCCACCATCAGCGTCCTGGCTCCTGTCATCACTGCTGTTGCTGTTGGTGTCACTGGTGGCGGTGCTGCTGCTTGCTGATGAGTGAGAGTTGATGCGAGTTTGCTGTTGGACCCAGTCCAGGCGGCCAACAGCAACTGTCTGGCCTTCCACAGTAGCTGTCACGCCACAGCCTGGCTCTGTTGTGCTGTCTTGTGCCTGAGGCACCTGCAATATACCTTTTTGTGTCAGTACCTGTTGTTCCTTGTTACTATTGACATCTTTCTACAGCTTTCGTGAGGTACTCTTGGGTTCAGGGTGATGAATGACTTGTACAAGAGCACATGCACACATCTTGAGCAACATGCATTGCTGCTTCACTGTACAGCAGCAGTGGACGGGTGCGTCATGTGCAATCATTTGTACAGCAAGCAAGAGCAGTAAGATGCTTCAAGACAAGGCCCACATGTCACTCAGCCTTCCCAACAATGACAAGCAGAGCTGAGACCAGCAACAGTACTGGGACTGTGCCCATCAAAGCCTTCTGTCATGTCACACAGATTTTGCATCACCTGTAGGTTTGCTTTGTTGGCAGCAAGTAGTACGGCATCTGCCAGGGGGTGCCGCGTGCTGCCTTCCACAGCAGCTGCCAGCCTGAGCAGCTCTGACTCATCCTGGCCCTGAGCTGTGTTTGTGCCTACCAAGCGCATCTTACCCTGCACAATGCATGCAGCTTTGTAAGCACAGCAACGCCTGGGCAGTCTGCGCATCACGCATGCATACAGTATTCACACAGTCGGAGAGAGCATACAATTGTGCATGGGATTGGCAAGTGCTGATTGGGCGAGCAAGAAAGCATGGACACAAACTTGTCAGTGAATTTTGCATCATCTGTCAAAGCCATCTTTTCCCAGGGGTTACTACATACAATCCTAAGTTGCTCCCTGTATGAGTCCTGTTTTGGCAACCAGCGTACCCAGTCAGCGCACCACTTAGGCAGCGCACCAATTAGTCAGCGCACCAATCAGTCAGCGCACCAGTTAGTCAGCTCGCAGCGCATCAGTTGATTGATCTGCAACTGCTCAACAGGCACATGCATACCCTTTGAAGTAGCCATGCAATAGCTCACCTTACCGGGGTTTGCAAATGTGCACATTGAGCGGCGGTCAGCAGCATCCACAAAAATACACGGAAAACAGGCCTGAAAACGATGCCAGAAAAAAGTCGGTGGCAGCATCCTCTACTGCACAACCTCAGCCACTGCTGCTCACCTGTGTCAGCGTGCCTGTCTTGTCAAAAGCGACGACGTTGATGTGAGCCATGCGCTCTAGCACGTCCCCGCCCCTCAGCAGCAGCCCCCGTTGGGCTCCCATGGAAGAAGCTACCAGGACGGCTGTGGGAGTGGCAAGGCCTAGGGCGCAGGGGCAGGCCACCACCATCACGTCTACAGCCAGCTTGAGCCCCAGCAATGCAGCAGATGCTGATGCACCGCTCATGGATGCTGCCTCAATCACACCAGGAAACAGGCTGGGACCTGCAAAGCCATGAGCAGGACCTTTGCATTGAGTGAGCCAGCAATTTGGGTATTGGGGGTCTTGAGCTATAGGGCAGAAGCAGGTTGATGGCATGCCAAGTGCATTGCTACAGCAATAGCAGGGCACTACAGTCAAGTCAGCATTGAATGGTGAGCCAAGTGTTTTTGCATAAGGGTCTGTACATGTTATGGTTCCTGCTCATCTGTCACAGTCTGTTTAGGCTTTATGGTTTTAAGGATTATAGATTTAGGATTTCTATACTTCGGGTGTATGGTGTCTCCTTCAACCAGACCAGTCCTTACTCCAGGAAAACAAAAACAGATGAAGGGAACAGACCTGCAAGGGACCAGAAGCCGAAGGTAGCAGCAGAAGCAGCCATGACGCTGTAGCAGAACTTGCCGGCGACAGCATCAGCCAGGCGCTGCACTGGAGCCTCACGAGCCTGAGCGTCTGCTACCAGTCGGCCGATGCCAGCCAGTGTTGAGTCTGTGCCTGTGGACGTTGCCTTGATAGTGATTGGGCCCTCATAGTTCACAGTCCCTGCTGTCACCTGCACAGGGCAGAGCTCCTGTCTCTGCACATTGATAAATTGACCGAGCAATTGCGACCTGTGCTAGTGGAAGCCAGGCAGGGCAGACAGCAGCAGCACTGCCAGGCTGCCCTGCCTTGCTGTCTCATCATGAGCTAAGAGTGACAGCATGGTTTCAGTGCATCTACATGCAGGTACAAAGTCATGACCTCTGCAGATGCTCTCACCAAAAACACAGCAGAGCTGTTGTGTACCTGTTGCTGCGGCTTGCGTGGGCTCAGAGAGTATTATGCCCAGCGGTCAACTGTCAAGCAGCGTTGTTGACATCACGCCACTCAGCATGATCATCAGGTGACACATAGCAGTGCCAAGAGCATCACATCGCAATCACAGCAGTGTGTCAAAGCACATCAGACCTCTAGATCCTCGAATGCATCATGTGCCCTTGTCGAACACTTGGGCAGATCCTGATACACGAGAGGGCATCTGTGATGCAACAAGCACTGATGCAGGCTTGGGGCCACACCTGCTGGCCTTTGCTCTTGGGCACAGGCACAGATTCACCCGTCAGCATGGATTCATCCACTGAACACTTGCCCTGCACAATGTCCCCATCAACAGGCATGCGCTCTCCAGGCAGCACTCTGACTATATCCCCTGGCCTGATGTTGCTGGTTGGCACCATGGCTAGGTCCATCTCTAGAGCTTTACCAGCTTCCGAGGGCTCTTCCAGAGACGCTGGGTTCATGACCATTCGCGACTGTGCGGGAATCAGCTTGGCCAGTGTTTGGAGATCAGCTACAGGCAAGAGGGGGTTTGGTCAGGTACAGCAACACCAGAGAGCGCATTGGCATGCAGCGCCTTGGATGACTGGGCTGATGTTGGTGGCCAGCATGTGGGGACCAGTTGCATGCACAGTTTTGACAAGTGCAAGCCTGCTGCAAGTGACATGGCTGACATAATAACAACAGGACAGGTTGACCCTCGTCATGCATGTTGTGGACCTTGGCAGATGCACCTGAATGGATGAAGACTTGCACGAATGTCGACACCAGCAGCTAGTGAGCTGGTGAAGTTGGGCAGTCCAGCAAGTGCAGTTTTCTGCCCTGCACAGAGCTGGTCACTGTAGGCTGTCAGGCAAGAGTATGCCTGGAGGATGTGGTATGAATGCCTCATGCAAACGCTGCACTGCTGATGGGATCTCAACAGCCAGCTACACTTTCTGCTATAATTGACACTGTTACAAGTGCATCGCTGTGTTGCCTGCTGCTTACTTTATTGCTTTTTGAACTAGGACATCCTTCTTTGTCATTGCCACACACTCCCATCCGTTTTTTGAACAACAGCTCTCATGCTTTTGTTTATGTGACGTTTACCGGCAAGAGTCATTGTCTGCTACAGGCCAGACTACAGATGCACACAGGTGACGCAGTCAAAGGGAAGCATACGTACCTGATGCTTTGAGACGAGCTTGCAACTCGAAGGCACGGCCAAGCAGCACGAAGGCCATGACATGCTTTTGTTCATGTGATATTTACCAGCATGAGTCATTATCTGCTACAGGCCAGACTACACGCAGTCAACAGGGAAGCATACATACCTGATGCTTTGAGACGGGCTCGCGTCTCGAGGGCGCGGCCGAGCAGCACGAAGGCCAGCAGCATGACAGGTTCCTCTAGGAAGCCCACCTCCAGGCCGGCACCGGGCAGCAGCAGGCTGGCAGTGCCTGCTGTGAAGGATGTGGCAGCGCCCAGGCCTATCAAGCTGTTCATGTTGGGGTTGCCCCTGCAGGAAGGAGGGACACAATTTGTTTGGATAATAAGGATAATAAGTAACAAACAATAAGTTGTAAATAATAAGTTATGCCTGGTGATCAGACACCACCAGGGAAATCGTTGAGGGGTTGTAGCCGGTGCCCTGCTTGTCATGCTCAAGCCAACCCTGTTGAGGGGATAATGCAGAAAGTTTGTGATGGCCGCAAGCCTGACAGGCTGTCCATGACAAAACTTTCTTTGTGTGACAATGCTATTGTTTGATTGTATGGATTATGATGCTCTGTCAGCCCATGCGAAGACTGCACATGTGAGGGATCATGTCACATATGCTGACCCCACTTGCAGCGTACTACTATGCTTAAAGCACTAGAGCATGAACAATGCTGAAGGCAACCCTTAAAAGTAAGTGCATGGACTTCTGTATCAGATCTGAGGTGTTGCCACGCATGGCATATTCGGGAACATAAGGTACATGATTACCTAGCGAGGGAAAATGCACCATCAACCAGCAGCTTGCGGCCAGGTCCCAATAGAGCGACCGCGCCAAGAGCAGCGCTTGCAGCTGGGTTGCTGAAGGTCTGGTGCATGGTGTTGAGGACTGGCAAATGAGCCACCTGATGCAGTCCCAAGCCGTGCAACCAGTGACCCAAGTGGTGCGTGCAGCAGATGAGTGCCAAGGACCATGCAATGCCCAGGTCTAGTATGCTCTTCTGAAGTTCTGCCTGCTTTGCTTGTTGGCTCTTCTCAGTGTCGCCCAGCAGGCCTTGCTCAGGATCTCGGATCTTTGAGGGAAAGCCCTGTCATGCACACAGCAGCTTCTGCTTCATGACTATGCTGCTTGTGTCACATGTGACCAGGCACAGCCAGCTTCAACAGCTGCAAGATAATGCTCCTGGCAGCAAACCTACCTGCTTTGTCAGCAGACTGGCAGCTTTTGCCCCAAGCGCTTCTTTATCAGAATTTGCAGGGACCTTGAACACTGCACTCTCTGTCAGCAGGTTGACAGCAGCGCTTTTGATATCAGCGTTCTCCATCAGTATACGCTTGACAGCAGCTGAGCATCCACCGCATTTCATTCCAGATACGTCCAACAGGACTGCCTCTGTTGCTGCAGGCCATTATCAGTTAGCATGTAGTCGATTGCAGCAGGCCAGTCTTGAAATCACACAACGTGATTCAGGAATGACGCTAGCATTCTGGCATCCTCACCGTCGTCTGCACCTTGCGGGTCCGCTGCAAGTGTAGAAGCAGCATAACAAGGACTATTCTGCTGGCGGTTCAGTTGAAAGTGAGAGGTTTTGCGAACGCGATCCTGAGTCAGAAACTGACGGACGCGAAAGTGTTGATGATAGAAAGTTTCCCGAACAGCAACCCGAGTGTTAGGTACTGCAGGTCGTGCATAGCTGATCTTGCAACGCCGAGACAGAATGTGACTCGCCCTGGGGCAAGTCGTGGCAAAGGATGGCATGAGAACAATGGTGACACCCAGCACGCGCGGACTGCACCAAGCACGAGCGCCGGCCGCGCTTCGCGGATGATCTGCTCGAAAACGTCCCCAAACGAAATCTCGTGTCACCCTGACCGAAGAAGAAGACTTGGGGGCTATCTCCACAGTTTGTTCCTTGTCGTTTGAGTTACGGTGCAAGCTTTTTGACAGTCTGGTACCGTGCATATCCAAGCAGTTCCCAACCCCCTGAACTTTAGGGACGTACTACCCATTTTGAGCTATGCTAGCGAAGTGTGAGGTGTTGATGAAAAGATAGGTGACGCTAGCGCTGCAGAGCTACTGCATAGACAATTTCTGAAGCACATACTTGGTGTTAGGGACAGTGCTGCAAATGTCATCGTACTAGTTGAATTAGGCCGTTTCCCTTTGTGTTTCCATTGGTGGCAACAAATTTTGCGATATCATAATCGCATCAACAATCTGTCTGATGATGAACGTCTCATCAAGTGTGCCTTTGTTGAGGGCATGCATGAT
>JAABUP010001294.1_pt1 | contig 52445 bp, 56 predicted proteins | sample 5559201 | NCBI WGS metagenome assembly JAABUP01 (sample SAMN10711887, study PRJNA513373) | rock metagenome | isolation source: Antarctica rocks | place: Antarctica | reverse complement strand
GCGATTTCTATATATCTATAAAACCTCTACTAAAATCCTAAGGTGGCCGTTACTTCCTACTTCTTTATTATTTTATCTACTTCTTCTTCTTCTCCTTCTTCTTTAGGGTCTTTATTTACCCGTTCGGTATCCCCCGACGAGGGTCTCGACCTACGTCGCTTATACTACTCGAGAGGTATAGGCTCGAAAAGCGAGGGGGCTATTTAGAGGTAGTAGGCGACGTAGGGTTAAGGAGGTTAGGATCTAGTAAATCTACTATATCTAGAAGTCCTCTACTTATAATAGCATTTATCCTAGGTATTCTAGACGGACTAGGAGAACCTAAATTATTACTAATAGAATTAGTACTTAAGGTGTTTCTACTTAATTAGCTACCGTCGTTAGTACTACTCCCGATTAAGGTACTATTAGTATCCCCTAGGGTGTTCGGATTCTTCTTCACCCCTATACGCTAACTTAATACTACTCGACGGTAATTATAAGACTAGCGGTGTTATTTCTTCTTCTCCTTCTAGCTTAATAGGAGCCCATATTACTCCTAATATACGTCGATTATCTCTATCCATTAGTTAATAATTTAAACCTTATTATTATTACGTAGTACGTGCCCTAATCCTTCGGCCTTCTTAAGGCGTTTTCTCCACTAGATTAATTAGTCTATATATCTCTTTATACTAGCGTATAGTATACCGGTGCGTTTATAAAATTACTTAGCGACTCGATTATAGAAATAGGTTACTATTTAGTCTATAAGCTTCTTCGGGCTACGAGCGATATAGATCTAGATAATAAGGATATTATCTTCGTTATTAAGTTTCCGATAGCTAGTAACCTAAGTCCTAGGTTTTCTCCCCCGTCGTTCGGTATCGCCGTTAGGTATATATTCCTTCTCTTTACCCTTCCTATTCCGTTTCGTACTAGGGCTCCCTAGGTTAACTCCCTACTTAAAAGGACTTCGCTAGCGTTTTAGCTTACGGGGACTTCTTCGTAGTAGGGTGTCTCTAGTAGGTTCGTATCGAGTAATTATTACTAACGGATCGGTAGTCTAGATCTTCCCCTTAATAGAGGTTAGGTAGCTAAGGAAAGTAATACGATTCTCCTCGGTTAACACATCGAGGTTATACGTATCCGTTAGTACTAGAGAAGGAGAAGGAGGACCGTTATATATACGATATACTTTATCCTTAGAAGATTTAGTAGGTTCTCTAGACGAGATTATAATCTCCTTCTCCTTCTCCTTCTTCTTCTTATTCTTCTTCTTCTTCGCTTACGGAGCACGTATATCTAGCGTTATTTCTCTACGAACCTTCCTCTTTATAGGTCGTATAGCCATAGTAATAATCTAGATAGATAACTATAGATAGGTAACTAATTACGACGGTCAGTTGCGACGGTTAGTTACGACGGAATCATTTATCCATTAGGGGTTAGAATAAATAACAACGCTACGGTTCAGCTACGGCCTAATCAGGAAGGTGGGCGTTTAAAAGCATCTTTCACGAGTTGAAAGACGTTTTCAAACCGATATAGAACGACTAATATGGCTCCTACTTAATGAGGAAGGTGGGTTAGTCGATTACCCGATTCGGGTTGTAAAAGTACGTTGAAAAAGTATGCTAAACCTCTCTAATGAAAGAAACCATTTAATGGCCGTATCTCCAAGTCATTTGGCCATGAAGTGAGTATCAAGTACTGTGCTTTACTCATGACATGAGGCTATGTAATCTAACTCAACTAGATGGTGAACCCATGTCTCACAAAACAAATCACGAAGCGATTTCATTGCTGTTGCCTGAAGGATTAAGTTCATGTCGGACTGCCGGACTCCGCAGACTTGGATGAGCCTACATAAAGTACTAAAGTAATAATTTCCAACAGACTACTTGCCACTAGTTGAGCAAGATTGAGCGTTTTACAAATCCTTCCCGCTTCGGTCCTGGCAAGCATGCATCCAAGAGGCATATGCTCTTGCTGCCCTGCTTTGAGCAGGAGCGAGACCGGCGGCCCTGACATACAAAAGGGGACTTCGTTGCTCACCTTTTCTATAACTTCATCCTATCCCCTCAGAGCAACTAAAGCTTTGATCATTGCCCAACAAAGTTTTAGTTCTTCAGACACTTAGCTTGCTGATCATACGTGAAATGGCGTCTCCACCTAACAAACAAATTCAGGTTGCTGTTTGCCTCTTCTCGGGTGCCGATATCCTCGACTTTACCGGCCCCATCGAAAACTTATCCCATGTCTATTACAACGGCGAACGCTCAGTCCATCAGCAGGCCTTCCATATCACCCAAATTGCTAGCACTGAGACCATTCTAGCCGGCGGCGTACTGACTGTAACCCCAAATATGACCTTCACGGAAGCATCCAAGAAGATCGACGACTTTGACATCCTGGTCGTACCAGGTGGGATGCCAGATCTGTTGTACGGCATGGCCACATCTGGTAACCCGGAGGTACAATTCATAAAAGATTTCAACGCCTTGGGACAGAAAGGAGGGAAAGAGCGCATTATTCTTTCTGTCTGCACAGGGGCTCTCTTGGTCGGAGCAACTGGCGCATTGAAGGGTTTGAAGGCTACGACGCATCATATGGCGTTGGACTTACTCAGGCAGCTTGATGGATCGATCGATGTGGTGAGCCACCGGGGGAATGAAGGAGTTGGCAGATATGTAGATGGTGGGCTTAACGAGAATGGACTGAGGATGGTGACTGCAGGAGGTGTTACTTGCGGCTTGGACGCAAGCTTGTATGTTGCTGAATTGAAGGCGGGAAGAGAGTATGCGGAGTCCGCGGCAAGGATGAACGAGTATGAATGGAACCGCGCTTGAGGCCGGCCTTTTAAGAGGAAGTAACCACCGTGTAGGAGAACAGGTGGCATAAGGTGTGGACCGACTCCTCCCCACTCAGCTCTTTTCTGAACACTATGTATTATCAGCGTTCATGCATGTCCTTCATTTTTAATGATGCGCCACAATTTGAGGTCCAACCTCACGTCCCTTGCGTCTGAATGTACCTCTGTGATGGTGCAATTCGACTCACGCTTATGACAGTCATGTCCTAGACAGGTCACAGCTTCCTCAAAAATAAGAAGACTAGCAGCAAACAAGGAAGGTGGTAGGTAGATCCGCCGCTGTTCATCGGTGGATGCATCCGTGCTCCTTCTATCTGTCTCTTCGTGCAGTGTCCTGGGTCCTTGTGATTACGCACAGTCTTTGGGCTCCTCGTCCTCTCTCATACTATTCTTATTGCTTGCATAGCAAGACTGCATGTCTAGCTACAGTCTTTAAAGCGCAAAGATGCCACACGTTCCATCAAGGTTGCCCTCCCGAGACGCGATTCCACCGGTAGACCAGAAAGGCCCCAATGTCTATCCTACGCTTCGAAAATCTCTTTCTGCAGCTCGTCCACCAACAACTAGAAATCAAAGCTTGTCCGATCCATCGACCATGCCACTTCCATCCAGGCATGATGGTAATCTGCATGACGAAAGACCTGAACTTACAATGTCTACTTCCAACATCGGTTTGGCGGAACCTTTGGCGACAGCAGACTTGGCTCTGGCAACGTTGCAGTACCTGCCCACTCCATTGATAGTGCTGTCAGGTTCGAAAATGATATTACTCGCCAATGACGCCATGCGCTGCTTGTTAGCTAGTGACGATGCTTCTGAACGTCAAAACACACAAGATTACGACAATTTCGACACTTCCGCCAGGGGAAATGTCCTCCATGGCCTTTCACTATCTCAAATCGGTTTAGAACCGGTTTTGGAAGACCACCAAGGCTGGACCGCGTGGGAGGTATCCTTACATCGTCTTTGTCTTTTCATAGCTCATGTACGACTGACGATTGTCAGGATTTTCTAGATGAGTTGGCTGACGACCTGGACTCCAACGGAGCCGGAGCACCCCCGGATGGCTTTCACGAACAGAATACTGCCGGCCATGGACCGAAGGAAAGTCCTCAAGCAGAAGGCGTTCTGAGACTAGGCCAGGGATTTCTTCATCCAGGGACGGATGGTCAGACTATCGTACGTAGGGTTTTTGTAGACGTTAACATTGCTCCCGATCACCTTGCGGCGGCAGACGATTCAAAATCAAGGATGACTAAGAGCAAGAACTCGGAGAACAAATTCCACGCTGAAATGACCATCTCCATCTGGACTCTGAGCAACGGCCGCCACTTCACTTTGACGTTTACCGGCATTTCTGCTGCAGCTCAAGCATTGTCCCGGACTTATTCCCGTTCAGTCATTCATAGGTCAAGAAAAAGCGAGCAAGTCCCGTCGACTTCTGCGGCTTCGTCTTCGCAATTGATCACACATTCGTGTCCCTTGTGCGGATCGTCCTGTGCGCAGCCAAAGGCATTTTTCTCTGAGCGACAAATACGGCTTTCCCCATCCCTGCAATCGATTGGCGCTTCCGTCGTCAAGCCTCCGCTTACCGACGTGGGAAAAGTAATGCGAATGCAAGACAGTCTTATCGAGGCAATGGAGCTACCCGTCATTGCTATGTGGAAGGATGAAAGCGTAGCAACGGTCAACAGAGCCTTACGTCAGTTGATGTATCGAGGCTTCGACAATCATAGCACCGATGCTTTCGAGATCCTGTCCAACTTTAAAGCATATACAGAAGACTTCCAGCGGGAACTGGCCAAAGATGAATATCCTCTTGTCTTGGTCTGCCGTTCGCAGACCTCGCAGACGAAGTTCAAGATTGGCTTGATCGATTCAAACGCACGGCGCAGGTCCTTCGAATTGACAGTAGACAGCATTTTCGATGACGAGACCGGAGAATTTCAGGCTGCGCTGACCGTTCTAAAGGACGTGACATGGTATACGGATCAGATACGAGCGCAAGGGGAACAGAGTGAGCAGCAGTTCCAACTGATTTGCGAGACCTTGCCACAAATGGTAAAATACTCTCGCCTTATGCGTGATGAAAGTATCATTGACTGAATATTTCGGAATAGCTATGGACTACTTCCCATGATGGCTCTCCTGGTATTGTGCACCAGGCCTCCTATTGCTAGACTCGGTCATTAATTTTCCTTTAGATTATTTCTCACCCCGTTGGTGTGAATTCACGGGCTCGAAGATCGAGGAACTCACCGCCATGACCCCAGAAAACAATTTGTTTCACCCGGAAGATTTACCTCAAATGGTCATTGAATGGTACCACTGCTTGGCTACGGGCGATCCCTTTGTGACCGAAGCACGCCTCAAGCGGCGCGATGGTGCATGGCGCTGGATGCAGGGAAGAGCGTCCCCATTGCGAGACAACAGTGGAAAAATACTCAAGTGGTTTGGGTCTTACACGGACATTCATGATGTTGTCGAAGCTAGATTGGCGGCGAAACGAGCTAGGGAGTACCTGCTGGATGTGATCAAACATGCACAAGTCACGGTTTGGATGATTAACAGAGATCATATCTTGACACTTCTAGAAGGAAAGCTCATGTTTGAGGACAAATCTCCTGATTTTATGAAACGCGATCTTGGTCAAAATGTTTTCAAAGCCTTTGGTAAACATCAGACGAAGCAGGAATGCGACATGTACAGGGACCTGGTTGCGAAGCTCCTGAGTGGAGAGATTCCGGAATGGACGTCTGAGCATCAAATTGTCGAGGGCAAAGGAGCATGGTATCGGACCCGTCTGAGTCCACTAATGGGCGCCATGACGGCTGAACACCAAACGAATCCAGCAAGCTCTTCCGATGATATTGCCGCGAGCGAGGCTATAGAAGGGCTCATCGGAATTAGTGTTGATGTGACAGAGGTGAAAGAAAGAGAGCAGGCGTTACTGGCCCAAGAAAAGGAGAATATACGGCTGCTGTCTGCCGAACACGCGGCTAAAGAGGCCAGCAAGCTCAAGAGTCAATTTCTAGCCAACATGTCACACGAGATTCGGACGCCGATAGCAGGAGTAATAGGAATGTCAGAACTTCTTCTTGACACCAGCCTGAACGACGAGCAGAGAAGTTATGTCGAGAATGTCCAAGGGGCGGCAAATGGTCTCCTGACTGTCATCAACGATGTCTTAGACCTCTCTAAAGTCGAGTCTGGAAAACTGGATATTGAGGAGATTCCGTTTTCGCCCACTGTTGTTGTGCGGGACGTGTGTAAGATGTTGTCTTTTGCAGCCGAGAGAAAGAACCTTGACTTTCTAAGCGACATCCATGCAGACATCGATCAGGACACGGTCATCATGGGTGATCCAGGCCGCATCCGGCAGATACTCACGAATCTCCTCACCAACAGTATTAACTTTACTTCAGAAGGCTCTGTGAAGCTAGCGGTAGACATCACTGAGAACACTAACGAGTTGGTGAAGGTCTCCTTCATGGTTGAAGATACCGGAATGGGTATTCAAGAGGACGTGCAACAACGGCTCTTCAAACCGTTTACTCAAGCTGATCCCAGCACAGCTCGAAGATTTGGTGGGGTATGTCTCTCTTGATTGTCCATCTTGTGGAAAACCTAAGACCTGATCCTATGTTGCATTTGAGGAAGCTTAGCCTCATACTCAACCCAAGAAAAGTTTGATCGCGATCTCGAGGTCAAGAGGATACTTCTCTCATGGCGTAGCCTAATGCAACTACTCGTATTAGAATTGCTCCATCATGTTTCGGCGTTGTGTTTCATGGATGGACCCACGCTGACTCGATGGTTTATGCAGACTGGCCTAGGCTTGACGATCTGCAAGAATGTGAGTACATGAATCGTGGTTGACGGGTGTAGTTGCTAAGAACGTCAAGCTTGTGGATCTGATGCATGGTGGAATTACGCTCGAATCTGAGTTGGGTCAAGGCACAAAAACCACCTTTTGGATACCTTTCCACAAGGCCCATACCAAAGCAAACAACGTGCCTTTGCTTAATCTTAAAGATGGCTCCATGAGACCAACTAGGGGAGGACTCGATGGAAGGCTTTATGTAAGACAAGTGGGAATGCCGACGCCCTGCTCTTCAGCTGGCGGAATCGCTGACTCGCTGATAGGCCCCCCTCAAAAGGAAGGCAGGATCTGACTTGGATGTGCCACCTCGGAAATCAGCGGGTGTTCTTGCGTTTATGGACAAAGAAGCACCAGGGCTGGAAATCGATCGAAAAAATTACCACATCCTGGTCGTGGAGGACAAGTGAGTGCCGATTATTCAATCTCATTCAGGGTACTGACAGCTCCAGCCCAATCAATCAAACCATAGCTTTAAAGACCATCTCGAAATTAGGATTCTCAGCTAATGCGGTGTGGAACGGCAAAGAGGCTCTCGACTATCTGCTAGAAGTCTCGTCTCCTGCTCATCCAAAACCCGATGTCATCCTCAGTAAGCCCCACTTTCACTTACCTCTTGCTGGTAGGAAGGGGTGCCATCTGTCCATATCGGCATAAATTCCATGCTTTGATTGGATGCGCTGACGGTGTATCATCCTAGTGGACTGCCAAATGCCAGTACTTGATGGCTATCGAGCTACGCATATTATTCGTCATCACAATCCTTACTCTGCCATAGCAAGTATACGGACGCTGCCAATTATTGCAATGACTGCGTCCGCCATTCAGGGCGACAGAGAGAAGTGTACTTCGGCAGGGATGGATGACTATTTGGCTTAACCTGTCAGGGGTAAGCTACTCGAGGACATGCTTCTCAAATGGGCTTTCGAGGGCAGGAAGAAGAATCGAGTATCAGAAAAATTCAGGAACGCCCACAATGATCACCAAAGCATATGCACAGCCTCCACCAGCGACGCCTCGGTGTCAGCAAATTCCTCTGACGAGATCCGCCGCCCACGCACCGGGACAGACTCCGTGACTGCCATAGCAACCAAAGTAGCTCGCAAGGGTCTACAAGATATTGAGGCCCAAGAGCAAGCCGCAAGTCTATACGACGAAAAGCTGCTGGCAGCAAGCGGCTTCAAATGGGTTCCAGACCGTATGGCAGTGCCTCGAGCTCCTACATCTGTGCGGTCTAGCAAGCCCGTCACTCCTCTCACGTTCGAGAACATTGAACTCCTCGGTCGAGGAAGGGAGATCAATCCATTTGATATTCACGCGATGCACGATAGCGAGTACTGCGATGGAGACAGCGCAGCAGAGACCGTGGAGAATTCCCCTGAGCCTACGAGTGCATCCATGAGCTCTCATAGCCCACGGATGACAAGGAATGAAAGTTCGAAGACTGTGACCCAAGGCGGTTCGGCTGGTTGATGTCCTCCATCCGAGGTCTTGCAAGCAGGCACGCCCATGCTTTTCGCCGTGTATCTTCATAGACGCAATTGTAACAGATTATGCGTTCAGGCCGTGTAACAATTACAGTCACGAGACCCATGTACCAGACATTGAGAATGCACCAATGGGTTACATGTTATGGTCCGCCAATGAGGTTGCAGGCATCGCTGGATGACTAAGAACGGTCATTCGCAGCCAGTATCTCCGTTGAACCTCGGCCCATCGACTCCGCCACTACTGAACGCCGGTCAACATCCCCACAAAGACACTCTTATTGCCCTCTCCTTTCTACTCTCTGCACCTTTTACATGCTGTCGTCCTCTCCTTCAAACATCTTCTCCCCTCCAACACTCATCGAACATGGCACCCAGAGTAATTGTCGTCGGCGGTGGCTGTAAGCCGAGTACCCCCTCCCTCTGAGACGAGGAACTAACACTGCACAGTGGCTGGACTCAGTGCCGCCCATACCATTTACCTTGCTGGAGGCAACGTCCTTCTTCTCGACAAGAATAGTGCGTATCCTTGCATACCCAAATCTGGATTCGATCTTAAGTGACTGGCCAGACTTCTTCGGTGGAAACTCGACAAAGGCAACCTCGGGTATCAATGCTGCCCTGACAAGGACGCAGGTGGACGAAAAGATCGGAGACAGCGTCAAGCAGTTCTACGACGACACGATCAAGTCTGCTCGAGACAAGGCTCGGCCAGACTTGATCAAGGTCCTCACATACCAATCAGCGTCAGCTGTAGAATGGCTACAAGACGTCTTCAATCTTGATTTGACGCTGGTCTCACGATTGGGGTGATTATACCCGGATTCGGTGTTTGACGAGATTATGCTCACGCCTACAATAGAGGTCATTCTCAACCAAGAACACACCGCGGTCACGATGCGAAATTCCCTGGCATGGCAATCACATACGCACTGATGCAGCGTCTGGAGGAGCTAGTCGAGGTTGATCCCGAGCGAATACAAATAATCAAGAAAGCCCGCGTGACTAAGATCAATAAAGAGGGCAATAAGATCACTGGTGTATCATACGACTTCGGTGGCGAGAGCTCAATCGATGGTGTCGTCGTCCTGGCGACTGGAGGCTATGCTGCAGACTTTGGAGGCACTTCGCTACTGAAGAAGCACAGACCTGATACTTTCGATCTAGCCAGCACAAACGGCACACATGCTACCGGTGATGGCCTGAAGATGCTGATGGAGATTGGTGGAAACGGCATTGATCTCGATAAGGTTCAGGTACATCCAACGGGCTTGGTGGACCCTAAGGACCCTGGCTCGAAGTGGAAGTTCTTGGCTGCCGAAGGTAGATCATACGGTCCATGTGATCTGAATTTTGACTGACGTCGGTTTAGCGCTACGTGGTGAAGGTGGTCTCCTACTCAATGGCGAAGCCCAACGGTTCGCAGACGAGCTTGGTCACCGCGACTACGTTTCGGGGGAGATGTGGAAGCAGAAGGAAGCCAAGAAGTGGCCCATCCGCCTCGTCCTCAACTCCAAAGCATCGAATGTGCTTGATTTCCATACCCGTCATTACTCCGGTCGCGGCCTCATGAAGAAAATGAGCGGCAAGCAGCTCGCCAAGGATATTGGTTGCTCCGAGGACACCCTTCAGAAGACTTTCACAAACTATAATGCCATCGCTGATGGTAAAGAGAAGGATCCTTTCGGCAAGAAGTTCTTCCATAATCTTCCCTTCAACATTGACGACACTTTCCACGTTGCTGTGATGGAACCAGTACTACACTTTACTATGGGAGGCATTGAAATCAACGATAAAGCCGAAGTATTGAACTCCGAAGGGAAACCATTTGAGAGCCTTTACGCTTGCGGGGAGCTTGCCGGTGGTGTTCACGGGGCCAATCGTCTCGGTGGCTCATCTCTCCTCGGCTGTGTCGTCTATGGCCGTGTGGCAGGCAGCAGTGCCAGTCAATACCTCTTCCAGAAAGTCATCACCGGCGGCATCTCCACCGCGTCCCAGCGTCTCGGCCAGATCTCCCTACACATTGATCCCTCGACGCCAGGGAAGATCTCGGTCGAGTGGGCTGACGGCGCTAATGCATCTGCCGACGCAAGCTACTCACCAGCAGCTGGAGGCAAGAAGCAGGAGCAGCAAGCTCAAGGCTCAGCTGCCCCTGTCATGAAGGGGGCGAATGCAGATAGCAGTGACCCTGGCAAAGTAAGCAAGCCGACTGACCCAGTCGAGTTCAAGGTTCCGGAAAAGGAATACTCGATGGAAGAGGTCCAGAAGCATAACAAGAAAGATGATCTGTGGATCGTCGTCAAAGGTATTGTGCTTGATGTGACGAACTGGCTGGATGAGCACCCAGGAGGCCCACAGGCGCTGTTCAGTCATATGGGCAGGGATGCCACTGAAGGTACGTGATGCTCGCGCCCTGTCATACGTATTGACGCTAATCTGTGAGTAGAATTCGAAATGTTGCACGATGACGAGGTCATCCCTAAATATGCCGCTGGCATCGTCATTGGCCGTGTGCAAGGCCAGACCCCGAGTCTGCAGATTTGAGCGAGACGAAGGATCATGTGAGCAATGCGCGATGTGCCATGGGCGGTCTTGGTTGAGCGGTGGGGCGTTGGTCATATCGTGGGTTGTTGTATCGATAGCAAAGCCATTAAGCAAAATTGAAAATTGGGTCTCGTCTACAACATCTGACATCGTCTCAGCCATTTCGACGCAAAAATAGTGCTCAGCATCCACCCCCTCTTTTCATCGACAGCACCTCCCCCTTCTCTCTCTTCCGTCCCTCACTTCATCATCGTCTTATCCACCCCTCACTCAACAACCCACTCCCCCTCCCAAAACTCCCCCATCCCCCTCGCTGCTTCATCTCCAACCCATTCCCCCAACATCTCCCTCCCCCCCTGCGTCTCAACCAGCTCAATCACCTCTCGCAGCGAGTGGCATAGATCACTGACAATGTTCGTTGTGTGGATTGGGAGTGGACGGAGCGGCGCTGTGGACGTTGTGTGGGGGAGGAGGGCGAGGGGGGATGGGTGTGGGGGTTGTTGGGGTGTGGGGAGGGTGGTGGTGGTGATGTAGGTGTGGAGGAGGGGGAGGAGGGTGGTGAGGGTGGGGATGGGGAGAGTGGGTGGGGGGGTGGGGAGAGTGTGGAGACTGGGGGGGTTGTTAGTCGGGTGGAGGGAGTGGATGGGTGGGTTTGGTACAGGGTTTGTAGCGTCATGTACGCTTGCATTCCATTCCGACTTCCTGCTAGATTCCTCTCATCGGCTAGGATGAAAGCGATGGTGGGTGTGGGGTTGCTGGTTAGGGTTGAGAAACGAGATATTCGTCCGAGGAGGTCGGGGTTGGTGAGGGAAGAGGGCGTTAGGAGGAGGAATATTTGATGTTTTGGTCGGTTCTGTTGTTCGTTGGGGGTGGAGCGGAGGGGGAGTGCGAGGTCGTGGGTTTGGAGGGTGGTTTCTGGATTTGGGGGGTTAGTTGATGGGGTGGGGAGGGGTGAGGGGAGATGAATACCGCGGAGGGTGAAGAGTGGGGAGGTGGCGAGGATGGGGATGATAGAGGGGAGGTCCGGGCGGTGGCGGAGAGTGGTGCAGAACATGGTGGGAGTTGGAGAGCGAGGATGGGTAGGAGGATGGAAGTTAGAGAGATGACGATGGTTGAGGTAGATGGGAATTTGCTTTCTATGAACTAAGCGAGTCGAGATGTTTCTCTCTGGGTATCATGGTGCCGGGACTCTAGGAACGCCGTGTGCAAATGCATTGCCAGAATAAAAACAAATTTCAAGAACGTAACCCCAGAGCAGTCGTGTAGCTCATATTGACGGGTCGTTTTTATACCTGCCATTGTCGGCTTTTTCCGTATTTTACATCGAGTTTTGTTCGCATTATTTCTCTTTAGCAACCTTTATATGTGCATCTTTGGGAGTTCCGTTGGCGGTGGTTCGCGGCACTGGCGGGCTGCTCCCCGCTGAATGGTTGACAGTGCTAGATTCGTTTTCTGATGGTTTAGTTCTCGGCAGGAGCTTAGTCAGTATACTGGTAGATGGTGCGGATGCAGACTCTGTGGCAATGCCTTCCTTGGTGACTTCTGGACCAATAACTGTGGCAGGTTTTGGGCTTTCAACCTCAGGATTCTTTCTCTGAAACAAGCCTTGAACCCATGGAACCCAGCCCTTCGCTCTTTTTTCGTCGTCCTCTTCATCTGATTCTTCTATTTGGCGGAGCTGTTGTGGGAGAAGCGAGTGGTTGCTGCCTGGTTTTGTGCCGGTTTTGCCGCGCAATATCATTAGCTCCTTATCCAGCTCGACGAGGCTTTTACGTTGCAACTTGTTCATTCTCTGTAGCTCCTCGATCTGGTCGGCTACATCCTCTCGCCGATTAGCCTCTTGCCTTCCTTTCCGTGCGTTTTCGAAGAGAATAAGGGCGATTCCAACAGCCAATAAGAATGTTTCAGAAACGAAATTTGCACCCAAGTCAATTGCTTTCGCCTCGGAAAGCGGTCTGATCTTCGGTTTCTTTTTTGTTTCTTTGCCCTTATCTGGGTCCTTGGCTCGGGCTTCGTCTGCTTTTGTTTGAGCCTCTGTCTTGACGGTCGGCGGTTTCTTGGCTTCCGCGGCATCCCTAGCTATCTGCTTCTCGATTGCTGCGGTATCTTGTAAGAGACCAAGACGGAACCGCATGTCCCATCTGTGGATGCCTTGTGCAACATTGACGCAGACTCGACGGAAGCGCTCATGCTCTCGAGCTTGCGCTTTAATTCGATTCTAGACAGAAGCAATCAGCGGTTGGACAATGATATGGAGAGGCTAATGTTACCGCAATTGGTTTTGAGAGTGTCTTTATGACCAAGGAGCCGACCTTGATCACTATGCTCGACATTTTGACTCAAGTACCTAGTAATTGCTCAATGCGAGGGATTTATGATCAGGTAAGCGGTCATAGTTGAGGTTTGTCGGGTTTGGGGATAGCATCGGATTGGAAAAGTAGCTCACTCGTGCGCCCAAGGCACTTGGATAGCAGCCTTTCAACCATTGCGCTGATACGGCAATTCAGCGTCATCTCAAGATGGTGCTTGGAGCGACGCATCGCCGTTGGGAAAGCGCGGTCCCCAGTTCTAGAAGGTTTGCCGGCGGTTGTCATGCAGGCCCCGCGCCAAGATTTCAATGTTTAGTGTTTACCTTTCGCCCTTTTCGGACATACATCACTCAATCAAAGCCATTTCAGAGGCTTGGTCTTCATAAACGCTTGGATACACCCAGGTTAGCTTGCTCTGTATAGTCAATACTTTGTTGCCTCTGCCATTGTATCAAGTCTATTATGTTTTCATTCGTTGATCAATGAGAGGCAGCGGCGACAGAACAACCAATTCGATACCAGCATGAAAGCCGCCCGCAACATGTCCATATAGACTGACGCCTGCCGACCAGTCCATACAGACATTATAACGTCCTTCCTATCTTCCGTCTTAGAGAGCATCATTCGGAGAGCTCAATTTTTTCCATTCTGACATCATGGAAGCGCTGTCCCCACGGTCAACGAACATTCCCTCCAAGCCGAAGCTGATGAAGCAGAAGGAGGCTGTCGATGATGAAGTAAGAAAAGCTGAAGCGGCGAAAAAAGCGCTGAAAGAGAAGGACTATGCCCCACCACCCCCAGAGTGGGTGTTTCAGCCTCCCATCACAAAAGGCGATCTAGCAGAGAAATTCAGGACAGGAAAATGCCTGGGAAAAGGGGGTTTCGCAATTTGCTACGAAGGAGAGCTGCTGGGTAAGAACAGTGGAGCAAAAAGTAGGGTTTTCGCTTTGAAGGTGGTCAAGGCTAAAATGAATCAACGAAAGATGGAGGAGAAGGTACATTCAGACTGTGGCTTCACATGAAGGTGTAATGCTAATACACGGTAGTTCCGCACAGAACTGCAGATTCACGCAAAAATGCGGCACCCAAATATTGTGGAGTTTCACCGGGCCTTTACCTTCAAGGAAAGCACTTTTGTTGTCCTTGAATTATGCTCGAATGGATCAGTCGTAGACATGGTGAAGAAGAGAAGGTGCCTGACCCTTCCAGAGGTGCGGCGATATACTGTCCAACTTTGCGGCGCTATCAAGTACATGCACACGCGGAATGTCATACATCGAGACCTAAAGATGGGGAACCTTTTCCTGGACCACGAAATGAATCTCAAGATTGGAGATTTTGGACTAGCTGCAGTGCTAGTGAGCCCTGAAGAATATCGAAAAGGTTTATACGAACATGCAAAGTCAAGAAGGACCACCCTCTGTGGAACTCCTAATTATATCGCCCCTGAAATCTTGGAGAAGGGAAAAGGTGGACACGATTACAAGGTTGACATATGGGCAGTCGGCGTCATTGTGTAGGTGCTATGGTTCTATTAGACGCTTGGAAGCTCACCTAACGAATGACAGATATGCTATGCTAGTCGGGCAACCTCCTTTCCAGTCAACTTCTCAGAATGAAATTTATCGCAGAGCGAGAAGCGTAGAGTACGAATGGCCTAAGTTAGGCAAACATCCAAACGATATTCCAGAAGAAGCCAAAGACCTTGTATGTCAGCTGCTGAAGGTGGAGGCTGAAGAGCGTCCGGATCCTGATCAAGTCATTGGTCATCCTTTCTTTGCAATGCATGGAGGTAATGCCATTCCCCTAGTAATGGAAGACTACTTCCGACGTGAGACACCGAAATACCTTGATGTACGCCATCTTCCACGTGGAGACGTTATGCTCAAAGGATTCGAGCGTTTGAGCTTACGAGCGCTTGCACGTCAATGTGGCGTGGGTCACCTCACCGGAGATGTTCTGGCTCTGCCAGCTGTAGGCGAAGACATCGACATCTCGTTATATGGCCAATGCCAGGATGAAGAAGACGCGGGCTATGCCCCAGTCGTACCCATGCCAAAGGATATGGTTTACACTTCAAAGTTTACGTCTGGAGGAGTAGTGTCGACGTACACCCATCGGAACTCGGGATCGTCAGCGGTGGACTCGATAATGCTTGATCCAGCATTAGCTCGGCCTTCCTCTAGCCGATCTAGTCGCTCGCAGGCAGTAGAGTCTCTTCCAATAGCATCAGTCCAGAGTCATGCCGCAAGTCTTCGTGCTGCGCATGTTCCTTCCAAATCGTCAAAATCCCATGCAGCACCTGAGCAAGCTGCTGCTAGCAATGGAACTATACGTTCAAGAGATGCTGCTGCTGCTAGCGTGCGTGGGCGAAGAGGCCTATTGAATGAACTTCCAGTTCGTCCTACATTAAAAGGATCAGATGCAGGAGGAATAGGAGCAAAGACCTTAGCGCGGAATCCCGGGGCTACTCATGTGAAGAAGGTCCACGTTCTGGATGATGATTTACCACCGAATGTCTCTAAACCCATCACCAAAGACCAGCATCTCGATGAGGCGCGTTCGGATTCCGATGCAAAGAGGCGTGTCTTGTCTACTCGAACAAGGGTGAGGATCGCCGCCAATGTGCAGAAGGAGCTCCAGGAGAACAGCTCGGATACTAGGAAGAGCTCTATTGAGATAACAGAAGTACGCAGAGTCCCAAAATCTGCAAGCCCGACTCCTATAAAGACTCTCATTGGGCCTGATGAGGTCCCGGAAAGTCTATCTAACACTAAGCCGGACGATGTCCTACGACAATTACAGGCACTGCATAAGCAGCTCGAAACCAGCCTGAAACACGTAAAAAAGGAGAGGGATCATTTGCCTTCGCAGGATATTGCCTTAGACAAGGATCATGACATCAAGCACAGGCCGGTGGTTGTGAAATGGGTCGATTATACCAACAAGTTCGGTATTGGCTACATTCTTCAGAACGGAACCGTGGGATGTGTGTTCAAAGGAGATGAGACCAGCTACCCAACCTGCGTTGTTGTTGCGGACGTCGAGCCACATTTGAAGAAGCGCAAAGTTTCAGCTTACCCCTACAGACATCAGATGGTGCCCGAAAAGGGTGCCCCAGTCGAATTCGTGGAGAACTGCGATGGTGATGGACTCAAGCGTGTCTTCGTACCATCTGCCGAATTTCAAGTCAGCGTCTCTGCCACAGGCGTTCCGGATCGTCTCAGTCCAGGCGTTGATGTCCACGAGTACGAGAAGCGCAAAAAGCTCTCGCTCTGGGACAAGTTCGGTAAATACATGACGCAGACACTGGGCAAGAGTGATGAAGCGGAGTTGCAAGAATCCGAGGAAGCTAGCGTGAGCGAATCAAGACACAAGAATGCCGCCGGCCCCTTTGTCAGATTCTACCAGCGCCTGGGCAACGTAGGCATCTGGGGATTTGGCGACGGATCCTTTCAATTCAACTTCCCTGACCATACCAAGGTTGTCGTATCCGATGGCGGTGCTTTCCTTGATTTCTACCACCTCCCTATTCGAGCCGCACAAGCCGTCAAGAATGGAGGCTCAGTCGATCCGATCGCGTTGGTTGAGAGGGCGGTACTTTCATATCCGACGATTGTCATGCTGAGCGGACAATACCGTGGACACAATTTCAATGGATTGATTAATGCTAATGAGTTGTTTCTGAAAGTGGCCTTTATCAAGGATGTGCTGGGTCTTTGGGTCAATGAAGGGGGATTAGGCCGTATGGGGAGGAAGAAATTTGTGAAATGGAATGGGGTGGAGGAGAGGGGGGGGAAGCTTGTTTGGGTTACTGTGGGGGCAAAGGGAGGAGACGCTCGGTATGAGATGCCTGTCGTGAAGACCGAGAAGTGAGGTATGAATTCTTTACTCTAGGATTGGTTTTGGGTATATTTGGGAGTTGCACCTGGTGTTTTTGCGAATTCTTGAACGCGAAGCGTAGCATTGTCTTGGGGCATCTTCATCAATGCAGCGATCAAGCCAGCATGGTGTTATGGCGTTCAGATCCAGCATTTTTTGGATCCAGCGTTCGGCTTTGGGTGTCAGAAAAGCAAGTATCGTAAATTGCATAGGATAGCAAATGGGGTATCTGATCGTTCCAACCCAGTACGAAAGCAGAAAATCATGATCCAAGCCAGTGACGCAAGACGCAATGTTTAATCGAGCGAAAACAGATAAGCCAAGCACGCCATGCAACGCTATGCAGCAGCCATATATTGACGAATATGAGGTAAAAGCAGAAAAGCGATAGATGCGAATAGATCAATCAGCCTTCCATCGCATCATGTTGTGATAATATCCCGGCTAGATCACACTCCAGCTCCCCCTCCATCTCCTCCTCGGCCGCCATACCCTCGATCCGATACTGCGTCTTCACCATCTCCTTCAGCGTCTCTTCCCACGCCTTAACCTGAACTGCAGCCCGTGTTGAGAAGGCTGAGCTGATGATGCCGGTGCGGATGAAGTCGTCTGCGCTGCTGTTCAAGAGAGCGGTGAAGTTGAGGCGTTTGGTGTCGATTGGTTGGATGAGATTGCCGGTGTAGTTGGTAGACTGGATAGTTTCGAAGGGGAGGAGGGACGTTTTCGTGCGTTTGAATTTTCCGTGGGCGGGGGGTTTTTGGTGTTCGGTTTCTGAAAGGTGTGCGGTGCGGATGAGGTGCGCGCGAGGGTCGTTGGTTGAGAAGTGGGAGGGGTCTGAGGATAAGGGTGGGGGGTCGGCTGAGGTGTGGAGGGCTGCTATGGCGGCTTGTTGGCGGTTTTTGTGAGGGGAGGTCGTGGGGATGGTGGAGTTTTGAGCCAGGGTTTTCGCTGTCTGTCGACGAAGGGATTCTCGGTGCTGTTGCGTGGCGAGATGCTTGCGGGCTTCGCAGTCTAGGGTTATTGCTAGGTCTGGATGTATAGGTGGGTCTTGAGTCTTTGCCGGTGGAGAGACGATAGGCACGTCGTCTTCGTCATCTCGGAGTATGGGAGGTTCAGGGTGTCGTTGTCGCTGCCTTACTTGGTGGGATTGCTTGCGTTTCGGCTTGTCGCCTGTGTCGAACCAGACTTTCTCCAGGTCGTTGACCGGTGCAAACTGTGAATGGTCGGAGCTGAATTGCTGCTGCTGCCGTCGGGGTACTGCCTTTCGCCTGGGCCTCTCACTTATGTCAGGGATATCGCTTAAAGGGGTTCCTCTGGGAAGAGTCCGAGCAGAGACAAAGGGGCCTGCAATGGGGACATCTGGTGGGCTCATCAAATTTCCCGAGAGCTGATCTTCGTCGGGTAGTTCGTACTCTTTCTGGTGGCTTATGGAAGACCTCTGGACCCAGGCGTCCAGAGCTCCTCGGCCAATAGACTCTCGATTCGAAGGTGACAGATCCTTCGTTGTAACGTCCGCTTTGCCTTTTCCGCGAGCTCTTAACGGGAACGGGAACGAGGCTAGTGGAGAAGAAGCAGGCTGGAGTAGGTCTTGAGGCTGAGACCGTCTAGGTGTGGGCAATCCTGATGCTGACAGAGATGCATGGTGGCCTTCATCTGAAAAGGGTTCCGAAAATTCACCAGCGTCGCCCGCTTGCCGGCGTGGAGTAGGCAACTGATTGTTACCATCAGCCTCAACAGCATGGTGTCGCTGGGAGCCATGGGCACGCACTGGTGGATTTAGCTTCGCAAAAGCCCATGGGTTGGACACTTGAATGCTCCTAAGGTTGGCTTCTTCCTCCAAAGTCTCGCTTGGAGTTGGCCGAGCAGGCGAGTCTGGGAACTCATCAACATCATCATCTTCGTCCTCATCATACATTGATTCTCTCCACGTGGAAACTTTCTCATTTGATACTGCTCTGCTGTCGACATCGTCCTGAGCCGACTTTGTAGCAAAAGGATGGCCATTGAACCTCTTACCAGGATCATTTACTGCAGCGACGGCAGCTTTCCCTTTGGCACACACTTTGAGTTCTGCCTTCGAAGGCGTAGAAGTCCTAGCCTCGTGTGGAAAGATTTCTGGAACGGGTGTATCGGATGGTTGCTGAAGCTTGAATGTAGACCGGCTATGTGATTGAGGGTCCCAAGAAGATCTATCTAGAGGTGGTCGGGGCACCAAACTCTTGAGCCGGGACGGAGAATGTTTCCTTGCGAGCATGAGCGCAATGCCTGAAGTTTTGGGAGGAGCTTCAGGGCCAGCAGCATGGGTCGGACCAGATTTCAGCTCGCCGTAGACGCTTCCGAAGAACTTACCGACCAAGGAAACGATGCAATCAGCATCTGTGAAGAGCACATCATCTTTAGCCGGCTCAACGTTTGCATCGTAGCTGCCTCTAGGGCATATAATGTTCATATAGAGGAAAGGATCTGTGATCTTTGCGTCTGCACTGGTGACGCTAGCAGAGCGAAGCTGAGATTTGTAAATAGACGTTATCTTTTTCAAGGCCCCTCTTGCACACGAAACGGGTCTTGAGTCCACAGACAAGTATTGACCTATGTTGCTGATGATTGAAGTGTCTGTAAGATTACGTAAATTGTTATTGATCAAGCACCCGATGTTTTAATGTACGCAAACATACCACAATCCTGTTTAGCTAATACAGCTTCGAATGTGTAGTTACATGCTTGGTCGTTTTCGACTTCAGATACCTCAGAAGTTGAATCGATTCGTTGTCCACTGCTACACCAGACTGAACGTGTCCACTGACATTGATTTGTGAGTTTCTTACCCATGATATCCACAGCAGCACTGAACGAATTCGTTTCGACTTTTGAATTGCCTGCGTTTATTGGATACTTCCAATTCGCTTTCTCGTCCTTTGCTTTTACTACCTTCAAGGAGAGACGTAAACGAGGCCTCGCAAGAGCGTAAGCTTGCAATGTCTTTTTTATTTTGGCTAACGTCTTGCTTGTAAATTTTTCCGCAGCGTGTCTACGCACGGGTAGAGCTTCAAGAAAGTTCTCGACTCGCACAGTTGTTCCCATAGGAAGCGATGTACGCCTTTCGCTGGCATTCTGTGAGCAATTGGCCGCTACCTGTGAACATGCATACCTCACAATCCGGCCCTGGCGATCAAATCTCATCTCAGAAGCGGTCTCTTCACCTTCGATCCTGGTTGCAATCGTTAAGCGACCGCTCATCTCTGCAGCACTGGCCAATGCTACCCCTCTGAAGCCTAACGAACGCCCTCCGATTGTTCGCAGTTCGTCAAGATCCCTGATTTTACTTGTGCAATGTCTTTGGCAAATCAGGGGACGATCATCTGGACTAATTCCGCGGCCGTTGTCCTTGACTCGGATATCATCCAAGGCATTGGTAGATATTTCAACGGCAATAGCAGTGGCGCTGGCGTCGATAGCATTGTCCAGAAGCTCTTTCACCAATGACGAAGAGTCAGTGAGCGCCTGTGAAGACCCAATGGCACGGACGGTCTGAGTAGGCAGGGCTGCAATGGGCATTGTGGTCTAGGTGGAGGTAGATGGTGTGTATTTGAATGACACTTGTTTGAAACTTTGTGTGGCATCTAACCATCCCTTTAGGCCATCGCCATCGCCTACGCGATACGAAAGCGTGAACAGAGACGGACGGTGATTATGCAATGGAGGTATGGACGCCTCAAGGGTACCGGCCCAGAAGACATGAGCCAATATATGTACTGGCTCAATCTGGACTTTTCAATAGAATACCTAGATGTCACGCGTGAGAATCGAGAGTAATAGTACAATCCTGACAGGACCAGGTGGCCGCTGAAAGAGACGGATCGAGGACTGAAGGACCAATGAGATCGATCCAATTGCGATCAAGAAAGCTTGGCGCGGAATCCACGACTTTCACTCTCCTGCTCTCTCGTCACTGGCCTCACTACATACTTTCCGGAGGCATCTCCATTTGGAAATGCGGAATCCCGCTCTGCTTCTGCCTGTCATGGGAGACGCGCGAGCTTTAGGCGAGCCGGATCCTGCATTTTCCAGGCTGCTTCAACGACTTCGCCTAAATACAAAGTGGCGGAAAAAGACATGGGAGTGTTCTTGATGCAGAGAGGGTGATGGAATTTGAGGTGACCTGTCCTTTGTGAAGTTCGCCTCGTGCCTGCTTTTCAGATCTCGATGTCATTTCAGGGTCTCGACGCGATCTACCACCAGATCTCGATCTCAGCCAGCCAGATTCACGTGCGGACCGTTGGCTCCGCACGAGATGGCAGTCGTCATTACGAGATGTTCTCACATAATTCTAGAAGTCTCACTGGCGATACGGAATACCTCTCCTCTCGAAGCTCGGCGCCTCTCCCTCACTTATGTGACCGAATACGACAAGTCCAGAGCGATATAATTCGTCTATCTCTTAGACTGCCTACCACTACAAGGAAGGGAGCGATTGAAAACCAGTACCAGATCCTGTGAGCTCTAAACCATCGTCCAGTCGACCGGACCAGACGAGATTGAAAAGTACATCATCTGCGGGCAAGCGAGGCTCGCTGACTCCCAACGCCTGTACTCGCTGCAAGAAGGCCAGGATAAAAGCAGGCAAAGGAACACTCCTACCTCCTGAGGTCCGTGCTGAACGGTGGAAAGTGCGGTGGTGATCGACCGATATGCAAAAGCTGTCTCGATCGCAAGGTTCCGGACCAATGTCGTTACGAACTACATCCCAAAAGCGCCAAGGAAGAAATGGTGCGCAAACTCCAAGAGCTGCACGGGGAGACGGACTGTTTGGAAAAGGCATTCAGTAGTGCTCGGCAAAAGAACGTGTGGCTGGAAGTAGTCATGTCGTCCTTGAAACATGGTAATAACTCTAATGAGATGATTCGACGGATCAGGCGAAATGATTCTTATCAATCTATCGCTCAATGGCTGCGTCCGTCCTTGATGGAGCGAATTGTACAACGGGGTTCATTAGATAAGGTGGGAGGAGAAGGGCAACCGTCCTCGAGGACAATACTAAGTATTGCCGAAAAGGGCAAGGGTCTCGAGAGCGAAGTCGGTCCAGCTGTCTCTGCTCCTTCGCAAGATCCTCCTTCGGAAAGTCGGAATCGTATGGACATTCAATCAATGATGAATATAGACTGCTAGAAGTCCCCACCTGGGCGTGAAGTTCGTATGATCTCGTTAGTCGATACCGGTCGTCTGTGACCACAGATTGAGAAAGTTCGACCTGATTGGTCCGAAAGATTACTAATCGATATCTTAGGAATCTCCACCGAGCAACCAATTTCATCATTGAGGTAGCTTGCCTCCTCTACATTAGCACTCCATGTATCAAAGCTTTCTTGGCAGCCTAGCATTCCCATCAGTAGTCAGCCTGATATGCTTCCTCTCATATGGTACCCAAGTTCTATTTGGTTACATTGAGCCACATGCACTTCAGCCAAAACAAACGATCATCTTCAATCTCCTCATTGCTTGCATTTGGGTCACTTATCTTAGAGCCTGTTTCACGAACCCCGGCTTCGTGCCAACCCAAGGGGATACAGATGCGTCATCACAGAAAGGAACGCCGGGTGGCAGACAGAAATGGTGTAAGAAATGTAGAGCTCTCAAGCCAGTACGAGCGCATCATTGCAAGATCTGTAAAAGGTATCAAGGGCATTTCCATAGGAACGGTGAAGATGATACCTGACGTACAGTACTAGATGTATTCCGAAAATGGATCATCACTGTCCATGGACAGTGAACTGCGTCTCCCACCGCACCTTTCCCCATTTCCTCCGCTTCCTATTCTACGCCGTTGCTTCCATGACTTATCTCGAGCGTTTCCTTTTTATTCGAGCCGCCGTGGTCTGGAGAGGGCGTAATCTGCCAAGCGTACGTGTCTCATCAGATTAAAGGGAAGCTTCACGCTTACCCTCCTTCCAGTACCTCGGTCCTACTGCGAGACAAATGACATTTCTATTCCTGTTTCTAGTTGTCAACTCCATGACACTTTTCGCTCTCGCTATTCTCTTAGCTCGGAACATCTGGTGCCTAGGTGGCAATGTGACGACTATCGAGGGCTGGGAGATTGAAAGGCATGAAACACTTGTCTACCGGGCTCGAAAGCTAGGAGGCTATCTCAATGGTCCAGATGGCATGAGACTTAGGCTTCAGAAGCAAGAGTTCCCATACGATATCGGCATTTATCAAAACATCAGACAAGGCATGGGAAATCCTCTATTTTGGCTATGGCCATTTGCGTCGACCCCATCGAATCAATCTGGCTTGACCTTTGAGACCAATGGCTTTGAAGGTAACGAACGATAATTGATCAATGACACCACTGACATGATCCGAATAGATACTTCCATCTCGTGGCCCCCTCCCGATCCTGATCGAATGACCAGGTCTGAACATCGGGTCTCTCGTGACCAGGAATTCATACGTGACAACGAAATGGCTTCCGACCAAGATCGACTTGATTCATTTCGTCAAAGGCAGAATCAAGACCTCAAACGCTTTGACGATGAGTACTCCGCTATTGCTCGTCGAAGAATAGTCCATGACTACGAGAGTGGCCGACAAACCAAGGATTCCGATGCGAGGTCAACGAATGCCTACCGGATACAGAATGGCGTAGAAGGATGGCAAGATTCAGAGGGCGATCGATTAGACGACTTTGGGGTCGACGAAGAGATTGAATTTTATGACGAGGACGAAGTCCCACTTGCTGAAATATTACGCAGGAGGAATGCAAAATCTGCCAACGGCTAATTACTTTGGATTGCTGTGCCAAAGGCAGTCTACCCATGATGGTATCGATAGTCTATTTGCTTACAAGTCGAGCATCTGAAGTGGCGGTCCGATTGAGCCTGCCTCCTGGGTCCCCTGAGCCAACCTGTGTCGCCGCATCCTCGAGACTCAATCCGCATCGACCTTCTCAAATCGATCGAGTCTGCGTGCCACTAATTAGTCATAGGTCTTCAGGGGGACCCAAGCTAGACGTCTGGGGTCTTGGTGGCGAACACGCTCCCCACGATCATCGATGTACGGGGAAGACCTCAACGCTCGGACGGCTATGCGACTAAAGTAGTATCCACGCGCATCTGCACATAAGCATGCGAGTCATCCCTCACCCGTCGGATTCAGCCTCAGTAAGATCTTTTAGTCTGCGGGAAAGCGCCGTCGGATGGAGCATGGTCTCTACCTTGGTCCCACTCATAGTCATGACGACGAGTCTGCTCTCGATATCTACAGAAGACTTTCTCAGCTACAAGCGTCGAATGCATATACCAGAATCCGCAGGCAGAAAGATGGCAAGACGTCATGAACCACGAGGCCAACCGTATCGGGTATCAACGGCCTTACCTGTACTCGTGACGCAGACAGTATTCTTCTGGACGAAAAGACCATTTGGCCAAAAGGGGGGCTTGTTCATATAGATTCGACAGTCGAGGCCTCGCTGGGCTCTGGGTGGTGCTCAGCTCCATTATGAGAGGTCGATGACAATGTAAGGGCGGCCAACTGGACAGTTCTCCAAGCTTCATTGTGCGCTCTTGGCGGAAGCCAACGTTCTCTCCCATTCTCGCACCTTCCCTGGAGTTTCCCCAAGCATCAAAGTACCAACGTTGATTATCTTGAGCCGGGGGTCATCAGGGCAGGGCACACAGGGCACACTCTAGAATACCATCCTGATTCTCCGATCCTCCGACATTCGATCCGAGGCATCCTGCAGACTACGTTACCGTCGAGTCCAGAGGTCTGCCGGATTCAGGGGATTCATTCGATTCAGGGTTAACCCCCACGCTCCCCACGCTGGTTCCGAAAGTCAAATGGTGGAACGCGGCAGTCGAAGCAGGCCTGAAAGGTCCCAGCCGATCTTTGCGGCTCCACCATCTGAGGTACTTTACCCCACGAGATACAATCTTTTTCGTTTCACTCTGATCCTTTGCCAGATCCGTCGTCACTCTAGCCAGCCTTCCGCCTTTTGCTTCACTCTCGCTGACGTTCTGGACAGGCTGTACACACCTCTCACTCAGCTGAGGGTTGCGTATTACGCCCGTGCAACAGTCCACATGATGGCATGAGTGCGCCTTTGGGCTTAGTAAGGTGACCGATGCAGCGACGCACCGCGCACTATCCGCCTACGCCTACGCCTCTGGCTCAATTGGCTGCAAAATTTCCGACGTGCGGACGGATCACGGGGCGCAGTATCCACTCGAACCCAAATGCCGCAACGCCTTCCGGACATGCGAACACAAAGGAATAACCGCCACGATCGCATGCTGTATGGCCGTGTATGTGGGAGTGCCTGAGTGTGGGAATGGGAGAGAAGAGTGTGGGGTACGGAAGCGAGTTGTGCATATTTCCGGGCCTGGGCCTCTGATCTGCACATGACATCTCCTTGCAGCCTCACCCACCAATGAATGGCCATATGCAGGGAAAACAACAGGGAAAATTCTGAACGCTGCAGAAACGCTCGCTCCGAGGTCTCTCCACTCCCTTCGAATTTCTCTTACCCTTTTCATGTATCAGTTTACCAGCCAGCGACGCCATGCTGGACCTTTTGGCCATGTTGGACCCCCACGGCCCGGAGGTTTCTTTGGGTGCTCGGACCTCCATTTCGCTGATCTTGATAGAGTTTCAAACTACAACGAGTGCGAACTACTTAACCAGAGCACATCTCTTCCTTCCACAGCTCATGATGGCCTCGTGCATTGGACTTCCCGTCGTCTTATCATTCACTTCTCGTCCTGCTCCGGCCGTACTCGAGTATTCGCACCGCCACAATGCCGACTTATAAGGACGTCTCTCCCGCGGGCAGCTTTCACCAAGACGACCATCTACACATGTCGTTGCCATCTCTCGCGGGAACACCAGGAGCCGTCGACTCGCCCTACTCGCAATCCAGCGATTCCTTGCACAGCACAGCTGCCTCTTCGATCGAAGACGTCCAAATGGGCCGCCCGTTGACACCTGGGGTCTATGTGCCTACCGTTGCGTTCTTCAAAGACAATGAGGACCTCGATCTTGTCACCATCGGGAAGCATGCAGTGAGGCTTGCCAAGGCCGGTATAGCAGGCCTGGCTACTCAGGGATCTAATGGCGAAGCAGTCCATCTGTCCCATGGCGAACGAAAGCAGATTACGCAGACGACTCGCCAGGCCTTGAATGACGCAGGATTCCAATCCCTTCCCGTCATTGTTGGCTGTGGTTCACAATCCACGCGTGAGACCATCGAGCTCTGTCGAGAGGCTTTGGCGTCCGGCGGCGACTATGCTTTGGTACTTCCCCCTTCGTACTATAAGCCCATGCACAAGTCGGACACCATCATCGAGTTTTTCCAAGATGTGGCCGACTCATCGCCCATTCCGATCTTGATATATAATTACCCAGGAGCGGTGGCTGGTATTGATCTTTCCTCGGACGTCATCAACGAACTCTCCAAACATCCAAACATCGTTGGCTGCAAGTTGACTTGTGGTAATACCGGCAAATTAGCCAGAATCGCAGCGGCCACTGATGCAGCAACGCCCTCGGATTCGGGTTCAGGCTTCATGTGTATGGGCGGCTCAGCAGATTTTACTCTCCAGACGCTTATCGTTGGTGGCTCCGGTGTCATTTGCGGAATCGGCAATGTCGCCCCCAAAGCCTGTGTCAAGGTCATTAAACTGTACGCCAGAGGGAAGACGGCAGAAGCGCAGAAGCTTCAGGCGGTCGTTGCACGTGGTGACTGGGCTGCCATCTCTGGCGGGATTGTTGGCACGAAGAGCGCGTTAGGGACGTATTTCGGCTACGGTGGAATTGCTCGCAAGCCTTTGCCAAGGCCGACACATCAGGAGGCCTTGAAATACGCACGTGACTTCAAGGAGATTGTGGACATGGAGAAGGCGTTATAACGACTGTGCACTGGGAGGTATTCTGAAATTTTATCTTGTTTTTTTAGCAAGCGAATTTCCCATCTCTTTTTCACATTTGTCTCTTGGCAAGCACATTGCGGGTAATGAGGAAGTTTTCAAAAGGCAAAGCACAAGGACCATTGGATCTACCTAAGCGCACAAGGCGTTCTATAACAAAATCTTTGCGGTTCTTCACCTCATTCAACAGGTTCGAGGCTAGCAAAATGAATTTCACACAATATCCTTGCAGGCTCATTGACTTCTGCAAACAGCGGAGCTCTCCGGTGCTGCTCTACATTCTACATTAGCAAATCCGCCACGCTGGAGTAGCGGGAACGCATCTTTCGAGATCTAAAAAAGCATTCAGAGTTCTCTTGATTGCCTTGCGAATCATCCTCCGTCGAGGCTCTTGCCTTTGATACCCGGAGAGCATGGAGTGGACATATCCTGCTATCCCTACTACTTCTCGTCCCACTTCATCTAGAAATACCAGGATATGACCACACCGAGTCCCCAGTGCTGACGAAAGGTCTGAGGATTTTGAGATCCATGCTCTGAGGACTGTGCATAGAGCAATCACCGTTCACCAGCAATCTAACAATACGCTAGCAGCTGTCCGGTATACCAAACCGCTGGCTCAAGTAGAATGGCGCCGAAGCTGAGTAACGGCTATCTCAGACCCATCTCATAAATAATGCGACGATTTTCTTTGCAATGGCCGTAGTCATTGAATCATAAGCCTTAGCTGATAAGAGGAGACATTGCTTTATTCCATTTGCACATTTGAGTGTAAGTATATAATTGAGCCTCTCGTCGGACTGCCTTTCAGCCCCACTACCCCGCCAAGCCCACCATACCTTGCATCGTCGGTTCTCATCGACTCGCCAAGTTGGCGTCCACCATTACCATGGGTGGCGGACCGGATCCAAAGCCTGAGCATTTGCTCATCATTCTGCCAGTCCCAGTACCTTCTCAGATCACTGAGAGGATTGAGAAGAAGCATCCGAATATCAAGATCACCTTCAAGAACTTGTCACTGACCGATACGCCCTGGAAAGGCATAGAGGATATTCCTCGAGGTCGGTCTTCAACTCTCCAACTCTTGATCAATACTGTCCATAATGGTCGTTGCTAATATCAAGTCTCAATCTAGAAATCTACAAAGATGTCACCATCCTGGTCACTCTCTCCGCGCTTCCCCCGTCGCCAGAAGACTGCCCTAAGCTAGGTAAGTTCTCTGCACCCAATGGGACAGTATTTAATTGACATTTTCGACACCATTAGAGCTGATACAAGTGTTTTCCGCGGGTACCAACCACATCGCCAAGTCCCCAATATATACCTCCACCTCTATTCCCCTGACAACCTCTTCTGGCATCCACGGTCCCCAAATCGCAGAATGGGTTATTCTGACCGCCCTTGTACACTCCCATCACTACTCTCTCCTACATTCGTGGCAGGAAAACCATGAATGGGGCAAGGGTAATGCTCAAACGACACTCAATACGATGAAAGATAAAGTAGGCCAAAGGTTAGGGGTGCTAGGATATGGGTCAATCGGCCGCCAAGTCGCTCGTGTGGGTAAGGCAATGGGGATGGATGTCATTGCGTATACAGCCTCTCCACGTACGACGCCGGAGTCGAAGCATGACAAAGGCTTCATAGTCCCCGGGACTGGTGACGCAGACGGCTCGCTACCGTCAGCCTGGTACGGTGGACTGGACAAGAAGAGTTTACACAATTTCCTGTCGCAAGATATTGATCATCTTCTGATCAGTGTACCATTGACGAAAGAGACGACTCATTTCCTCGCCGCAGAGGAATTTGAGATCCTAGGCAAGACGCGCAATACTTTCATCAGTAATATCTCCCGTGGTCAAATCATCAACCAAACAGATCTCATTACATATCTACAGAAGTACGCCGACAACGATCCAATCAATGGGAAAGATGGCGGGGGTGGTCTGAGGGGTGCTGCGTTGGACGTTACAGATCCTGAACCACTACCTAAGGAAGACCCGCTGTGGAACGCACCGAACTGTATTGTCACCCCACATATCAGCGGTCTGGGCGATGCATACGTGGATCGGGCGTTCCAGCTCTTGGAGGTCAACCTTGATAGGAGAGAAAAGGGTGAGAAATTGATCAATGTGGTGAATAGGGACCGAGGCTATTAGACGAAGCCTGAAATTAGAGCCACAAATAAAGGCAAAGTCTCACCGTTTGTATAGCTCTTTTGTCGCATTTCCTTTTCATATGATAGACATGATAAGATGAACATCCGGAGCTTTGAGACTTCCTCGATCATGGATTCAAAATTCCCAAGAAGCGGAACCATTGTCAGACCTCTGACAAGAATTGCTCACTAAACCTTGAGGCTATATAGCTGGAGTTGGTTTGAACTTCGGCCTCGATCTCAGTCTCGGCTCCCCATTTACGTCTGTCACTAGTCCGAGTCTGAGAAGGTAGCATCAATGCTCACGGAAAGAGTCCTACTTTCTCTACAAGACAAGCTCCCTCATCATGGCAGATGCCCGCCTGGTAGGCCAAAATTTGCCTTTCTTATGCACTGGTAGTAACCTCAAGAAACGCAGCCATCTCCTCCACATTCCAACCATTCTTCTCCGCCATCTTCATCTGCGTCTCCAAACCCACGTTCTCAATTCTTCTCGCACCCATTCCCATCTCCTTCACAGCACGCTGCAATCATGTCTCTCCCCCCCTCTCCATCTCTATCTCAACTACAAGAAGAAGCCGACCTACTCAATACCGCCAGCACACAACCTCTTGATACTCAAGATGACCCCATGCCATCTCCAACACCCGACGCCAATCTCGCCAGCATGGATAACACGCAGACCGACCGCATGCCATCTCCCACCCCCCACTCAGCTCAAGCCGTTCCCACAACCACGCATACGCAGCCGCAATCGGAATCAGACATGTCACAGCCACCAGACTTATTACTACCGCACCCACCTCCATCACCCGCACCCAGCTCCAAGGCCGCCCCACGCCCACTCGCTCCCACTGACCCCAAGCAAAACACCTCCACCATGCCCCAAACCACCGAGCCGCAACCCACCATAGCCCAACCGGACCCCCAATCAACCCATCCATCAACCCCTCACCACGCCTCAACCCCCCCTTCGCCCTTCGACCCCACCCTCCCCCTCCCACCCTACGACTGGGACGATCTCGCCTCCCGATTCGAAGCCAAGATGGCGGAGTGCGCTAAAGTTGAAGAGGGCATCGAGAGAGAATGGGAGGATTTGGTGGCTGTTAGTTCCCTGCTTTCCCACCTACATGCAGCCCCTTCTTGCTAGTATTCAATGAATACCATCCACCTACTTGATAGATACAAGAGAGGGGGAAATGACTGTACTGTGCGTGACCAGCTTTTCAAAACATGGCAGCAAACAGGCTCCGTGCATGAGGAGGAGAGGGCGGGGAAACGGTACGTTCGACATACTCCCTGGAACGACTCCACGGCACATTACCGACTTTGCATACTTACGTACTGACTCGCCATCTCCCAATCATCACAGCCTCCGCACACGCATCTCCCACGTCCAAACTTCGGAAAGCAAGCTGGAGGAGAAGCAATTCCATCGTACGTTCCCCTTGCCTTCCTCCCTTACTTCTACCTCTACCTCCTAAGGCCTGAAACTGAGGGACAATAGATCTCAAAGTCGTCCAAGCATTCGAGAGTGCGCTTGCCCTTCTCGGTTGAACTCAGTTCCATTGAATCACACTTGCAACCCTTGGACCCTGACATCTTCATCGCCTGATCGTAGGCGCGATAGAAAAGATTGAAATGGATGAGGGGGAGGATGAGGATGGGGAAAGGGCAGATGCAGGGAGGTTGCTTGCGTCTTCGTGTCATCCGAATCGGTGCTCGATTCTCTAGATCGCTAATCATTCCATACTTTTTTGCGAAAGAAAGGAAAATGATGGAAGAGTGTAACATGACATTTCCATACCCCACCCTTGTTTGAGAAAAGGACGAAAGAGTCGCACCCATAGCTGGAAGTCACCACCAGACGCTACCAGAAACCTCACCACCTCACTCATCTCAAAATCCGCCTCCTCAAACCCCCATCATCCTAATTTCCACACACCACTTACAATTTCCACACACCACTTACAATCAAAGCCTCCCCACCCCCCTAACCACCCCCCTCCACCCCTCCCCCCCATCCCCGCCTACATCCCCCCCCCACCACCTCCACCTCCCCCCCTCCCCCCACCTCCCCACAACCCCCCCATCCACCACCCCCCCCCTCCCAACTCCCTCACCAACCCCGCCGCTCCCCCGATAAGCGCGCGGATTCAGCCCCAAATAATGCGGCAGCGTGTTCTGCAGGTGCGATTGCAGGGAGGTGAGGGTGCGGTGGGAGGAGGGGGGGAGGGGGGTCAGGAGGGCGAGGGTGCCGGTTTGGGTGGTTAGGAGGATGCGGGAGGGGTGGGTGGGATTAGTATGGGAGGGGGGGAGGAGGGTGAGGGTGGAGGGGAAGTGGCCGGTGTGGAAGGTTGTGTGGTGGAGGAGGTGGTGGCCGGAGAGGGATTTGGGGTCTGTGGGGTGGTGGTTAGGTTGAGGTCGAGAGAGAAAGCCAGTAAGGGATGATGGTGGAAGGGGGAGGGGGTAGCGTACGTTCGGGATCGAATTGCAGGATATGGAGGTTGCAGTCTGCGTCTGCGACAACCATATAGAGCTGTTTGCCGTCCGGGAGGAAGTCAGCGGCGATGACTTCGATGCGGTGTGGTGATTTGCCGAAGAGGCGGAGTTGGTAGGGTTCTTCCTGTTTATCACACATGTATTAGCCGACTCGATTACTTCATGGTTCTAGCAAGCATACCATATACCCCGCAAACCAAACCCCCTTCACCGCATCCCCCAACAAACACAGCCCCGTCCCCCCCAACTCCCTCGCCACACTAACAAAACACTGCATATCCATAAACGCCACCGGCAACAACGTCCCATCCTCCTTCAACCCCCTGACCAGACACTTCTGCCCCTGCGCCACGAGCATGAATCCCTGGGTGCCGATGCCCGAGATGGCCGTCACGGCGCCCTTGGTTTCTTCTTTGGAGAGGAGCTTGAAGGCGTGGGCGGTGAGGGGGGAGGTGGGGTCGGGGACGACGGGGATGATGGCGAGGATGTAGATGTGGCCGGTGGAGGGGAGGTCGGTGCCGCGGAGGAGGGCGGTGCCGATTACGATGAGGGATTGGCGGGAGTGGGTGTGTTCGGAGGTTTCCAGGGAGAGGGTGCGGATTGTTGTTACGGCTTCGTAGGGTTCGAGGTCGTGTCTGGGGGGGATTAGTTTGGAGTTGTGGGGCCTTGGATCGGGGGATATACTTGTCTATTATTGATAGCGTTTTGCCATCCAGCAGTTTGATGCAGCCTTGTTCAACCTGGGGGAGGAATTTGGTATCTACAACGGTCAGCTTGTTTACTCGTCTGCCCTCTGCGATTTTTGGCATACCTTCTTCAGCCCACTGGTGGTGGAACTCATCCTCGGGCAGCTTAAAGTCAACCACGGTGCTAGTGCCAAGGACGTACGCATCCTGCTCCTCGTGGTAGCTAAGTGCGTGGACCTCTTCACCAAGTGGTATCCGCCGCGTCACCCAGCCAGTCTCGTATCGGCTCTGCAAAGGCAATTGCCCGCGGCGAATTTTGCCCTGGCTCCGTCAGCAGGATTCTCGAATGATGATACTATTCAATCTACCTCTCCATCCGTGTATACGAATCCTCTCTGACAGTCTACAGTGTGAAGCGGAGCGAGGCTCTGCACTTCGCTCTCTGCAAAGTCGAATTCTTGCGGTTGGCTCGAAGCAGACCTGATGATGAAGCTGGGCGAGGAGCCTGGCTTGAATACGGCACTGTAGCCGCCAACATCGTGCAGTACTCGAAGCGACAGATGATGTTGCGCTCGGTCTTCATCGTCCGAACCTCCTGATGAGGCCTTGGGTATGTGAAGATTGGGTATCTTGAGAAATCGAAGTTTGGTATCTTTACTGCCTTCTGTTGGCGCCTGGTACGGCTGATATATGATGAGATCGTCATTTGACGAACGGAGCTAATTAGATTAGAATAATGATCAGCTGTCTGTGAACCTGCAGCTTACAATCAAATACGGTGACTTGTGGGTAGCGTCTCCCAATTCTGTCATTAGAATCTCTGTCAAGCTTTCTCTGGCAGACGATCGTCGAATATTAAATTCTGTCGACAAGAAAGGCGGCAAGAAGCCGAGGCCATCAGCTACATAAACGGGCTTCTGAACATTGAGAAGGCGGAAAACCTAGCGGTGTGTCAGCCAAGATAGCTCATGGACACGCTCGCTGTGCTCCACCCAGCATCGGAAGAAAATATGAAATGTTAAACGTACTTGTAAGCCCCCTGTAGCGCTAAGAAGAAACATGAGTACGTTCCCGGCCTCGTCCTCACTATCGTCTGGGAACTCTAATCGCAAAACGTCATTCGAGTCCTCGTATAAAGATCCAGATCGCCATTGGCCTGGAATGTCTCGATTATCTTCATCGACCTCTCCACGTTCATCCACGGTGAGCAACACAGCGCTTGAGTCATCTCGAATGACTAGGACATAGGGATCTGCAAAATCGGCACTCAGAACCTTGGGCTGAGGAGCATCGCTATCTGGTTCCGTAAGGGGCTGAATCTGGGCAAGACCGAAGTCTGGAAAGGGTCAGCAGCCGAATGATTGGATTTCCAATGGTTATATCTTAGCATAGCACGGCAAAACATTGCATAGGATGGGCATTTGGAGAAAATGGTTTTGTATTGAGGCCTATAGACACGATAGGATGACATGATATCCAGCTTTATAGCAAAACTCTTCAGGGCGCTGTCAGGCGAAATTGAAAAGGAAATTCCCCAACCAGGCCCCATCTGTATGGAGTGCACTTTATGTTTCGAGGCTTCGAGACTTCCGTTCCACCATTTTACAATAACGCCAAAAGAAGGAAAAGTAGGAATAGAGACAAACTCACCTGCGTCATAAGTCCGAATCTGATATTGCGAGATTTGGGCTATCATTGTCCCTCCATTGATGGTACCAATGTCCACAGTATTCCCAGCATCGGCATCGAATTCGACATCTTTGATCTCTTCGATCTCTTTTCCTTTAATGCGGTAAACCATTGATTTCTCTGCCTGACTCTCGTCGATATTGGTTGCCAGAAGATAATTGTGATTAGATCGCTGAGAAGAGTTGGAGAAAGAGTTGCCTTCTGGGGATTGTTTCATGTTGATGGACCATACACTTCTTGCATTAGCAATGCCGTATTGGTCTGCCAGGTTTACATTTATGTCTTGTTGGAAGGTTGTTATAGCACCAGCCCTTCCGCGACCGCTAGTAGTCATTATGCTCATGCCTACGCTCATGTTTTTAGGTGGAGATGCGTCCGACGTATTCTGCGGCGACGTCCGCAAAGCAACATCACTCATCGGCCCTACGTTCATCAACGAATCGTGCACTCGGAAGACGTAGTCTGCTTCGTCGACGATAGATGTCGAAGACACTTCTTCCGCAGACTTGTGATCTGGTCTATTGTCAGTGTACAAATCATCTTCGTCGTCTTCTAAGTCGTCTTCATCCAAGTCCACGTCCTCGTCCTCGCCACCATCTAGTTCCATCTCTATCCTGGATCGCTTTCTTTTCAGTCGATCCTGTTTTCGAGACCAGCCAAGGATGGTAGAATCGGAATCTTCACTGCCAATGAAAAGTCTCCCACGACCGATGATCGATGCCGATGACGGACCAGCGAGCAAAACACCGCCTCCATTCTCCGCGTGCACCCGGCGCATCGAAAGACCAGAGACTGACCTACCATCTATCATGAAAGATAGGATGGCGAGTTCACCTGTCCTCAGGATGACCAAAAGCTCGGTACTATCGACGCCAAGCTCCTTCACAACGCAATCCTCCAGTCTAATGTTCAGGTCTGATTGATCAGCAAGTGGGAAAGATGTTGACTGTTTTGCAAAAACGTTGACAGCAATGCCGGTTGACTTTCCGGACTGATCAACATGTATGACCTCATTGCTACCGACAAGAAGAGCTCCACCAATGCTTCGCAGAAGGGGTATGACTGCGAACAAATCCCACGGAAGATTGTTCACCGACAGCAAAGTGGTCGAGGCTCGCTGCTCTAGGTCGAGAGTGTAGACTGCATAGGAGACATTATCACGTCGTTCATGAAGCAAAGCTGACGAACTTGCGACTTGGGAGTATAATACACCAAAAGTCGGCTCTCGATATTCGTAAAGAAAGGCAAGATGTATTGGATTGGATAGCGAAGGATCCAATGCAAGCAGAGAAAGTACAAAGGACGCAGCATAGGGCGTTTTTTCAGTGGAAGCATCATCCATGGTATTCATCGTAGTAGACGGATTTTTTTCTGGTCGTTCGCCATCAATATCGGGATCGTAGTCATCTGTGATGAGATCATCTCCCATTTGATGAAATGGAAGGATGGCCAGACGCCTTTTCCCAAAACTTAGTATCGCACATCTACTGCTCGGATCCACGCTCAGATAGTTCCTGCACTGTCCCAAATCCGGTTCCCATGGACTACTTAATATGTCTTCGCGTTCATAGTAGTGAATTGAAATGGTAGAGACGCTGAATCTTTCAGGGTCCCACTCGACTAAGCTGAGTTTGGCGTCTCTCAGAGCTACCAGCAATGCTTCTCCCCCGGACTTGGATTGTAGGATCTTGACTCGAGCAAGAGACGTAATTGTACCAGAGAGCTCGTATTGTGCGACCAGGACTAGTTTCGTCGTAGGTAATCGGTCACCCTTCGAAGTCGCAGTATCTGGATTGAAGTCGTCCAATACATTGGGGGTCTCATGTTTTATCCGGCTAGAGCTGTGCGGGACACTGCTCGAGGATCTGTCGACGGCGTGAGTGACAATTGACTTCAGTGAGTAGATTTGTAGCAGTGATGTCTTCGCGACAACTAGATTATTTGTAGAAGCGGAAAGGAAAGGAAGTGAGTGTGAGTGTGTAACAGCTGTAGGAGGCGTGAGCTCCGTATAGCATTGCATTTTTTCAGTCCGCTGCCGGTAAGGCGCTTATCGAGCCATCTCATGTCATTGAGAGAGGGCCATTCTCGGACATGGAGAATAACGTTATTGTCAGGAATGTTGGTGAAGTATGATACAATTGAACGTGTCGAGTCGCGCCTGTAGGCTGTAGTTCTACTTGAAAATCGAGGCTTTGGGCCACAGGCAAGGGCGATCTGCAGGATGACGCTTGGTGCCAAGAAGCAGCCACAGCAGGTTCCAACCCAAACACTGCCCCCGCTCAAACTCCGCATTCCACATCACCGCAGTGTGCTTTTCACTCTTTCACCTATCTTTCTCAAGGTGCCTCAGTCATGGCGCTCATCCAGTCGACCCTTATTTGGGTTGTCTATGCCATCGTGGTGGTCCTCCTTGTTGCGATAGCTTCAGTGTTTGTCTATGTCTACCAAGCTCCTAGGGAGAGGTCAGCTTCTGTGACCATAGTATGCATCCTCACGTTGACTTCGCTACTTGCGACGGTGCTGCTGCTTCCAGTCGATGTTGCTCTGGTATCTTCTACGACTTCTTCAAAACTCGGCCGCAGGAAAGATTGGGCTACACAGAATGAAGTCGATACAATAACCCTTACCTTGAGAATCGTCTACTACACGCTCTACTCCCTTGACGCTCTCCTCTGTCTCATTGTGGTCCCTTTCACCTACTTTTGGTACGAGGAATATGATGAAGTCGAGTCCGAAGAAGGAAGACAAACGTTGGGGACAAGGTTTTGGGGCGCGTTCAAGTACACAATCGCTTTTATTCTACTAGTCGTCATTATTTTCCTCGTCGGCTTCTTTGTGCCTATCGCGAAGGATCGCAAAGGCGCTCACTATGATCTCGACTTCTTCAAGCACATACTTGAAGACGAAAACCGTGAGTGCCTATCTAATCCAAGAGCTGCCATTTGCTAATTCGACTCCTTCGCAGACGGAGAGCGAGCCTTGACTTTTGCGCTTGGTCTTCTGATCACAATCGGGACATTGATCTACGCTCTCTATACTGGAGCAGGCTTTGCACTCCTACCGGTCGCCTTCATTAAATCCGCACCTGGGATATCTGCACCTACTTTAAGCGCAAATACCGCCTCAGAGCTCGAACAGAACCGTGAGCGTCAACGTCAGCTAGAGGGTCGCAACGCTGGGCGTGACGACGGATTACCTGCAAAGGATCGACGAGAGTTGGATGCACTGGTCCGAGAGGAGCGAACGCTTGTACGCCGCCAACGCCTTGCGGAGGAGGCAGCGGGAGAGGGACACGGCTGGCTATTAAAGACTTGGACCAAGATTGAGGCAGTCTTCCGCCCAATCAAGTTGCTCGGCGGGATACTGTTAATGGTTGTGGCCATATTCATCTGGGTCTCCATGCTCCTAACGTTCATTGATAAGGCCAAAAACTCGGTCTGTAAGAGCCGTTGCGGATACGTACTCGGTCACATCAATATTTTCAATCCGATGAACTGGATATTCGTCAAGTCGGCCAAGGTCTTCCCCATAGATTATGTCGTCTTCCTACTGGTAGTCCTACTCTTCTTCTCTAGCTCTGTGGTGGGCATAGCAAGCATTGGCATTCGCTTTCTCTGGCTCAGGATCTTCGAAATCAGGAAAGGACACACATCGCCCCAAGCGCTCCTTCTCGCTACAGTACTTCTCACACTGATGGCTTTGGCCATAAACTACTCTATGGCTATGATAGTTGCGCCTCAGTACGCTCACTACGGACCGCAGACCTTCTGCGACCGCCCGCTTCGGCATCCTGATGATCAACCTGATTGCACTAACCATACGAGGGCGATAAAACCTTGCTCCGAAGTGTCAACGTCCCAAGCCGCCATCAATGTCTGTACACCTAGCGTAGTCAGCACGTTTCTCGATAGCATGACTGTCAATTTCTCTTTCTTCGGCGCTGTGGATTTTTGGGCCCAAATCGGATTCTTAGGTACGTGAATATGCCGTTTGCTGCACTACAAATTATGACTGAGATTTAATAGCCGTTTATCTTATCATTTTCATCACCTCCCTTGTCCGGACTCCGAAGATGAATGAGTATCAACTGGATCAGGACGCGGAGGAAGACGAGGAAGAAGGCTTGCTCGCTTCCACAGGCCGTAGATTTGGTGCTACTTGGCAGGATATTACTGGCCGAGCAAAGGTACAGACTGGAAGTGCAGGGAGACGTTCTGGAGAAGTCGATGGTGAAGAAGATTGATCAATGGTTCATTGGTAACGACTGAAAGCAGTCATGAAATTATTGCTGAGCATGGCGTTGATCGGTGTGCATACATAGCGAAACGAGACGGTATGTATTATATACATGGAAGGATTGCGAATACTTTGCCTAAACCAAGTCCATTTTATTCATGGCACACATAGCCGGTCGCATATCGTATTACAAGTTTGTGAATATGCCAAGAGATCAGCCCTACCATGGTTATCCTTTGGCTGGCTCAGATCTCTAACCCCGGGATAATCTAATGTACTTGCCCTCCCACGTCGCAAGACCCATCCGCTATTGCTGCAGTATGGACTTGAAATGGGTGCCGAGTCTCCTTCAGATGACGATAGCGCCCTGTTTGCACGATTGAACGCTTTGAAGCAGTCGAATGTTTCATTCGGCACATCCATCCAGCCATGGAAATCTGAAGTGCCTTTGGAATCTCAAGAATCTCCAGACGACTTGCTTGAACGCTTCCAACGACTGCATGGCAAAAATTCCGCGAATGGTCAAGAAAATGCTTTCGCGCTCGCTACGGCTGAGGGCGAGAATGAGCCGCCCTCGCCTACGATTGAAGAACTCCTCGCTGAACTAGGTCCGGAAGACCAGTACACCATCAACGATGACGACCTGAAAGAGGCGAATCAGCTTCTCGCGGAAGCTAAGCAGACTCCTCCTGCCAATGCTTATCTCCAGGAGCCACAGCCTAAGCCCACTACCGACAAAGAGAGCAAGAGCCTTGCTGGAGGTGGGGCATCCCCAGCGCAGGATCAGGACGAAGATGCTGAAGCAGAGGCCTCACTTGAACGTATCTTAGACGAAGCGAAGCTGGAGAAGGAGGAAGAGGCGGCCTCGTCCCGAACGTTGCCTCGCCCTGACACCGTATCCTCTTTTCCTTCGCCCCCTACAGACTCGTTTGCCTCGCTGAAGTTTCCTTCAACTCCGGACACCCCGTTACGCTCGTTCGACCTTCCTTCAACCCCATCTGCGCCTCCTTCTACTCGCAAGGCTAGACTAACGCCTACCGGATTTTCTGACAAGGAAATTGACTCTTGGTGTATAATCTGCTGCGCTAATGCGACAGTCAAATGCTTTGGCTGTGATGGGGATTCATACTGCTGGGGTTGCTGGAGGGAAGGCCATGTTGGACAGGATGTTGGCTTAGAGGAGAAGAATCATGTTTGGTATGTGTTCTCGACAAATCCATCAGCGCTCTTATGGAAGCATGCGCACCAAAGGTCTCATCGGCCAGTCTCTTGGATGTAATCTATTGCTGACGTGGTCTTGTGGATTAGGGAGCGTGTGTTGAAAGGGAAAGCCGGGAAGGCCTAGAATTACGCATCTTCTATCATTCAGCATGTTGGTGATCAAGGCCAAACTCTGAGAAGCACATGGCGCCGCGCTTTACCGAATTAGGTGACACAAAGTCTTAAGCCTTGCACTCCAGGACACCGCACCCTCAGTCTAGCTTACCCGCTACACTACACGAAACAGTCATTGCATAAATTTTAGGTAATTATAGGATTTGCGGACTTCTTGGCAGTATAGCGTGTCCGTTTGTTTGAAGCCTAAGGGTTCGGAGGAAATGTTAGCCCGTTTTTGGCGCTTTCTCGCTTACAACTCAGTCCTACCCTTAATGCAAACAACGGTGAAATCAGAACCCGATTCTGATTCGGACTGGAAAACATGTCCTTTACTTTCTCCTATATAATTACTGTTGTCTCATTCTCCTGGTGCTGTATATCAAAGAGCCCATCTGTATCTTTCTTGCAGAACTTTTGCTCTGTTTCCTGTCGGTCACCTCCCTATTCACATACACAGCCCTCAGCACCTGTTGCTCTTCTCTCCAACCCCAGTTATGATGGAATCGAAGAAGAACGATCCTAGTGAGGCTGTTGGTGGGAATCCCATCACCCCCCAAGTCTCCATTATACATAGAGATGCGGACGACAGTGCATCAACGCAGTCTTCCTTGCACCAAGCCAAGTCTGTCGGCGTCTCGGAGGTCGAGTTTCAGCCCTCAAGGAGACTCTATGTAGCGTTTGCTACTCTGTCAGTGATCACGCTCATGGTGGCCCTTGATGGGACCAGCCTTTCTGTTGCGTTGCCGGTAAGTCTCCTGACGAAACCCCTATCTCGAGTAGTTTTATAATATCACGATGCTGATCGCGACATACAGATCATAGCACAAAAGCTCAGAGGCACTGCGATTGAAGCTTTCTGGGCCGGCACTTCCTTTCTTCTATGCTCTACAATATTCCAACCGAGCTTCGCATCGTTCTCGCACATATTCGGCCGTCGACAGACCATCATGGTTGCCCTTGTCTTCTTCCTCGTCGGCGCTATCGTCGCCGGCGTCTCCAAGAATTTTGGCGCTCTCCTGGTTGGCAGATCCCTTCAAGGTATCGGCGGTGGTGGGCTGATCGCCTTAACCGAGATTGTGGTCACTGATTTGGTTCCACTGAGATTAAGAGGACAATGGTTCGGCATCATTAGCGCAATGTGGAGCATTGGGTCAGTGACAGGGCCCATAGTTGGTGGTGCATTTGCACAGAAGGTTACCTGGGTGAGGTTACTTGCGGAGTATTAGGCGTGATTTGGAGCAAGCTAATCTCCGATCTAGAGGTGGATCTTCTATCTCAATTTCCCTTTCGCCGCTCTCGCTATGGTCCTTGTCCCAATTACTCTGAGATTAGCATTCAAACAGACCAACCTCAGAGAGCAGCTACGGCGGGTGGATTGGATTGGCTCCGTTCTCTTCATTGGTTCAACGACTAGTTTCCTCATCCCAATCAGTTGGGGAGGTGTCTCCTACGCGTGGGACTCATGGCGAACGCTAGCACCGCTCATAATTGGTATCATCGGTCTAATCTTCTTCGTCATATTCGAAGAATTTCTGGCAAAGGAGCCTCTAATCAGAATGGATGTTTTCAAAAATCGAACGAACGCTGCAAGCTACTTTGAGACGGTATTCCACGGAATGATACTTTGGTGTATTTTGTATTATCTTCCTCTGTACTACGAAACCGTCAAAGGCCAGACGCCAATTCTAGCTGGCATAAGTCTTTTCCCGGAGACATTCACCGTGGCTCCGACAGCCGTAGTCACTGGAATTCTCATCACCAAAACGGGCCGTTATCGCTGGGCCATCTGGGCAGGGTGGTTCTTGACCACACTTGGCTCTGGCCTGCTCTGCTATCTCAAAGTAGATACCTCAACTATTGCATGGATCTTCCTCAATTTGGTAAGCGGGCTAGGGATGGGTATGCTTTTCCCCTCGATGGCATTCTCAATACAAGCAGCTACGCCGAACAAGGACCTTGCGTTCGCTGTCGCCTTATTCTCATTCTTCCGTGCCTTTGGTCAAGCAATTGGTGTCGCTATTGGTGGCACCATCTTCCAGAACCAGATGAAGAAGAAACTGCTCACATACCCCCTGCTCGCTCCTCAAGCCGCAGAGTATTCTGCGGATGCCTCCAGCTTAGTACAGGTTATCAAAGCAATGTCAGCCGGCGAAGCCAGGACTCAGCTCGTCCAGAGCTACGCAGATGCTCTCCAAATTATTTGGGCTGTCATGACGGGCTTGGCGTTTCTGGGTTTTCTATCCAGCTTTTTGATCAAGGGCCTTGATCTAGATCGCGCTCTTGAGACAGAGCAAGGAATGACGAGTGAAAAGACAACAGAGCAGAAAGATGATGAGGAGAAATAATGGAGAAGGGGTCGAAGGGATAGTTTTGGTATGACTGAGCTGAGACGTGTATAAATATGATGGATTTCTTTTTCATGCATCTATTTTCTGTCAGACATAAGGAGCGTCTATCGGAGTAATCTAATGTATGTTCCCACTACTTTGCGAGTATCCCAACTTCGGTAGGCGCATAGGTTCTTAGAGACCGAGCCTCTTCCCGACCTAGAAAATGGTCATCTTCACTGTAAATGTAAGATTATGCAATCAAACACTTTGTGGGCCCATAAAGCTACGCTGAGAGAAAAACGTAGATCGCCACTGCTTGTGCCTGTGGCGGAGTCATTGATTACGACGAGCGGCCGGAGGCAAGGCCAATTCTTTGTCTCTGCGACCCGCGCAACTGCAATATGGGATTCAACATTACCATAAAACTCCACTTTCGCAACACGATTGAGCAAGCGTACCACGATTTCAAATGACCTAATCCTTGTCTCGATGATTTCTCATTGCTGAGTCCTGCATTTTCCGGCAACCTCGCAACTTGTGGTGCAGCGGAAAGACGAGGCCTTGGCTGAAGGTGCGGAGGGTAGCCTAAGATGGTACGCAAGTTCTCGAGAGGTTTAATTCAGATATTGGGCTCATCATAGTCTTTTGAAGGCAGTCACAAAGCGAGCCGGTCGAAAGAAGGACGCCAACAATGCTCAAGCAGCCAGTAGCGGCGGGGGACAGCCCCAAGTTAAGAAAGCTATATTCGAGAGTACAAAGAAGAAGGAAGTCGGGGTCTCTGACCTTACGCTGATTAGCAAGATCTCGAATGAGGCCATTAACGAGAATTTGAAGAAGCGATTCGAGAATGGAGAAATATATGTACGTGGGGCAGGCATAGTCGGCAACGGAAGGAGGAAACAGTGCTGATTGGAATCGTAGACCTACATTGGCCATGTACTGGTCTCTGTCAACCCATTCCGGGACTGTGAGTACCTGGGACAGCTGATAGGAGGGGACGGATCAGTTGACAAAAGGCAGTGGGCATCTACACGGATGCTGTACTCGATTCCTACAGAGGGAAGAATCGACTAGAGGTCCCACCCCACGTCTTTGCTGTCGCAGAATCCGCCTATTACAATATGAAAGCCTATCAAGATAATCAATGTGTGATCATATCCGGGGAATCAGGAGCAGGAAAGACGGAGGCCGCCAAACGGATCATGCAGTACATTGCCAACGTGTCCGGGGGGACCGATTCTTCGATTCAGCAGATCAAGGACATGGTGTTGGCCACAAATCCATTGTTGGAATCATTTGGGAATGCGAAGACATTGAGAAACAACAATTCCTCGCGGTTTGGGAAGTATCTGGAGCTCCAATTCAATGCGCAGGGCGAGCCGGTCGGAGCAAATATCACGAATTACTTGTTAGAGAAATCCAGGGTTGTGGGTCAAATTACGAATGAACGAAATTTCCATATTTTTTACCAATTCACGAAGGCTGCATCATCAAATCATAGAGGTAGAGCGAGTGAATGGAAAGAGAATGGACGTAGCTAAACTTCTTACAGAGATTTTCGGTGTACAGCAACCTCAATCATATACGTATACGAGCCGATCAAAATGCTTCGATGTACAAGGTATTGACGATAATGCTGAGTTCAAGGACACACTCAATGCCATGAAGGTCATTGGACTATCGCAAGGCGAGCAAGATAACATTTTCCGCATGTTGGCTACCATTTTGTGGCTAGGAAATGTCACGTTTCGCGAGGACGACAGTGGGAATGCGATGATTACCGACCAGTCTGTGGTAGACTTTGTAGCTTATCTCCTCGAAGTAGACGCTGCACATGTCAATAAAGCATTGACATTGCGAGTTGTGGAGACCAGTCGAGGAGGACGTCGCGGCTCCGTCTACGAAGTCCCTCTGAATCCGACTCAAGCGACAGCAGTACGAGACGCTCTAGCAAAAGGGATATATTTCAATCTCTTTGACTGGATTGTCGACAGAGTTAATGCTTCGTTGAAGGCCCGAGGATCAATCGCTAATTCCGTAGGAATCCTGGATATCTACGGTTTTGAGATCTTTGACAAGAATAGCTTTGAGCAGCTTTGCATCAACTATGTCAACGAGAAGTTGCAACAAATCTTCATTCAATTAACGCTGAAGACAGAGCAGGAAGAATACGCCAGGGAACAGATCAAATGGACTCCCATCAACTACTTTGATAACAAAATTGTGTGCGAGTTGATTGAGGAGAAACGACCTCCAGGCGTTTTCGCTGCTCTGAATGATGCCTGTGCCACTGCCCATGCAGATTCTGGTGCTGCAGATTCGACTTTTGTTCAAAGACTCAATGCTTTGTCATCGAATCCTCATTTCCAACCCCGGCAAGGCCAATTCGTCATAAAGCATTATGCTGGTGATGTCAGCTATGCTATCGAGGGAATGACGGACAAGAACAAAGACCAGCTACTCAAAGATTTACTCAACCTCGTCGGCGAGAGTAGCAATAACTTTGTACATGCTCTGTTTCCGCATCAAGTCAATCAAGATGACAAGCGCCGGCCGCCGACTGCTGGCGACAAGATCAAAGCCTCGGCGAATGATCTTGTAGCGACATTGATGAAAGCATCGCCATCCTACATCCGCACCATAAAGCCAAACGATAACAAATCACCTACCGAGTACAACACTGGTAACGTCATGCACCAAATCAAATATCTTGGTCTCCAGGAAAACGTCCGAATAAGAAGAGCTGGTTTCGCCTATCGACAGACTTTTGATAAATTTGTCGAGAGATTCTATCTTCTTTCACCGAAAACCTCATACGCTGGTGAGTATACCTGGACAGGCGATGTTCAATCAGGTACGAAGCAAATCTTGAAGGACACTAGCATACCCCCAGAAGAGTATCAGATGGGTGTCACTAAGGCATTCATAAAGACACCAGAGACGCTCTTCGCTTTGGAGCATATGCGAGATCGATATTGGCACAACATGGCTATTAGAATTCAACGAGCATGGAGAAATTATCTTCGATATAGGATCGAATGTGCTACTCGCATCCAAAGATTCTGGCGAAGAGTCAATGGCGGTGGAGAGTACCAGCAGCTGAGAGACCAAGGTCACAGAGTCCTCCAAGCCCGCAAAGAGAGACGAAGATTCAGTTTGATAGGCTCAAGAAGATATCTTGGGGATTATCTTGGCGTGGGTAATAAAGGCGGTTATGGTGACATTATTCGAGATTCCATCCGTCTTAGCGGTGAGTGTTCTCTGGAAGTCATTGATCAGAACATCCACTGAACCTAGAACGCAGGCAACGAAAATGTTCTATTTTCTTGTCGATGCGAATTGCTAGTCACGAAATTTGGGAGGTCTAGTAAACCTAGTCCTCGTATCTTAGTGCTTGTAAGTCTACTCATCTACATTTTCCATTCCCACATTTGGGCTGACAACATAAAGACAAACAAAGCTGTCTACCTCGTTGTGTCCGCTTTGGTCAATCGGCAGGTTTCCATTTCCTCTGAGCGGACCATACCTTTAGGTGCCATCAAATTTGTAGGGACTTCGACGCTCAAGGATGATTGGTTCTCCCTTGGTGTCAGCTCACCTCAAGAGCCAGACCCTCTCATCAATTGTGTATTCAAGACTGAGTTTTTCACACACCTAAAACGAGCGGTTCCAGGGGGTCTGAATCTGAAAATTTCCGAGCAGTCAGTGTCTAGCCTATCAATCTGTAGTCTACATTGCTAATGCAACATAGGATTGAGTACAACAAAAAGCCAGGGAAACCTTCGACCGTAAAGGTGATAAAGGATTCGACTGTCAGCAGGGATGACCTTTACAAGAGCGGCACTATCCATACCAGCCAAGGCGAGCCACCGAATTCAATATCCAGACCTACACCGAAGGGAAAGCCAAAAGCCGGAAAGCCTATAACTCAAGGGAAACTGCTCCGCCCAGGAGGTCCCGGAGGCGGCCCCTCGAAGCTTGCTTCTAGACCTGCAGCAGCACGACCAGTACCGCAACCGATGCCCTCCCAACCGCAGCAGTCCAGGCCTACACCAGCACAGACCCCACGACCTGTACCTCAAACGGCTACGTCTCAATCGAGGCCGGTACCTCAACCGCTGGCTGCCGTCAATGGTATAGGCCATAGTCGGACCGACTCAGCTTCTTCAGTCAACCGAGCTCCGCCTCCTCCACCACCAGCCGCTCCCCCAGCTGTCAAGAAAGACACTTTCAAGGCATTATATGACTTTGCTGGTCAGAGTCAGAATGAGCTCACGCTTCGCAAGGATGAAATCATCGAAGTGCTACAGAGAGAAAGCAACGGTATGATTATTTTCAACATCCTCTCCACGTGCTATATGCTAACATCCGTACTAGGATGGTGGCTAGCCAAAAAGCTCGACGGCTCGTCTCAAGGTTGGACGCCCTCCGCTTACCTCGTCGAAGAAGCCCCGAAACCCACTCCACCACCAGCTCCCCCACAACCAGCTGCCCGATCTGTCCCTCCTCCACCCCCAGCGGCATCTACCAACGGTATCAACGGCACCGCACCCCGACCAGCCGCAACAAAAGCGAAACCCACCCCACCCGCTCCTCCGAAGCGACCAGGTGGCGGTAAGAAACCCGCCCCGCCGCCTGCTCCTAGGGATAGCGCTGTGAGTATGGGGACGAGTAGCGGTGGCAGCGGAAGGGATACGCCGGATACGAGCGTGGATGGGAAGAATGATAGTAGGGCGCCGAGTCTGGCAGGCGGGCTAGCCGAGGCGTTGAGGATGCGACAGATGAGTATGCAGGGGAAGAAGGACGATGATGACGATTGGTAGATTGTGATCTTAGCAATACATTGTATGGATCCAATCGAGGGATTTATGAGAAAGATGCGGCGTCGATAGCAATGATAGAGACCTCGAGCTTGTAGATGTCTTGTAACGCGCTGCAATGAAGTTGCAATGTTGTTCGACATATCGGCGATGCTGAGTGTAAGGTTCAGTCCTTGTAAGGTTCTCAGCGCTGTCATGAGAATTCCAATAGCAGTCCCAATTCTCAATGTCTTGATCCATTTTGCCGTGCAGAAGAGATCTTACGTCTTTGCTTTTTTTGACAGCATTCTCCAAAGAATGCTTCGCCGTCGCTATTCTCTCGGAATGAACCTATCACTGACAAATCCGCCATCTGCAAAAGCTCTCAGTGCCAAGGGAACGGTCACGTGACGTTCTCAAGTCCGTTGCATTAGCATATGCTAGGGTTTTGTGCGCGATTTCCCTGCGATTTCCATTCGAGGCAATTACATCCTCATTTATTCGATAGCATCCTTCGCTCCTGTGAGTTTACCATGGAGAACAGCGTAATGCTGCGTTGAATTGTAGCTGCCCTGTGCAATCGTATGGCTTCAATCATACTATTATTCTGATTCATGGGATCTGGACACCATGCGATGCTGTAAGGACCCGTCGATTAAGTCATTTGCGACTTTGCAATGAATGCTTTCTTCACAGGCCTTCAAGCCACTGATCCCATGGCAGGGGATGCCGGCCAATACAACTTTCACAATAGTTCGTGTCTACCGATCATTTCTTAGCATCGTCACGTCGGAAGTCTAAGAAACGCCTTACCAGTCGCTGAGGCATCTCCACCGGTGAGATAATGGCATGCGCAGTCACATGAGTCCGGCACACTCCCATAGCCTGAATCAATTGGTTGATCTTGAGAGGGTTCTGGACAGTTGGAGCCTTCAGGGAGATTGGGATACAAACTACTCATCCCGCTGCCCATGTGAGGCGGCTCGAGGAAGAAATCTGCCATGTTGCTACCTGTGTCATTCGCAGACACGAAGTCTTCGTTTGAAGGCCCATGTTCTCTGAAATGCGCTGGTGGGGCAGCTTGCGATGCCGGTGGTTGCGAAAAGCCCATAACATCGCCGTTGAGCTCCCTAGTAGCCCGGTAATTTTGCGCTAAAGTCGACAGGCACCTGCGAACAATGTCCACAAGTTGTGACCTTATGTTTTGCTCCAAGGGTGCCATCTCGGTGTTGACAATAACTCGAAGATTTTCTTCCACCAATCGAGGCAGCATTGTCCGATTATACGCTTCAAAATCCCGAAGCTCCTGGGATGCTGGCGAGGACCGAGCAATGCTTTCATTGGATTGGACCGTTGCGTCAAAGTCTAAGGGTTGGGATCTATCAGACATAGCAGTGCTCAACGGGGGTTTCTTTACTTACAAGGACTTGGTATTGGGGCACCGGGGAAAAGAATCTCATAGATCTTTTCCCAGCTTGCACCTCGACAAGAGATCAAGTCCATCTTATCTTGATTCATGACTTCTGGTTGCGGGTCGCGCCTTTGGCATCTTATGTCCTGGTTGGTGTGTATCGCCAATTCTTGACTGTTTGGCACAACAAGCCAGCATCTCAGACACTGGATGGGGACGGGATGGACTGTCCTGATATGTTGTCTGCCGAGACTGAGTCATCGATTTGCATCCGCTATATCTCTGAATGTACTTACTTCAAACGTGCGATTGTCGCAAATCCTGGTCCCATACAAGCACGATATTTCGCTCCCGTTTCAATGTTGGTAGAATACTTTTGGGAATCATGCTTATGAAACGGGCAAGCGTACTGACGATTTAGAGATTGCGATCCTACGGCAGACACCCCCCTTCTCCCTCGCTTGCTTTCACCGTCACCAGGAGGACTAGAGTCCCGGTCTTTCATTCGCCGCTTGCCTTTTTGGTGAACACCGGAGGCTTCTGATTTAGATTGGGTGGCGTGTTTCCCAGATGAGTCTGAAGAATTCGTAGCACAGGTCCGCAGATCGACTTTCCATTTCGAATCGAAAATCGCATAGACGTCCTCCATCAGCGCCACCATGAGCTTATGCTTTGCCTGAAGCATGACCAAATGGAAATCGCTTGGCGATAGGCCAAGACTTTGATCAAGGTAGCAGCTTCGACTTCTAGGACTATGGTCAGTAGTCGGAGCACCGCTTCCAGATCTTATCAACTTCGATTCTTCGAGTTCCCCTACTCGTGTTGTATTTTTGCTTCGGTCTGTCTGCCGTTCATAGTGTACATCCATTGAAGACTCTACGATTACTTTCCCTTTGGTCCATATCGAGTTTGTTGAGGGGATTACGTGGAGACACTGCATCAATTGTAAGCCAATTTCAATTTCCTATCTGACCGCTGGACGCAAACCTTTACTTTCTTCTCACGGCAAAGCGGGCAGGCGCCTATTCTCCGCACGAACTTCGCATGCTGCCTGCCATCTTCGGTGAGGGTCCGCACTCCTTTTTTGCGATCTGACCTAGTAATGACAGTGGTGGATTCAGTACTGCGCAAAACTGATGTTGTATGGCTTGATGAATTCGGGGTATACTCTTTGCCCTCCTCCACTATTATGCCCGAAAAATCGATCACCATTGGCCGAAACGTTGCCTCTCCAGCTCCAAGTCCAGTCAGAGGTGGCTTGATTAAAGTAGTCGTGTCCCAGCCAGTTCCCTCCTCACTGTCGAACAGTGACGCACTGAAGTAAGCACTGTCGTCTGAGTTCCCCGATACTGGCTCATGATTCATGATTGAAGTTGCTCTGTCCTCACTGGTCTGCACTGGATCCCACGGATCTGCCCACGACATCGAGAAATCGGTCTCCCTCCACCCGCATGGAAAGTCATCACCCAAAGAAATCAAATTATCAGGGGCTTTGACATCGACTTCTGGTATAGCATGCAGGGGGTTTCTCTGTGAAGGTTTCCAGGAGCCAAGTTCAGAATGTAAAGGGTCCTTCGTCATAGAGTCTTCCAATGCAATGACATTTTCAGAGTCGGGTGGGTTTTCCAATGGAGTTCCCCCTTCCGTCGCTTCGTTATTAAAGGTCGACCCAATGAACAGCAGGGTGTCCCGCGAAGGTATCTGAGACCGAATCGAGGGCCATCTGATCGAGTAGTCATCGATAGGATTTGAGGACCGCATTCTCGCAAAGTCAGCTTATGAAACCAAGCTTTGAATTGTGGAAAAAAGATCGATCACACTTCTTGGCTCGAATATGAATGAGAACCAATTGTTTGAAGGGACCCAACAGCGAGCAGCGGCGAAAGATTGGCTAATAAGACAACAAGGCCAACGGGACAAAGCATACCTATCGTCGGTGACATTGATATTGGCATTTACGTGGGAGAATTGAAGTCCGCGAACCTAAGCTACACATTCGTGTACTCGGCGGCATCATAACAACCAAACGCACAGATGTGCAAACCCTGCCATTGGGCTAGCGCCGACTTTCCTCATTGGCCAACATTCCATTACTAAGTCGTCCTTCTCACAATCTTGTCTGACATCCGAAAATGGAATTGTCCGCACAGTTATGTACCGTTTTGCGCAAAACGACATGCTTACACTTGTGCAGACAGCCTGTATGAGGAGGTAATCTGCGAAAGATTGCAAAAACCTCACCGTTCCATTTTCGTGAAGCACAAGAAACGCACACCGTGGTGACGGCGTCCAAACATTTCAGTCCCAGTGAGGCTGAAGGAAATCGGCTTCGAGGATCCTCAGTTGGTAGCATATGTGCATTTCACACATGGATGTGTAGCATTCGCGCAAGGCATTTTATTGAGATGCTTTGACGGTGACAAATGCCGGCAGTAATTCCGAGCAATGAGGCTATCTCATTTTCCGTGGCCCCATCTGGGATTATGGTGTCTTGATCTTGTTGCGACCTAGCCCACTCTTCAATCAGTCTGCTCCAGACCTCAAATGTACAGTCGCTGAACGGTCGAAAGTGACATTATGCATTGTTCTTCACGAAAAGAAGCCGGTCGTGGTTTTTGGGCATGCTAAGCTGTGGGAAGTACATCATGACCATGGTGTTATGACTCTTCCGCTCAGGTCTCAGCCGATGCGCCTCATGAGGAGCGGGATCAACGCTTTTCATCATGGGTGAACTTGTGACTCGGTTGCATGTCAGCTTCGCTGTTGGGAATGCTAAAGCAGCTCGATCCCGAGTGGCTGAGGGACGTTCAGCTCGTCGGGTTGTTTTGGAAGACGCCTCACCCCGAACGGGTTATTGACAGTTGGCTAGAAGAGCCTAAAACGCGGGAGGCACTCCCCGATGAGCCGCTAATTTAGGGAGGCGGGATAGCGGTATCTCACCTAACCCAGGGGCACCTGCGATGCCTACCTTGGGCAGAACACCATCGATCATCAGGCTATGACGGTCAAGATCTCAGTATGAAGCACCATGGCACTCACCGCAAGTTTCAGATACCAATGCAAGGGCTACAATCAATTCTCGGATGAATCCAATCACGATTCACCCAGCATACTGGTTTCTCAGGTTGATTGGTAGCCTTTGTGCCTTTGCTCTTTCACAATGCATGCGTGCTGCTCTAGAAGAGACTCGTGGCTTTTTTGTGATACAGGCACAGACTTTTCGTACTAGCAGAAGCCGAGTTCTCTTTCTTTTCCTCAACCATGAAGTTGCGGCCACTCAAGAGCCCCATACGCAGCGCTATTGGTCTTTGTTGAAAGAGCAAAAGGCGCCTTTGGTTGATGACTGACCTGTTTTTTGACAACTGGCTACTCAAAGGTAAGACGTCTAGGCTTTCTGGACCAGCTTTGGCGGCTATATATGTCTAGTACTGCTATCTCGTTTTAAGAAATGCCTTTCTAAATCCAAATTTTCGCTTTTAAAATCTCCATAATGTTAGACCATCATGTATTACTCGTCGTTGATGGCTACTTCAGTCTCGGCCCTCAAGACCGTAATGACCGTAGCTTCTCCATCTCTCACATCATCAAGACATTCAAAAGTAGTACATCCCCCAAAATCTTCCTTGACACCGCCCACCGTGACGGCGACGTCGATGCCACCATCTGGGGCAAATTCCACTTTGCGAAATCCGTCCCCGATCTGAACCGATATGACCAAATCTGGCTCTTCGGCTACAATGGTCCCAATAAAGCCGATCCCAGGAATTCCAAGTTCAAACCTCGCCTCTCGGACCATGAGCTGCTGGCGCTGGCTCGATATATGCACAATGGCGGCGGTGTCCTTGCAACGGGAGATCACGAAGGTCTGGGCTCCTACATGTGCGGCCGTATCCCCCGTGTCCGCACCATGCGCAAATGGTACGCAGATTTCGACAAGGACGACTCCATACCTGCAGACGCGCGTCGAAACAGGCCCGTCTCTGGCCCAAACCGTGCCGATACCCTGCAAAAAGACCCAGAAGACAAATACCACTTCACGAACCAATCCGACAACATCCCCCAACCCCTCAACCTCCTAAAGGTATCCGGCCACGGCATCCACGAAATCTTCAAACTAGGCCCCCCAGGCTCCCAAAAACCCCTCCACCACTTCCCCGACCACTTCCACGAAGGCGAAGTTTCTCGGCTTCAACGGCGTACCGATCTCCCAACCCTGGACCCTCACCGACACCCTCACCTTCGCCAACGAAACCTTCACCGAATACCCCACCAAAGCCTCCCACCAAGAACTCCCCCAAATAATCGCCACAGGCTCCGTCATCGGCGGCCACGCAACCCTAGTTGAAAAAGGCAAACTCTGCGAAAGCGGCTTCGAGCC
>JAABUP010001293.1_pt1 | contig 52474 bp, 65 predicted proteins | sample 5559201 | NCBI WGS metagenome assembly JAABUP01 (sample SAMN10711887, study PRJNA513373) | rock metagenome | isolation source: Antarctica rocks | place: Antarctica | reverse complement strand
GGGTGGTGATGGTGATGGTGGGGGTGGTGATGGTGGGGGTGGTGATGGTGGGGGTGATGATGGTGGGGGTGATGGGGGCGGTGATGGGGGTGATCGTGGAGGTGGCGGTGGATGGCGAGGCGGAGGTGGAGAATGAGCTACAGCACCAAGAGGAGGCGGACTTGGTGAGGGTGGTGGAGGGGATGGGGGTGGTGAGGGTGATGGGGGTGGTGAGGGCGGTGGGGGCGATGGGGGAGGTGACGGCGGTGGGGGCGGAATAGGCGGGGGTGGGGGGCAATGGCAGACTAGGTTATACACTCCTGGGCCTGTCTGAACAAGAGCAGAAGGACAGCCTGCATTACACACATTTCAGATTGGCTCTGCCAAGGTTGGCTGTTGGTGTCACACGCCTGCTGATAAAGCAGAACAATGAAGCACCAGACCAAGACAAGTCATTGGGGTGAAAGCAAATCACAAATTGCTCTGGATGTCACTTCAAGCTTCAGCCAAATACTGCAGACAATGTGCAACCATGTATAACTCACAATTGCTTGCAGCGTACCAGAAGGGCAAGAAGCAGGACTGCTCTGTAGTAAGCTGCGAGCCCCAGACCGTTCAATGTTTATGTCCGTAGTGAATACCTGCGGACAGCATATGTCCTCAGCAAAGAGGACACTGCAGCAGGCTCCCTGGAGAGTTGTGCCCTCATATGCAGACTGCACGGGGGACCGGCAAGGCCATCAGCAGCACATGTTGGCATGTGCGCAGCCCAAAAAATGGAAGAAAGGCAAATTGGGCTTTATTGACAATAGCCTGCACACCTGAGCTTCGGTTACAGCAAGCCAGGTGCAACCCAATAATGACAAGCAGTAAACAGCGACAACGAAACGTCTCGCGGTGTAGACACTTTCCATTGTATGCGCCGTGCTAAAATCGCCAATGGTCACGCATCCAGTGCAGTTGCGGATGCTGATAATCCTTCACGAGGGGATGATGCATTGCTCATTCAGAATGCATCCGGAGGCAGCGCGCGATCTGGGCACATGCACGGGCGACGACTGTCTTTGCAACGATATGCATGCGCATCATGGGTACGAGACGTTCATGTGTGTCGGTGAATTCCTAGGCCTGTGTTGTCTCATGTCGTTTGCGGCGCGAACCGGTACTCCGATGACTGATAGGGCGTGACTGAACCTAAAAACGAACCGCGTGCGAATGGAGTGGAACTGTGCTGTGATGCTCGTGAAAAACCCCCCGTTGCGTGCAGTTGAAGCCTGACGCGGCACACGTCAGAAATTGGTGTTCCAGATGATGGGCTCTGGAGGGCTATAAACTAACGCTGATCTACGGATTGTTGGTATTGCAGGACGGGAAGCAATCATTTCTGGTGGACCCAAAAATGAATGCCTCCTGGTGCTTACAACAGCTGCGAGCAAAGAAGTCAGCGTCTGGGTATACGAGGTCGGGAGCAGCAGCGATCTCCAGGCAGTGCATGCTTCTTCGCTTCACGGCGTTTCTGATACCGGTAGTTCATAACTGAGTCAACCGTGGACGCGCAACAGTCAGCCCGTCGTGGGATACATGACCCTCCAATCTGGTGGCTTGCACCCAGCACGTTCGACGTGTCTTCTCGAGCCTACAAGTGGATGTCAACACCCCTTACAGTACATTCTATGACTAACTAGTCTGCTTGCACTTGCTCGATACACACAGCTGTGAACATCCTGTACGTATCACCAAGCACACCAATTGGATACCGCATAATCCCACGTCAGCGGAATACATGACAAAATACCTTTCTGTTCAGGACTAGTGTCGCATGACAATTCTACTCTTGCATTCATCTTGTCAAACCAGATTTGCACACATAAAATGTGTCAGTATGGCCACCTTGGGCTCAACAGGACAGACTTGACGAGGAAAAGACTCTACGGGGAAGCATGGGAGCCTAACCGGAGGCTAATACCTTACTCAAGTTGACATGCTGATTTTCATGTTGACATAATGTACAGTGCCACAATTACGCTGAATGACACCTCTGATCTGTAGCTATGCTCTGCAACTGCAAGTCAAAGCTTGCAGTCCTGACTGCCAATTGGCATTCTTGCATAACAGCTTATGCAGGTCAAGGCATCTGTAAAGTCACACAGAGCCAAGATGGTATATCCCAGACAGCATAAGTGAATGGGAGCCCATTTTTGTTTGGAGCGCTGAGGCTGCAAGGAATGTAACAACTCCAATTCAGGGAAGAGTGGTCATCACCACTTCCAATGCCGGAATTGGCGTGCCATTGATTTATGAGATGGGGCAGGCTGCTCTTTTGGCTTTACCAGCTGGGAAGGCTGGGCAGGGAATGGTGTGGATACCAATTCAGTGCCAGTCAGGGAGGCATGCACACACTCATACATTGACCTGCATGACAGCTCACCAGCATTACCTGACAGAAACAGCGTCGTGCTTACCTGTCAGCTCTCAGCCAAGCATGCATCAAATAAATACACAATGAAGGTTTTGGATGAATGCCAGGCACACAGCAAGACACACCAAGCTTTGGCTCTTACTCAATCATGCAGCAGCCCGTGCAAAAAAATGCAACATCAAACTTTGATCCTCAACCATGCAAACTTTGCGGAAGAACACAATCCTCACCTCTTTTCCTGAGATGAGCTAAGGCGACAGCCATCTATACAATGCACCAGGAAGCGATGCAATTCCTGCGGCCGCTGCTCTGTATCACCGACAGGGGACTCAATGTACACATCTGCCATGAAGACGCACAGTTGCATGGCATTCAAAGCAGCTGTGACGTCATATGTCACTCTAGGCCGCCCCCGCGCTCCGCTGTCTAGATTGGCAAGCACTAGCAGCTCTGTGCAGGTCTCATCATACACGTCTTTGATAGTGATGACAACTGGCAGAGCTGCGGCTTGCTTCACACGCTCAATCAACTCTTCTTGTGCTTCCCTGTGCATGTCAGTATAGTCAATTGAGCTCAAGACTGCTGCCATGCGTTCCAACGCATTTTGTGATAAACTATGTGCACCTGTGTCAGAGAAGTTGCTGGGCCAGCTTTGCAGCAATTAGCTGCGCGTGCGTGCTCATCAGGGATCACAAAGTGCACAGGAGTCCCCACAAACCAGAATTTCAGAAGCAAAAGCAGTGTCGCAGAAGCAACTTCACAAGCGCGCACAAGAGTGACGCAAGAACATGGGCAGACTCAGATGGCTAGTCATGATCCACAACACTGCATATCAGATCTAGCAGCCAGCAGCAAAAAGTGAACACATCCCACAACATTCAGAGTTGGTACATGATTCGCTGCACATCAGGTAAAACCCAGCAGCCAGCAGGAAACAGAAGGCTGCTTACTGATCTGTGATTTGGTGGCCGTCAACCTCCTGTACAAAGAGGTCAGCTTCACACATGTAATCCTGGCGCACATGAACCTTGCCGTATGCAACCCGGATGTGGATGTCCTTCACCGTGCGCATCAGATCGTAGACAAGACCCTTGCGGTCTCTACATACGATGTTGATCAGAGAATAGGCTGAGGTAGTGCTGTTGTCTATTGTCACCTGCACCAGCATAAGTCTGCACAAGACATGTGTCACACGGTGCACACAGCTGACCATGACCTGGCTGTCATGGCAAGCAGATGAAGGCCGAGGTCATAGCAGACAGGTTGTGGACATTTTGACATCAAGCACGCTGACACCACATTCCAGATTTCAGATGATTCGTGGTAGCTGTGTCTTAAGCTGAGGCATGGCAGTCTGCCTTTGCCTGAAAGCTACTCCGGGATGACGCAATTCAAGGTGGCATACCTGGACATCCTCAAGTCCTCCATACTCCTCACTCTGACTGCCTTGCCAGGAGCTCAGATCACTCTGCACACTGTTGCTGGACTTTCTATGAGACATAATCTTGCGCAGGGAAGCTGCTGGCTTTGCATCCTTGCATGCACAGCGCTTCAGTATGGTGGAAGTTGAATCCTCAGCACAGGAATCTGGAGGAGCAGGATTGATGCTGCACTCCGCATCAGGCTGGCCCACACAATCCCTGACCAGATCACAGATCTGCAACACCCTGCAACAGCCAGACAACTTTGTAGCATGTCACATGGACTTGCAGTGAAGGCAGGTGCATATAGCCGAATAGGGTGACATGGTGCGACATTGAGTCAAGGTGAACAGCAGGACCAGAGGCTCTGGGATATCACCAATGCTGACAGTCACTGCTTCTTCTGCCCAAGGCCGAGCTGAAAGATACTCCTGCTCTCAGTGAAAAGACTTGTTCTACGGGCGTTGAGCAGTGCTTGCAGCAAGTTAGCCTTGTGACTCACCGGTGGTTCTCAGGAAGCTCCTTCTTGTTGTCATAGATCCAAAAGAGGTCAAGAACTTTATCGCTGGGCCCGGTGGTGATGTGTGCCTTGAAGACCGCAACATCTGCCTCCCAAAGCACATGCATCAAGTCTGCACGTACACAGCATACAATTGCCAGGGCTTTATTGTTGACACCAAGACTAAGTGTGTCATTGACTTTGCAGGTATAGTTGTGCTGAGCATTGCAGCCTGATGTTGTTGCTTGGGACTGCACTGTGCTGCGATGCTGTGATGTAAGCTGAGAGCTGTCCGAGAGAGGCTGGACAGCATAGCAGCCTCACTCTTTCCCAATGTACAACACTTTGAACTGCATTCATGTGCCTTTGCAATATGTGCTCAGGCAGAGAAGGCTAGTCAGTCTGTCAGCCGAACTCCTATCAACAATTTGTCAGCGACAATCAGCATCCTGTACATGTGATGAAGTGCACCGCCAAGGTGCAGCAGTCATGCATTGACATGTGGCAAGAATGTAATGGTGAGCGAAGTAGTATGATGTGCTTGCTCCAGTAGGCTATGCTGAGCACACACCATGCAGAACACCCTCCCGGTTGTAAGAGGTGACTTGTAGCAGAAAGGGGTGCTGCAGGGGCTCTGAGCCACGGCTGTTCCAGCGCCACAAGGCTTGTGCTCCCTGGCTTCGTGGGCAGATCTTTTCTAATCGGCTCTTTAGTAGCAGCCAATGAGCTGGCACACTACAGCAAAGAGCTACCTGCAGAGTAGGATTGCAGCAGTCGACGCAAGGCTATGGTTGCAGCAACACTGACAGCAACAAAAGCAGCAAGCAATGCATGAGCAGCTACACAGCATGTCCTGAGGCAACGCTGCATGCAACATGGCAATATGAATGAAATGCCAGCATCCCTGTTCAGGAGTACAAGATTGAGCTTGTTGCCTAATCTCAATCAGACAGGTAGTATGAGGGCCAGTGCATGGGATGTCACAGGAGAACTGATATGCTCTGGTGGTTTGATGTGTGTGAAAATTTGTGATGTGCTAACTTGGCCATGAGATGAGCTTGTGACAGTTACATCATATTAGTACTTGCTGTGCAAATATGCATGCAACAGCTGCCAGCCTAAGGATGTTTCACAGCACTCCATACAGCGGACTGGGTGGATATTGCTTGTGAACACGGCCTGGCATTGTGCTGTTCATGAAGCAGATCTGACATCAGGCAAAAGGAGATCAGTCTGCCAGATTCAAATGCACCTTAGTCGTGTAAAATCAAAAAAGGCAACACACAAGCCACAAGTGATTGTGAAAGATGAATGCTGTTGTACAAGTTCACAAAGCAACTGCTTACCCTGAAAATAAGAAAGCACCATTTGCCATCTGTCGACATGTCTCCATGGACTATTCTCAAACCAAAGTCCAGCAGCATTCGGGTGACATCACAGCCAAGACCAGTTGCATCTGGGCAGCTGATGCGTACTTCCCTCTCCATATCATTGTCAGCTCCATATACAACTCTGCACAGCATAGGTATGCTTGACTGCTGTGTAATCGGCTGCATCATCTCAAGACTTCCTGAGAGCTGGCAGTGATCACCACACAACGTTACGCAACAGAGGCAAGAAATTTGCCAGCCTGGCTGTCAGGAATGCATTTGCAGCGTGCATAGTCATATGCAGGAGACAAGCTTGATGTGCTGAGGCATTGGGGACAACCTAGCTCACCTAATTGAGACTACTTCTTCTTCAGGCTCCATCGTTACCTGACAATCTCAAGTCAAAGCTGCTGCAGGTTTGTGAATGCCAAGTCGAGGAAGTGTCTTCTCAGGAGAGGAAAACTTTACACCGGTTGCCCAGCCTACAAGTCTGATGTATGCTGGTACAAATTTTGGAGCATGGGTCACCTACCAGGGAAGGGGCCTTTTCCTGCCCTAAATGGTGCCTGGCTGTAGAAGACAAAAGCAGTCCACTACCCGAGACGGGCCTGCTGTGTTATCTCTTCGATCACGCTGTCAGCTGAAACTTGCTGTATCCAGCCGGGACCTTGCGCTGTGCAGCTGTTTACAGCACAGCTGGAGCTTGAACGTCGACAAGATGCCAGGCTGGGCGAGTCGGCAAACTGTATGCCGGAAAAGAAAAAGACAGCGAAATTTTGCCACAATGGCAGATGTGCGCTGTCGTGGCAAACGAGGTCCCGCAGTTGACACTCTTCTCGATGCTGACCTAAAGTGGCCAGCACTACCCGCAGCCTTTGTACGCGCACTACGGAACGTTTGGGCAGACACGATCGCTGATCCCAGCTGTTGCAGCGGCTGCGGCTTGTTACACATTGAGGCGATCAGCCGAAGTCATAAAGCGACCAGATTGCAACAAGTCACGTGGATTGTAGTCAGTCAAACCTCGGCCTCGGCATCCTTGCTTCGTAGCTCACCTCAAGCTGCGCCACATCTGGTGCAAGCTTTCATAAGTCAGGTACGTCGTACAAGTGTGGCTGCTATGTCCGCCCACAGCACAAGTGCCGTTCACCTGGGGGGCCAAACTGTTAGCACTCAGCGAGGGCATCCTTGCTGCACTTTTCAACGTGCTTACAGCAAGAAGTACACACCACGCCAGCAACAAGCACAGCTGCGTAATGCGCGAAAGCATAGCAGGCGGAATGTGCAGGCAGCAGCAGAACCTGCAGGTACTTCTCCAGTTCCACGTGTGTGGTTTCCCAGGCTTGTTAGGTGGAGCCTTACTTCTGAATATGACGTACAGCGGACACCAAAGATCAGCGTGGAGCAGCAGCACCAGTTGAAGGCAACTTCATCCCTGTCATGAAGCCAGAAGACTTAGTTAAAGGTGGGCCTCTGGCTCGCTCAAACTGCCTATGATAAAATTGTTTTTGAAGGGCCAGTAATTGCATGATGAGCATAGCTCTTCTCGAACGCAGTGGTTCAAACACTTCATGCTGCAGATCAGGCCACACTGTTGCTGACCCTGCTGCAGGTTGTGTCTGATGCTTTCTCTGTTTATGGCTGGATGGACTGGATTTCAAATTAGAAATGGTCAGCCCATTCACTGTCAATACAGCAGGGCCATCTGGATCGGGCCTTTGCAAACCCAAATAGGAAATCCCAATGTCAAAATTGCTTACCCCATCGGCTGCCAACACAGCACAGCCTTCTGAATCATATCTCTGACAACTCAGACAGGGATTCAATGAGACAAGAGAAAGCTCTGTTCCTGCAACTGCGCATTCTGCTTACTGCATGTGACTACTGCTAGGTGACATGCAGCAGCCAAGCTACACTGGTTTAAGGCCTGCAAGGCTGAGAGCCAATGCTCCCCGCGGGAGTAGGGCACCAGACTGAGCCCCAAAGAGTTGTCAACATGCATTGTCACAATTTCCCTAAGGAGGGAACAAGCAACATCATCAAACGTAAGGCCTGCAGAGACTAACCTGGTGGAGGCTGAAAGCAGCGCGACAGTGGCGCCAGCACTGGTCCAGGCAGGCCTGGCAGGTGCAGCACCATTGTTGGCTACAGCACTACCCAATGCAGATTCCCCAAAGGTGTCAGCATTCAGTGCATCATCCTCTTCGGTAGCATCCTCTTGTTCATCAGGTTCAGCGGCATGTGACTGCCTGCCCACTGCTGAGTATAGGTCTTCTTCATCCATCTGCATACCATGCTGGTGCTACTTAGGGACAGCAAAGCTGGCCGAGGGCTTTGTGGCAAAGCAAATCTGCAGCATCTTAGTGCTTCAAGCTGCCAGCGTGTGCTGTGCTGTGCTGCCGTGTGCTGTGCTGCGCTGCGCTGTGCTGTGCTATGCTGTTTTGTGCTGCAAATGACTCCCACAACATGAAATCAAGGCTTGAGCATGGAGCACGTGCTGAACAAAATTCCATTTGTGACTTCACTAGAGCCTTGTCTGACACACAGACAGAGCATTGAACATCATCTTGGGGCTGTGGCTGATAATGGAATCTGGCAATTGATCATCAAAATGTGCTTCACAGCTCATTATTGCTCACAGACAGATGAACATCCTATCACTTGCCCTCAAACGCAACCCAGATATGAACAAGTCTTGTACAATTTTGCACATGACCAGTGCAGGATTGTCATGAAATATAATGTGCAACTGCTGCATGAACTGCCAGCCTGCCTGAGATGCAGATGCATAGCACAGTGCATTGACGACTACATTGGCTTCCACAGCAGGATGCCCACCCCAGAGTCCATGAGTGCTCCTCGCTCCTCTGCCATATGACGATTGGAAGTTGCGCCCCCCTGAATCTCAGCAGCAAGGCGCTCTGCTTCCTGAACACTAATAGCTGAGGCTCCTTTATCCAGCTTTGTGGTGTACAGGTCTTCATTGTAGGAGGTTGCAGTGCCAAACAGCTGCTGGTTGGCTGCAAACTGATCCCACTTGGTGGAGCCTTTGCCCTTGGAGGCGGCATCAGACTCAAGCAGCATGCTCAGGTCAGTCAGGTCGTCTGAAGTCTTCGGAGCCCATCTTTGCAACTCCCTTCCAGCTAACCTGCAGGGCGCATTCGCAACTCAATGAGGCAGCTGAACCGTAGACATTAGGACTATGCAGCCCGCAAGTCTATGCAAATCAGAACTGCAAATGCAAAGTCCTTGTCATGCTGCTGACAATTAAAGCCCTGCCAACAATCTGACTTTTGCACTTTTGTACATTGCGGTCTGTAGCCATTGGACGTACCCTCCACGCCCTCTGGAAATTGCAGTGTCTGTGCTGAAAGCATCCTCTGCAGGCCTGCTGACATCGTCTGCACCCATGCGAATGTCTTTTGCAGTCAGGGATACCAAGTCTGCTGATTTGATGATGAGCTCCTTAATGGGCTTTCTTGCTGCTGCGCTTTCAACTGGCTGTTGCTCAGCATCCTTTATTAACTTGGACATATACAACACCACGTGCAATTCCGAATTTTCAAGCTGAGCTGTGTGAAAAATGCCCTGGTATACACCACCGGCTTTTACCTGCAGTGCAAAGACGCTTGTCCACAAGTCGAACGATCACTTAAATCATGCCAATACACTGCGCACGGTCGGAGCAACATCGGATCTGCCATGCGCACCTGCACCTCCACGGTGTATCCTACTAGCACTTGGAAAGCAAAAAGGAATCGTTCGTTGAGAGCAGGCGCGGTCGTCGCTGCTGGTGGTGCAAAGCCGATAACTGTTCCCATGACCGGTGCGTTCCCTGCAGGCCTGGACGGTTGGATGGGCTGGCGGGAAGATGACCTTTCCGGCTTGCCTCCTCTGCCGCCACGACCTCCAGGTTGTCTACGGTTATCTCTCGGTATCATGGCTACAGTGCTACAGGCAGGAGTTGCTAAATACGTAACCCCCTCAAGTCGGTGCGGCACAATGTCAACATGCGCATCGAGCAACCGCAAGTTCTAGGTCACCAGACGATCAAATTATCAGATCGGTCGTTACTCGCCCTGGGCAGTGCATGTCTTGCAGTGTGATCTGTTGCACCCGTTTACTATTAGTGCCCGGGCCAGATTCCACTGCTCTGCTCTCACTGCTCACGCGCCCGACCCCAGGGCTGTGCGTCGGACCTTACACCGCGGTGCGACCGTTTTTCAACGAACACACTGCATCTGGCAAGCAAATGAGGACCCAGTTGAGCTGGTCAGACAAGGCGGTAAGCTGACTCGCCTTGTGATCACTTAGTGCATGTCCAGAACCGATCGTCCTTGGTTTGAACGCTGTGAAGTAGTCTGATATGTGCAGCCTGAAAAGGATGGAGTGAAGGGTGTCTGTTATGATATCGCATTCAAACCAGGTATGTTGTCGTGGAGCTGCGTGCTATTGGGGGCAATATTGTTGTTTACACGCTGTGTGTGTTGGTGCAGATGGCTCTGAGCTTGTGACTGGAATAGGCAGTCGCGTATTAGTGTACGAGACAACAGCAGGAGACCTCTTGCATAGCCTTCATGGTCACAAAGTATAGAAGTCTTGCAGCTTCCCCTTGAGCCAAGTCACTTGCCAACTTGACTGCCCAGCCCTTGTAATGCCTCGTGCAGGATGCTGTCTACTGTGTTGCATATTCACATGACAGCAAGAGATTTGCGTCAGGTGGCGCTGACAAGACTGTCATTATATGGACCAGCAAGGTAAGTCAAAGCTGTTTGAGTCGCCCTGGGTCACTGCTGTTCACTGCCGCCTTTGTACGCTACGGTACCTTGCAGGCTGAGGGTGTTGTGAAATACAATCACAATGACTCCATTCAAGTCCTGGCATACAATCCACTTAGTCGGCAGCTTGCTTCTGGGACAGCCAGCGACTTTGGCCTATGGTCACCAGAGCTCAAGCATGTGGCAAAGCACAAGGTCAGCACAGCAGTTTCACTTGTATGCTGCTGGAGTGTCCAATCATGGCACATTCTGTCATGTGCAGTTTAGCCAGATGCCTCATGCAATGCTATGGCCTGTGATATTTACTTATCTGAAGTGACTATTGATGCAGGTGTCATCAAAAGTGGTCAGTATGGCATGGACGAGTGATGGTCAATTCCTTGCTCTAGGTCTTTATGATGGACAGATAAGCATTAGAAGCAGAGTTGGGGAAGAGACAGTCACCATTCAGCGCAATGCTCCTGTATGGACACTGTCATGGAGCCCAGACAAGTATACTCCTTGCCTATATAACCTGTTCAGCAGGTCATAAGCGTCACCTGTTTCATTGGGACGATCTGAAATCATGTCATTCTGCTCATGTGCATTCACCCTTGGCATAAAGAGTGCTCGCAATCTTTTCAGCATGGGACTCTGTGCATCGCTTTGTAATGCACAATGGGACACTGCTATGATTGCCAGTGTCAGCTTGGACTTTGATACTGTCTAGATCTGCAGGGACCAGTCTGATGTACTGTCAGTAGGCTGCTGGGATGGCACTTTGTCTCACTACTCATTGTCTGGGGAGCCTGTTGGTACAGAGCGGCAATTGGGATTTGACCCTTGTTGCGTCTCCTATATGCCAAGCGGTATGCACTAACCATATAACTCACCAAATGTCTCAAGGCCAGCATCAATGGGATCTGCTGCTGTACCAATGTCAGCATGCATACGCAGGCGTATGCTGCATACTACATGTGCCAACTCATTGTTGGCTGTGCTTATTGAGTGTACAAGCTGGCAGGTTGCTCCCTGTGCTCTACAACCAGTGTCACATGCAGGTGAGTTTATCTGCATAGGCGGCACTGACTGCAAAGCCACTCTGTGCACAAGTGATGGCACAATGCTAGCAACGCTTGCAACTCGTGGTGGCTGGGTCTGGTGTGTGTCTGGTCATCCAAAGAAGAACTTTGTCGCTGTGGGCAGCGAAGATGGCAGCATTGCTGTGTATCAGCTGCTGTTCTCCACTGTGCATGGGCTCTACCATGACAGATATGCTTTCAGGCAGGATTAGTCAACAAGCTGCTGCTGTGCACTGCACATTGACTTCCTGATGATGCCTGATAGACCTGTTGCCATTTTTCTGTGAATTTATATCTGTGCATGTGACAGCTTCACCCCATTTCCATGTAGTCAACCTGACACTTGCTTTGCCTGCAGATGCACCTCATCTAACAATGGCACAGCTGAAAATTAACCCTTCAAACTCTGTGCGCATCTCTCATGTCTTTCCTGGCATCCTTGTGTTCCTGCTTTCCGGGCAAAACATGTACGTGGGTGTATCAGGTTGCCTCACACCTGCTCTTTTTGGTGCATGCTGCAGGGAGCACATGACAGACGTGGTTATACAGCATTTGACAACAGAACAGAAGGTCCGCATCCAGTGCCATGACTATGTCAAGAAGCTGGCTGTTTACAAAGACTGTCTCGCCGTACAACTGCCAAAGCGCATCACAGTGTATCAGCTGAAAGCTGGAGCAGATGCAACTGACATGCGGTACAAGCCTGTGAACGTCATAGAGCAAGAGCTTGAATGTAATCTGCTGGTGGTGACGGCTCACCACCTTACCCTATGTCAGGTATGCCCCCTGCTTTCTCATGTGTTCAAGGGGCTAGATCACTACTGATAGACTTTGTCAGGAGACTTTATCGACACTGCGCAGATGATTTGTACTCTTGTCAGAGTCTGAGAGCATCTGTGGTGCCGGATTTCTGCAGCAGGTGGTCATGTGCTTTTTCTGACATTATGACCAGCATTGCAGTTGTTTGGAATTGTTGAACAAGCCTTTCGCAGCACATCTGCTGCCCACCCCACATGTTCTGCAACGCATGCAGGACAGGAAGCTGCAACTCTATAGCTTTGAAGGCGTCAAGACTCGTGAATGGGTGATGGACAGTATCATCAGGTACTGCATGTCATGTGCAGGCATGCCTGGTGCATGTCTCAGAGTATCCTATCTGCTGCTTACCTCCCAAGTCTGCTGTGTACTGCATACATGCAATCCTGTGTGCAGGTATGACTCAGTTTACATGGTACTCATTGATGTTGGCAGTCAAGTGATGCAGATGTGTTTGAGCATGACAGCACTGACTTGCGCACGCAGGTACATCAAGGTCGTTGGGGGACCAGCTGGCCGGGAAGGACTTTTGCTGGGCCTCAAGGATGGCCAAGTTGTCACCATCTATGTCGACAACCCGTTTCCCATACCCGTGGTCAAACACCATACCTCCATCAGGTAGGACACTGTCAGCATCAGCAAACACGCAGATGCAGGCATGCCCTGCTTTGATCAACCTTTGCCCTCCTCTTGGCATAGTGCCTTTGAGCAATGCAGAAGCTGGCTGAAACAGCTTGTGACAGTCCAAGTATTGTTGAGTGCAGCAAAAGCGTATTGACATGTTGTTGAGCAGTCACCAAGCAGAAATGCATGCACCCATGCAGATGCAACCCAAGCACAGGATCTGCATCCGTGTTGCTCACATCAGCGACCTCAAATGCGCTGCCTCTGGCGCAGGTAGTGCTGCAGGAGATACGCTTACGCCTCAGTAACCTTCGAGTTCGAAATCTTTGTTGCCTGCAGGTGTCTGGATCTGAGCAGCAGCCGAGGGAAACTGGCAGTGGTGGATGACAACAACACAGTGCAGGTGTACAGCATGCACACCAAGGCCTTGCTCTCCCAAGACAAGAATGCCAACAGCGTTGCCTGGAACACAGAGTTTGAGGACATGCTGTGCTTCTCTGGTGGGGGCAAGCTGTCTACCAAGACAGCCAGCTTTCCTCTGCATCAACAGAAGATGCAGGTCAGCCTGCCAAAGCATTGGGCATGGTTCACAGCATCTTGGAGCAAGCTATGCCAGCATGACACCTAAGCAAGCTTGGCTCAAAACAGCATTGGCTGCGTTCAATGGAAATTTTGGCATTTGAAGTTGTGTGTCTGTGCTGCGATAATATCATCAGAAACATACACTTGCTGCATGCGCACAAGTATGGCAGCAGCAGTAACGCAACTGTTCCAGCTAGGCAGGTCTCTGATTCGTTCGTGTAGTGCAGGTCTCCGGTATGTTCACGTAGTGCAAGTCTTTGGTACCTTCATGTAGTGCACTCTTCCATGCAGCAACACACATCAGATTTTCGTTTGTGGCTGCACATTACAGGCCTGTGTTTGCAGGGGTTTATGTCAAATCTCATTTTTGTCAAGTTTTTGTAAGTTTTCTAACAGAAACAAAGTTTTGGCAAGATCTCCTTTGGAAAACCTTCAGAAAAGCTGCCTGCGGTTGCAGGGGTTTGTTGTGGGGTTCAAGGGCTCCCAAGTCTTCTGTCTTCACTACAACAGCATGCAAGCTTTGGAGGTGCCGCAGTCTGCTTCCATGCAAGGCTATCTCGCTGCAGAAGACTGGCAGAGTGCCTACAAGGTTCATGTCCCCCTTGCTATCTTTCTTAATAGAAGCTGCACTATTTCTCCATTTCAGCAAGCCAGTTTGGACAGTGCTGCAGTCGTTCAAGCCGAACATTGGCCAAACAAAGCCTCGTTTGTCACATCAATTATGGTCATCTGGCTTGATTGCAGATTCATTTTGTAATGCACATAGCAATGTATGCTTTCCTGTCCTGAGCCGCAAGACCAGTACCAGGCTGGACAGTGCAGCCAGCCTGCCCAGAGCATGCATCTTAATCAACGTTTGAGCAGACATTGCTCAGAACGCAGGCATGCTGTGACTCTGGGTTGTATCCATGGTCCAGGCACGCTGTCTGCTATCAGTCAAGGTTGTCACTCAGAGCCACTGCCCATGTCAAGCTGCACAACCAGTCCAGCTTTGTGCTATCAGTCAAGCTTGTGACTCAAAGCCATTGCACAGCACCATCTGCAGCTGACTGCTGGATTCGCCCAGGCCAACAGGCTAGTCTTGACTGCAGGCGGCTTGTCTTGGGGTGCCTGATGCACAGTGGAGTGCACTTGGCCACGCAGCTCTGCAAGCCTTGCAGCTAGAGGTAGCTAGCAAGGCTTTTGGACGCATCAAGGACACCTGCTACCTGCGCCTGCTGCAGCAAGTGGAGCAGGCACGCAAGGCTGGCCAGCCAGCTGCAATCCTCATGGCAGATGTTCTTGCCTATCAGGTATGCTGGCACGCAAACTGATCACCTGCCCCAACTTTTGACTGAATGGCATATGATCCTACGTTGCTTCTATCTGCAGTCAGCAGCAAGTGGAATGCGTTGACCAGCATGCTCTATTGGCAAACAGTCAACGCTGAATGCACACTTGCATCTGGACAACCGCAGTTAGTCCGTGCTGCTGTAGAATGCTGCGCTGGCTCTCCACATAACGAAGTTGCTGGCAAGAGCTGACATGCAAAAAGACAGGGTACGGATGTTTCTGGGCTGATGATGGAGCCTGCCTGGCTCTCAGACAATCATGTGATCATGACAGGGAAGGTATCAGCAAGCTGCTCGAGCGTATGCCCAAGCAGGGGCTGTGCACAGGGCCATGGACATGTTCAGTGACTTGCGTCAGTTTGCTGAGGCCAAAGTCTGGGCTGAGGAGTGGGAACGCACCAAAGACTCAGAAGCGGTATCAGTTCCATCAGCGGGCCGCTCACCAGGGCAAGTAGGGCCGGTCTCTCAAAGCCTGGTGCAGAGGCAGGCTGAGTGGAACGAGGAGATGAAAGACTTCCAGGCTGCTGCTGATATGTACTTGCAGGTGATGGCCGCACTGCATGCCTGCGTATGAAGTGCACGCCTGTCTCGCAACTGGGTGTGCAGTGTGTTGCACTAAGAGCACATATGGAGCACAGCTGCATGAACGGACGTGTGTGCAACAGCTGGGCAGGCTGTCGCTACTCGATCAAAGTCTTCTTACACAGCCAGCACCTACCTTGAGCAGCTCCACACGGTCTGACTCCTAGTCCAAATGCACACAAATCATAAGGGCGTAAAGCAGAATAGGACATCTGCTCTTTTCAGTACATATCTTCTGATGGACGGTTGGACTGCTCCTTGGGTTTGTATCAACTCTGCTTGGCAAAATCAGAGAGGGTGTCTCATGCAAAGCATGACCTGCAGGCCAAGAAGTTTGAGAAGGCCGTGGCCATCATGGGCCGCAATCAATGGTGGGACAAGCTGAACCTGGTGGTGGGGCAACTGCAAGGGCAGGAGCCTGCAGAGAAAACAGCCCTAGCCATGTGCGCTGCTTTCTTCAGGAGAGCTGGCCAGACCCAATTTGCCAAGGAAGCTTATGTCAAACTGCAGGATCATCAGGTCAAATCCCAAGGGTCTCATTGCTGTCAGACATGGTGACATGCTTGCATGCTTGCCCCATAAGTGCACATGAAGAGTGCTGTATCAGGGCTTCACTGCATGCTGCCTGAATAGCAAAGCCTTGGGCCAAGCAAGCGTCTTTTCTTGACAGTCCAGCTCATCATGTTGAAAAGCATATGCAGTCTGAAGCTGTCATAGCAAGACGTTGCAGACTCTTTCACAGGATCTGACGCTGCCTGCCCATCACCTTTCTTATGCTGGCTGCACATCATTATGATGTGGATGATTGGCAATGATGATCTGGGTATAATCTAGCATAGTCCCGGACAATAACATATTGTATTGTTCCCAGTCTGTGACAAAGCAAACATTGGTCATTGCACATGTGACAGGCACTGGCAGAGCTTGCAGTGGAGGCTGAGAAGTGGGAGGAGGCTTGCCAGCTGGCAGCAGACCATCCAGACCTGGCAGAGACTGTGTGCCTGCCCTGGGCAGAGTGGCTTGTTGCCAGAGGTAGCTTCCAGGAGGCACGCCTTGCCTACAGGTAACGCTCACCCCCAAAGCTTGGCCTGTTGCTGCTACTGCTGACGCTGATTTGCTTTGTGAGGTACATCCTTTGAGAGAGCATGGTGAGTGTTTGTTAGTGCCTGGCAGCTTGAGCGAGGGGTGCAGCAGTAGCTAGCTTGCTGGCTGGACTGACTTGCGCCAAGACTGTTTGCAATGTTACCAACATACCTACAACAATACACAAAACATCACACAAATTGCTCACTCCTCTGTCATACGCTGATGTTGGTTTGGCCATGTGTTCTATTTGCATGCAACATCTTTGCTTTGTGGTCAGAGTCTACTTGAAAGATGTCATCAACTTGTGCAGGCAGGCTGGTCGCTGGCAAGAGAGTGAACGCATTCTGCAGCAGCTTATTGACAATGCTGTGACGCAGCACCAGTACTCCCTTGCAGCCAGCTTGCATCACCAGCTTGCCATGGAGGCTGTTGATGAGGTACATACATCTGTGCCAATGTTTGTACTATGCTTCAATGCCATCAGCTATGCACTCCATAATTGATCATGGCAATGCCTGCAGCCCTTGCTCATGCTGCATGTTTTGCCTGTCTCCCAGATATGCCTAGGCTAGTACTGCTCCTGCTGTGCTGACGCTGAGAAGTAGGCACCTTCCCTAGCTCTATTTCAGCTATCATGCCTGCATCCAACAGCTTCAAGCTGCTGCCAGACATTGATGCTGCTGGCAGCCTCTGCTGTACAGCTGGCCATTGTTGGTGATGTCAACCACCAACTGTGTTGCTTCCTGTGCTTGCGACCCTTTGTTCAGCATGATGAGGCACTTGCTGGGATACACGCTGGGGCTTTGCATCTGTGGACAGCATGTGAGTGCAGCCATGCCACATGGCTTAACACCATTGAATCCTTCTCTCCCAGCATACTCCAGCAGCAATTATGTTGCCCTGCTGTCACCAGCACAGCCTGGCGTGCCACAAAGCAGGCAAAGTAAAGGGGCAACTCCAGTGTTGCCGTCACAGGAGACCCCCCTGTCACTCTTTGACGTTTTGTGTGTCCTGACGTGGATGGCCCCAACCCATGCTGCTCATGTGAGATGTGCTAGCCACAACCAGAGTCATCCAGGGAACAAAGCAGGACCTGTATGACCCTTGGGGACAATACTTACCCTGGTACAATGACATGACAAGATGCTTGCATGTTCTGTTGGCATGCAGGCACTATCAACAAGCGGCGCGGGTGCCAATGATGACAGACTAGCCCGGCATACACAGCTGTACCAGCAGGCAGAGCTGTACTATGCCTATGACATGATGTACAAGTCAACAACCTGTCCTTTTCATACTGTCTTTGCCACCACGCTCTTCAACGCGGCGTGTTTCCTGCTCATGCGCCTTCCGCAAGTATGCCCCTCAGTTTCCACAATGGCATGATGTACCTGAGTCACGTTCGAGATGATTGCTGTATGCAAGCTTAGTGATGAATGTGTCTCCATCCATCCCATGCATTGCTATGATGTATGCTGAGCAGGCTGCATATTGTAGCTTGTTCACAGCAGAGCAACCTGATTTCTGCAAGTCAAAACTGCCTTCCTGACTAGCAGCTGCTTCGCGCACAAATTGGAAGCCATTGCCTAAGCTTGCAGATGCATCAGCAGCATCTGGTCCAGCATAGCTTTGCTGACTACAAACAAATGCTTTTTGAAAGTGCCTGCCATGGGTCAGCAACAGGAGCAACACTGCCACTCAGCGCTCCACCTCAGCGTTAGTGTAACACACACACTCACAACTTTTGTAATCTGACGGCGTGTGTGTGTGTGTGTGTGCAGGAAGGCACAAGGAAGTTACCTGGCATAAGCAGAGCAGTGGTTGTGCATGTGTGCGCCCAGCAAGCGCAGCAGGTACAGGCTTTCAAGCTAGCACGCTGGGCTCACACGCAGCTACAGACACTGCGCCTCCCGCCCTCTTGGCAGGTATCCCAATTTTTGTCTCGACACCACAATGGGTGCAGCTTTGCCTCAGCTGAGCTTCATGCAGTGCTGATGTGAACACCAATGCAGTGCAGGACCTGCGTGTTGGCAGGTTTTGATACAGATGGGCAGCAAGAAAACAATCTTGTGGTGGTTGTCAGCTGAACTTGCTCATCGTCCCTAAACTTTCTGGCTGCAATGTGCAATCGCAGAAGATGATGTCTGCAGGATTCAATAGATCTGGCTGGTGTACAATTGAGAGGCAGCCCTTTCACTGACGCTGAGGAGGTGCTGCCGACCTGCTACCGCTGTGGATCCAGCAACCCATTGGTCAACGCGCAGGTCAGCAGTTATGCATCCCCCCATGCACTCTTCCCTGCAAGCCTCTGCATTCCTGCTAGAGACATGTAACATTGCACAACTTGCATTGGCCCACGCTGAGGTCGCACTCAGACAGCAGAGCTTGTGCATGCTCAGGATAGGGTCAGCTGCTTCCAAGCGTGTCCTGTCCAGCGTGATTGCTTGTGCTGCAGGGCGACATTTGCAACACGTGCGGAAATGGTGTTGTGAGATCCTTCCTGACCTTTGAGCCTCTGCCGCTGCTGCAGTTCCAAGTAGCCCCACACATCTCAGATGACCAGGTACAGCTGTTCTCATATCACACTGGTGTTTGTGCCATGATCTAGTCTGGCATCCAATGCACATGACCTTAGCTTGTCAAACGACACCATACGCTGTATGGCATTCTGGTATATGCAATCACAGCTTGCATCAGAAGGCAGCGTCAGTGCAGTAACCATGCCTATCCTGTGGTAGACTGTTTGCAACATTGCAGGCGCATAGAAGCATGATCAGCGACAACCCGTTGGTTTGCTATCTTTGACAGGCTGCAGCCTTGTTGGAGCAAGACCCAGAACCCCACATGTCACAAGGGGGGTTAGGGGCAACCACTGATGGGGGAGCTGATGTGCTGCAAATAGAGGATTCAGGAGATGCGCTGGACATAGATCTGGATGATGCCTTTCAGGCGCAGATGCTGGACATCTCACAGCCTATTGTGGCTGATGAGGCTATGCTCAAGCTGCTGAAGCAACAGGTCAGGCATGTGTTGTGTGCATGCTACAGTGCAATTTTGCAGACCTGGTTCAGGTTGAAACCATGCAACATTGTTTTAGCCTGAGCATGACCCACAGAGTCCAACCTGTCAATTCACTTTGCTTGCGTGCCTCACGACAATTGTCCTTCATGCTGTTGGCAGCACAGCAATTGCATGTGAGCAGCAGCAGGTCTGACACGCGGTGTCATTTTTTATCAGGAGGTCATCGTCCGCCCAGGCAAACAGAGCGCACAAAGATGCCAGTACTTCAAGGTCATGGATCCATCAACTCCCATCTGTCTGGCGCCATGCGGTCACTTTTATGAAGAGGATGAATATGAGATGCATGTGTTGGAGCATAAGTCTGCTCCATTCTACAGCTCTCAGAGCAAAGCCCACCAGTGATCTACTCGTTGGTTTGTGAAACACAAGTCTTCGCCCAGGATCAAGTACCAACAGTCCTAGAAAGGTCCATGTTTCAAGTCCTGTTGTAGCAGTCAGCATTGACGCGATTCCAGTAATGACATGAGTTGATGGTCTGCACACATTCATGTCAAACCTTGCAACCATGGCTTGGGGATCTGTGGCTCTCTAATTGACAGAACAGAAGCTTTTAAGGCAGCCTAAGATCAGTCATATGTCCTAAAGTCCTAGTCAGCTGAGTCATCTCAAATGGTAATTTAGAGAGGATGGTAGGCTTGTCGGCAGGTTCATTCATAATGGGACCCATGTGCTGACGATCACTCAGTGTGTAGCCACAAGTGGATAGGAGACACTTCACCTGGAAAGCTTGCAGCTGCTTCATATGCTTATTTAGGACTGTCCACTTCTCACTTGAACACAATACAACAGACAAAACTGTCATGTGAAACACAAGTACTTTTTTGTACTTCTGTAAGCTTTCACTAGATATGGCAGCTGACTTTCTCATGTTGTACTTTGCAAAGCCGACACTAAGAATTTTCTTGCCGGTGTCAGCATCAACAGAGATTACAGGTGTGATCAAGGTATTCATGATGCTTTGGCCCGGAACAAAGCACATGTAGATAGGTTCCAATCACGCATTACTTGTGTTTGCCTTTCTAAGCTCGCACAAATGGTATGCAGCTCTCCATGCTTGACAAACCTAAGACACTCGGTTTGGTTTCGGAGCTGACGGCAACGAGACCATGTCGACGACCTACCGACAACATAGTGACGTTGACTGCACAGTCCGACCGACACAACCGGCCTTCATCCAAGTGCAACAAGCACCAAAGTCAGACCTACAGCGGGTTTGATCACTTTTGCTGCTGTGCTCAGCTCAGTGGAAGTCGATGCGGCGAGCAACCTGCCACGGACGTTTACTCTGGGTGGTGCGGCAGGAGGCTGCCGCGGAGTGCGCATACGAGCAGCAAATATACACGAATCGTTCATCCGGTTGGCAAGCTAGCCCTGCAGGTAACATACCGTTGCTCAGTGGAGTCGGCTCTGCTTGCCCAGACCGTCACAAGGCTGTCTGACTGCAGGTTGCCTGCCATCGACCTCGGCATCTGAATTGACAAATGTGTTTGTGAAGTTTTCGCCATCCAGAACTTTTTGTTCCGGTGTAGAGGCGTCAAACTCAGCACAAACAGGTAAGGTCTTTCCTCACGAAGTGAGCTGCACCTGATTTTTCCCCAGGTGGTTTCCGCACAACCCATATCCTATACCCCTTTGCTGCAGGTCAACTGGACACAAGCCAGTTTGTCCACAATGGCACTGAGTACTCCTTTGAAACAGGCAATCTAGCACAGCTGTCAGATGGATCGAGCCTGGTCAAATTTGGCAACACCTGGGTTCTTGCAGCTGTCACTTCTTCCGATGGCTTCAGGGTGCAGGAGCGCATCAAGCCCAACATCACTGTAAGACAATCAATGCAGCTGTGCTTCAAGCTGTGTCAGTGCTGTCAACCTGATTTACGATACTCACATGAGCCACATCCAAATGTGACTATTGCAATATCACGTATGGGTGGTCAGGCATGTCACATTTCACTTGCTATCATCGCGGTGTTTCACGCTTGCAGGTAGAGTACAGGGAGCCTGTGGCGTCTGTAGGCAGAATGCCAGGGGGTCGTGCAAAGACAGAGGGTGGGCCCAATCAAAGTGAAGAGGACACAGCCCTGCTCATAGAGAAAGCCATTCTGCCTTTGTTCGCCCCTGGATTCACCCAAAATGTCACAGTAAGCTCATCCGCCACAATGCAAGACAGCCCTATGCTTTGAGCCCAGTCGAAGGCTGTTGTTGGTGTGTGTGGACTCATGACTGTGACCATGTTGCCACTATCTGGGCCCTTGTGTCCCTTTCACTCGTAGCTCAACTCTGGCTGTTCAGACGTGCACAATGCCAGAGCGTCATGAACAACTTAGACAGCTTTTGTACCACATTGCACTTTTGCATGTGCAGCAGCACAGCACTCAACTGCATAGTCTGCTCTGCAACTGCCACAGCCATTGTGTTGTGATGCAAAATGTGCTGTGTACCCAGCCCAGTTCTGTCATGCAGCAGTCACTGGCCAAAGCAGTTGTGCTGTATGGCTTGCAACATGTGCAGACAAGAGACTATGCATCACAACAGTCAGCCAGGCATGCACGTGACGCCTGTTGTGTCATGCTGTGGTGATATGGGAGTGGACTGACTTCCAAATGTGCGTCCAGGTGACAGCCACTGTGTTGTGTTCTGATGGAGCTGTGGCAGCAAGCAGCGTTGCGCTGAATGCCGTGTCAGCTGCTCTCATGTGCTCAGACATCCCTTGGGAGGGGCCCTTAGCAGCAGTGCAAATTGCCCATAATGCCTCAGATGATGACGCTGGACAGACTACTATCCAGCCCACCAGTGCGCAGCTGTTGGACTGTGGCCTGAGTGGGATTTATGTGGGAACAGCAGACACAGCTCTGCTGGCAGACTTCCAGGTAGCTTTTCTTGATGTATGTCTTCACATGTTGCTGGGCCAAGAGCTGCAACTTGCTCATGCTTTGGAAACACCTTTCTTTTTGCAATTGACTGCTTTGATTCTTGCATGTTGCACCATACACCCTCATGAAATATATGCTATTCACTACCCTGCACAGTGCAACTAGTCCAGTGACAGCCTGTTGCACTAAATCAGGCTGCGCATGACAGCACTCAGCACTTTGACAAACACCTGAAGCTATTCTGTGCATGGCAGGGGAGGGAAGTGTCCAAAAAAGCCATGAGGTCAGCGCTTGAAGCAGCCAAAGCCGCGACAGAGCAGATCCTGAGGTCACAACACAAGCTAGTCAGTCAACAGACATCTGCCAAGCCAGTGAAACCGTCCCAAGGATACTCAGGCTGTGACCCAGCCGCTGAAGCTAGCATCATGGCACTAGCTGTTCCACTGGTCAAGGACATCCTGTCAGACCGTAATGCTGACATGAGCCGAGTGCAGAGGCTTGATGCCTTGAGGGAAGCCAAAACCCAAGTTGTGGAGGAGCTGACCAATCAGGGTGTGTACAGATTTCAGGTGGGTCACTGCTAGTTTGCTGCTGTTCAAATGCTTTAAAACGGTTTTGCGACAAGGTGGCTTAGTGTATCCTTTGCTATGCACAATCAGCGTGTGTTGAGGGACTGCACACAGCTGCATATGAGCAATTTCAAACAAGATCACTTCGCACCAGCCTGATCTCTATCTGTTTCCTTTGGTATCCATTACATAGAGCTGTTGGGCTGTCAGCTGTTTTTCACACCTGAAGCAGTGTTTGTGCAAAGCTGGCAAATGCTGTGCCAACATTCCTCTCAACCATGATCAAGCCTGACATTCAGCGGCTGCTACGACAGGCCCTCAGGAGTGTGGGCAGCGGGTGTGCCACTCAGACAGATGTGGACTTCGTATGGCAGGATGTGCAGTCAATGGTCATCCGCGACATGATGACCAAGGACAACTTGCGGCCAGATGGCAGGGGCCTCATAGACTCGCGCCCTGCCTCCTATCAGGTTACCGTCTTTTTGACTCCACCTCTTTCCAATGACGTGTTCTGCCCTGCTTGCTATGTGCCTACGTTTGTTGAGACCTGCTTTTGCGCTCAATGTGTGCTGTAAGGGCTGGCATGCAACTGAAATTACAAGCTTCAGTCTTTGCACATGCTGGTTGAGACTGGATGGCTTCTGTGTCCAGCCATTCAGCAGATTGCCTGGCAAGGCGCATGCTCACACTGCTTGGCACACAAGCCTTGATGTCAACAATTTTTTCCTACTGAACATGCCATGTGGCTTCCTTCAGCGCCAATGGGGTAAGAATTCCGACTTTGGTTCATACACCCACATTTCTGCTGCGCCCTTCCTCCTGAGCTGGATCACATTTGACTACATATTCGAGGCTTACGATATTCTTCAGTCGCGATGTAGGTAGGGGTGTTGCCTGTGGTGCACGGGTCAGCCCTGGCAGGGCAGGGGCAGAGCCAGGCCCTTGTCACCGCCACAATAGGAGAAGCAGAAGACCAGGCCAAGTCGGAAGGCATCACTGGTCAAACCAGCAAGCAGCTGATGGTGCAGTTTGGTGATCGCATGGCGGCTGCTGCCGAGGTCAGCCCTCTTGCTGCCATGCATGTTGTGCTGCCTCACTCTGCAAGTCTCCTGGGTCATCTGACTGCTGAGCAACCAATCAAATGGCATGGCTGCAAGGACTAGGAGTTGAGGCTGTGTGCATGTGACAAATCACGGACCACAGCAGGCAAAAGCTATTGGCACAGCTGCTTTGACAGCTGCTGCAAAGGGCGTCTGTGTCATCTTGCAAGACATGCTTTCTTGTGTACCTGCGTCATCTTGCAAGACGTGTTTTTTTGTGTAGCATCATTTGTGTAGCATGAGGCACCATATTGCAGCATGTGCAGCTTCTTTGGGCTAGCCCAGCAGGCAGCTGATCATGCAAATGCCGAGACGCATGCAAGTCACACAAGCGCTACGCAGCACCTGGCACTCAGAATAGATTTGAGTGCAAGGACTGCATGACTCTGGTCTTCACAAGCTCTGCCAGATGATGCTGCTTGGTGGCGGTTGGTGCAGCTTGACATGCTTTTCATAGTTTCCTGCTGTCAGACAGTTCAGACATTCCGTGCCAGAGAAAATTTGTGGCAAGAATGTTCAGGCAAAAGGGCTGAAACTAGAGCCCTCACAGTTGTGTTCTTTGCTGTGCAGGCCAGCACATCCGGGCAGGGATCGCGTTCCGGACCCCGTGAAGCAACGTGTCAGGCGCATCACAGGCCGAATGCTGGAGAGCAGACTGTCAGCCGCCTTCCCATCCACCCCATTCCCGTTTGCGGTCCGCCTGAATGTAGACGTGCTGGCGGCTGATGGCTCCGAAACCATGGCTGCCTTGTCTGCTGCTTCGTTAGCTCTGGCTGATGCTGGAGTGCCTGTCAGAGCCCAAGTGGCAGGTCTGCTGCTGCTGCTGCTATCCACGCTGCTACTTTATATGTATCCACAACGCTGCAGACTTCGCTCAGATTGCTGCTGCTGCTGCTTTGCTGTTCACAGTGCTGTTGTACCACTGTTAGCATTGCTTTTGACTGCAGTGTTGCTGCTGCTGCTGCTGCTGCTGCTGTTGGTTGCACTGCTGCTGCTTTTGCTGCTGCTGTTGACTGCAGTGATGCTGCTGTTGTTGTTGGCGGTGCCTGTTATGATGCTTGAGCAGCTACGCTTGCCTGACTGTTCTGCATATGTACTTCTGTTTCAGGCTTTGAGTTGTGCTTGGTGTGTGCAATGTCGCTACTGCTGTGAAAGCGCAACAGAAAGCACATGCTTCAGCTACTGCAATTGTCATCATGTCACGGGGATGTACCCAGAGCGTCGACAAATGTATCACTGCTTACATTGACCGCACTGACTGCAATCTGGTCTGATTGCAAAGGTGCTGTGACTAGTGCCTATTGCAAGGCAGTGTGAGTGCAAGTTAGTCTGAGTGCAAGGTAATGTGGTTGCAAGGTAGTCTGGTTGCAGAGTATCGGGAGTGCGAGGAAGTGTGGTGGCAAGGTAGTCTGACTTCACTGCAGGCACGCAAGTTGCTGCTTTCACAGCCAGTGGCCACCCACATGCCCTAGACTGGCACCAAAGCGATGGCACACCCTCTGAGCAGGATGCCAGCTTGTATGAGATTGTAGTAGACCCACAGGAGGCAGAGAGCAGTGTAAGTGACCTGCTGCTGCAGCTTGTTGGCACAGAGGAAGGCATCACTGGCCTTCATGTGGAGTCCTTGCAGAAGGGAGGTGTGCCTTTCGAGGTGGTGGCAGCTGCCTTGTCATCTGGCTGGCAAGGCCTGCAGGAGCAGCACAGCAAGCTGGCAGACATTAAAGCTCAAGTAAGCATGCATGTGGTTCCTGTCAAGTGTGTACTCTGCTCTGGAGAGTTGCTGGCCTGCTCGCCATGACTGTAATTGCTTTGCAAGCAGCAGGTCCACAAGCAGCCATAGAGCACGCAGAACTCATACGGTCACGCAAGCCGGGCTGAAAATGGAGGAGGAGGAGGGGCCACCATGTCTGTCTGTGCATTTGTGTGTCTGTCCCTTTGTGTGTCTGCCCATGTCAGTATGTCGTTTTGGTAGTTGGCAGTAGTCACATCCTTGGTTGCCATGTTTGCCAGCATGTTGCACTCATTTACAAAGCAGTATCAGTGCTGCCACTTTGGCTTCAAAGCCGCTGCCTGGTCCTGTGGACATACTTTGGCTTTCCCTCAAGGTGTATTGTAGTTGCGCTTGATGACCTGCTGCAGCTGGCAAGGGATGTCACAAACAAGATGGGGTCTGTGGCCGTACCCCAAGAAAAGGTTGGAAAGCTCATTGGCCCTCGCGGAGCCGTCATTAACAAGATTTGCGCAGATACAGGTATGTCAGGCATGCTGCACATCTTACATTCGTCTTATGGCCTGTTGTGGCATGTTATTGCATCTCATGGCATGTGCATGGTTCAACAAATTGTCAGGCATGGATCATTATCTGGGCAACCAGATGTTGGCACAGGGGTCTGGTGAAAGATGACACATACTGCTTTGTCAGGGTTTGTCAAAATTTGTAAGTCCAAGGGCTTTACAATACTTTTTGAGCTGTTTGCTATTCCTGTGCCACAGGAGCCACATACCATTGTGCTGGCACCTACGTCTCGCAGCTCCTGCATGAATGGCACAGTTTTGCTTGTGACTGCTCAATCATAATCTATGCTCTTGTTTTGTCAACAAACTCCACATAGCGATAGCACCGTGAGCATAAGCTGTCCAGCCTTTTGAGTGTGTGTTCTCAAGTGTCAGACTCTTCATGCCCTTGTTTTGTCCTGGCAGGATCTCTGTTAAGCATAGAGGAAGCTGTTGAGCAGTCAGAGGATGCGACTGTGCATTTCTTCTGCCCTGACACTCAACAGGCCACAGCTGTGGAACAGGCCATTAGAGGCGCTACAGGAGTGGATCTCTTTGTAAGCCTGTCTCAGTTGTCTTGCAATATGAGCAATGCGCATGGTGACTGCACAGCAATGCCTCAAAATGACCTGCTTTTCATCAAGCTATTTGTATGCAGCTCAGTAGGCTACGGTCTCTTTGCCCAGTCATCAGAATGACTTTTGACACATTGCGAGGTCGTTCCTGGCAGTGAGCAAGTAGATGGCAACAAGTAGCAACACACCTTTGCTGCCTGGATTGCTATTCATGCTAATAAGCCATAAAGCAGCATGTGGCATGACAAAAAACCTCATCTGTGAGCATGATCGCACCAGGAACATAGTCTCAAATCAGCAACGAAAGTTGTTGTCTCAATGCTCTCCAGACCGTGGGATGGCAACTGGTGCACATTGACACCCTTTGTCATTCATTTGTTCAGCATGTGGATCAAATTGCAGGAGGGGTCTGTCCACACAGTGAAGGTAGTCAGACTGATGGACTACGGTGCCATTGTGGAGTTTCCCAGTGGCTCTTCAAGCCTGCTGCACATCTCGCAGTTGTCTCGTACAAGGGTGAGCAGTATAGAGGGCTCTTCTGGTCTGTCGTCTGTCCTGTGCTTCACATTGTTGTACACTTTCAGGCACTGTGCAGACGAGACTCATGGCTTCCTGTAGTCAAGACCAATGCTTTGTTTTGAAGCAGTTTTGGGATACCTCTGTGGATTCCAATAGCTCACAGCAGCCAGTGAAAACACACCTGCCATGAAGCGTCTGTCTCACAGGTCTCTGATCTTTCTTGCTCAGTGTCCTTGCTGTGCAGGTGAAACGCATTGAGGATGTGCTCGCACTTGGGCAAGAGCTGCAGGTCAAAGTCATGGGCCATGACGCCAGGGGCAATCTGCAGATCTCACACAAAGCGCTTTCAGCACTTCCTGATGACGCAGAAGGAGACAGACCTGATGATAACAAAGCTGCTGACGGCCCACCAGCAAAGCGCCCTTATCAAGCAGTCAATGCCAGATTTAGGCAGTCTGAAAGAGGTAGCAGGGACTTCAGACAGCAGAAACCCCGCATCACACAGTCATCGTGAAGCATGTGTGCACGAAGCATCTTGCTTGGTTGTTGGACGAATGAACATGGCTGAACACATAGCATGCATGTATGAAGATTGAAACAACCATGATAATTCAATTGAGAGAGGTTGCTGTCATTGATGGAACATGTCTGTGACTATATTGGGAGTTAGATCGAGATTCAGGAAAACTGATAACCGCCGACCAGGAGGAATTGAACCTCTGGGCCTCTCGGCCCCTACGGGTTTGAAGCCCGCACCCAACACCAGTCAGGCTCAGTTCGGCATTCGATCCACAGACCATTCGGTTGTTGGCATGCCAAGTTATCGCGTTTAGTCGCGGATTCTAAAGTGTGATGCGCAGCAGAATTTGGACAATATAAGTATTGCGAGCTGTTTTGTAAATTGCTTTCCTTTGCTTGATTGGATCTCATGCACGTTCCCAATTGAAAAATACTGGGTAGAAGTCGTGCATACCTTTGAACGCAAGAATTCAAATTTAGGCTGGTTCTGGGTGGACGTACAAGCGTAAGATTTCCAAGCGCATGCAGCAGAGTAGCATGGAGATCAATGTGCAAGAGCAGTTTTCACATGGGAACGGATTTGATGGGGAGCTTTGTGTCAAACCGTTGAGCAAAAGAATCCAGCTTGATCCGCAGAATTGACACATGCAACTCACTGTGCAACGTCAGGTGCCAGACTGTAAGCTCAGTTGTTCAAGTTCTTGATGTGTTGGGCATATCAGACTAGATGGTCTATCCATCAATCAATCTTCACTGCAGCATATATCTGCCTGACAAACAGCCAGCAGGCAAAGAAGCCAATAGTGCCGGTCATGCAGAAGAAGCTGTACGAGACAATGGCCATGTATCCAAAATACATGGCCATAGGGACATAGCGTGTGATGTCCAGCTTTGTCCAGAAATAGAACATGGAGTATAGGAAGAGATATGCTGCAGATGATCCTGATGTGAAGTATGCCCTCCACCTGCATTCATGGAAACCAGGGGTTGTGTCTGGACAATGTACACAAATTGCAGCTGACTTTTGAGTATGTCACGCAATAATTTCTGCTTTCAGGCAAAGTGACTGTGGCCAAATCTGGCGCCCAAACCACAATGAAGCCACAATGCAGGCCGCTCAAAAGATGCATCTGGCAGCAGCAAACAACAGTATGGTCACAAAGGCATAATGAAAGCTTACCACCAGCGGTAGTCTTCACTGCAAAGCTGAAAGTAGCACAGCACGATTGTGATTTCTGCACAGGTGATGATCAGAATCACAAAAACGAGGCACAGGAAGCCGAAGAGGTAGTAGAACTGGTGTAGCCACATGGATGTGAGGATGAAGAAGAGCTCAATGAAGACTGCTCCAAAGGGCAAGATGCCGCCAATCAGGATGCTGAACACTGGGTTCATATACCAGGGCTGCTCGGGTATCTGCCTGGGGATCTTGTTAGTGCGTACTGGGTCTTCCAGCGCTGGCGATTTGTAGCCAAAATAGGATCCAACAAACACCAGTGGCACTGAGATGCCAAACCACAGAAAGCACAGGGCAAACAGGGTGCCAAACGGCACGGCGCCTGAGGATTTCTGGCCCCAGACCAGCATGTTAAGGCTGAAGAAGATGCAGAAGCAAACACCAGGGAAGTACAATGCTGTCTTCAGCGTTGTCTTCTTCCATTGCTCTCCCTGCAAGACATTGGTCTTGAGCGCTGCTTGACTTTGGCGCAAAAACAAAGGCCTGGCCTTTCAGAAGGACTGAAACCATACATGCACAACACCTGGGATCAATATGTGCAATCAAAACAGCCTAGATAGTTGTATACTGGGGAAATGTGTGAATGCTGATGAGGCTGCATCACAAGACACCGTTATAAGCAAGCAGCACAGTGGCTTAGTTGTGTCAGAAGGCACAGAAAGGCACACACCTTGAAAATTTTGTACAGACGCGCTGAGTAGTAGCCACCAAAGATGCCCATGAAGACAAACAGCAGCAGCATGGCTGTCATGAGCCCACCACGGTTAGCAGGTGACAAGAATCCCAGTACTGCAAATACCATGGTCACAACACCCATGCCAATCAGCTGCATTCCTGTGCCAACATATACAGACAGCAGAGAGGCGTTGGTTGGGGGCCTGAACACATCACCATGCACCTGCAGGCAATGTTTCTGCACTAGGAAGAGTTGCCAATGGCAGGGTCACACAAATGAGTGGTGTATGCTGCCAGGGAAACATAAAATCCATCATTTTTACAGCAGTGAGCTGTCATGCATCAGTTCCCAGGGTGCAAATGCCTAGGACTTTGTGCATGTGTCTGTCTGCAGAAGGTCTCATGTCAACTATAGGAGATGTGACAGCATCCATGATGCATTTAGTTTGAGTCATGCGGCACATCATGCACAACTCACCAGCTTCCAGCCGGTTTCTTCCTGTGCCTCTTCTACTGTCTCCAGCTGATTGTAGTTGCTGATATCCCGATGCAGTGTCCGCATCATGATCATTGCAACCATTCCAGACAGAAACAGCACAATCATCAAGGAATTTATGATGGAGAACCAATGGATCTGATCATCAGTCATCAGCAGATAGGTATCCCACCGCGACGCCCACCTGATCTGGCTGGGCTGCAATGAAGTTGCCCAAGTGTCAACAGCAGTGAAGGCATAGGATGCAAAAGAAACACATGCTGGTTGAGGCAGCAGCTTTCCTGCAGAGGGTCTTGCACATGGGAGTCCCTTGGGTTGACAAGACAAACTTGTGGCATGTGGTAAGCCTTTGAGCAAAGCATGAAAAGGCCATGAGGCCATGAGAGCAGCAGGTGCCAACACCTCAAGTGTTTGTAGCTTACCTCATACACGACGTCATAGGTGAAAATGACTTCCTTGCCCTCCTTCATTTCCTGAGGATCGTCCTTATCGCTGACGTACTTCATGCTGCCTGGGTTGCAAGTGCTCAAGTCTGCTTTGTCTTCATTCCACGTTCCATCATACTTGTGCTGAATGCTGAAAGGCTTGACTTCAAAGCCAACAATTCGAGACAAGTCAGTCTCAACGTCACGGTGATACAAGATGGTGAACCTCAAATGGTTGTGCAGAGACAGCTTGCCATCATCCTGCATGCCACAGATGCTTTGCTACTGCAGCTTCGCAAAACAGCGCAGTCACAGCTGAACGCTGAAGGAGGCTTGCATACCTCAATGCGGCCAATTGGGAATCCTCTCTCATATCTTTTCACATTTGAACCGCTGTCGTCCCTGATTTGAGGGATGGCTACAGGCAAGTTGTCAAGAATCCTGCATGCATGAGTGCCTTGGCAAATAAACATATAAGCACAACCTTGTACATCCTGTGCATCCGCAGCTATTTTGCAAATTTGCGTGTGACCAGAGACGCAATGTATCACTTACATGTTCACCCTGTATTCATCCTCCAGCTTGGATCCAAAAGCTTCAGCCTGAGTGCTGGAAAGAGCAGGAATTCTACATAAGAACTTGCACTGCTGGTCCACTCTGATCTCGATCTGGAGGCAATACGACAGTCGGCGCAACCATATATGCTTGGTGAATGCAACTGGTACAGTCGCAATATCGACAGCGCCAGATACCAACCTCATACGGGGAGTTTTCGATTCTGTCTCCACGCAATACCTCCCCAAGATTTTCGGCGTTGGGGACAATTTTGCTTGGCCGACAGTATGGAATGCTGTAGTATTCGTAAGGCAGCTGTGTCTTGGTAGAACTCAACTTGTTGACTTTCAAAAATAGCTTATCACCCTGCCACACCGCGAACAGTACAGATGCTGTTACCCTTCCAAGACAGGCAGCGGCATAAGTTCCTCATACCTTTGCATAATCTTGCGGCGCAACTCCAGGTAGATAAAACGCCTGACAACATGCACTCAGACAGAGCAAGACAACCAGCGCTGCTCTCCGCAACGCCATTTCAGCGGGACTCCGTTGAACTAAGATGCTGCCTGCGCGCCTAGCGCTAATCTGCCATTATGATGAGGTCAAGGCTGTCACGACAACTTAACTGATTCGCCACAAAACAGGATTATCCTGAGCAAATGGTGTGCCAAACCCGGCCGCGAGAACAGGCATGCGGAGCTGTGAGTGTCCCCCGATCAATGCTCTCTGCATGCGCTGCCGTTTGCCTCTTCTTCTATAGGCCAGCATCCACGAAATTTGTGCCATCTGCTGCTGCGATGACACCGAAGGGCTAAGAGCTGATGTAAACTACCTTTTGCAAACCGACTGATGCAACTGTGACAGTCGGAAGAAACAACTCTGCGCTCTGTACATGCAAGCTAAATGTAGAGACTGTAAAATTACATGTGCAGAGTCTGCACTGCACTGCAGACTGATGCACTATGTGTCAAAGATGACTGCGGTGCGTTAATTGTTCAGGGGCCGTTGTCGAGCTGAATACTACTAACGAAGCTTGCTTGGGAGCTGGAGAAGCCAGCGAAGTATACCAGGCACATTGCAGTGAGATTTTGAAGGACTGCCTTCGAAACCTGCCACTGTACTGTGGACCAGCAATCAATGACACGTTTGCAGGGGCTTCATGCAGCTACAGCATTAGCTGGACGATTTGAATGAGCCAGTCAAAGCTTCAGCCAGCATAGTAACACGAGGGACTAGCTCGTCATACAGTGTCCATACCACTGCTGTTTGTATTGTGCGTTTCATCACCTGCACAATAAAACATAAACAGGTCACAGAAGATGTATGCATGCAAGTCTCTTGATCTGCTGAAAGCTTTTGCAGTCAACCCCCACGTGGTGAACTCATGGTAAGCATGAATTGGCTTTGAGACAGCACAGGACTTACCCTAGGCACGGTACCAACCAGCAGGGCTTTGGCTCCTCCTGTCTTCGTTGCAATCTTAAGTGTCTGCAGAGGGCTCATGTGCACCCCATTGTGAGCCACCAACTGCATGCGCGTTCTGATAACGTCTGCCGGCTGGGTGGCCAAAGTTGCTGCAATCGCTGCAACTGTACCAGAAACAAAATTCACACCAGTGCTTGATCGGCCTTCCTGCAGAGGATCAATCCGTTTAGCCGGCTTGCCTGTCCTAGGCTGGTACAGATACTTCAGAAGTGAACTTTGGTCCAGAGCAAACAGTGCACCACATCATCCCACATAATAGCTCTCGATCTGTGACCACATAGGAGCATGCTGCAGGCAGATGCGCCAAGCTGAGTTATGCGGACCTTTTGGAAGCGCCTTCTGAGGTCAGAGTACAGCATGTAGTACAGGGCTGAAAATGGTGCATTGCTCAACACAGTGGGCCAGATGCCTCGCATCAGACCAGAAGCACCCTCTGTCGCAGCTATTGTCCTCAACGCATGCACAGTACCCTGCATGCATTGTTGCACATCGTCAAGACCTGTGAGTCACTACAATGCCATGTCACTCTGTAACATGGCTGGGTGCGCTGCCGGAAAGGCAAAGCATGCCTGTGATGAGACTTGTGTATGTACACAGTATAGACAAGCACATGCTTCTACATGACTGTCAATCACGCAGACTATGTCACTGGGTGCACCTGCTGTTGAGGGCATCTTGGTCTCAAAAGCAGACGCATGGTGTGTATCTTTTCAAGATGCTGCATAAGGAGTCAGCGAAAAGAACACACCCTGTACTGGACACCTGATGTGCCGACATACTCCATCCTTGTCTTGACCACTGTGACAGGACATGTCACCGCAGCTGCAACACCTCTGGAAAGCCCACCGGAAAAGAATGCTTGCGCTGCTGACAGCTGACCGTGTGAACGCCCAGCACCCTTGGAACCAAAGTTATAGATGGCATCTTTGATGAACTCCAAGGCCAGAAAGTGCACCCCAACGCCAATAGCTAGCCGTGCAACAGTAGGTGAAGTGCCTCTCCAAAGTCCCCTGTGCACCGGGGCCTGAGTGAGTGATTATGCCAGGTCTTTATGTGACTATCAGGAGCCTTGGCACTGCAAACTGTACCTAACACCCTGTTCCTTTACAAGCACTCGAAAAGCACCTGCAGTGCTTCTTGAGATGCCCTTAGCAGCGTCAGCTTGCAGCCTAGTTCGAACCACGTCAAGTGGCTGGACGCAAACACTGACAACAGCGCCCGAGAAGGAACCTGCGCGTGCACGATTCTTGTCTGAGTCGTGCGTCGTGCACGCTCAGTAAACTCATGGGTGCGTATTGTCATGTACAACACGAAGCTTGCTCAGATGGGTGTCCGCTCTGTATTGCCAAGGGTGCTCAGGTCACCTGATAGAACTGACGCCAACTTATTTTGCCCTTTACTGGTCGCCGGGCTGCCCGACGAAGGGGCAGTGTCGTCGCCTTTTCCAGCCTCTTTCACCATATACTGAGCAAGCCCAAGCTGTAGACCGGCTCTGAAGTCTATAAAGTTCACCAGCTTCTGCACTGCATACTGGCGTTACGGCTCTGCAGAAGCTGGCTCTACAATAATAATAATAATGATGAGCTAGGTACGTGCTTGTCTCTCCAGAGCAGCCTGTCTTGTGCATCCCTGTAAGGCCTACTGGTTCGACAGTTTTGACAATCAATTGAAACTAGACCTAGGGCGGCCAGGTGGGCGAACCCCCTTGACTTCACCAAACAAAAGCTTCTTAGGCAATCTATCATTAGGCATCCGGAAAACATGACGTAGCCACCTGAGTCTTTTGCCTTGCAGCTGAGACTCCACAGTTAGGTGTTGCACCTATCCAGCTTTATTCTTATTGTCCTAGAAACCAAGTGGGGGCCAACAGACAGAGTGAAGTTAGTCAGACGATATGACATACAGCAGCAGACTGCGTGCCATTGTGGACAAATACAACCTGCATCACTATCTCGCCACAACATACATATTCATAAACACTGCAGCAGTGGTTTTGTTTAGTTACAAGCAGCAGTGTTTGTCTGTTGCAAATTGTCTGTGTGTGTCACTCAAGAAGCCTTTGCTCAGAAACATCCAAATCACAGTGACTTGACCAGCTCTTGCAAAGCATTTATCCACTCCTGGATCTGTTCGTTGGGCTTCTCCCAGGCAGACAACAGCACACAGCACGCAGAGGCATCGTGATCCACATATAGAAGGTTGCCAAAAGCCCCATAGTTGTACGTAGCTTTACGGTCAGGATCCAGGAAAAAAGTGTTGTGAAAAGCTGCGCCAGGCCAAGGCATGTTGTAAAAGTTGCCATTCATTGCTTCACGCAAGCACGAGGTAGAGACTATCGAGTCCTCTATATACGCTGCTGGCACTACCTGTTTGTTGCCCACTTTGCCCTTGTTGAGCAGCATGTTGGTGAAGCGGCCCAAATCTGCATTGCACAGAATAATAATTCCCAACGGTTTCTGAGGTAAATTGAACATGCCAGGCATGTGTATTCGAGATGGCACTTGGCACTCTGTACTTTGCTCAGCTGAGTGAACATGTGTAGCGGCCATGAAATGATGCTGTGGCAATAGGGAGGTCTATCAGGTGTGCATGAAGTGCCAACTGGTCTTGTTGTATCCTGACCTCAGAAGCATCACCAGAGAATTCGAGACAACTGGCAGAATCAAATAGCTCAGTCATTGATGGCATTGCTGATATGCATAGAAAGACAGATTATGCCCCAGTGTACCTTGCAAAGTTGCACACATGCCCCCATTGTAGATCGGGGTGCGGAAGTGGTCCAGTGTCATGTCAGCATCCTCCTTTGCACCAATTGGCACCCATATCAGTTCAGATATAAGCTCAGGCATGGATTTACCTGCATGATCGTAAGATGCTCAGACAATGTGTCCATTCAGGGCATTTGAACGCTTGCTATATGCTGGACATACATCTTGGCTATCAATGTATAAATTGACTACCACTCCTATCTTAGCCATGTGCAGTTGCCTGCTGCAAAACTTATGCTCAGTACCCAGCTTCAAGACCAGACTTGACCGTGAGTCTTAACTCTCAATGCCTTGGGCTGAGTCAAATGCTGGATGTCAGTCTGCATGTTCAACAGCAGCCACCATTCTGATAGGATAACAAAGGCTGCGTAAAATTGGTATGCATGCGTGTACACTGACCATCACCTCCCAGCATGGCAATTTGCAACATCACAGTTCTGCATGACAAGTGACACAGAAGGCACAAACCTGTCACTTGCTCACATGCCATGCCCACGGCATCTGTGTCAGTGCAGGCAGGCGCATAAGCAGCCTTGCCGTTGCCCTGTTTCACAGACAGTGTCAGTCCTGCAACGCCAATTGCTGGCTCACTGCCTTGGTCTGGATGCTGGCCCAGGGCTTTGAACTCAGCCATGGGATCAAGCACAATCCCTGACTGCATGTCCAAGGCTGCTTGCATCATCACCCCTTCATAGCCTGTCACAGCATGTGATTGGGACATAGCGTATCTTGTCAAATGAGCAAGATCCAGGATGGCACCGGCATATAAGCTTTTTGAAGTAGAAAGACTTTGTTGAGCACCTAAAGATGAAGCTGTGTTTGAAATCCATAGGTGAGCAGCTAGAGCAGATGTTGTTTGAGGACTTGTTGTGCTGGTATGCAACTGGCTCCTGGAGCAACTGCTGTCAGTCATGTAAATTTGCACCAGGGCAGCTGCTGTGTTTACTTTCATGTATTGTACTGGAAAAATCCGTGCTCATGCTGAGCATGGAAGCCTCCCAAGCAACAGCACTGTCAAAAGCGTGTTCAGCATACACTGATGCAGTTCAAGACACAAAGGAAGCTGCACACCAGTGCAGCATGTATCTGACCTATGTGGTCTGCTTACAACAGTTATTCCATCACCTGTGCCTTTCAGCTGAGGTGCATAGTCATGCAGGGGCTTGTCCCAGCTGAGATTGCCCTGATCTGCCAGGATTGCTGCTACACATCCAGTGAACACCTTGGAGGCAGAGTTAAGGCCGTGCGTCTGCCAAGCAGGCACGCCGTTCACTAGGTATTCATAGACAACCTTGCCATGATGCATCACCAGTAAGCCATCTGCATTGCACTCACTAGATTTGGCAAAGAGGAATACATTGCAACATGGCTGTCTTTTGAGGGCTGTGCTCAAGCAGATGGCAGCAGGCGCCAAAATCACAGAGTATTGCAATGCTTCTCAGTGAAGGCTGCGGTCTGATGAAGACTGCAACACTACCCACATGCGGTGGGTACTGTTGCAGCAGACACTTAGTGAGAATGGTGAGAGTCAGTGATTGGTCGGTGCATCAGCACTTTGAAGGATTATAGCTTCCTGCTATTCAGCTGACTGCACCGGCAAGCCGATTTCAAACTACCTGTGTCTCCACGGGTCAGCAGGTCGCGGACCCGACCAATATCGTCTGCTTGCAGCTGGTGGGTAGCGTAGTCCAAGGCTGATGACTCGTCTGCTCTGCGGATCTTTGCAGTTGTAAGGGTCTCTCGGTAATGAAATGGAATCCAACGACTTTGTGGACGGGCCCACCGCGTCTGAGGGCTTACCTGCCAATTCAACCCATGTTCACATAAATTCGAGGTCAATGGCTGGCCTGCAAGCCGAGCTGATCTGGCTTACCTCTTCTCCAGCTGGAAATACCGGACGCCTCGCTGTTGATTGTGGAGGGAGGAGATCGGGTCTTGATCGGCTTCTAACGAAGCCCATTTGACTCTTGTTGCGGGAGGCTGGCGCTCTCGGGCGCACCAGACTGGGGCCTTGCAGGCTGTTTATTCTTGAGACCTGTGAACTGATGCAGCCTGAAGGCATGTCGCAGGCGGGATGCTCACAAGCTTGATGAGCGCGAGTTGCAACATAAAAGCCTGCGGCAAGCACGGTGATCGGTCTATTTGCGCGTCATGCAAAGCTCACTAGGGGAACATGCTTGCAAACTCTCCCGGGCATGTGAGTCATACATTGCATGTCAGCTTCGATCACAACCTCAGAGGCCCTTGAAGCTGTGAAAGCTACAAAAAGAAGACAAAAGATGCTCTGAGTCACAAACAATCATTGCAATATGCTCATGCATACTGGTAAAGACTAGACCCTGATGCATAGTACTTGGCAGACCTTGGCTGAAGTTCAATCTAGGTCTGCATCTGTTTCAATGCTTTGACAGCTCACTCAAGTGCAACCTGATTCAGGGACATGTACATGTATCAAGGCTATCATGGCTGCTGTACAGGTATGTGTTTGTTGAGCTTCCAGAAGACAACAGACATGGGGCTCTCAAATCACAAAGGTTGTGGTTGGTGTCATGTCCACCTGCAGCTAACAATTGTGAAGCCGTGAGCAATGCCCCGCAGTGTCCAGCCGCATCCTAGCATCCGTGATATCATCCAGGTTGGTCGATCTCTGCTGTGAGTAGTAGCTTCTGACCATCTGTCCAGCCATGATTGGAGTGAAAGGATGCACTATTGTAGTCTAGCCTCCACCTCCACCTGCTTTCTCGTTCTATTCTATGGAGGCCTGTGAGGTTGAACCGTGCAGATGACAAAGCTGCGAGATGCAAGGATGAATGCATCATTGCTTCCACTTGGGGGTCAAAAAATGTCTCAACCCCACCAATTTGGAAGGGTTGGTCAGAGCGCTGTGTGTATGCACATGCTGCTCAGCCAGTACTTGCCTGTAACAGAAAAAGGCACCTTCATAGACAATTACCACGACAGCAAGCTAAGGTATGACACCTTGTGTAAACAACGTTCGTGAATAGCTAGATGTCAGTGCTGCTTGCATGCTAGTCAAATGCTTGTAGAAGCCGCTGCGCAGTGTTGCCATGCATGTCAACACTCAGCGCCACACTTGTATTGCTGGTTCAACTTGTTCAACCAGCAATACAAGTTCAACAAGCACAAAGCAGACAATACAATGCTTGCATGGCATGGACACTCACTGCAAACAGCTGCAATGAATTGCTATGCTCAAAACAGTACTGGTGTTATCTGTTGATCTATGACGTAAGGTAAGCATAGACAGCAATCGGACATTCGGGTGCGAAGACAGTTGCAAGTGTGATACTTCTCACATAGCCACCAATGGTCAAAGCTACTGAGATCGTTGGCACTCTCTTGCAGTGACCTTGTACTGGCTTTCCTGGGAGCAAAGCTGCTTCACGATAGGCTGGACCGCTGTCTCTAACATTGGACTGCTGTTCCTAACAAGCCTCAATAGCACCAGTGTCAGCTCTCTGACTGAGTTTCGTAAATCTGACATTTCAAAACTATCGTAATTTGTGCTTGATTGATTGGTTGTGATTGATTGATTGGATGATTGATAATTTGTGCCATTCTTCCAATTGGAACGCGGATCACGTGGAATACCAGACAGTACAGTCATCTTTCCTAAGAAACTATATGACTAACTGGCCAGACGGTGAGCCTCTCAGGTTTACAATCGTAGTCCATGACCTTGTGAGGGCACTGCTTGAGCTGCGCAACGCATGTCATGAGATGGCACAACCTGTGTTGATTGTCGGTGCTGGGCTTGCCGGCCTCTCTTTGGCTCGGACCCTGTCAAGCCATCGAGTCCCTGTTCGCATTTTCGAGGCGTCACCTGAAATACGTAAATACAGCTATGGAATTACCCTGTTATCGTGGGCGTATCAGCCTCTTGCCAGCACATTGAAGCTTGGCAGCGTAGAGGAACTCAAAGCAGCCACAGCCACAGATGCACAAGTCGGAGGTTCTGGGTTAATCTCTGCCCAGGTGAAGGATGCGTACACAGGAGCCACCCTCCTCTCAGACCCACCCAGAGAGCCCAAAGCTCCACAGTCGTATCGTTGCAGCCGCTCCAAGCTCGGACAGTTGCTGGCTCAAGGACTAGACATCGAGTTTGGCTGCAAGCTTGACAGGGTAGAACAGAAGGCCTCAGGCATGCAACTGCATTTTGAGGGAGGAAAGACAGCAGAAGGCAGCTTGATTGTGGCAGCTGATGGCATTCACTCTGTTGGTGAGCTTTGGTCTGTGTATCCCAAATTAATACGCTTTGATTGCAGCGCATCTCACACCACTGCTTCAGTGGAGTACTCTATTTTCATGATGCAGCGCGCAAAGGCTTATTGCCAGCAGTGACGCCCACAGTCATGCCTGCCATGGCTATAAATGGGCGTGTGTCCTTGGCGAGATCACATTTTCTGGCTGAAGTAGGAAAGTATTTGAATGGCTCACAAACCATGCTTGGGGCGGCTGACAGAACTGCTGTGCATCTGGCTGTCAGCAACCACACAGATAGCAATGTCCTTCTCAGCTGGACATTTACATGGCAACCTGAAGCAGGTGACCATGACATATCAAGCAGAAAGTCGATCAATGATGCATGCAAAATACCTGAGAACTTCTTTGACAGGCTTTGCGAGCTAGGTCCTTTAGCTGAACCATTCAGGTCCATACTGACTCCAGATGCTGCACGAAGGAGTGCCAAGTACAACTGGCTCATCCGTAGTGTGCAGATCCCCTGCAGTGAGCTGCAGGACTCAGTTGACAGTGGCATTGTTCTCATTGGTGATGCTGCGCATGCCATGCCCATAGTTGCTGGTGAAGGTGGCAATCATGCCTTGCTAGATGGAATGCAGCTGGGTGAAATTCTTGCCCTCTCAAACACAAAAGCTGTTGAGGAAAAGGTCAGAACGTTTTATGACTCTCAATTTAGGCGCTGGGAGGATGGCCATGTCAGTTCGCAACATCACTTTTCTGATCTGCACAAGCCAATGTCGCAGTGGCGCATGCTGTCAAATCCATGACCAATTGACCCACCTGCCGAACTTTTAGCATGCTGGCATAGCCCTTGATATGGTTGAAGCTTTGCCTATGTCAAGGATGATTCAAGAACTACAGCTGTGAACACTTTTGCAAGCAAATTTTGTGGCAGTATACAATCAAGCAGACGTCTCTATGGGTACTGACTAAAGAAGCAAGCTGCTGGCTAAACGTGTTGTTTGACAAAAGCAGATGTATTGCACGTCTGTTCTGAGTGACTAACAATCTGCGTCATCGGCCAAAATGAACCTGGTTGTCACCCTACCTACCCACATCGATGCCAGCAGATGACCTACAAATGACATGTTGATCAGGTTGCAGATGAGCAAATCAAGCGCGAATCTGTACTAGCGCCACAAAATCTGTCCAAACAAACATATGGTATGCACAAAGACTTGTATCACCTGCACTGCAGTGCCCATCAACACATCTGACCAAGAGTGACAAACACAGTCTTTGAGAGTCCATGGTACACTAGTTGTACATCAAACATGTATTCCAGCAATAATTAACCTGTACTCATCAGCATCACCCTGATTTCATGATCTGGACAAGCGTCGATCCTTTCAGCTGTCTGCAGCTGACAGAATTGGTTTGTTTGTGTCCAAAAACACCAGATGGTACATCCGCATCTTGTCCTTGGAGTGGCTGAAGCCTTTGGCAGGAGATGCAGTATGGATCAACCTTCTGTTGGCCCAGACGGCAAAATCATTGGGCTGCCACTCGTGCTTGTAGATGATATCATCAGATGTCCCATGAGTAAGCACCTCCTCTAGCAAGTCCAAGCTGTCAGGCCTGCTCATACCTTCAAAGTGATGAATTCGTTGAGCGCTGATCAGAATAGCTGGCTTCGAATTGTCAGGATCCTGCAACAAAAGACAGAGTGATTAGCACATCATTTCCCACGTGTCAGCAAGTCTTGCTTGTGAGGAAGACAACATCTGTACCATCCTGATAGCAATGCTGAACCTCTGTGACAGTGACTCATGGCTCTTGCATCACACAAAATCCTTATGTCTTATTCATCTGCCCAGCTGAACACAGAATTGGAAATGAAAAGGAACAGAAGCAGTTAGGAAAGGAAGAGGAGGCAAAGGACAGCAAAGTTGCTTGCTGCCACGCAAGGCATGTGCATTGCAGCTGACACGTGTAACAAACTGGCAACACACAGCGGAGAAACTGCTTGATGTGTCTGGCGAATTGATCTGTCTCATACCTTGATCACAAAAGGATTGGGTTGTAGCTCAATCTTGACACCCTTCTCTGTAGCAGCCTGAAGCCTGCAGCCACGTACATCCTTTTGCTGTCTGACAATTCATCAAACAACTCACAAAAGCAGTGGTGTTAGAAGAGCTAACTGCAGCAATATGGTATACAATACAACTCTGCAGGGCAGCTGACAGAGGTGCATGACAATGGTCAAGAATCGAGAACAAGTGCAAGCTATAAAGAGGACAGCCGTGTGTGTTGATCAACTCCAGATTGCAAATGCCAACAGGCTTCCTAACAAGTGCGTGCTGTGACACCACTGCATGCTATGGTTGGCATGCTAGCTGCTGCAAATTGGCAGCAACTCCAGACTGTACCTGCCAAACTCTGGGAAGACATGTGTTTGATGAACAACACGAGAATGAAAGACTGCCACCGCGGCATAAACCCGCACAAGCACAAGCACTCCAAAGCATGTTGCAGTGCTCATATACACGGACTCCAGCATGCAGGGAGTAGAAGGCGTGACAAGTCACACAACATGGGCAGCACAGCATGGAGCTGCTGGGCAACAGAGCAGGTCCTCACTTGGCTTCAAACTCGTCCAGCCTACGCGTTCCCTCCCAATTCATATGAAACCCAAATATCTCACTGGCCTTACGGTTGACTGTTTTCAGGTGCAGTACTTTCTGCTTTGTGGCATCATCCAAATCCTCAAACATCTTTTCAGTGCTGCAACATCAATAATGTCATTTGTCGGTGTGTCATGTGCTTCAACACCATAAGCAGTATAATTATGTTGTGGTGGCTTGCAGGATGGTAACCTAGCAAGCAGAACAAGCCCATGCGGTATCTTCACGGTACTAAATGCCACCGTAGCCTGTCCATATGCCAGACTTTGAGTACAGCAAGCAGACAAACTCCTGCACAGCTCCCTTTCAGCCAGCATGCCGGCAAAACACCATAGACAATGCGTTCATGGCACTTCTTATCTACCACCTTTGAACCCTTGATGCTAAGCAGCAAAGATCAACATTGACAACGCACGCATAGCCTGGTAAGGTTTGATGCTAATACTCAGCAGGATGTAGCAAAACGTAGGGAAGATGAAGGGGAGCCTCTCCACACAAGTTATGTGGCTCATGGCATGCTGTGCTCACCTGGTAAATAGTGTGTCATCGCCACCATCTGGTGCAGGCTGTACCATGTACATTGCGCTGACCTCGCACGGCATGGGTGTGTCTGACATGTCCATGTGCCACAGCCTGCTTTCATCAAAGGGGTTCCCACCTAGGGTGCACTTCTTCAAGGCTTCTTCGTTGAGACCCTCATGTTCTTTCAAAGACACATTGTGACCTCGCACTGCCAGCTGCAAGCCATCAGGGACGCCTCAACATCTATATGTTGGGTGAGTTTGCACAACCAGGCTGTAAGGTACAAATGATTGCTTGTACGAAAGATGGCAAAGGAATAGGCAACCTAGGCTGCCTGCTATTGCTCTCTCCCTCTCTCAAGGCAAATTGCATGTACAGCATGGCTGGTGTCAGCCTGGCAGATCTGCACTAAATGGCATTTAATCAAGCAAGATGGATGATCGGCAAAATCTGTGGTCAGTGCATTGAAGCAAGATGCCAAAGAGTTTGATAACAATGCATCAGACAGAGCAGCAATAGCAGTTGTTGGTGCACAGAATGCCATACCACTGGGTTGCTGGGAACCCTTGGCTGAAAGTATGCGTTGCAGAAGCGTCTCTGGTCTATGGCTTCAGCGTCATGAGGCAGATACCGCAGCACTCTCTCCTGAGTACCAGGGTCCAGATAGCCCGCTCTGAAGACCAGCAGCAAATGCTCCCGCCATAGATCGTACAGGAGCTGCTGGTGCTCACCACTGAGGGGCTGTCTCAGGTCCAAACCTTCCACCTACTGGAAGGAATTGTGGTTAAGAGCTAACATTGCTCTTGATTTGTTTCCAACAGCAGCCATTGGGATATTACCAGTACGCCGAAGTCTTTATGCAGTGGCGTGAGAGACACCCCAAGTTGCTTCAGCTTGTTTGCTGCAGGAGCTTCTCTTTGTTGTGTAGCAGCCAGGTTGACAGCAAGACGACGTGGCCTGAGGTACAATCCTCATGTTTGCACGCAACTTGACACTGCATCAGAACAAGCAATTTCCTCTGAGGTGACTCTCACCTGCAGTGAGCAGTCCTTCTTGATCCCGCTGGCAGACACGTGTGCACACAACCCGGCAGCGACGTCATACGGGGAGTTCGACAACTTGAAAGCTGGTTGATCATGATAACGGCCACTTGTGAGATGCGATGCTGTGGTCTTGGGTCCTCACAGTCTGTATACAGATCGCTTCAAGTGCGTCTGCGACAAGCGAATAGTGCGGGGGCGCTCTTACAGTGCCGACACAATGGACAGCCGCTCACGTTTTGAGGCACTTGTATGATTACTTACGAGCAGTTTGCATCCGAACTGAGGAAGTAAGAAGAGATCAACGTCACGCCCAAGAACTGTCATGCATGAAGCTAGAATGGAAGCTGATGCAATTTTGCAGTGAATAGCTTGAAATTCGCAAATTGCTCGTCACTTTCGTTTGCAGACACTCACATAAGCAAGCAAAATTGCTCGTCACTTTCCTTTGCAGACACTCACATAAGCAAGCAAAATTGCTCAGCCTGGCGCAGTGCTACAATCCGAGTGCACATGAGACAGCCTTTCGACCAGCTGGTCTCATCCCCTCACGCAATAGATTGCATCCACAGCATGCAGTTGCCCCTGGCACTCAATGAAGCAAAATTACGCAAAATAGGCAAATTCGCTTGCCAGCTCAGCCATTGCCGAGTCGCTGTCGGTAAAGTCAAAGGTATCTCAGCTCCGACACCGCGATCCTGCACTTCACCCACATTGAGTCTGTGAATGCAAGTCTGCCATTGTAACAGGCCAATTGCAGTGTTGTGAAGCTTGTCGTGACGGCGCTGTTGCGCCGCAGAGCTGAAACTCGACTGGGCATAGGTAGGTTACTCGTTGTGCGCTGCGCTTGCAATCCCAAGAGCAGAGCAACCACTCCTGATGGCTAGCGCTATGTGTGGCAAGGCCTGACGGACAGTTAATCCTGCATTTCTTCGTTGGTATGTTGACTTGTTAGCCAGCTCCCAAACCTAGGAAGCTACCTTGCACTTTACGGAACTGCCTGCGCTACGGTGACTCAACCTGGTTTTCCTGCGTGATCATGCAGTGTGACACATTGTGGACAGTTTGCGAGTGCTTCCATTTTGTGCAGGCAGCATAGCTCAGCGAGTTCCATTCTGACAAAGCAAAAACAGCCATCATTGGCGACGACGCTCGTCCAGTCATGGCGGTGTTTGACTTTGATCCAAAGGATGGACAGCTGGACGAGCCCCTGCGATCGCAAGAGATAATCATGCTCAAGGAAGTTCTCTATGTTGAGGAGTCAGACCGTGCAACTTCGCCTGTTGCTGGTCTACACCGTCCAGTGCACCAGCAAGAGCTGGTGCCTCTTCCAAGCAGCTTTGGCAGCTTTGAGTTTCAGTTCCCTGCTAATCACGAGGAGCAAAATCTAGAAGTTCAGGAAAGGGCAGCACCGTATGTTGAGCTGCCTGCTGCCAAGCGTCAAGCCACAGCACCAGCAGCGCTGCAAGAGGCAGAGGCAGCAGCTTCAACACAGTCTCCTCTTCAGAGTCCCTTTGCATCTGCTGAGAACATAGATCGCTTCCTACACGACCTGCCCGAGGAGGTGGCCATCCCACACCATCAGTTGCAGCAGCACCTCCAGCAGAATCGCCAGCATAGCGCTCCTCCGCCTAGCACTCTCAGCAGGGCATTGCTTGAGTCACAGAGCCAGGAGCTGGCGTTGCAACAAATCTGTACAGCTGATCAGGCAAAAGCTCGTGTTGCCTCACTCCCAACAAGCAAAATGCTGTCATGCAGCAACATGCAAGTCAGCTTGTCGCCCGTAGTCTGGCGAGACTTTGAGGCTCCACACAGAGTGATGGTCAACTTGGGACTGCGGTGCCTAGAAATGGAAAGTGACAGCTGCTACCCTGCTTCCATGTACGCAGCTTTTAATCCTCGCGTCATCACAACAGGTGAGACTTGCTGCAGGTTCTCAGACAACATAAGATCATCATCATGTCATGGTGGACTGACTTGTACGGGATTGTGCACGGTGCTTTGCTGCATGCCACCACTTTTCTGCAAGTGTTGGAGGCTGTGCAAGCCTCCAACACGAACAAGTTGGTACTGCCAGCATTCGGCGTGTTAGCCAGCATACTTGATTTCACCAGATTTTCCTGGTCAAAATGGTATGCAGTGTTGCACACAGCCTTATAATGTATGCATACCTCTTCAGGTGTGCCTGCCAAGCGGCAGCATCCTTACAGACGAGAGTCATCACCTACAGAATCTAGGCAAACACGCAAGATGACGAGGTCAGCATCCCTGGGCAGCAACTTGGCGCGCAACCCTTGTGCCCCTGCCTCTGCTCCCGCCAAAAAGGAGCAGATAGAGCTGGAGGTACAACTTCCCATGCATGTCCACCCTCTTCTGCTCTTCAGTCATGCCTGTCTTGTAACATGTTGGTTCACCATCACTGCAGAGGCTGATCTGCAAGCACAGCGTGTTGTTGCATATAGTCACATTGCATCCATGTTACGCATATGTTATGCACAGTCACTGATCGTCACTCATCTTACATCCATGTATCAACCTGATCAGCTTGCTGCTGTTGCAGGAGGTTTACCTGCTGAAGCGTGACCCAGACAGCATGGTAATTGAGGACACCTGGCATGCAGAGGGCCCTTTTGAGGGCAGCACACTGTCAACACCACCTGTGTGGTCTGGCACATGGCTCATAGATGTTCTGGTCTGTATACATGATTGTGAGTTTGGGAGGAGCTTCTGGCTGAAGGCAATGCATCGCAATGTGCCAGCAACAGCGCCAACGCAATGAGCGCGTTGCCCCAACATTGTATAGCACTTGAGAAGAACATTTTTTTTGTGTTTTACAAGCGTGACTAGTTGTCCTTGTCCCCTTGCACAGTCAGCTTCTTGTACCACCCTACTGTACAGGCTGCTTGCTTTCCCTCTGAACCTGCTGTGATGCGTAGTGTGGCCCATGCCATGCTCCAAGCTGTTTTGCTTGCATGCTATGCTGTCTCTATAGCGTGTTGGGCAGCGCTTACTTGAAATGCATCCTGGGCTACCAGTCAATAACTCAATCAACGCTGGTCAGGCAGCTGACACAGCCCACATAGTCTGACTGTTGGCGAGCTTTGCTGCTGATCAATCATGGAGCAGGAAGTCTTTTCTCTTTGGCAGACAAGTTTCATCTGTGTTCGACTTGCAGCAATGCTGGCGTATCTTCAGATCCTTTTTCTCTGCGGATCAGAACACGCTGTAAATAGAACTCATCGGATCCTAATGTCATCGCGAAAAGTCCATGTTGGTGGTGCAGATTCAGGTATGGAGGCCAGGAACAGAAGGCGCAGGAGAACAGCTGTGTACTACAGTGTCAGTTGCATGTAAAGTGGGTTTGCACCCAACTTGGTGAGACTGTTGCCGTATATAACAAATAAGTCACAAATTCTCCCACATATAACGATTCGAAATGCATCAGTGCATTAATTGACGCATGATGCTTATAGCTGTACTACACTGTGCATCAGTGCTTTGTCAGAAACCTATCCATAGGCCCAGCACCTTTTTTCTGTATCTTGCTACATGTCTGTGAGGACGCGCCATGCGGCTGCTGTTGCCACATGGAGATCCCACTCAGCGGACGCTTCTGTGACTGACCTTTTCTGTTAGTGTGCACTGTACCTGTCAGCATGCTTGGCAACATTCGATTTTGTAGCTCCTGTGCTTCAGCCCCCAAGGGCAGGTTGTCTGCAGAGCCATGCTCGGTACATTTGGCATTGCCTAGCTGATGATGACTAGCAAGCAAAGCAGGCTCACATGAGCTGGTGCTTGCAGCCTGCAGAAAGCGTAACATCCCCTCGTGATTGCTACCTGGCCTTGCGTCCTTTGTATACTCACCTACACACAGGCCAGCACAGATTTGACGCAGCAAGCATCCAGCTCATGCACTTGTCAGGTCACACCCATGCAGCAGGCAGCTGGCAAGCTGGTGTATGACACGGCATGCAAAGCACCCACTTGCAAGTCATGAAGCATAACCTGTCAGCTGTTGACACTGTGCATTGTGCAACGAACCTCCAACAGACATGAAGTTGACCATCACTGGCTGCAGTAGTTTGGGCTTCAGCAGCCCCAATGCTGCCTGACAGATTGCACTGCGTGCTGCCTGATGGACACCAGACTCCAGCCAGTTCTGTACGTGGTTTTGACTGCTGTTCAGCAGCTGTGCAGGATTGTCTGCAGCCCGCGACTCACAGTCAGCTGCACCTTCAGGTGCTTCACCTGCACCATTCATGCTGCTTGCATGACCACACAGCACGCCTTTGCGCTGGATGTTTTGCCAGTCAGCAAAGTCTCAATGGCAAAACATGCCACGCCAGCTCAGCCCCCCAAAAAAAACCAGACAGCAACCAGACAGCAACTGCACAAAGCATACAAAAAAAGGTATTCCTCATCTGTGAAGTAAAAGAGTCTCAACAGCTTGCTTTGTGTTGGAAACTTTGCGCAGAATACTAAACAGTCCAGGCAGGCACTGCCATGGTGGTTGAGATGTCTCACCTGCAGGATCCTGAAACGCAACACTTTCCAGCAGCTGCCTTTGTGCTTGCATCGGCAGAGCATCAAGCTGCTTATTATTCCCACTTGTCGAGCCATATTGCATCTGTTGTGATGTGCCTTTGGCCAAGCTAGGGTGCTGCAAGCGGCTTATGGGGGCCAGATTTGGAATGAGTGTGTGCACCGCTGAGCTCTGGGAAGCTGAAGGGTCCACTGAGCCGACAGCAGTCGCTTGTAGCTGCTTGGCAGCTGCCTGAGGGAAGGACAGGGTGTAGGAGCGCACTTGTTGCTCGCGCCCTCCTTGCTTCAGGCCCAGCTTCAGCTTGACAGGCACTCGCCCACTGCTGCTGCGCTCCTGCAACCCACCACACATTCATTCATGAGCACAGTAATTAAATCAACAGCATTGTTCATTCACTCACTTGATCAGCCTGTAATGCATGGTTCACCTCTCATCTTGTCTTCCCCTGAGGGTCAGATACACACAGCCCTGAGTATTTCTTTGTTTTATGTCCGGTTCTGCAGTGTCTGACACGCTGCAAAAGACGTGAGGGAGTTTGGGTGGTAGCAACCATCAAGAATTTCCGCTGACTGACAAAACACATGCTGCATCCATACCTGACAGATTTGCTGTGTCACAATCTAAGTATATCATATGGACATTGTCTGCGCTCCGACAGCTGTCCAAGACACAAAGCAAAGCATGCTACATCTCTGGGGTCCAGAACGCTATTGATGCTGCAAGCATTCCGCTGGAAACAGCTTTTACATGACAGCATTTGAGGGCTGGCATGGTGGTCAAGGCCAATGATGCTGCGCCACCTTCTACCTCTTCTCTGTTTCAAAAAGCTGTGAACTTGAATGTGGCAGCAGTGCTGCTGATGACGGCGTAACATGAAGTTGAGGGACAGGCTGAGCAGCACTAACCTCAAGGAGCCGAGGCCACAGTGCATACACAAGCCGTTGCAAAGCCTCATCCACCCGCGCAAAGTCACGCAGGCCATGGTAGCTCTTGGTACAGCAGATGCTTTGCTGAGGCCCTTTAGCCTGAACCCTTTTGTCATCTATGCAATGCCCCAGGTCGAAAAGCAGCTGGCCTGCAGAGCGAGTATGTTGTTGAAGTTGAGTTGACAGGCTGGCCAAGAGCCATGGAATTGCGCAGTATGGCAGGTGCGTACCAGGACTGGACAACATGCAAGCGCGGTTTGTTATGCTGTGTCCTGTCCACATGCTGAGCGCGGTGCAAAACACATTGCACGCTAATTGCACTGAAGGGCTATGCTGTGTTTTTGTGACAATGTCTGAAGCCAGCATCTGATGCTTGCAACCTGCATCAGTGGTGTTAAAGATTTGTATGGCAGAGGCAGACCTACTGCAGTGCCAAACATGTCTGTCAGCTCTCTAGCTTGAAAGGCAGCCAGATCGCGCACTTGCTTGACTGACAGCTGCTCGACCACCTGCTTACCGAGCTGGCCCCTGCAGCAGCAGCCAGATTCTCCTGTAATGTATGCAGACCATACTTTCGAAGTGCCCACCATTGAACTTTGATAAGTGACATAGTCAAGATTACATTGCTGAAAATACGTCACATGAATTGACAGACCCAGCTGCACAGGGATGCTTCTGAGCTACGGCTCTACACAACATGCTGCAACACAATGTGACGCAGCAGCATGCCATCTGGTGAATAAGAGTGTCATGAGCAAATGAAGAGCAGGTGTAGGTCAAACAAAGCATCATGCAACACAGAGGAGGGCCGATGAGATGCACCTCAGGTGAGGCACTTTCAAGATTGGTGTGTCCAATAGGAAGGCAGCTGCCTGATTGGGTGGAACTACTGTCATGCCAGAGGGCTTGTGCAAGGGTCCAGCCAGGCGTGCAGCCAGCTTGCCCACAGCGATCCCAAACGACATGGTCAAAGCCAGCTCCTGTTGCACGGCTGCTCTAATGTTGCAAGCCACCTGCACGCATGCATGCACTGTACACAGAGACAGAAACTCAAGAGGAAGGTCCATGTCAGCACAAGTCCTGCAGATGGCTGCTTTGCTGCTGTGAGCCATCTGTGCATGTTGCTCATCAGCAATGCGCGGTATATCAAAACAGCAATTTTGCTGTGATGAACAGCACAGCCTGCAAACTCTGTGGCGCCTAGGCAGCTGACATGTTTCTTCACAGACTGCACAGGCAAGGTTGACACTGACTGACATTCCTATATGAGCATTTTGTACAAGCCACTTGCAACTGCAAGGACACTGTCCTGAGCTGACCTGAACACCCCATTTCAGGATGGGTGGCAATGCATTGAAGCCAGTGTCCCCCAAGACATGAAGGTCCACGTTACTTGGTGGAAACCATGCATCTGATGCAGTCAGCTTTGCAGCATCAGGTAAAACTTCAAGGTAGAAGTCGTCATAGCTGGTCTTTTCACACTGTCCATTGGTAGCATGCTGACTGATCAAAGCTAGGACCTGTGCAGAAACCTGCAAGAGCGACGTTGATGATCTCACATGGCAGATGAGTGCAAGCCCTGAGATCAATGCGCAGTCGGTTGGCTTACCTGCCTGTAGCGGTCAGACCGCATGGGTTTTGTAATAAGGCTAGGGCAAAGTTGCCGAGCCTCTTGAAGGCTCCTGTTGTCGTCATTGTGGAAGGTCCTGGCAGCAAGGTTGTGGGAATCTGAGCCATCTCCACATCTGATCCCAGCAGCTCTTGCCTGCGCACATTCTGGAAAGTTTCCACATCATCCAAGAAGGTGACTTCCTGTGCTCCTCAGCTTGCTTCCACGTTTGGAAAACTTTTCGTGGACACTGTGCTTACAGACTTTGTCGCAGGCTGTCAGACTTATGGCCGCAGGAAGCAGGGAAGGTGACCTGGTAATTGACAGCAACAAACCCTCCAGAGTTCCCTTGATGGACAGCTAGTGGTCTGGCAGCCAGGGCCGGGTTGTCAAGGACTTCAACTTGACAGTAAAAACAGTCTACATCGCAGTGAATCACGGCTTTCTCTGTGGCAAGCTGTCGTAACGAGGCTGATGACATGTCATGTCATGCGTCGAAGAGTGTGCAGTGCTGATCTCCCAAAAGACGGCCCACCGACAGCTCAGACACAAAAAGAAGCCTTAGGTCTAGAATTGTCGATCAGTCTCCGGGCGACATGGGACTACAACAGTTAACGCGCCGGGCAGCACCAACGGTCTGAGGTGGAGACTGGGCTTGCAGTGTAATTTGCCATGCAGCGCTGGCAGACATTTTAGGCTTTACCTTTCGGCTGACCCGTTCACGAGTGGCAAATCATGCAGGCACATATCATCTTTTGAGCATGGTTCCGAAATTGGCCGCCCAGCAAAATGACAGCGGCCTCACACACCACATTATGAGACACAGAACATCATTTGATTGTTTGTCCCAAGTCCCTTGCAGAGTATCATGATCAAGGATCATACCAGTAACCTTGTGAACAAGGCCAGACATTAGGCTCTGCTAGAACTGCGCACTGGACAGCAAGTTTAACGGTGACAGCAGCATCTCAGCTAGCACTTCGCTGTGTTCCAACCCGTCTGGTTACCATCCTACCTTGGCTGGTAAATTACGCACAACTTGTGCGGCACAAGTCACATGACTTGAATCCCCTGACATCTGGTGTTCGAACAAATCATCTACCGCAAGTGAGACTTGTGTTTGCATGGTTGCTTACCCCTCAGTCATGAGGCCAGCACATTGGCGTCAGACCAGGCGTAAGTGTTGATTGCAAAGCTGTATTGCGATAGGTGACAGACTTGTCCATATTCTGCATAAGGGGAAGGAGGG
>JAABUP010001292.1_pt1 | contig 52474 bp, 59 predicted proteins | sample 5559201 | NCBI WGS metagenome assembly JAABUP01 (sample SAMN10711887, study PRJNA513373) | rock metagenome | isolation source: Antarctica rocks | place: Antarctica | reverse complement strand
GCCATGTTGGTATGTTTTCGCTCCATCTGAGACACGGGACACTCGACTGGCACATGGACAGGCTGTACATTGAGGTTTAATGTGACGATCCCCGCTACCGTGGAGGATGCCAGCATGGAAATGGGCTTCACGCACAAAGGCTGGACCGAAAGCAATGCTGGCTCAGCAGGAAGTGATCTGCAGAAAGGCTAGTATCGTGCACTGTAGGGCCAGACAAAGGCCACTTGTTGATACGCATCTGTCCCACCCTCAGGGAGCCCTCAAGTAGGGTTCGCTTGGGGAAGAGGACCCGCGGTTCAATCGAACATCTGGTTGTTTACCAGTTGGCAGTTGCTCGCATTAGGTTCTGACTCACAGGGGAAGCACGACCTGTCTGGCCCAAGGTGCTCGGAGCGTCCACCGGCGAGGAGAAAGAGTGCAGAAGAACAGGGTCCTGGGCTAGTTCTAACCAGAGCTGAGGGACGAGGGGCAAAAGGGCGGCTTTCGCCCATGAAGGACACGAAGGAGCCCCATCCTTGCCCAGCCAAGGGCGTCAAAACCATTGAAACCCATCCATTTGTGATCACTGTGTAGCAGATTGTGTGGCAGACCAATCACCAATACGGGTCTTCGAAACGACGAAATCAAGCGGTAAGATAATCGAAGTTGGTGGGGAGGGGGGACGAGAATACGCAAGCGCCAAGAGCAAGAGGCACGCACGACATCAGAATACGGGAAGTTGCGACGAAGACGAATCTCGTACACGTGTCACGACCAGCATGAATGGCAGCTGATTGGAATCGCAACTCCACGCAGACAATCAGAACGACAGTCTGGTAAGGTGATGGCGAAAGGGAAAGGGCGATAAGGTGCTGACTGGCCGTTCAGGACACGGTACACCTGCCGAAGCGGCCGTCGCCTTTCAGCCCTTTTGGGAGGCGACGATCCATAGGGCTCACACCACCCCATGCTTCCATCGCCGTTGCACCCTTTCCCGCACTGTTGGGCTGCATGGGCTCGATAGTCGATACTTTACTAAAGTAGGCTGCATACCCTCTGGTGGAGTGCATAGGGCGCTGACTAAGACCAAACCCTCCCCCCATTGGGTCAAGCGCGGGCTGTCGTGTCCGGACCCCCCGCCAAGGCCGAGTGACCGCTGCTGCTGCCTGATCGGATGATACACCTCACTCTCCCAGCATCAATAAACCCCACGACTCGCTCTCTCCCTCCCCCTACTTGCGTATATCTTCGACATCAGAAGACGACGCCAGGGAATCGTCTATCCATGCCATCGTTGTCCCTTTGGCTTTCCTCGTGGCCTGCTGAGCCAATCGTGCCGCCGTCGAATTCCTCGCAAGGCTTTCTCTCGACTGCTGCACAGCCCTCCACGAACTGCAATCCTTCGTCTGAGCCCACCTCCGCCTCCACTATACGGCACCTGGCACCGTCAATCCACCCTGTTCTTTTCACCTCGTTGCTCCATATTTGCATCCTGCTTTTGTTTCGCATTTTCTCAGCCTTCATTGCTGCATCATCCCGACGAAAACGACCGCCGTGAAGGCGTTACGACAGAAGTGACAGAGATTGTGTATCTGGACCTTCGAGACAGTGTGAATTGGCTTTGAATGAAACCCAGGGTCTGAGAGCTCTTGCATTCACTCAGATCTGGCCGAATCGAGATTGTGAGTCACTCGATGCGCGACGAGGAAATCATTCACCTGCTAACCATCCACCTATTGTCCAGTACGAGTCATTCTCCGCTGTCCCACCCGCCTGACCACTCAGGATGACTTCCCCACAACCCAATCCCCGGCGTTGCTACAAAACCAGAGGCGCCCCCGCCTTCGCCTCGTTTCCACCTTCATCCACCCACCATCATGCACGCCCGACCCTTCCCTCCACTGAGGCCTCGGGTCAACCCTTGAGGAAGAGTTCCACCTTCCACTCCCCCAAGTCGCCGTCGTCCGAGGACGATCCCATCTTGAACATCACCTTGTTGTCGAGGAGGTCTCCAACATGCCCTAAGGACTTGGAGGACGCTGTCGCCGCTTCCGAACAGCGCATCGGCCAGTTGATCGGCTCCGTCGATCGTAGCCTGTCAGGACTTGAGTCCTTCTCGACCGATAGTCAGGAGACGTTGCGCCCCGACGACCTTCCTGTTCCACGCTTCATGCTTGGTACACAGCACACGATCGCGTCCGATCGTATGGACATCGACGATAGCCTTGATCGTCCATCCACCCCCCAGCTCAAGCAACGTTGGACGCACAACCGTCATTCCTCGGACAGTGGTCTTGGCTCTTCTGTCTCAAGTACCGATGAGTCATTGTCTGGTCACCATGCAGGTATGCGACATCCTCCCCCATCTACTTGAAGCGTGACGACAAAGGCTGACCCGAACGCAGACTACAGAATAAATTCACACAGTAACGCTGCCCCGACCGCCGTTGCTGAGATTCAGTCCGGTATCAATGGGGCCGTTGCCAACGCTCAGGCAAAGACCCAGCACGCCTTGAGCTCATACGCCTGCAAGCAGATTCAAGACCACATCATCACACCAATCTTGAGAGAGGGAACGCTGAAGGCTTTCCACCCTCTGATCAGGAGCATACCATACCGAGTAGGGAGGAAGGAGATTACCTGCCTACGAGACTTGGAGAAAGTCGTATTGTGGCTGGCGCCGGTAAGTGGATCTTATCATGTTTGGGCAAGGAGTTTGGCTCATGGTTTGGGTTCTGGCGTTCAGAGGTTTTCGATTACGCGGTCATCATTCGTCAAATTTTGCGAGGAGTCAATCCAGTGTCTACACACTACCGTCGAATATCTGAACGAATCGGACCGGCAGAGACCAACCGACAGACCTTATACTAACGGCTACTTTCTCGATCTCACTGAACAGGTCCGACAATACGCCGCAATGATCACCGCAACAAGGGAGAGGATTGCCTCAGGGCGTCCTATCAAGGAGGAAGACTACTCCAGGTTTGTTTATGCGCCGTGTAGCGGTGATGTAATACTAAATGTCACTAGCGATGAACGTCTTAGCTTGCATGGCGGCTTGAGTCACACAGGCCGTCCTGCCGAGCTCGTGAGGATTAAGAATGGCCAGGCTATCTCTCTGCGCACTGGTGAAGTTTCGCAACCCGATTCCAATTCTGGCGCCATGAAGCGGTCTAGCAGCTCGGGCCCTGAGGATGACCTTTTGCATTCCATGGCTCGACGCAAGAAGACTGAAGCCGAGAAGGCCAAATCGATCCAGCGATGCAGCGAATGTGATAAAGAATTCAAGCGTCCCTGTGACCTGACCAAGCACGAGAAGACTCACTCTCGTCCTTGGAAGTGCAACGAACCTTCGTGCAAATACTCTCAATACGGCTGGCCCACGGAGAAGGAACGGGACCGTCACGTCAACGATAAGCATTCGGTGACTCCTTCGATGTACAAATGCCAATACCACCCTTGCCCCTACGAGAGCAAGAGGGAGAGCAATTGCAAGCAGCATATGGAGAAGGCTCACGGGTGGGCTTATGTTCGATCGAAGAACAACGGCAAATCCGGGAGGAAGCCTTCAAAGGCTGGCAAAACCCCGCCAACGCCCCAAATGACCACTCCAGGCTCCAACATTTTCAGCGCCTCTAGTTCGGAGTTTGGAGAACCGACCAGCCCATACCCGGCTAGAGAATCCCTCAGCCCCTACATGTCCAACGGGTATGCTCCTGCGTCAGTCAACGGCTCGAATGCAGAGAGCTCCAGCAACTTCGAGTCACCCGCTCTTGGAATGAGTGACACGTTCACCCCCTGGAATCCCAATTTCCAGTGGCAAGATTCTTACAACGGATTGACACCACAAACATCCTACACTCCAAGCTCCCACCGCCTTTCGATGGACTCTATCCCGACAGTGCCTTCATCGTACGAGATGCAGAATGATCCTACCCTTTTCGCAGAGAATTATGACTGGAACAACATGGATTTTACTTCATTGAATATCCAATTGGACACTACCACCCCTTTGAGCTCTGCCGCCTACAGCCGCAACCCTTCCATCTCCGTCGATCACCCCCATAGCGCCAAGAACCCCAACCTGTCTCCCGGCGCTCAAGGCAATGAAATGCTCTATTCTCCCTACGGCAACGAAGTCGTTGATGAGGGCTACGGAGATTTCTCCACCAGTGCGGGAAAGCCAGCCAACGACTTTGCACTTTTCGATGACTCTCGCCCCGCATCAGGCTTAGGCAACGGGGCTGTCAACCTCTTCTCAGACCTTCCACCCTTCCAGCCAAGCACCTGGTCTGGCCGTGGAACCGATCTTGCGCAGCAGCTGGGCATGAATGAGATGATGCAGTTGGATGAAGAATAGATGATGCTCTAGATTCCTGGAGAAGTAACAGCTCTCTTCTCTCTTCCTCGGTTGTTTTCTATGGATAATCTGGGCGTTCTCTTTATGCAACGAGTGTTCAGTGGAGAATGGGAGTTCTTGCACCTTTGCTCGAAGAGAAAACAACCCGGCTCCATTCTTGAGATGCTAGTTCAGGATGTATGTAATATAGAGGAAGACGTCGCAGATGTCATGACCTACGATAGGATTGAAATATCAAAGCAAAAATGAAATACACACAATACTGGTGATGCGAAGTGGTTTGTGACTTGTATCATACAGGACATGTTTTCGAGTGGTTGATGTCTTGCGAATTGCGAAACAGTCGCATCCAGAGTGGCGAAATTGGCGTTGTGCGCGCTGATTGGCTTCCGCTGCCGCCTAGCCATTTCTGTTCGACAACGGAACGATGTGAACAATTGCTATGGGCCATCCTTTGTCCCTCCTCCACAGCTCTTTGCTTCAAAGCTTCTATGATCATAGAACCATTTCTTGTCTGGTGCGGATAATGTCTTTCGCAATGTTCCCCACGTCATTTGACAGTCGACCTTGCCCTTCTTTGTTCATCTCAACATTGTCTGCTCTTGTACATACCACTTTGTCCTCTTCTCTCTTGTTTCTCTGAAGTCTAGATGACTTCCTTCCCTCTCCTCTCCTCTCATCTCACACATCACTTTCTCTTCTACAATAATTGTTCTTTTTAAAAAACCCATTTCACAGTAACGCCCTTCAATCACCATATATTTTCTCTCTAACGAATAATCAATAATCACCCGCATCAACATCATGCTCATCACAATCCTCACCCCAGCGCTGGCGCTCCTCCTCACCACCACCACCGCCCACCCCGCAAACTACAACCTCACCGCGCGCAACACCCTCACGGCGGCCGGTCTCCAAAGCATCGCCCCGACCTCCAACACCTGTTCCGGCGCGACCCACCCCAAAGAATGCAAGACGGCAAGCCAGGCGCTGGGTCCCATTCTCGATTCCTTCAACACGTATAAGATCAGCGACCCAGCGACCCAAGCCGCCGTGCTGAGCACGATTGCGTTCGAGTCCGGCGATTTCAAGTACGCGCACCATTACTTCCCCTCGCCCAACCCCGGGCAAGGCACCCGCAACATGCAGAGCAGCAAGTTCAACACGATGTACGCGCAAAGCATCCCGGAGCTGAAACCCCAACTCGCCAAAGCGCAAGGCGCGGACGCGGTGCTGAACCTGCTGGTCTCGTACTCCGACTACGATTTCGGCAGCGCGGCCTGGTTTCTCAGCTCGCAGTGTACGGATGGAGTGAAGAGCGGGTTGAAGACTCCTGGCGCGGGCGCGTTTGGGAAATATATTACGGATTGTTTGGGGACGACGTTGACGGATGGGCGGACGCAGTATTATAATCGGGCGTTGGCGGCGTTGGGGGTTAAGGGGTCGTAGGGAGGCGGGTGAGGAGGCTGATGGTCCAGGTTTGGTGGGTGCGGGAGGAGGGGGGGAGGAGGAGGGTGCTGGTTTGGAGGGCGGCTTTTAGGGTTGAGAGGGCGTTGGGGGGGAGCTGGAGCTCTTCTAGTTTGTTGGTGGGGGGGTCGAGGAGGGGGAGGGGGTGGGGGGTTGTTTTGTAGAATATTTTCATGGCGCGCTGGGTGCGCTTGTTGGATGTGGAGTACATCATGTCTGGGGTGAATACCCAAAGCTTGGGGTCTAATCAGCGAAGTATTCTTGATTGGGCATTTGGTCAATCGTGGTGAAATCGTAGGATATACTCACTAATAAAGCATCTTCCGCATCCTCGATGTTCCCACTGTACGTGAGAAACTTGGTTGTAGCCTGATCCTCGATCAATGCAATCAATTGAGCGCTGACAATCTCTTGCACCGAATGCGTCTCCCAAATACAATCCTGGGCGCGCTGCAAGGCGAGATTCCATTTGAAGAGCCGTAAAGTACCTGCTCTTTTCTCTTCCGCACCAACCGGCCCATTGCATGATACGCAAGTAATCATACCTTCATCTCCTTTCCGCTACAACAATCAGTATATGCATGTACCTAGAGCGCAATCTCGCGAAGCTCATGGATCTCTCAAGCCTCTCAATGAAATGCCAAGGCGTTTCCAAGCAAGACACTTATTCTCAAGACGCCCACAAACCCATTCACAGCTAGGAAGGGTAGATTGAGCACGGATCGCAAGTGCCGCCTGGTGTCGTTCTGGGGCAATTGTATCGGCGACCTTGCTACAGGAACGACAGGGTCGAAAGCAGGCCTCCTTCTTGTCGCCCGTCTTCCTGATGGCTTTTTTATAGAGAAAGCAAGAAAACTTAAGGAAAAAGAGGGTGGCATACCTGTATACCGATGCAGTCGCTTTCATTAAGCAAGAAATGGCTTATATCTACGAGTCCAACTCCAGTTTGAGGACCCAAATCATTAGCGGCTGCGTACCCCTTAGTACTACCGACAGAGTCATCAGTTCCGTTTCGAGTGCTAGGTTTATGGCAATGCCAAAAGTCCATCATATCGGCCCATCCTCCACTCGGCAGATCCTTCCATACCGTAACGTCTGCTGTCAGAGAGTTACCACATGATTGACATGCGATCTTGGTTTCAGATGTCAATCTAGATGCTGGCCACGGGATGTTGGTATCTATAACGGACTTCGCTGGGGAAGGTAGACTAGCAGCGGTGCTGACGCTGAGTCGAAATGAGAGTTCCTTAGTTGGAGTGGAGGGAATTGTTAAAGCCGTAGCACTGGATACCTGAGTAGGAAGTTCAATCAGAGCATCTTGATCTTTATGCTGCAATTTTAATGTCTTCTGGTCAGAAAGAAGGTTGATACGTGTTCCTTCATTGGAATCCGACGGTAGTATTGCAAAGACCGTTACTTGTCGAATGTTGAATAGCAATTCAGCGTACAGGTGGATCGATGCCATGAGAGTAGAAACCAGAAGGGCTGGGTAGTCTCATGTTGGACCTTACGACCTCTCACACGCCTGATCCGTAAGCATGTTGAAGATTGGTGAATGTTCCCTCGGTTGTCAACAGAGTTTGGCGATGGACCGACTCAAAAAGGTTGGCCATAGCGTGATATCCCATGCAGCCCTACCGTCGATCTGCCGCTCTCCCGCTTATCTGAGAACGCCAATCACGTGTGGGGGCGGTTTGCGGGGAAAGAGTGAAAGTCTTCTCCTCAACGGTCCCGTTTCTGTAAATGAGCTGTCAGTTGTACTGAACCCCGAACTCACAGGCTCTACGATGTTCTCACCATTCTCCTCCTTCTCGAACCCATTCAGTCTCCCCCGGATTCTGGGAGGAAACCCTGGTATAGCAATAGATATCAAATCAGTCGGAATCCACGATGTGGAGACTCAGCAAGAGAAGCGAGCTCGAACGCTGAAGCACCTTTTAAAGCTCAACCATACCAATCATTCAATCGTATACCATAATCTCCAATTTCACAACCACACGCCTCATGTGAGCAGATCGCTTCCAGTGTAGACTGTGTTCGGGGGGCTCATGCAAAAGTCCAGATACTTGGATCGGCGTATATACTAGGAGCTAGTTCCGAGCATCTGAGTGATATATACGAGAAAGAGTCGAAAGAGCTGGAGCCGTGGAGAGATTCTCCGGGGGAGATCTCGACATTCGACTGGCGGGATTACCTTGGTGAAAGAAGGTGGGTAATTTTTGTTGCCATGGGAAGCGCAGCCTGATTGAGACTCTACAGGTATCAAAGAGCTTATGTCGATTTCTTTGAAGACCAGCTTGTGCTTAACGGCTATGACTGGAAGAAAGTCCTCAGCGAATACCTATTCAGTGGCAAGGAGCCGCTCATCAATTGTCTTATCGCTGGGCGTGCGTATCCCCTCCCTGCATGATCTGGTCAATTGCTCATGGAATGTGTAGTGGGACATCCGCTCATTCACCTTGGCTACGCTTACGAAGTATCATCACGAGAAATAGCGATGGAAGCCCTCGGCCTAGCCACCACCTCCTACAACTTCCTCCACAAGTACCTCGATGATCCTTCCTACTCTAAGCCCTCGACATACAGTACTTCTTCCCCTATCGAGATATTGCGGAAAGTCTCAGAAGACAAGCGCTTTGACAATCTCTTTGACCAACAAGGCGCAAATAACATTGATTCATTGTTCGACAATCATGAGGCAGCGGTACTGGAGCACTGGAATGCATGGCATTTGCCAAATCCCAAGCAGCAGTTCGAGGATAGTCAGTACGCGGCTGTGGCGTTATTGGTGGCCACGTATGAGCCTGGAAGCGGCAGAGAATACGATTTCTTTCTCGTACATCTGCTCACAACCAGTCATGCCGTAAGGATACTTTTACCTCTAATACCGGCCAAATTCCATGTGCCGCTCGTTAGACAGTGGTGGTTGATTACATTGGCTGTATATATCGCGCAACTGCGACCAAAGATTTCTGTGGAAATCATCGCAAGATATGATACCGAGGACAAAAACTGGGCATGGGTGGATAAGCAGGCGGTAGAGGGGAAGTGGGCAATGGATGCACATTCGGTGAAAGCTTTGAGGGCTATGAAAGTAGCGGCAGAGACGTGGGGCGACAGGAACCAATACTACCTGAAAGCAGCGTGCAAGTTCGGCGATGAATTTGACGGGTGGGGAGGGTTTGGCCGACTTGAAGCAGGAGCAAGACGAGGCAGCGCGACTGGACTTATAATGTGATTGAAGCGGTCTGCAGATGAGGATCTGTGACCAAGTTGCATATTGACCTTGAGACAGACTGTACTGTGCGAGTGACCAAGTACGCCTAGGATTTGTAATGCGTCTTTTGATTGGGCTTAGCGAACAACAATTCATATTGATTAAGGGGTTACGAAATTATTTTGGTCACAAGCTCCACCGATAATTCCATTTACGTCTCCAGACGACTATTCTGTACTTCATGCTCGTCCAAAATTGCTAATCTTTCTACTATCATCTCTAGTAGTGCTCAAGACGATCTCCCAATATTGATCGATTTCTTTAGGTACTTATCTTGAATTTCTTACTTATAATATTCAATGACCATTGATGTCATCTGGTAATAGGCCACCATACTCGTAATCCTCGTCGTAGAAAAACTTACGGTCAGACCCATTAAAATTGACGTCTTTGAGGTGAGGACAGCCTAGAAGTATCGTCTCCATATGGCTCTTTGCAAGCCATTCCGCGTCCAGTATATAAAGAGTCTCGAGATGCTCCAAATTCAGTAATTGCGTGATGATAGCATTATTAGTGATGCGTTCAATCTCGGGATTATCGTGCTCCCATTGTCCCGAGACTTCCGATACAAAGATCATTGACGAGAGCGCCGTTGGTGGATAAGCCGGTGACTGGATGAGGTAGTCTGCGACGAGCCAGTCGACATGTAAAATGACCTTCCTAATGACGGTAAGCATGCCAGACGTTCAAGAATTTGAAAAGTAGAATCGGGACCTTAAAGTTCTGCATGCCGCAAGGACTTGAATGATAGAACCCACGGCCACCGTGCCAACGCCACACATTAGGAATTGGTTGCGCCCAGGATGTGTGAGATAGTCAAAGGAATCATCACACTTAAATAACGACCCCGGTGCCGGCCTGGGAGCAGAGAGCGGGGTATCCTTGGACTTCCACCCGACCCGACGGGCATAATGAGTCTGCACTTGTGCATTGTCTCTGAGATTGTCTGGGAGATGGAATTCCCGGACCATGTCTGCATGGGGCCTTGAATGTGATACAGTCGTTACGAATCTTGCAAACCGATAAGAGGATAGCAATGTCGGAGCGCGGTAGAGATGAATGGTCGCGGATTCTACTAACGCTGAACATACGAGGGTCAAAGGATAGAGGGACCTCTGGGGCAAGTAAGAGAAGATATGGTCCTTAATTTCAGGAGGCAATGTCTCCAGAGTCGCCATGAAGAGAACACTTCCTGCTTTGACAGTCTTGAAGAAGAAAGAATTCACTCAAGGGTTTCAAGTACGGAGTAGGAAAGACAAACAATGACCAGGGAAAGGGTTCCAAGTAGTACTGGGCTCGCTCGCAAGGCACTTTTCCAATGCAATCTGAAAGAGGAGGGCAGGCGTAGAAGACATAAAGGGATGAGGATTCTGACATGACGGTACCAGTGTATGCGATACTTCTCAAACAATTCATGATTAAATATAATTATATGCTAATTCGTGTCGTGTGACTCCCAAATATGCTTAAAGATTGAATGAGTGTTCAGAAAATGGAATTATCCTCAATGCACGCTAGTGAGCCATAGAACTATCGTAGGGCTGAGGACGCTAAGTTCTAGCGTTCATTCACCTGTGACACAGGCCCTTCCTTCATTGATAGGCATTCCACCGACCTTTCTTTGTCTTGAGGATCCTGCTGCTCCTTTCCATGCCTAGACGGTCCGGTCCTACGCCCATGCTCTCCAGCGCTCACAGACCTACTTCGAGATGACAAGCATGCTCGGTGGAGATGCGCCGTCCATTAAGGTGGAACCAACTCAACCTGACCCTAATGGCCAAGATGCACGAATCAAGCCTGACCCAGATTCCCTAGGCGCTTCACCTGGCCCTCAGCTGGAAGACGACATCTACGAAGATGCCGGAGATCTCGAGTTCAGTGGAGCGGAGCAGGGGCTGTACCTTGCGAAAGTCCCTAAGTTCCTCTGGGACAATTGGTCAAAGCTCGACGACAATCAAGAAATTCAAATAGGTACCGTGAGGGTTGAGGGCGATCTGAATGATATCAAGAGGGTGAGACCTGGTCCTCAAATAGACAGACTTATTCTCGTGCGATACTGCTCATTAATAATGATCATTTCTGACATATCTTTCATAGATGAGTCTCATGTTGACGCCAGACGCTTCCAATATCCACCGGCTGCCCAAAGAATACAACATGGTTGTCACAGATCAAGATGCAATCAACACTTTCGTCTTCTCTGAAAAGGATCTTCCAGGATACAGGAAGTATTCACATGATCGTGCACCACCTCGAAGCAAAGATCGCAAGAGGGTGGAGAAACCCCGAGGGCCAGGGATGAACTTTCGCAGGGCCGTACCGAGTACGTGATTTGATTTTGCACTTGATTGCCAAACGTGCTGACTTGCGGCGGCATAGAACAAACCAACCTGGCTGGCCAGGTGCGAACTGAGGTGAATTGTCTTCCTGTGGAGAACAACGAGTTCCAGCAATACGTTTTCAGAGAGCAAAGGCGAAGAGAAAATGCAAAGCCAAAAATTCAAATGATGAAAGACGGTGACAATAACAATGTAGTCATACCTGGAAATTTGGCGTCCTCTGGACAATTCGGCGATCTGATTGTATGCGTAATAGTCTCGTCGATATTGGTTCAGGGTTCGCTAACATGGAGATAGTCAACTGCTGGACCTGCCAAGGGAAGAAAGAAGGAGAAAGCGGCCAGAATGCCACAAAATGAGCTGATGGACATGATCTTCGACTGCTTCAAAGACTACAAGTATTGGACGCTAGCCAGTCTGAAACAAAGATTACGCCAACCCGAGGCCTTCCTCAAAGAGACACTCGACAAGGTCGCATCTCTTACAAGGAGCGGCTCAATGGTAGGCAAATATCAGCTGAAACCCGAGGCAGCGCCAGCACAATATGGTGACGCCGGGGCATTCAATAATGTTAAGGCAGAGGTTGCTCCTGACGCAGATCCTAATGGACCCGATATAACAGACGACGATGATGAGGAGATGGAGGATGTACTTCCGAGATGATATCTGGATCTTTGCCAAATTTCATAGAGAGCATAGGGATGGAGCATACAGGCGAAATTGCTGCATAGCGATGGAGTTGGCTCTGCTTTTTCCACTGAATTCAATCACTGCAACCTATACTCTACCCTACCTTATGCTCCTGTGGGTAGTACTGAGAGTATCTCATCAGCGAACAGTCTGAGAAGTCTGCGAGAGGCAAGACAGTGAATTGCCACTGCTCCTCGGCTGCACAAAATACGGTAGCCGTAGAATAGCCGTAAAGAGCCTAGCGTATAATCGTAGCCGCGAGTCATCAAATCCTTTGTCCTCCCACTTGGAAATCGCTTACTTGTTTTCACTACGCTTCCCAGCCCTCAACTTTTTCCATTCATGTTTCTATGAATCGCCAACGAATAAGGAATTAGATACGATGTCAGAGGACCGGGATTTATTAGATCAAATAGGCAAGCTTGCCGGTATGTCTGGCTAACAACACTCCGGCTACACACTCACAGATGAAGGTCGTATAAATCGTCACAGAACCCAGACCCCCTCAACGCCACACAACCTGACAACCGCGGTCCCTTCACAACAAACCGGAAGCACATTAACGCCTGGGGCCCAGAGCCCTGCTTCATCATGGCGATATTCACGCGTTGCGCCTTACACTCGAGGTCCAGGTCAAGCTGGGAAGGCCGTGCCTAATCCCCATCGGCATCGGACGCTTATCCTGAACAATACGCCAGGGTATTCTAATCCAGCGACGGGGAATCTGGCTTCGAACCCTGCTCAAAATAAAGATACAAACCCTGATCAAAGTGAGCCTTTGCAAGCAGCAAATGGCTGGGTTACGAAGCGCGATCGCCACATGCAACTCATCAATTCTTCTATTTACGACAAGGAAACCCAGGTCCGTCACAAAGCTATTGAAGAAACTCGAAAGCAAAAGGCTGCTCGAAAGGATCAACGCGAGATGCAAAAGCTCGAAAGACATCTAAAGACACTCACTCCCGACCATAGCAAGAGCGTGGCCGTGCCTACGATCCATGAGATCACCATCAATGGGTTACGGTTTCATGTCCTCAATGGTGGTAGCAAGCTTGCCCGTATCCGCGGTGAGGATCCTTGGGAACACAAGACTTGCATTCCTATACTCATAATTTGAAGGACCCACTGACTCCGCGAGTGTCACGCCCAAACAAGCCAATATTGGAGGTGTGATTTTTCCACGAAGCAAAAATGGCAACCTTTATCGATCAGGAGTCGTGAAGGCTAAAAGGTAAGTCTCCATCTCGGACTAATCAAATCGAAGGCCACGAGGACTGCCCCGGATAATAGTTCCTTGACTGACGACTACAGGGCGATGGGCAAGTTCAAGAAGATACCTGAACTGTGCAAAAGATTCACTTCAACCGGTACCCTTTTCTTCATCCCCAAAACCCGAGTGCTTGATTCCATGATTGCTGCGAAGCCATGACTTCTTCGCTTTAGAATCCGGATAACACTGACCGCAGCTTGGTCTGATCATAGGACACTGCCCGAAAGGCCCGCTCTGCCCTTATACTCACGATGCAGCCCGGGTGGCCATGTGCAAAGACTTCCTCCAAACGGGCAGCTGTCCCGCGGGAACTTCTTGCGATCTATCTCATGAACCCACTCCCGAGCGAGTACCTGCTTGCTTGCATTTCCTTCGTGGTAAATGTTCTAACCCTGCATGTCGCTATGCACACGTTCGTGTCAATCCAGCCGCTCCGGTCTGCAAAGACTTTGCCATGCTCGGCTATTGCAGCCAAGGGGCAAGCTGCTCGGAACGTCATGTTCATGAATGTCCCGATTACGCTAACACTGGTGCTTGCCGCAAGCGTAAATGCCATTTGCCACACGTCGACAGGGCTGGGCAAATCAGGAAACATACTGCTGACACTGTAGAAGCTCCTAGTGGCTCTGCCGAAGATGACGATAGTGACCTGGTAAGTGATGACGAATACGATGAGATTGACACCGACGACGTGGATTCCGATGGCTTGGAAGAGGACTCTGTACAGACTTCAGACGATGGAATCTCCCACACATCCCACGCATTATCTCAGCAGCAAGACTTCGTTCGATTTTGAAGGACTTCCTGTGCAGCCGACAAGGATAGAAAGTCATGGTCCGACACGTATCTTGGGAGCATCACCATGGCGGAGAATCCTCGTTTTTACTCTATGATGATAAGCATAGGCGCTTGCTTGGTGTGGTTTGATCCTCCCACAAATGGAAGCATCCCATGGGAAGCGATTTCCGTGTCTGTGACCGGAGGCAGTCTTAGCTTGCGGCTCTGTCTTCTACTAGCATCTGTGATTCACTCCACCGATGGCACATGTGATACCCTGATTGCTCTACATAGCGAAAACGAATGACAAGAAGTCTACTCAATGATCGATGCTCCCAACAGCGACAATTGCAAAGCCTATGCACTGTGTATATGAGACCGCAGCTCGCTCGGTTCCATCAAGCTCCATGTGACATTCGGTCACGTTGCTTCGGTCGTCTGCGATGCAGCCAACCGTGATGCAGGATGGCGCTGCAGGAGTGAGGCTGACGGTTAGCAGCAAATGGGAATGTTTCAGGTCTTCCGTCCAACGAGATCCTCCATCTGTTGTACCTACGTAGCCCTCCTCCGGCTCGACTTCTCCGAGACGGCGCTTGTCCCCGATGCGGAACAGGAGGACCGCGGGCAGGTGATCAGGCTGAGTCGGTTTGTTGCATCCAGGGTAGCAATATCGGGATCTGGTCAAACATTGAGGTTCTTTCGCTTGACAGACGCAAGCGGAGGACGGATGAAGCAAAGACAGGCTGGTTGGTGGAAGGTGACACGATCGGGATCTAGCTTTGGGGCTTGGATATGTCATGTGTCACAAGCAGGAGTTGCAAAGTAAAGTATCGTGGATCGTGCTGACAGACGGCCCGTTACAGAGTCATCTGCGAACGTGGTAGGATAGCGTTGAATCTTCAACATTGGTCCAACCTGATTGTAAATAGAAAGAGACAGGACTGGCGAATTGTTAGGTCAAATGAGAGTCCCTGAGAGTATCGGTCAAAGTTGCCACCACCGGATTATTTGAGGAGAAAAGGACTTCAGCGGAAGGTGAAGGCATGAGGACCAGCCATCATTGATTGCCTTGCACTCCGAGTAGATGGTGCAGATTTGGGCAGCTATCACGTTGAAGAAAGCGAATGATGTGATAGATTGTTCACCATACCTTGAGTTCCTGAAGAGGATCCATCAGCGGAATCGCTTCGATCACCTGTCGTCTCCACCAGATGGGAAGAAATCAGCATCCGGCTCGCCTTCATCTCTGGTCTCCGACGACGTCGGCCAACCATTCCAGCGTGGACGATGGCAGCCTTACTTGTAGTCGATTCCTCTTGGTCTCTCCCCACACCATGGGCACATGGTGGATGATGAGACCACGGTCATGCAGTGGACGAGCCAAAGGGTGCGGGGTCCGTAACGCGCAGCTGCCACCATCCCCATCCCCATCTGTTGCGAATCCTTCTCCCACCCACGGCGGACGACGCATGACTGCCCAACCTAACTCGATCCGTCGCGGCCGTTCGCAGTTCACGTCGCGGTTTATTTGCAGACATGCCAATGGCGACGATGACCTGACGCGGACTTTGTGACCAGAGGCGACTATTCTGCCCAACAACATCCTTTCAATCCTGCTGGTTCAGGTTGACCCAGATGCGCCATTAGTCCTCAGTCCTAAGGTACCCTGAGTACCTTCCCTTCCGGGGCCGCGCCGGGATCTCCCCACACTAGGCAAAGACGAGACTCTCACCAGGCCGGACGAGAATGCATCATGGACTGCCCATCTCGCTCTTGACGCCTGCCCCTCGCTTGATCTCCAGGTTTTCCCCATCGCGAATCAAGAATCACTGCACTTACTGACACCTAGTTCACTAGAATAAAGTGTTTCCACAGTACCACCTCGGATGGGTGCATGACTAGTCCTTCAAATCCACTGCTCTTCCGCGACCCTATTCTATTCTATCTTTTCTTCCTGACTCCCCTTCCGGTGCGCACTCTGTCAATCATTTCCCTCATCATCACTTTTGCCTTCGTACACCTCTCGCACACTATCACTTGCTCTGCACCGCGTTCTATTTCCAGCCCGTTACGACCGCCAAGCGTCGTCCCAAATCGTCTGCGTCTCGACGGTCGATCATCCAGAATTATCCCCCGCCTCCTCCACACCGCCTATTCTGGCAATTCTGAACCTCAACACGCCAGCCATGGCCGGGTTGGCCCACAACCACCTCTACTCAAATGAGCCGCAAACCCCCCTGCATTGGCATAAAGGTCTCACCGAAGGAGACGAAGACCTGCCTCTCGACGACCACATCCTGGACTCCCACACCGCCTTCGACATGGCAGCCGTCGAACACAACCAGAGACGAGAGTCTTTCGCCAGCAGCGCGTCGCTCGTGTCGCCCACACAACAAGCCTGGCCCGAATACTCGTACAATCCCGAACCACCCATGAATTTCCCGGTGGGCAACAATGCCCAGAATGTCTTCACAGAGAATGGCGCCACCCAGTACACCCACCCTAACGCACCGCAATTCGCGCCTTTTGGCAATCACATGGCACCATGGACGCAGCAGAACAACATTGCTCCCGAACCCGGGACTACCGGGTTCAATACTTTCGCCTCCGATCTCGACAACGTCAAAGCCGAAGCACCGTATACCGCCGACGGACACCCTTCACAGAATGCAAACCCCTATGGCGGACTACCGGCGCGCGTCGATTCCGAGTATCCTCCATATCCGATGACGGCCGCATCGCCACAATGGTCAACGTCGTCCTCCGACGCAGTAGAGAAGATTCCGCGCAGCGGCCAGTATCAGAGTCCAATGTTCAATCACAACCCACCTACTTTGCGGCGTGACGGTGTAAGGAAGAAGAATGCGCGCTTCGAGATACCCGAAGGACGTAACCTGCAGACCATCGACGAGCTGATCAACAGCACGAATCCGAACAACGAGGACGAGATCAAGGAGTTGAAGCAACAGAAGCGGTTATTGAGGAACCGGCAAGCAGCGTAAGTCCTTGCGTGTTTTGCTTTTGAAATGCGCTGACAACCGAATAGTCTAGACTCCCGATGCCGGAAAAAGCATCACACGGAGAAATTGGAAGAGGAGAAGAAGCATTACCTCGCCCACATCGACCGACTTGAGGACGAGAATCGCAACTATCAGATGAACACCCAGAGGTGGATGGACGAGCGCCAGCAATGGCATCACTACGCTGAAAATCTCATGCGAGAGAAGGAGGAGATTGTTCGGCAACACACGCTCGAAACGGCAGAGCTACGCCGTAAGAATGCATACCTGTCGGAGACGGTCGAAAGGCTTGAGGGTGCCGCAATGTCAGCCCAGCCAAGCTCCAATGGAGCGTCCACCGGGTTCCCCGACTTTGAACATCTCACCATGGACAGCAGTCCCTTCGACGATTTCTCTTTCATCGACAATCCTGGTATGGAGATGGAGACCAAGCAAGAGAATTCCATCATCCTGCATTCCAAGAGAGAAAGCCCACCATCAACAGAAAGCGCGGACAAATCGGCTGCATCCGGTCTACTCCTGATGCTGCTTCTCTGCGGAGCATGGGTTGCATCAAGAAACAACAGCACATCTACTGCCGTCATTCCGCGCATGCCAGAAGATGTCCGATCCGCCTCCGCTGTGGTTCTGGAGAACATATACAAGGATGCCGGTCTTCAAACCCAGGCTGGCTCGCAGTCAAAGCTCAGTGACGCCGTCGTAGTACCAAATGGTGTGTCTCGTGTATCGGCAAACTCCCGGACCGCTTCCTCACCTCTGGCATCCTTGCATCATGACCTCGTCACTCCAAGTCACCAACAACAGCGAGATCAAATATTCTCTCTTTCTGTTGACCAATACAGTCACATCACTTCCGACGAATGCTTCGACGAACAACAGGATGCCGGCCATCCGCCACGAAGACGGAATTTGGGTGACGCGCTTGCTGCCATGCGAGCCCAGAAACAGGGTCCAGCGGGAGAGGTTTATACCCGCTCACTGTTGCTGGACAAGGTGCCCGCGGATGTTGTGCGAGATTTTGCCCGCATGATGGAAGATAGTAAAAGGGGAGAACCCCTCAGCTGAGAGGGCTCAAGCCATCTTAATGGACGGAGGAATCGTGTTCGACAAAAGACCGCGGGGGCTAGGAGCACAAGAATGAAGAGCATAGGATTTACGACGAAAAGAACAACCACTACCAAAAATCACCACTACCGTTACGAAGATCGAACACCACGAAGAGCAATCTTCACCCCCCCCCACCCCCCACACACACGACCATTTATTTAATCTACGATTTTCCTTATCAACCTTCACGACCCATCACGAGCAAAGATTTAAAGAACGGCGTTCAGCACGCAACAACAGAACCCCGCAAGGGGGCAACCCACTACGACGGCTTTTTGATTTCAGGACTCTTCACGAACATTCTGCCAATCGAGCAAAGCGAGCGAGCGTTGTGAGCGATACCTTGATGTTTTAACTTTCTATGAAATGACGCCTCGTTATTGATTTTCTTCTTTGCTTCGCTTGATTCTGCTTCAACATGGATGAGGTTGAGTCTGATAGGCAGGCTTGATGTTTTTACGACTGTATGGGTTTGGCAGATTTGATGATACCGATGAGATGAATGTCTGAGATGTTCTGGTTGGAGATATTATTGGCTTGGTTCTACATCCTCTTTCGATCGATCCTACATAGCTCATTCCTCAATGACAAACGCTATCTGGCACTTTACTCCTCAACGAATGTCCCCAATTGACGTCCCATTCGATGATCGTTTTCGTGACAATTTCTCCCATACCATACAACCATACGATGCTAGAAACCCCAAATCATCCAGACCCAACGCCCACCCGCCAACTTCGTACCAATATCTAGCGCAAGGTACGTCTGACGTCTGCGATTTCCCGAAACATGGACAGGTAGCTGTAATGCAAGGAACGGACACTTCCTAGCTCGTATCTCTGGCTTTCGGATCATACTTGTCTTTCCATATCCTATTGATGCCGAAAATAGAAGAAGAATCGTTAGCCGGTTGATCGACAAGAAGATCGAAATGGCGAAAACAGAAAAGACTATTCTGAGAGAACCTTCGGGTAACGAGACGATCTCTCGCGACGTCTTGCCTTCCGAGCCTACTCTTGAATTCTCTTTCCGTCATGACTTTTCTTCGTATGTTTCTTTGAGGAGCGGTGGCGAGGATTTCGAGCCTTCACCGCTTGCTGCTAGAGGCTGAAATGGCTGGGGAGCATGTGGGCCAATCATCCCGTTTTCACTTGACGCGTATGAAACACGATCGCCCAACAGGGCCACCACAGGTACCAAGTCAAGAAAAAAGAGAGATTCGATTTGGGTGTCCTCTTGCTAGCGATGTGGACGGAGATGGGGTAAGAAAGGGGATTGGTTCACGTACCAGGAATTGCCTAAGGTCTTGCTGCCGTTCTGTTCGGCGAGGCGGTAGTATTGCGCTGCCGTGAACTGGGGAGAGGTGTTAGTGAGATGCGTTGATGCCAGATGTGATGTGATGTTGGGGAGGTTGAGTATTGGATGTTAGACTTTGAGGACGTGCGAGTCTAAAAGTCTGGCCAAAGGCCATTCTTCGTCAATACACGATGTGAGGGCTGGAGGGTCGCTTCACCGATAGACAGAGCTTGGGTTCTTCTTGCCATTGGGTCGTGCGAGTCTCCTTGGACGTGCAGTGGAGAGCAATATGTGACTCACCCTATCTTTCTTGCCACCATCCCCCACCTCGTAGCACCTAGCAACCTCGTTCATCGCATCAGTGTCGCCCAGATTCGCAGCCGTCTCATAATACTTCCTCGCAGCGACAGCGTCTTTCCCCACGCCCCACCCATGCCTGAAGCTATTCGCGAGTTCGTATATCGCCAACACCAATTCTCCCTTTGCCGCTCCTCCTTTCTTCATGCCAGATGACAGAGCAGCCGACTCAATGCTGGCAGAGGATGCGGCTGCGGCCGAGAGATATTGTATAGCGCGAGGAGGATCTGGTGGTATTCCCCAACCGTGCCGCAGCGCCAGACCGTACATGATTTGAGCCATCGCGTTGCCTTCTGCTAGGCGTCCGAACATGGCGGTTGAGTTGACTAGATCTCCAGCTTCATGGAGTCGTATTGCTTCTTGTATGTTCTCGTCACCTTGGGCTGAACTCACACTGCGCGTCAAGTTTGGACGGCTTCCTAGATGTGTTTGCTCTGATCCTTGAGCAGTGCCATTCGGCGTCACAGGCCTGGAGTGTTGTCCGTCTCGAGACAGTGGTTTGGCGTTTGGATTGCTATTTGCTAGGATTGTAGCCCTCTCCTCCCATTTTGCCTCCTTGTCCTCAGCCTCGATGGAGAGATCCTTGATATCTGGAAGGTCTGCGGGTAAATTTATAGAGTTCTGACTCGAGGCTCGTGAGTGGGAGCGTAGATGCAGCCTTTGAGAAAGCCTTTTCTCGGCCTTATCACCTTTACTTGAGGATCTAGAGGCTGTAGAGGCATTGGAAGCACTTCGCAGCCGGGAGAATCGCTTTGTCGTTGAGTGATTCTCAGCAGGAGCCGGGGCGATCTCGCCAGCAAAGGTTGGGGGCCTTATGAGCTCCTGGGTGTTTGTGTCAGACCGTATGATGGTGAAAGGTGGAGGAGAATCCTCTCGGGGAGGCGGGTCCGCAATAGCAGGCGTCACATCTTCTTTGATTTTCTCTTTCTTCTTGAGGAGATCCTTCAACGTCATACTGCAGGTCCTGGATATTTGTGAAGATACCAATTGAGCGGGGCCCTAAGCCGTGCAGGCAAAATCTGGAAGCACAGCTAAGCAAGTGAGATTCATCCAACATGGAAATCCTCCCTGTAGCTTCTGAGACGCCCTCTGCGGGGTCTGGGAGGCATTGCTGCGGCAGAGCTGAACGCTTGAAGACAAAAGCAGAGCCGCCGAGAGACAGCCCCACGGCCCCTGGCCCCCGTCTCGAAACGACAACGCTAGATCCTATATCATCAGGCTTGCTTACCTCAGCTCCCCTTCATTACTTCGTCTCAAAAACTTTGCAACAATAAAATACGTGCTTCCATTTGGTTACCAAGGTCAGCCAAGTCTTCTCTTTGCGGGCATTTTGTCCAAAACACGCTTTATTATTTGGGCTCTAGACATGCAGTCTACGCTCGAAACTGGCCTATCTGAATGTTCGGCTGAGGATCATAAGATCAGATCGTTATATATTAGACAAAGTTTCTGTGCTTCGATGGAATTACTCTGGTTTTCGAATCGTTCTTTACGGCCTAGCCGTTGTTGCTTTTCCCTCCCAATGTGAAAGATCAGGCATCGATTCTTTCATGTCTCCTATCTCCTATTTCCTTCGATGGCCCTCAAAGCTACGTAGAAGGGCTCGACGGTCAAGGATGGCGACAATATTCACCCTTTTCGGTGTATTTTGCGTATTGGTTGCGCCATTCTATTTCATTTACAAACCGCCTTCTGTATTAGTACTCTATTTCCAGCATCGGTGGCCGGACGTTCTCTGGCGTGTCTCCACGTCTTCAAAGGTCGTTGCGCTTACAATCGACGACGGGCCCTCCGAATATACAAACGAGATTATGCAGATACTGAGGGCGAACGGAGCCACAGCATCGTTTTTTATCATCGGATCGCAAGTTCCTGGCTACGAAGAAACACTCCAGAATTTGGTCCGCAATGGAAACGAGCTTGGAAATCATGCAATGCACGACGAGCCTTCACGCTCCTTGAGTGACGACAACCTGGTTGACCAGATCTATACTGTTGAGGAGATGCTTGGCAGCGTATACACTGCTGTTGATGCAGAGTCTCCGCCGAAATATTTTAGACCAGGCTCAGGCTTCTTCAGTGAAAGAATGCGCGAGACGCTGAGTAAACTAGGCTATCAGTTGGTCCTTGGCAGCATTTATCCACACGATCCGCAGATCCCATTCTGGCGTATCAACGCGAGCCACATCTTGAGCATGATAAGACCCGGAGCCATCATCATCTGCCATGATAGGAGAAGCTGGACGGCTCCCATGCTGCGAAAGGTACTTCCCAGCCTTCGACGCAAAGGGTATCGAGTGACTACCATCACGGAGCTTCTAAAGGAAGCGAGGACTTGAGTTGGCCGATCTCCATTTTTGTTCCACTCAACATCGGCAAATGATGTGAGACAGAGAAGAAGGATGAAACAGTGGTCTCTCCCAGCAATCAATGGGCTCTTTGGGGTGACTAATAACAGCTCTCTACCCAGCTATCTCGATGCTCTCTTACGCTCAGATTTCCTGTCTGGATCTCGGGAAGGCCAGAATCTTAGTATCTATTATGAAGTGAGACGAAGCGCCATCTTGGTTACTCGCAGAGGTCGCCAATGATCGACAGATGAGGTATTTCCATCACAAAAACAATCTGAGGCAATACCACTTCATCATGCGGTAACGTGTGCCAAAGTTCCTGCTAGTCACCGCCATTCGTCCGTAAAATTAAACAGCATTGGTACCTAGAGAGCTTCTGTTCTTCTGGTGCTCCTTGCGATGTTTTTGAGTATACGGGAAAGAGTGGCCTTAGATAGTGTGACGTGAAAGGATGGTATAGAGAAGCCAATTGTGCGACGAGTAGGTACCAGTCATCCATAGGATCGACCAAGCAGGAGTCTCAGTGCGCATGTGGGGCTCTTACATGACGGGCTCCTATCCTAGCGAATGCCTCGTTTCAGGGATTTAGCCGAAATCCTGCTTGCTCTCCGGGGTTATTTGGGCAATGTGACAGCGGACTCTAGGGGCGACTACCCTAATATCAACAGCTTTTGGAGGAATTTCCCATCTCAAGTGGTGCCAAGAAAGGGAAACATCAATACTCAGATTAGGACTTATAATATTTGGAAGACTTGCGCTGAAACCTGGGCGCACATTTGCTGAATACAGCAGTAAGAAACGGTCTGAAGCAAAATAATTAGCAACACGAAGAATCGAGCGAGGACGATAGAGCATACAAACAAAAGATAAAAAATGCTCTATGATTTTGTGAAGCAGAACTTCCGCAAGGTATTTGCTCTTTGCTTCAGTCTGTAAGATTGCACTTGACTGGCAGACACATGCTTTTTTTGCAACGCCCATGAGCTTCCTCTTGGGTGTGCGTTTCATGGCTAAAGTTGGGTAAGAAGGATGTCGATCTCGCAAAATTCATGGCTTCCTGACTACCCACATCTATTCCGGAAGAGTTCCAATGTGTTTTTCTTTCTTCGAATGTGTCACGGGTATACGACCTCTCAGAATACAAGTGTCTAGGCATCACTGATAGAGTGTCTGCTTCTTCACTAGCAATGGGGAGCGCTTGGGTAGGGTCTTTTTTCTGGCCTTGTTTACTTTGCTTGCAACCCTCGGACTCACAAGACGTGAGCAGTCTTGTTCGCCGTGGAAACTTTTCCGGCTGAGGCTGATTTTCCATTAAGTGACGTATTCTCATAAAAAAATAAGTCTTCCTTTGGGAATACGCGATACGATTCACGACTTTCTTTTTGCTGAGTTAGACGTGTTCTGCCATGAGAAAATTTCTAAGACCATTCCCGACACATATAGTGGTATCCTCGTTTAAAGACCTCCCTAGAGAAATCAGAATGTCAATTGGAAATTGCTTTCTATGTTGGATACAGTCATCACGTAATTTATGTCACAGTGATACTGACAAGCCAAACGTCTATTTTGTAGAGAATTGCAAAGGAAGGTTGGGATGGGGGAACAAACTCAGCCTGGTGTTAGGAAAACGATCGTTCGTAATGAAGATTGAGAGGCTTATTTTGGAAATCTGCTGTGCACTTTCATGAATCAAGGGTGCCAACATCTGACTTATTGGTATGTTTCTACTCATGAGTCGTTGTGGAATTTGGGTATATAAAGTCGTTTCTAGTCATGCAATCGCTCAAGCGCCCAGAATGCAAAAGTTCGGCCGCAAAGGCTATCAATGGACCATATTGGCTTCAGCGAATTCCTATAGGGTGACATCAGTCCCAAATCACCGAGTAAGTTAATTGCACTTACTGGGTACCGAGCTTGCAACATCGAAGTCACACGCTCAACCTCCTCCGCAATCCCCTGCACTTTCGAGTCCCATTTCCTCAGGTCTTGACCCGCCACCTTCTTTGTCTTTCCAGCGTCGGTTTTCTCCCCACTGCCTTCAACTCCGTCGAAAAAGATGACACCGTCAATTTGGTCAATCCTGCCAGTCAGGCGTCCTTGTTCAAGCATAGTGGCAGCATACTGCTCGGCTTTCTCCGCGTCCAGATCAAGCAGAATGCCAAGCTCTTTCACTCCGATGTTATTGTAAAGTCTTGAAGCACTCAATAGGTTGTGCTCGACCACGGCTTTTGCTAAGACAGTACTACCATCGCTAGTCTTTGCAAGTTGGTGAGGAGCGAGTCCATCCGCGAATTTGGCTACCTCTTCCTTCGACAACAGTCGGTCCAAGAACATTTTCTCTAGGATACCGAATTCTGATGTTTCAGATGCTCGCTCATCTTTGTAGAGCTTGGCCAGTGCTCGTGACCGCTGCGGTCCTGCCGGAGCTAAGACAGCGCATGTGATGGCGGCAGACAGAGCTTGCATGCGCTCGTCCTCAGCGAGTGTCGAAGTGAAACTAACACTGTGGTATGCAGAGCTAGCGTCCAGAAACCTCCGGCGAGCATCCAATATCCGAGCTTGAGAAAGATGGAATTGCAGGTTCAACTCGCTATCCTCCACTTTGTAAAGCAAGTTCTTTGCCCGGTTCAGATAGCTTTCGGCACTTGTAGTATCGTCTTCTTCGATATAGAGTCGGCATATCCGCATCCAGGTCCTGACTTTTGCATCGTCAGAGATCTTGCGCTGCGACGATTCCAGCTGTATTCCCTGCAGCATCTTGGCCGCATCGATGAAATCTTCCTGCTCTGTGTAGGCATCGGCCATGATCTCTCGTATCATAGCATCTTGCTCTTCGAATGACACAACTCTTGGCTCCAAAATCTGTAATGCATGTGTACCAACTTCTATCTGGGCTTCTGAACTCGACAATGATTTGATAGCCTCCACGGCCGAGCCCAATAAGGGCCTCGCTGCCACGATACCCAATGACTCTCCCAGTACAGAGTCAATGAACGCTGCGAGATTGGAAGAGACTTGTGAGGCGTCTGAGCCTGCGGCAACCTGACCGAGAAGCTCATTATACCTGGACGGTCGGTCTTGTGTTGCGGTGGAGGGGTCTTCGATTTTCGCGAGAGCTGAGGTTATGTTCGAGGACGCCATGGCAGTACTGAGTCCTTCGTATTCGGTGTGGTCGTACACTTTCACATAGCTGTACTGATCATAGCATCACCGTGCAAAGAGGGCCGATTAACTAGATATGTCCTGGATTGGTTTAAAATCATAGGTTGGTTTGAAGTTATCTTAATTAATGTTGACACCCAATTCTGATAGGGCTGGAGCTTGTTTCCTGTCTCACGGTCCGCAAGACTATTCTACGTATGAACAATAGCCTAATAAAACAACCTGACAGCCGAACCACACGACGAATCTATAGTTGTAAAAGCTTGATTATCTACATAACAGTGCCCCGAGATACCAAAGCAGTGCCATAATCAAGTAGAGTTACAAATTGAAAGGAAAACACCTCTATTGGGCTTTTGATGATACGATTCCTAAACCACGATTAGCATCGAGTCATTCAAAACAGCATCAGCAACACCTACGCTCTACATCAGTGATGCTCTGTTGGAGGATTTGTTGCAGTGTCTTGGGGTTCTCCAGCTCCTTTGTAATTCTGTTTATGATGCTCTCTGCAAGCTCTTTCTGTTGTCTTTGCTTGACCTGGCCTTCATATCTCACCCAAGAATCAAGTACCGACTTCGCTTCCGCGACCAATGCAGTCTTCTGCTCTAGCTCGTAGGCTTCAGCCTCAAGTTTAGCCGTCTCCTAATACGAGTCAATAAGTTCTGCCAATTCCAGTGTCAGCCGTCAAATTTGGCGCACCTTTGAGACCTCGAAGAGCTGCTTTGTGACATCAATCACAGAGCCAAGTTGCTTTACGTTGTCGATTCTCGACTGCACAGCTTGTGTATGATCCTCTCTCGCCGAATTTAGGATTGACTTCATTTTATTCACTTGACCTTCCGCCCACTCCTTGTACATAGGCCCACCGTAATGGAAAACAGCCCAGAAAACACTGAGCGTCGCGAGCATGACGATTGACTCCTCATTGACCACGTAGAACTCATTGCTGATTGCAAAGACCGAAAGCGAGGCCCCTGCAGAGAGGATGGCTGTTTTAGAGATCAGAGATGAGCCAGGCAGAGCATCTATGATCGACTGGGCTTTCTTGGCAGGTTCTTCGGCAGGTACGTTGGATGCATATCGTTGGGAGGTGAGGGAGGTGTAGAGTGGAGGGAGAGTACGGAGAGGGACAGTTGGTCGGAGTCGGGCGGCGCCTTTTGCACGTTAGATGGCTACCCAATTGAAAGTTCAGAGAAAGAGGGGAAGTCGCAACTTACCGACGGCACTGCGCGCCAATCGTGAAGCCATTGTGTTCGTTATGGTGAAGAGAAACGTTCGTCGGAGCTTCAATGAGGTGTTTCTGAATCGCGGAGCCGCTAATGCCTACTAAGACTAGTGTCGTTCACGGCCTTGGCAATATCAAATATTCTAGGGCTCGGTCCTCGAAAGAACCTTATGAGTTTGTGATACCAGCTCACTTTACAATGCCCGGTATCGTTACCAGCCCGGAGAAAGGGCAGAAACGAAAGAGAGAAGATGGACTCCTGAAAATGTCGAAGACGAAACGACGAGCAGTTGAACGAGATTCAAGCGACAAAGACGACAACCAAGCGGAAATCCTACTTCTGGAAGAAAAGATTCTTGAATCACGCAAAAATTTCAACAATATATCTACGCTAATTACGTATGCCCAAACGTCTGGCGAAGAAAGCCAGAAAGATGTTGTTGCTGCTGTGGCATTGTGCCGAATATTTTGTCGCTTGATGGCTGCGAGAAGCCTTGTCAAAAATCGAGACTCTTCTGAAAATGAGATTACCGTTGTACAATGGCTGAAGGATCGATATCATGAATACAAGAACGGTCTCTTACAGATGCTTAAACTCACGGATTTGGCCAGGCAAAGCACAGCTCTGACGCTCCTGATGCGATTGATAAAGGAGGGAAAGGCGCATTTGAACCTGTCTGATGACGCTGTCTGGCGAACGGGTGTCTTCGCAAGTGTTATTCGAGTCCTGATTGAGGACGTGGTAGCAGACGATTTGAGGGCAGAATTTGTGGAGAAATACGTTGAGAATTTTGACGATGTTCGGTACTATACGTTTGAATGCCTAGCCAATACAACTTCTGATGTCACGGAAATGATATTGCGGAACAGGTTATCTGTGCTCGCCGCTATTGAAACAATTCCAGAATCCCAGCAAGAAATAGAAGACTTCTTCGTTGGACCTCCAGGCAAAGCGAAGCATGATTTGTATTCTTTACCAGCGCATAGAAGACAGGCACAAAAGGCGTGGATGTCAGTATTGAGGAACAATCTTGAAAAATCCCAGCGCAAGATCGTACTGGAATCAATGACACATCGAATAGCTCCGTGGTTTTTAGAAGCGGAGTTACTCATGGATTTCCTCACGGATTCGTTCAATGTCGGAGGCTCTACCTCTTTGATGGCGTTGTCTGGTCTCTTCTACTTGATTCAGCACAAGAATCTCGACTACCCTCATTTCTACCAGAAGCTCTATTCTTTACTCGACCGCAATATCCTTCATTCAAAACACCGCTCGCGTTTCTTCCGACTCCTTGATACTTTCTTGGCTTCCACGCATTTGCCTGCAGCTCTCGTTGCAAGCTTCATCAAACGACTGTCAAGGCTGACCCTTCATGCGCCTCCCTCCAGCATTGTGGTCATAGTGCCATGGATCTACAATCTCTTGAAGAATCACCCTAGCTGTACGTTTATGATCCATAGGGTCGGCGACGTTGATCCAGATGTGGAAGGTTGGGGAGATCCATTTCGAATGGAAGAGCCTGACCCAATGGAGACTGATGCTCTGGAAAGTAGCCTGTGGGAAATTCACATGCTCCAAAATCATTACCACCCGAACGTCGCAACCATCGCAAAGCTCATCTCGGAGCAGTTTACTAAACAAGCCTATAATTTGGAGGACTTCCTAGACCACTCCTACGGCACAGTGAGCTCTTCTCTCCTATTTGCTCTCTTTGCCTCTACTCACATATGAATAGATGCTTGATGCGGAGCTTTCGAAGGATATCGAGAAGCCGCCGGAGGTTGAGTACGAGATCCCGAAAAGAATATTCACGAAGCATGAGATTGATTCAGGGAAAGAAGACAGCATGCTTGTTAAGCTTTGGAATTTCATCTAGCTTAGTCATTGCAAACAGAACACCCCAGTTGTCCATAACACGTGAGGCTCTCCAAGCAATTACAGCAGCAGCATGCATGGCTTTCTTGAATGAGAGTTGGATTTCCATGACACGAGCTGAGTCTGAACGAGCTTGTCCCTGAGTGCGGCATACCTTCACTCGCTTCACATGATGCGTGTAGTGTGACGCTCATAGATCACTCACCTCTCTCTTCGGTATCAAACTGCTAGGGATCCCGTCAAAGCTCCTGTCCCAATCCCACCGCTTCCTCGTCTTTTCTGGAAGCTCCCCCTTGAGCATTTGCACAACATACTGGCCAATTATGGGCAGGAATTTCCATCCATGAAACGAGCCCGCTGTTGCTACGTAAAGGTTCTCACAACGAGGATGAGGACTGATGAACCAATTATTGTCCGGGGTTACCCCATCCCTATGATCTATATCAGTAACCAAGTACTCGGCACCATGAAGTCATCAGCGTGAGACTGACCAACAAAACCTCATACTCGATGGCTGGAGACCCTCAACCTCCTTGCCGAATATGCCTTTCATCACAGTCGAGATTTCCTCTCGAATGCCAACTGGCATGTTTGACGGTGAGGTCCACTGACTTCGATCTGGGGTGGTGAAGGGGACAGAGATCCTTTGGCCTGAGGCAGAGTGGTCTACGGTGTTTTTGAACGGAATGTCACGTATGAACTTGAGCTGCCCATCAGGCGTAGGTGGCATTGTCTCACCTTGGAGTGCAAATATTTGTTAGAAGGACTAATCACTAGGTAGGTAAAAGGGCAGTTACCCTGGGTTTCATTGGCGTCCAGCACGAATGCAGGTCCTTCGTTGAAACGTTTAAATTGCTCAGCATTGAGGTCTACTGCGGCTTCGCAAACTCCAGCGGCCGTGATCCTGTCTCCTACTTGTAAATCCGGCTGCTTGGGGGCGCTGTCTGCCAGGAGTTTGGCTGTGTATGCCCCTGTGGCTAGGATGGTTTTTGTTGCAGTGAAAGCCCTTCCGTCTTCAGTGCTGACGCCAGTACATGAGCCATCTCTTAGGATGAGGCTTGCGACCGATATGGTAACGTAATGAACGCCATTCTGTACTGCAGCCGCTATGGTACCCTCGAGCGCTCGAGCAGCTTCAGCCCATCCACAAGAAGGGTTCCACAGGAGATTTTCCACTTCACTTAGGTCAGTGTCGACGTACAGACCATTGAACCTAGTCTTCAGCGCTTCAGGTTTGAATAATTCGGCGCCGACATCGACACCGAGCTTCTTGTAGTTTTCAAAGGTTTTGTCAATAGAATCTATGGCGTGGTCGGTCGCTTTTAGTAATCCGCTTTGATGGTACCATTTCTTGAAGAGAGGGTCGGTTCTCCACGCCTGCAGAGTCTTCAAGCCAAGCCCGCAGTAAAAGATATCGCCATAGTCAGACCTGACTATCTTGTTGATATCGTGTGATGCGGCAATCGGACAGGGGTATGGAGCTCTATCGATCAGTATGATCGTGGGGGAAGGCTTCTGTTGCGACAGATGTAGAGCAGTCGATGCACCGAAGACTCCGGCCCCGACGACGAGATAAGAGGGTGCTAGCGGGGGCATGGTGTGCTGTAGCAATCGCATCTACGAGGCCTAAACGTGGGACAGCGGTCGATTACCCATAAAGGCTAGGCGGCGGTCGACGTCATGTCGCAGCAAATCCCACCTCTCTGGTATCCACATATCTGGAGAATGCAATTCAGGCAATGTTGAGCCTTCTCATGCCTCTCAATTTTGGCTTGAGAACATGGCTCCGATCCAGGTCTCAGACGGCACCGTAAAGATAATCTTGGATTCTTGGGCTCTCTTTGAGAAGTACCTTTTCCGTTCCCCACAGTGGGCTGTCACGTATCCAAAGTCAGCATTTGCCTGTATGTGCGGTCTTTAGGCGAGAGGCAGGTGCTGGGGGTTTCGAAGAAGCGTTTGGGTTGTTCGCTTTCTCAAATGTCTTCATAACCCAGACGTTGGGGTAATTTGGACAAGATTAAAATTGACTGTGCATACCTCTCTGGCAATTCCTTCACCTTCGGCCCTTTCTTACGGGATCGCCACAAGGCAATTGGACGCTGGCCTTCTGTTTCGGCTACGAATCTCAACTTGTAGTCTTCTAGGGCTTGGGACTTGTATGTCCCATCATCTTCTACTCCCGGACCCTTAAGCAGTGTACGCGAACGAGCCGACGGATGGATGTATTCATTGGTTTGCCGCAGCGGTTTCCCAGTTGACTCGCCAGTGTCAGGATCTACTCTACAATACATACCCGGCGTACGTGCCGTTTTTCCGCCAAGAATATAAATCCCGGTCATGGATCTGTAGATTTTGCCTTCTCGCATTTAACAATTGACCACGGGGAATATCAGGACGTACGCACCGAAACTCCATGGCCTTGGTTTCTGGCCGGTCTCTTCGTAATGCTCCTGTGTCTCATCATACTGATCCAGAATGTAGTCTTCATTGAAGTCAATGAAAGGCTCGACTTGGGCCATCATCCCTACAGAAGACGTCAAGTCAATGCTGCACTTCAGAGGCGAGATTTCCTTTGCATTGTAGGTCCAAGAAATTGAAGCTCTTTAGGTTTTCCACCTTTCAATATAGGGCATTGTATGGGAAGAAACGAAGCTGTGAGTGACATACAAGCCAGTGTAATGTTCGATTGACCTTGATCTGGGTACTATACGACCCGTTAAGAATCTGACGTGACACATCGCTATAAGTAATAGAGAGGAGCACTCACACCACCACCGATGTTCTGATGGACTCCTGGAAACCTGGACAAAGGATCCGGTTAGCGCGAGGTCTTGAAGAAGTTGTCCAGGAGATAAGGTAGATATTGTGAAGTGACATCATCCCCGAATTAGTTCCGCGAACTAGATAGAGGCACGAGACCAGAAGCATTTGGTGGTCAATTTAAGGTACCTACCACACTTGTCTCAGATTCTGGCTCGAATGGTTAGCGCGAGCAAATGATTACTTAGTTCTGTGACTTGACTCACTGTTATTTCGTTGCCCCTTGGCCGTTCCCAAACTTTCCGATACAATTAGGTCAGTGTAATGCTTCCTCTACTTACTTCGAGCAGGGAACTAACCAGCAGGGCTGAAGGCACTGCGATGCTATCATTCGTCAGTAAATGTGGTCCGGATAGAGACATAGGGGCAATTGAATTACTTCGTCCAAAGCCAAAGCTTGAAAAGCGTTCTCGATTTTCTCATTGAGACTGGTGTCGTAGAAGAGGTACTCCTTGGTAGATCTAGTCTGTAGGTGTAGCTTTTCGAGCCATGGGATGCGAGGTATTCCTAACGAGCCTAGATGGCGGTCAGAGGTTGACATTGCCAGTAGTGCCTGGACCCCACTTACCCACTGTATCAAACACACCCACCACCTTAATACAAACATTGATCCTTGAGAGCCCACGTCGATTGAGTTCGTCTGTATACCTTGGGCTAGCAGTACTTGGCTTGTTCGGAAACGGGATGTCAGGGTTTGAGGGCTTGTAATTTGGATTCTAGATTTGCATCAGGGACACTACGTTCTGAGCCTATCGGATTCAATCGAACAGACCTCACGATTCTCAAAGTCTTTGAAGACCTCGGCAAGATAGTGAATACCAGATTTGGTCAAGAGACCAACGCCGTCAATCAAACCCGCGATCGATCTAGCTGTAAAGGCTTGTAATAATTTTAGCATTTGTTAGAAGGTGAGCCGGGAGACAGCACCTCCACGGGAGAATCCGAACAGAAAAATCTCGTCTCCTGCTGTATAGCTGAGGGCTCATTGTCAATCCTGTAGCGCTGAAGATGAATATATCAAGACTGACTTGTAGGCAATGAATGAATACTGTAGAACCATTAGAGTCTGTGACTGAACGATTGCTCTATGTGCTGGTGAGACTAACTGCATTCCTAATGTTTTCAGAAAGGCCTTGGGCAGTAGCTCCTCCAATAACGCCTGATAACAACCTGTCAGAATATTTCGTTTCAGGCTTTGGCGTTTGAAGCCTCACGATTCAGGAAGCTACCAGTACTGCCAATCCCTGCCTGGTAGAATACGATCTTTGGCTGTCAGTATCTCCAGATAGAGCGAGATAGATACATGATAGCTGACCTGCTGTATGCCGTTTGAATCGACTGGCTTGACGGCTTGGGTGATACGCGTGACATTACTGGGAATCGGGAGTTTGCCCCCCATAAGTCCCATCTGCGAATCAAGCTGAGATATAGCAAAGCCGTCAGCGGCAAATCCGAGACGGCGCATCTTGCAGCTTGGGAAGAATGTACCCATGTCCCTTAGGAACAGATATTAGCTAAGGCCCAAGAACGCGTCCCTCAAGACACGGGCGAGTGGATGCACACCGTCACAGCAAACGATAATTCTCTTCATGCTGAATTTGGATGCGCTGCCTCTCGGCACCTTTCTATTGTGGATGAAATATGGAGAACGGTAGGCGATTTTCAATATCAGGCTCGGAAGAGTCCTAGGTAATTACGGAGCCGATACAAGACGTAGGTCTATGAGCAGCCTTCTGCTAGACCTTGACAATATCAGGTTCAGCCTTTGCCTCTCGATATTTGCAGGATTCCGAGTGTCCACGTGTTGCTGTCAGCGGCTCCCCGCCCATTTGGGTTAGCGTGCTATTGAGGATTATGGAATGGTCGTAAGGTGTATCGGTGAATCAAGTGACCAAAACGATAATAATAAAGTAGGTAAAATTAATCTGTACAAAAAGACCACGCGACGACCGCGGCTCGGTACGGCGGAAGGCGCGTTCTAGTGAAGTCAGGGGTACTCGGGGTACAAACCTTCGTTCTATTTACATACCACACGTATTTCATTATTGCTTTCTACTTTACATAATACATTCATTCATCTTGACAAGTACCTGTCAGCCTGGGAAGAATTCCTTTACACATGGATGGGTGTCTTCAAGGGCTAATTACTTGTGGGCACAATCTCTTCTACCTACAGTGTGGGAACATTTGTGTTGTCTGCAAGGCCAAACGTTGATCGTTGAGTTTCAAAGACAGGCAGGCACAAGGAGGAACCATCGTATTCAAAATCGCTAAGATTGATCGCAAAGTGGGGCTAAGTTGGCTCAAATCTGAAAATATTACAGAGCGGTCAGAATGACACTGATACATCTTCTGAGGCCCATTGCTCGATAAGACAGCCACAGAGCGGGTCATCAAACGATCGATCATCTTCCTCATAATCGCTAATCCCCCTGTAGTAGCGATTTGTGACCCCCTTTAGTAGTCAAACTTGCAGTCCATCTGCCTAGATCCCGAGTCAGAGTGTCCTACCGAGCAGCGGTCCTGATTGTTGGTGTCCCGATACTGCGCCCCGTCGGTGGTGGCACCATAGGCAAAGTAGACCGGATCATCATCGACTATTCCAGGCGTCAAAATGAGGGTCTCAGGTAATTCACTGGGGATGTCCAGGCCTTGTCCATCAGCTACGCCAGTAACTTCTGTGCCGCCGATCCGGTTGTTGAGATCGTTAAAGAGATCAAGGGTAAAACGGTAAACGAAGGTGTCGGAGCCAGGGCCTTCCTGTTTCTGGTACTGTTGGAGGTGAAAGAACCAATAGCCGGGGCTGTCGCGGTTTCAAGGCTAGGAAGGGCGGAGGCAATCAGTGCTAGGATAGCAGTGACGGAGGTAATTGTGAAATGCATTATGGTCAATTCGAACGGCCTCAGAGGGATGGTCCCGTGTATGATGATTTTTTTGGCACGAGATGCAGATCCGAATATTGAAGGAGACAAATAGTGGAAGAACAAGGACGGTAAGTTGCTTTTAAAACCAGGGAAAATACGATTACTCTCCGCTTTTGACTTCTTTCCGTAGAAAATCAGTACAAAATACGCTTTCGCCTCATATTCCGAAAAGAAAGGGACCAATTTGGTAATTAAAACATATGATATTTTCGCATCTCCTCAGCCACACAAAATTCGCCACCAACAGTAACCTTCACGAATCACGATCCTGTCACATGCCGCGAACAGCTTAAAGAATGCCAATTTTGCTAGCTGAAAGCCTCACTCAGCAAGACTCGAGTGGCCTGTCGGCATCATGCTGTTCAGATTCCATAAAACTAGAAGTAATCAGATTGGCCAGGTACCGTAAGAGCTTTCGGTCGTCAATTATGTGAGCGAGGGGCCGAATACGAGTATGCTGGTATAAGAAAGTCGGAACACGCCAGGAACCATCTATGATCAAAGGTAACATCCGACTCAAGAGCACGACAGCGTGTTGTTAAGGCCATGGCTCCACGCTTTGAGCAAGGGGCTCTCTCAGACAGTGACGCGCAAGGTAACCAATCGGCCACAACCACAGATGTGAGGGCCGGTTGCTTACTCGAAGATAGCAAGCCTAACCCAACGGCTGAGACGTTCTTGAGCGCCTTTTAGTTGTGTAAAGACACGAAGCAAGTCCTCTTAATGGCTCGACTATAGTTCAAACAAGCTTATCGAATGGACTCGTATGCCTGGCTGGAATGATCTCTTGAGGCTGGCCACTAGTGGTATACCTTAAAACTCGTCCCGCCAATCTAAAGCTGCTTTGCGAGACTGACAGGTTTTCCATTCACAAAGTGTAAGTATTCGCGCTCGCAATGGACATTATTGACTATTGATCAGGCATGGCATGCAGTGTCAATCTCCATGATTGCTGAACACGTACCACTATCGCCCATGTGATTCACCCTACTTTTACCAATTCCATATGGCCTAAGTCAAATTACCGTTCGAGACATTGACAGGCGACTAGAAAGCTTAGCAGCTAGTATTTCTATACGTTTCTCCGATGGATATTTTTCCAGGGCTGCTTAAACACAAATTCCATAAGTCTGCACATTGCCAATTCCAAGTTTGAGAGACATGGGCGACGAACTTGGTTCCCAACACGTCTGTGTCTGCCACCATGTCCCTCCCAAGTCTTAATTCTACTGTCTCTTATTCTTAGAATAGAAAAAGTTGGCGCCTATAATAAGTCAGACCTGAAATTTCGTCTTTCAGGATGAAACACTATCATCAAAGGTTCACTACTCACCAACAACGACCATGTGGTTTTCTTCTGCCCACTCTCTCACGCCAGCGCCAATCTTTTCATAACCCCAATGTGGCCTATCGCTCGGCTTCTGCAGCTGCACGTCATCTTCTTGTGAGGCCGAAGTGAGAACAACGAAGACATATCGGTGGTAGCTAGTCTTTGGTGGCGGTGACGGCGGAAAGTAGGGCATGAGTTCGTTTATTCCATTGCCTCCAGATTCCCCACTTGAGCCACTTGAAGCACCACGTCCATTTATCTCGAGTGGAATGGAGACAAGAGGCGATATAGTGACATTTGTAGCAATCCAATGGCACATTTGCGCTTTCACAGGATTAGAACGGGATGTTGCATCAGGATCGGTCAGAGCTAATGCATAAGTTGCATTACTCTTCCGGGTAGAAGTGGGCGCAGCGTCCATAGTGTAAATGTTGAAAATAGGCCGACACTCGACATGCTTTGGTTTGATCGAGTTGCCCAACTCTACGGCTTTATGCTTCTTGGGAAAAGAGAGCTCTATGGATATAGAGGGAACAAAATCATCAAGGACTACATACAAAGTAATATCAGTGCATGTTTATGAGCATGAGCGTTCTATCCAATCGTGTAAACGGGTCACATATGGATCAAAGATAGAAGTCCAAAATGAGATGATCATGGTGCAATGAGCATGGCAAACAGGGAGACTGGTAAGAAAGCAGCGTGGATCTCCATACCGTCGGGAATGATCTCAGCTTCAATCAGTCTGTAGACCATCAGCAACTCGCGGCTCTTAAAGCGCTTTACAATATCCCATACGCCCTCCGTTGGCTTGAGCTGGCGGTTGATGCTCCATCGCTGAGGGCAACTTGAACGCTTTTAGCCGACTTGGGAAAGGCTTTGCAGAGCTCTGCGCCAGTGCAAAGCAGACAGATCAAGAGTCTCGTCAAGCTGAGCATATTAGACAGATTGCTTTACAAGGCTTTCCATACCTTATGAGACTACCGATGATACGATGCTACGTTGGGAGGGCACGTCATATGGTCTGGGCCCACTGCGTATTTCTTATACCAACTGATAAATTGCTTGGCAAACAACGAACGAAAATGACTGGTTGTTCCTCAAGCATGAATTTCTTGAATTCCATCCACTCGCATCTTTTCATGCGCGACACAACAAAACCCTCACCCTACAGCCAAATCGGTGGGACTGATCAAATTCGAGCTACTAAGCATTCATGTGGAGCTGACCTCTCCGACCTGTCCTACGGAACCCCAGCTTGTGACCTGCCAACGTGACGCGAATTCATATCTGTTCGAGAGCGTCTCCCCGGGTGCCGTCCTATTGACAAGGACCTTCGACCATGGCATCTCTCGGGGAGGATCTCCTGGGTGTGGTGAACAAGCTTCAGGATCTAGTCTTCAATACCATTGGCAACGATTCGTTAGACCTCCCTCAGATCGTATGCCCCGCCTGTTCTCCTGCTAGGGCCTCCTAGTCAAGTTTTGATTAACATGGTGGCAGGTGGTTGTAGGCTCCCAGTCGTCTGGAAAGTCGTCTGTGCTTGAGAACATTGTGGGCCGGGACTTCTTACCCCGCGGAAGCGGCATCGTCACTCGGAGGCCTTTGATCCTGCAGCTCATCAATGTCCCCAGCGAGCGAGATGACAAGCCAGAAAGCGATGAAATACATGTCCCGCATACGTCAGCAAGCGTGGCTGGACAGGGAGAATGGGCAGAGTTTCACCATATGCCTGGGCAGAAGTTCCGTAATTTTGGAGAGGTCAAGAGGGAAATCGAGAACGAGACAGCGAGGATCGCAGGGAGCAATAAGGGCATCAACAGGCAGCCGATAAACCTAAAGATCTATTCGCCTCACGTTCTTAGCTTGACGTTGGTCGACCTGCCTGGTTTGACAAAGGTACCAATAGGAGATCAGCCATCAGACATCGAGAAAAAGACGAGAAATCTCATTTCCGAGTACATTGCAAAGCCAAACAGTATAATTTTAGCAGTGTCTCCAGCGAATGTTGACATAGTGAACTCCGAAGCCCTCAAGCTGGCTCGTCATGTGGATCCAATGGGGCGACGGACAATAGGCGTGCTTACCAAGATTGATCTCATGGACCATGGAACGAATGCGCTCGACATCCTTTCTGGCCGAGTTTATCCTCTGAAACTTGGATTCATAGGCGTGGTCAATCGCTCACAGCAAGACATCCAGGGAAACAAGTCTTTAGCAGATGCGTTGAAGGACGAGACCGACTTCTTCAGGCATAATCCAGCATACAGGAACATGGCGAATCGATGTGGAACCCAATTTCTCGCGAAGAGCCTGAACACCACCCTAATGGCCCATATTAGGGAACGCTTACCGGACATAAAGGCCAGGCTCAATACCTTGATGGGTCAAACGCAACAGGAGCTGGCCAGCTACGGCAATATGCAATTTAGTGGAAAGGAGCACCGAGGTTCCTTGATACTCCAACTAATGACTCGCTTTGCTTCGTCATTCATTTCGTCAATAGACGGTACATCAATGGAAATATCCACGAAGGAGCTTTGTGGAGGTGCAAGGATATACTACATTTTTAATTCAGTCTTCGGTAATTCGTTAGAAACGATCGATCCCACAACCAATCTCTCCGTTCTCGACATTCGTACAGCTATCCGCAACTCTACTGGTCCTCGTCCGAGTCTCTTCGTCCCCGAACTTGCCTTTGACCTCCTCGTTAAGCCTCAGATTACGTTGCTCGCAATCCCTAGTCAGCGATGTGTCGAACTTGTATACGAAGAGCTCATCAAGATCTGCCATACCTGCGGTTCAACCGAACTCTCCAGATTTCCTCGTCTCCAAGCAAAATTAATAGAAGTTGTTTCGGACCTCCTTCGAGAACGATTAGGACCCGCCTCGAATTACGTCGAATCCCTTATCTCCATACAACGCGCGTACATCAACACGAATCACCCCAATTTCCTCGGCGCTGCGGCCGCCATGTCGTCTGTCATTCAGAGTAAACAGGAGAAGGAGAGGAAAGCTGCGGCAGCCGAAGAACGACGAAGAAAAGAAAAGCGGCGAATGAAGGAGCTGGGAGCTAGTGTCAATGGCGCCGAGACTCCAGAAGACGAAGAAGAAGAAGCGGCAGACGAGGTCAGGAGCATTCATACGCTACCACACCGAGGCCATACGGCGAAAGGAAGTCGCAGCATGTCTCCTGCGGTTGGGAGGAAAGCCGAAAACGGCTACAATAATGTTACTACAACTATGAATGGAAGATCAGGTTCACCGCCGCGATTTAGTGGAGCAGCAACCGGGAGCACACGAGACTCCTTTCTCAATTACTTTTTTGGAAAAGAAGGTGGGCTCCCGTCAGCCGGTGGTATCAATGCTGTCGGCGGAACAGCCGCTGCAGCAGCGGCAGGCAATCGCCATATCAGCCACAGTATGGAACCAAGCTTCAGCCAAAGTATCCGAAGAGGAGAGAGCAGACACACGGCGCGGGCGCCGGCTGTTCAAGCATCGTACAATCAGGATGATTACGACGTCATCAGGCCTGGCAAGGATTACAATGACTATGAGTCGCAATTTGTATGCTTCCCCTGTTCCGTCTGACATTTATCTACAGTGCTGACAAGGAAATGCCAGCCCCCTTCTCCTACCCAAGGTGACCCTGAACTCACCGAGCGTGAAGCCCTAGAGACTGAATTGATCCGCCGCCTCATCTCGTCCTACTTCAACATCGTCCGCGAAACTATTGCTGATCAAGTGCCCAAAGCCGTCATGCATCTACTTGTCAATCATAGCAAAGATGTAGTGCAAAATAGGCTCGTGAGCGAATTGTACAAAGAGGAGCTCTTCGGCGACTTGTTGTACGAAGACGACGGTATTAAGGCTGAGAGAGTGAAGTGTGAGGACCTTTTGTCGACTTACAAAGAAGCTTCCCGGATCGTTGGTGAGGTTCTGTAACGGTGTTTGGCAACGAATCGGGGCGATTCTCTGTAGTTTAGTATCCTGGCTGTACTCTGATAAAAGGTGGCAGGGCCTAGGCGTTGGTCTCCGCTGACTATCGCGGTGGCGGCTTGCATTTGTTGGGTCCGTTGACTGCTGGTTCTCATATTTGATACCTCTCGACTTATTACTGGCGTTAGTCTTAGATCTGACGCCGCTGTAAACAAAATCCATGTCCTGCACTGTCAGTCGAAAGGAGCTTTGACCGCACCAAACGTTTTCCCTTTCATGTTGAAGGCTATCCTATAATCTGGAATGCCACCTCATCCTAGGGTATCAGAGACACACTTCTGTACTCTTACATTTGACAACCATTCGACTCACTCAGTCATTCCTTCTTCCCATCCTTTTTCTCACTCTCACGCCTCCCTATCCTCTGCCCCTCCCAAGCCCAAATGCCTGCACTCCCAAACACGACCGCCGCACCCAACATCACGCCGGGAGGTAATTTATTCCCAAAAAGCCATATACTCAGGAATAGACTGACAAGCTTCCGGACATTGAGTACAATAGAAACGCCGAGCGCGGATGTCCGCGCTCCTAGTAAATTAACGCCGCGGATACAGGCGTATTGTGTTAGGGCATTGAGACCTAAGGTGAATATGTGTTTTGGGATGGTATCCATGGATGTGGGGAAAGCAAGGATTGGTAATAAGTCGGTTTCTTGGGTCGTGTTCCTTGCCTTCAGGAATACTGGAGTGGCTTGATGAATAAGGGGAGAAAGTTGAAGGGGTTCAGAGGTTAATAGTTTACGGAACTGGGTCAGTAGAAATGGAAAGAAAAGAGAGAAGAGCGGGATCGAAAGAGCGTGGCTGTAGAAGAGATTCTCGTGCCAGTGAGAGCCATATTTGGCATATGTAAGCTGCGTGTAGAGACCCATGATCGCGGAGAGGAGCTGAGCGACGAAAAGGATGGCGAGACCGGAGATAAAGTCAGAGTCGAGTTTTGTAGTGGACTTGGCATTTGTTTTGCCCTGGATGATGTATATCAGCATATCTGTGTTCTCATGTTGAGATCCTGAAGACAGTACCTTGGCCTGCGCATCTCCCATTGCTGCCATAATGATTCCGATCGTAAGCATGGCCACGCTGAAGACTGTTGGATGACCAGTCAGATGATCTACGTATATCTCTTTGCTGAGAGCGACTACTGACCCTGCACTTTTGTATACCGCTTTCCCCAAACATAGCCCACAGCCATGGTCATGATGCTACCACCACTGCGCAGAATGATGTGTACCGGCACTGAGATGTTGTAGCCAAAAGCGAAGTTGTTCAACATGTTAACAAGGAAGAACATCAGAATATTCGGAAGCCAGCGAATCAAAGGGACGGCTCGAGGCTTGACGAATGATGGTGGGTGTGAGATGGAGAAGTGGTTTGGCCATGTGAAGAGCGCGGTGATTACGAATTGGACGAAAGTGATGAGAAGACCTGAGAGCAACATCAGCTCTATCGGGATTAAGTCTTCAGCAGATGTAGTTACCGCTATCGGGTTCTTCTCTTGAAAATGTTCATCAGCGTTTTTAAGGAGTCTGATCCGTGTTTCCAAAACCCACTTTATGATCGTCTCAAGCGCAAAGACCTAGAGATTCGTGTCAGAGACACAGCCAAGATGTGGAAATGACGGTCTTGTCTTCCAGCCCCGAATACACACATTCGAACAGCAACCGCCGAATATCAAGCCCACCATCACTGCCCAATTGATCCAGTATGGCGCTATCGTATGAACGGCGGCTGCTCCAATGTCCACGACCCTTGCAATGCTCCATGATTCTGCGTCTTCTCTCTTCTCTTTTTCGAGTGCTGATGGGGTATCGGTATGTCTGTCTAACTTGTCGGTGGAGCCATTGTGAGTGGCCGGTGAGTCAACGCGACGCCGGCGATGACTGCCCGGTGTGCTTGTGGTAGACATACTGGGCTCACTACCTGGCCTACCATATTCAGCATACGATGAATTGACCGGACAGACAGGTTAGGGAAGATTTACCACGTCCGATCTCTGAAGTATACCGGGAATATATGTGTACCGCTCAAGTGCTCCGAGGATTAGGTCATACATCTACATACTTGTATCTAGCAGAGAATGAGCCAATCTCGCCAATCTCCAGTAATACGCTTCCGGCCCGGAAGCCAGCACTTCGCGTGTTTCCCGCCTGTACTCTACCGCGGACGATCTCCCGGTACCTGAGCCCTAAAGTAAATCTAGGCTTGCATCATCGCATTGTACCTCATGAACTTGAATAACCACCAGGAGAAAGGAACGCACAGCTACTTCGAATGTGCCAACGCTGTTGGAACCCGCGAATAGACCACATTGGAGTATTTCTGTAAGCTCGCTTTTCCCCGTAGACCGTATCTAGAATCCGAGAGCCCTGATAGCACGTGTCACAAGGCATGCTTATGGTGAAAGATATTGGGGTAATGCTTTATCTACGGACATGCCAGACCTAAAGCTCGGCCATCCATCCCTTCTCCATCATCACCAAGTTTTGAATATATTGAAATGCGTCAATCGTGCCTGGTAATAATCTCTCGTTCCTCATTCTCCATGCTCCAGGACGCCGCCTCATGACCTGGGTGGTCCATATCGGGCCTAGTCCTGAGACTGTTCGTGCCTGCCCGGTGGAATTTCAGTGGTGCATCCCTTCAACAGGATGCTACTAGTGCTTGCATGGAAAGCATGAAGGAGTCACGAGGCGCATATGCTCCGGCTGTGCGCGCGAATGAATGCAATGGTTGCTTACAGTGCCGAGAAGACAAAAAGCTAGAAGCGTGCTCGTTAGCCTTTCATGAGAGAGTATCCGAAGTCGAAGCCGACTTACATTATTCGTTGCCGCAATCGCTATGCTATCTTCAAACGGATGCCAGCTCATGTGTAAAATCTTCTTGTTGAAGTCGATCTGATCTGCATCCGTCTCTTTCTTCATTCGCCCTCCCTGTCCTCCTGCCCCTGCTGCTGGGCTGCCAGCTCGGGAATTGCCTTTCTTATTCGTTGGCCCATTCGTAGGACTCGTACCCGAGTTGATTGGCGTAGGAACTCCAATCTTCTTTTGTTTGAAGGCTGACTTGTCGGCTTGGAGAACAACCTCAGTCTCTCGCTCCGGGTCCGAAGGGTAGATCATGAAGTTGTTATTGTAACTGCCCGTCATGACGTTCTTGGCATCGCCTGAGAAGACCACTTCAAACTTATCGAAAATACTATCATTCTCGTACGTATCGCAGAGTCGGGGCCGTAGGTGCTCGTGGATGGGTATGGTCTTGATAGGCGTTCGCTCCATGTTGACGTCCCAAATCTTGACCGTTAAATAGTCGCGTGAGAGAATATATCTTCCGTCGTGGGAAAATCGAACATCGGAGATTGATGATATGATCTCCGAGAAAAAAGAGCGAGCTGCAGGATCTTCTTCTTGCTCGAATTCTACGCACCCCAGATCAGCTTGAGCAATTTGGAAGGGTTGTTATGAAGATATTTACGCTTCGCATGCTGGTCGCAAAGGGCATTCTCTCGCATATCAGCAAGTTTGATGGTCCCTTTCGAGCTTGCGTACATGAACCAATTACAACTTTGTGGATGGAATTCGGCAGCAGTGATGACCTCGGTCAATTCCTCCATGTTCGTAGGCTTTATATCGACGATGTTGAAACTTTGATCTTGTATGTTGAGGTTCCACAGATTGATCCGTAGGTCATCACTGCTGATAAAGGTCTCACCATCGCTATTTACCGATATGCTGTTGATGTGGTAGGCATGGGCGTTGGCGTAGTTTCGTCGAGGAACTGCAGCGACAACGGTATCATGATGTGTCAAGCGTGGAAGCTTTAATGATGAGGCATCCTTGAAAGACACATTAGGGTTCGGTCGTGGAGCACCTCCACCCCCACCGATTGCACCACCAGGTGTGAGATCGTGGGACAGATTGTTCTCTGCCACAACTTTCAAAGACTTTTCAAAGACTTTCCATAGCTTGATTGTCTTGTCGTTTGTGGAGAGTAGATAGTGAGAAGCGTTCTGTCGTCGGCACCACTTGATCTTGTTGATCTTCTCTTCTATTTCGAGCGACTTGAGGTAATCGAATTCTGGCTCGTGGGATTGAAATTCAGTATGAAATTTGTACTCGCATGTTTTCTTCTATCAACGGTCAGCCTCGCCTCACACCTCATGCCTCGCACCTTGTTAAAATTGACAAGTTCCATGAGCTGTCCTAAGAGTTACTAACCGACTCATTTCTCTCGAATAATACAACCCGACCTCCTTTATCGCCCGTGGCCAGGTAGTTTCCCGTATGATCGAATTCGACGGTTGATATTATGTCGGCTGATATTGAAGACTAAGTTAGTCATAGCGAATGGTCAAATTATCTAGGACTAACACAGACCTTCGGTGATGTCTTCTACATCGCCTTTGTCACCAAAACATCTAGACTCGCATGTCAGCCAGTGAGATAGTCTTGGATCAGAAACTTCTTCTAGCATCGAGTCAACCACATGCCCGGGACAGATTCGTCAGACCGTGTGCCGAGACGCGCTGGCTAGAGCTGCAGGAACTTCACATCCAGCAAGGCCATCCTTCCTCCCAACAGCGTGTCCAAGGTCAAGACTTACTGAGTAAATTTCCATGTCGGTTGGGTTGACTCGTCGGGAGCCACCATCTTCTCAGGATCGCACCACGGATATGCTTGTTTCACCTATGATTTTGAGAGTACTTATAGTCTGGCCGTGTTTCTCAAGCGATTGCCAAGGTGTTGAAGCGATCGTGTGTAGGCAGCTAACAAGCTTGGACTCGGATTTAGATGGTGTAAGGATATGTTAAGGGCAGCGCGTGTGCATTCGGTACCGCCTATACCGATCGGTAGCTTATGATGAAATCGCAGGTCGGTCTATGTTGTAGGACCATGTTCCTGCATGATCTCCGAAATTTTGAATGGAAGTCTGTGAAGTCGGCAAAATGTAGTAGGCACTTGATATACGAGGGCGGTGGATCGTTTAGCAGGAGACAATGCTGCCAAGACTGATCGCCGAGAGCTCCCCCACTGCGTCACCGAGCAGAGCCTCTTGCTCTTTCCTTACTACTTTAACCAAATGAAAATCAACATTCCATTTTGACTTGACATTTTCTCCTTTTAATTTGGTACTCATTACTGTGTCAAACATAGCCCTTGTTAAAGAGCTCAGGATACTATCATCATTGCCTTTGCTCATTACTTGGTGCCCAAGCTGCAAATAACCCCGGCACTCTATTACTGTATAACTCTATCTTACTTTTCTACTCGAAGATTTCTTCGTCACTTTCCTTTTTTCATCCACCAGAAGAATACTCATCACAGTGCCTGCGTTTTGTGAATCAAAGTAAGCCTTCACGGCCCTTGATCTTTGGCAAGCATGAGCCAAGATACGAAGGACAAATACTACAAAGCTTCTGATACCGGAGATGCTAGCGAGGTCTTTGAAGGCACCCTTTCCATATCGCAAAAAATTGGGGCATCCACTTCCGGGCTATTGCAGAACGCTTTTGGACCAACATCAGCACATTCTGGTACTGAAACTCTGGCGTCGCTGAATTGTGAAGCATCCAAAGGGGCTTCTAATTCTGTCTCTGGGCAGTTTTGTGAAGCTTCCTCGTCGACGCAGTCTTTGCAAGTCTGCAACACCACGGAAAGTGCAAGGCCACCATTCACTGTGGAGTCATTCCGATCATATCCGAGGCACAATACAAGCAGTTTGGAGGCAGCCCAAGCTACATTCGATGAATTCGCGGCAGCGCCTCCAGAAGCCCAAAACCCTCTCGAGACTCTGCGCGCTGCCTCTTCTTTGGATGGAAAGCGGCCCACAGCTTGCCCTGAGATAGACCAGGTTCTTACCAAAGTTGACAGGGATGTTCGCGAGCCATTAGGATCAATCAAGGCATCAAATTTTAACGATGAAGATGGTGCAGAAGTCGTGGCCTTGCTCTCAGATCCCATGTTTTCCGTTGACGATAACCCAGCAGACCTTTTACATTATGACTTTGATGAGTGCAACGATGAGAATGGTTCCATAGCAAGAACGGATCATCGACCACAAGCTTTTGCGCCTTCGGAAGCTCCAATCGTGACGAGCCCACTTGATCTGATCCCTGACTTCGACTGTCCATCTGAGCGTCATGCTCTCCATAACTTGCACCAGGACAAAGGCTATTGGCACGCAATCGACAGAACGGCGGTGTCGGATATTGGCGATGTTGAGCCATGGATAGACATGCTGAACAGATACCATGATGAGGTCTGGGGGAATATGCTACCGTTAGTCCTGAGGGCTCGTGAAGAGATCCGCGTCGCGAGTGCCAGTAAGGAGGGCGCTTTGCGAGACCGGCCAGCTGTTCGAAGACTAGGAATGCTTTTGCGTCATCTTGAAATCCCAGTCTCGTGAAGGCACCACAGGACCTAGCGATGTGAGCTCGCCCGCTACCTTAGTATAAGCAAGAAGCTTGGGACCAAATGCAAAAGCACCAGGACTTCTTCGAATCCGAGATTACATCGGGGTACGCTAATTGCGAATCTCAAGGAGCTTCAGCAAGGCCACGCTCCTTCATCACCTTCAGCGTTCTCTCATACGTCCACATGGTAATCGCACTAGCCGGTGCAGATTTGACCAACCCCACACTCAGCCCTCTATAAAGGCCTCTCCAACCTTCTCGTCTAACGATGCTTCTTCCCGTCTTCCAGACACCCTCTCCGTACACAGGAATTTTACCCCCAACATATCGCGCTCTCGACGGTCCTTGTACTTGCAGTCGCTTTCTGATCAAGTCAAGTGGGAACACACCACTCTTTGCCAGGACGCTTGCAAGCACTCCAGCGGTCGCATCGCCGGATCCGAAAGGAAGAGACAATGTTGACAGCGGTTCGCGAAGTGTCTCGTAAGTGCTAAAGAACAATCCCATATATGGTATTACTTGGCCTACTCCAGCGCCCAAGCCTTGGAAAAAGCCTTCGATGCCCTCCTCCCGCCATATCTCCCTGATGCTACCTCTTAAGCTTGCATAAATCCTATCTGAACCTTGGGCCGCGAACCGGGTGCGGAGAAGATCGAGGGGGTACGTGAGAGTGGTGGCTGTAGCACCAGCGACGGCTCCAGAGACGAAAGCTTCGGCTCCGGTGGAAAGATGGAGAGGTTGAACGGTCTGGGCCGTAAGACGATAGGCCGAAAATTGGACCGCTCCATAGGTGATGTAAAGCAATTCGGCACTTAGATTGCCTTTCCAAAATGCCTTTGTTTAAATGAGCTCTCATTGCAATTTGAACTCAACCAACGCCAGACGAATAACCTACTGTGATGCCCTCATCTCGAAGAATGTTCCTAAAAGTAGCAGCAGTAGCGTAACGGGCTTTTCGAACACCGTCAAGTGGGTCGGAGAGAGAATGGATCTGGAGCTGAAGTCGGATTTTGAGCACATCGAGTGGAGCTATGCAGAATCTGAATTGAATTCAGCCAAACCCATTTAGTATCGAGACTGTCATTTATCACCTCGAGATGAGTCCCGCGATAGCTCCGGCGCTCACTACCTGCAGTCTCGAACCCTGATGCAGCGGTCAGCGGTGTTCACATGTTTGTGTGGTAGTCGCGGCACCGAACCTTATCCTTAAGATGCTCTCCGCCCCCAGACATTCCATCGATGCCTCTTTAGACGTCCAGTGTCGTCTCTGACAGAAACGGCGACAAATAAAAATCATCGACAAAGAGGAAGGTTGGCCGAACCCGGTTCCGATTGAATATCCGATTTCATTACAAGGCTAAATTAGAGGAAATAATCATTTATTACATAGAATAGAATTTGAAATACGTTTCAGCATCTTGTCGCGTAAATCAGAATGGCATTGGTATCATAACCCTTCATAATCTAGGTACATGCTCACATCTACTCCAGTTCTGTTCCTCGTCAAGACAGCGTTCTGTCTCACAGGATTGGAATTATGTCAAGTACTGATCGGTTGCGTCTGATCCTCTGGCGCTGACATACCGCCTTTCCCTTTTGGCGCTGCTTGGTATTCTGAAAAGAATTTTGGATCAGTCTCGAGCTCCTCCTTCACAATGTCCAGACCCCCGACAAGCTCTCCCTTGAGGTATAATTGTGGAAATGTGGGCCAGTCGGACTAACTCACGATTAGATGTGTCGCCATCACGCTGTACACAGGAACTTACCCAAGCTTTTAGTCCATGCCTAACTTCCTCATCCGCAAGGATGCTATGAAAAATTAGCACGCGAATAATGTGAAATGGAGACCCTTCATGTTTGCCATACTTGAAGAATCCATATCTCACTCCATTTTCTCTGAGCAGCCCAACTAATTGCCTACTAAACCCACATTGAGGCGTGCTCGGTGTACCCTTCATGAAGAGCATCACAGGCGCAGCTTGCACCAGCTCCCCCAAGCGCTTGTCCAGCTCCTCCTTCTGCCCCTGTGTGGACGACATCTCGGGTGCTGTGGCGACGTCGTTGCTATCCGGAGCATAGCCACTTAGATTTTTCGCCTTTTCCGTTTGATGTTCTTCATTCCCGTTCTCCCTAGGCGTCGCGTCCAACGCCAGCGGCAACCCCATTTTGCCCGTATTACCACCCTTTCCTGCATGCCTTTCTACTGCATCCCGCACTTTCGACGCGTCACTTCCACTGACGCTTTCCAGGACTTTTCCTTCCCGCTGTAGCACCAGAAATGGCACTGCTGTCACATCGTAGGATTCGGAAATGTCTGGGAGAGCCTCCGCGTCTAAGCTGAGAAATGATATGACTGGTGGGGTTTGCGGTGGATATGATGACGCTAAGGTTTCGAGGATAAGATGCATTTGCTTGGATGGGGCTGCCCATGGCGTGTGGAAGGATATCACAGCGAGAGAGGCTGGCGGAAGGGAGGAGAGGTGTGAGTGGAATTGGGTATCGTCGGTGATATCTGTAACCTTAGACATGGCGTTTCTTTTCGCACCGATTTCCTGATGAGGGAACGTGTTATTCGTCTGATTTTACAATCGCATGAGCTAGACTTTGTATATGTCTTCTTTTGCCAGCGAATTGGGCTCGTGTGTTGCGAAGTGAAAATCAGGATATTCGCATGTCTCGATGACGCCATACTGCCGAGCATCGGTGCCAAAGATTCTTGACGCTAGTGTCTAGCTGCATACTGCATTAGTGGTACCGTATCTCATACGTCGATCATCTAAGCACAAGCTAGCCTCCTAATGAAAGTATGAAGTAGACAAAGCTTGTCAAGAGGCCTAGAGAAAAAGGCATTTCAATATTGACGTATTTGAATTTCTGGTCCGAGTGTGCTAACATTTGAACATCTCCCGAGAAGTCCTAGGCATGCACTGAGAAACGGGATACATATAAGGAGTTTGGGGTATTCACTGCACGTCGTGACAATTAAGATACACAATCGCCCATATCGACACATGAATACTGTTGCAGCCGATTTCTCAACACCAGAGATGAGCCTACCATGATGGGCGGTCAAGATCATTCAATCACTTTGAGGCTCATCCATGTTAAACCATGCTGCTCGACACTCCACGGCTTCTTTCCTGACATGTCTTCTCGGGTCATCCAGGACCCCTAACAAGCCTCTGATTACTTTGTTTTTGTAGGGTAGAACGATGCTGTCTTTCACCTTTCCAGGAAAAATCCGCAAGCATCGCAGTGCGTTATGGCGAACGCTAGCTGTATTGACCTTTGGGCTCGCAACAGACTGGAGCAATCGGCTTAACAGACTACCCATGTGACCTTCAACAGCCATTGGGCTTTCCTGACCGACCACAGTGAGACTTTGTATGGTAGCCGCTTTCACATCGTTATCCTCCAAGTCCAGAGTCTGCAATAACAGTGGCAAGAGCGTTTCGATCTCGGGCATAATGATATCCGTAGGCATATTTCTAAGTATGCCAGATAAAGCGATGAGATAATTTGCCTTGATAACCGTGTTGGCAGTGCGGAACTTCTTAGCGATAGCAGGTATACAAACGTTGTAGACTTTTTGTTTTGCCAACAATCGCACTTTGGCGCCATTTTCTTTAGACAGTATTTCATCTGATGCTAGAAGAAGGCCAAACCCACGAGCGCTTGCTGGTCCATGTTCAGGATGTGGAAGTAGCTCTAGGAGGCGTTCGAGTACTTCGTCCGTATGAGAAAGCCGGAGGATCAAGCCCTTGGCCTCCCAGAATAAGATTCGTACCGCATTTTCTGAGAAGACGGTGGTGTCCAAAAGCCCAGATACGAGGTCTCTCATCATGGAGACGACTTCTTTGGTATCCTCTGATGGCAAGAATTTATTCGTTAGGAGACCAATCTGTCGTAACATTGTTTCTCGTGTTGAAGGGACTGTTTCGGCTAAAGCGAGTCTGATGAGCTCTGAGAGTAGCTTTCTTATGGAGCCGTCTTCGGGATTGGCGAATTCCAGAGTCGTCTTGGATCTCATTCAGCACACGTAAATCATGATTCAATTTGGTGAGCCTACCGAACTTCTTACGCCTGCCATCAAGGCCGTAGATAGGATCATACTCGACCTTTGTAAGTTTGGCCTATTCTCCGAAAATGGCACCGGTGCGAAGGTTCCTTCATCCACAAAAAGGGAGTAAATTTGTAGTGCAACAGATGCTTGCTTATGTTCGTCTAATGCACGCACAATCAAAGTCACCAAACGACCTAATATCTCTAACGTCGAGTCTTCGTTCAGTGCCATGGTAGATGAACGGCCTGCTGACGCTAACACCACCCGATTAATCAGGCCAACGACAATCTTCTCGTGGTAGCTGTCGATGTTAGGATCCTGGGCAAGGTCCCTCTGGCTCAAGACATATTGTAATGTGGAAAGAATTGCTTGAGGGTACTTCGGTGTGCCCTCGCTCTTGAGGACAATATCCAACTTGTTCAAAAGTCTTCGAATGAGAGTATCGGATACGAACTTCTCCACACTGAGCTGGGCCAGACCCTCGAGAGTGATTAGGAATTCCGAGTTGTCCAGAGGGCTTGAGTCGGGCAGTTCTGCCATGAAAGCTGGGAAAGTGATTTCCATGATGAGATTCGGTTTGATCCTTGACAACTCCACCAAAGCCTTAATAGACTCCTTTCTTAGATCTTCCTTACCTCCCGGGTCTTCCGAGAGCACTATCTCATCAAAATATTGAACAGCCATGCCGATCTCATTCTCTTGGAGGTACTTGCGGAGTAGGCACAAACGGAGGAGGGCTTTGAGAGCTACGACACGGAAAGACACTTCATCCGCTGCAGTGCTCATCAATGCTTGGCTTGTCAGTTCAAGAAGCCGATCTTTAAAGGGCTCGAGAGGATTTTCGATAGTCGTTGACGGCGCTGGTATGCTAGGTGTACCATAGACCGCAATTGCTGAATCTAGTAGCTGTATCAAGACTTCGAGTAAGGTTCTCTGCTTTGCTATACTGTCTGCATCTTGATACAATGTATTCAAGGGAGGTACGACCGCCTTGACGATCAAGAAAAACGCTACAGGTGACGCTATTCCGAGCGCACTCAGAATTTGGCCGGCGGGTTTAGCTTGTTTATGCTGTGGTTCCTGAAGTTGCTCGTTACACTCTTTAGTGATAGGGCGTAAATATCTGGCGAGAGGCGTCTTCGGATCAACGGTCTGGAGCCCACGACTCAGCCTAATTGCTATAGCCTGCAATGAGACCAAAGCCTCCTGGGCTAGGTCCTCTTCCTGAACGTTAAGAATCTCGAATTTCAGGGAGTCCCACAAAGTAATAGAGTAATTAGAGACCGTTATATGTCCATATGCCAATACACAGGCTGCGATAGTTTGCAGAACATCTTTCTACGCCCTGTTAGATACTGCAGCCTGAGACCCTAGGGTTTGCTTACCTTAACGTTCGGCGATGTGGAGTCAAGCTTGTCAATCAGCTGCGGGAATGAATAAGGTGCAAAGTCTCCTGATGCAGCAATGCAATCTCTGAGACGGGCCTTCAGATCTTGTGCAGTAATTCCATAAGGATCGTTTGGAGGGGGACGGAATGTTATAGGGAAGTAGCAAAACACCGAATCAAACAATGTCTGTAATCATGAGCGAGACCGCAGGTCCACAGGACCAATCACACATACCTCGGCGTGACTAGATATATCCCACTCAATCATTAAGACTCTCAGGATTGAAAAGATGACCATCAAATTTCTTGGGTCCTTCTCTCCGCTGACGAGATCTGTGATACCAACGATCGCTTCCTGTTCCATCTCTTTAAGTGCATTGCGATGCTTGGACATCAAATCATTCAGCAGTTCGATTATCTCTAGTCTCTGTACTTGTGGGCGTATCTGGAGGTCCTGAAAATGCTCAAGCATTCTACGACAGGGTCAGTTGATCACCTAATCAAGGTAAGAAAATTGGGCAAGAAAATTGAAGGTTATTTGCGGGAGATTGTCTCGCAATGCCAGTGCTCAGAAAATGGATGTCCTGTGACGATCCTTGAAGACATGCTGCTGCACTTACTCACGCTCTGAACGTCAATGCTGCCATATCTTTATTGAAGCGACCCAAAGCAGCCAGCTTTCTGAGTCCTCCCACGGCCCCCCCATCCTCAATCCGATTGCACAAGAACTCGCAAAGTACCTGGATTTGTTGTCTGGAGAGAAATGATGTATGCAGTTGGCCGATTACTTGTGAGAGGTAGTCAATCGTCCTTGACTGGATTGTAGCATCCTCATCGTTGATGTAACCACCCAAAGACTGGACAACGTCTATCAACGTCGACCGCTTGGATTCAAGCTCTATAGCGCAATCAGTCCTAGAGGCTTATATGAGATATTCCGCGGCGTACCTTGAGCTGTTTCTAGTGCAATACCGAGAGCCTTTTCTCTGTCGC